>Ga0209159_1001851_pt1 | contig 15407 bp, 17 predicted proteins | sample GraSoiAngelo_144_FD_185901 | JGI IMG/M metagenome (GOLD analysis project Ga0209159, IMG submission 185901) | Grasslands soil microbial communities from the Angelo Coastal Reserve, California, USA - 14_1009_02_40cm (SPAdes) (version 2) | ecosystem: Environmental > Terrestrial > Soil > Grasslands ...
GAAACAGGGTAAACTGGCTACCGCCTCCGCGGGGAGGTGGCAGAGTGGTCGAATGCGAGCGCCTGCTAAGCGCTTGAGCGGGCTTTTAATCCGCTCCCCGGGTTCGAATCCCGGCCTTCCCGCCACCTGACTCCGGCAGAACCTGCGTGCCGAGTAAATCCTTGAGCGTTTGGGCGTCTTCGATGGCGTGTCCCTCCATGTCGTTGTTGAAGTAGACGAAAACGTCGACGCCGCGGCTGCTCCAGCCGGCAATCCGTTCGGCCCACGGCTGCAGAGCCCGCTTGCCATAGCCGAGCCCCTGAGCAGGCAGATGCATCCTTATATATGTGAAGTCGCTCGTGATCTCGAACAGCTTCGTCATCTTTGGATGATCCGGAATGCAGAGCGCGATCCGGCGCGTCCGAAGCAAATCACGGACTGGCGGGATCAGCCAGGAATCGTGACGGAACTCGAGTGTGAACCGGAGGTCCGCCGGTAGCATGCCGACGAACCGCGTCAGCCGCTGCAGGTCGAGGTGAAAGTTCGCCTGAAGCTGAAACAGGATCGGCCCCAGCTTGTCACCCAGCCGGACGGCGGGCTCGACGACCAGGTCGATGGACTTCTGCTCGACGGCGAGGCGTTTGATGTGGCTGACATACCGACTCCCCTTGACGGCAAAGAGAAATCCGGCCGGCGCCTGCTCTCTCCATGCGTCGAATCGCTCGGGGGGCGGTTGCCGATAGAAGGAGTTGTTCAGCTCAACCGTGTCGAAGTGCCGCGCGTAGAAGGCGAAGTGCTCGCGCGCCGGCAGCTTCTCGGGGTAGAAACCGCCGCGCCAGTGGGGATAAGACCAGCCTGAGCATCCGATCCGGACCTGGCCTGCCATGGCCAGACTTTACGGCCCGATCAGGCCACGTCGAATTCGTCCGGCGCCCGCGCCGAGGGATAGAACTCTGGCGGATAGAAGTCTGTCTCTGGCGGGATGGCGATGACACGTCCATCTGCCGCCAGGGATAGCCGCCAGCCGCCTTCATGGACCGTCCAGTGATGGTGCTGGCAGAGCAGGAGCATGTTCGAAAGATCGGTCTTGCCGCCCTGGGCCCAGTGGATGATGTGGTGCGCCGAACTCCACGAGGCCGGACGCTCGCACCCGGGCCACCGGCAATGCTTGTCGCGCGCGTCCAGCAGGCGCCGAGTGCCGCCGGCGACGACGCGCTTTTCCCTTCCGGCGTCGATGACCGCGGAGTCCGCGCCGAGCAAAACCCGCGTGATCGAGCTGTCGCATGCAAATCGCTGCACGGTCTTTGCCGAGATGGGCAGCGAGAGCGCCATCTCACCTGCGGGCGCCCCGATCAGGCCCTGCAGGGTCTCCAACGTGGTGGTGATCTGAACGTGGGGGCGCACGGTACCATGTTGCGGAATCGTCCCGCTGTCAAGGCTGTGGGCAGCCAGCTCAACGAGGCCGTCCGCGTTACGGCGCTCGCGGCATCGGCTGTCGCCGTCGCCGTGAGCCTGCGTGAGAGGTTCGAGTGCGGTCCGTATGGTTGCCCCCGCCGCCGAGTCGAACGACCCCTTGACGTACAGCGTTCCATCGTCGCCGTTGGTGAGGCGCAGGTAGCGCTCCTCGGCGGCCTGGCGCTGTGCCTCGGCCACGCCATCAGGATCGCCGCGATGCCACTCGTGCATAGAGTGATACCAGAGCCGGCTAACGCTGCTCTCCTGGGCGGCCTTGAGGAACGGCGCTTCGTCGAATGGCTCAGCGCTCTCAGAGTGCGTGATCGCCTGGGCATGACGCGCGATGATGGCCGCGTGCGCGAAGCCAATGCTGCCATCTCTGACGGCGTCCAGCGTTTTCGGCAGATTCGAAAGCTGCTCACCCACATGAAGAAAGTCGGCTGCCGCACCAGAGGACTGTTTGCAGTTGTGCCGGACCCAATCGATAGTTGAGACCGATCCCCAATCGATGCAGGCCTCTGTCTTGGCAAGCTCGATAGCATGCTCGGCGATCTCAAGCGCTGCCTTATCGCGAATCCGCGCGAGTTCGACTATAGCCCTGGCATGTTGCTCGGGGATGAGGGCACTCTTGTCCATGCCCCTGTACTGCTCGAAACCGCCGGAGATCACGCTCAGCACTTCCTCCCGGCTTTCGTCAAGGCTACTTGCTTGCCGGCTCTCAGCAGTCATTTCACGACAGAAAATTCGGAGCGGTCCGCCAAAGCAGGAGTTCGTAGTGGCGGCAGGCGCGGCGCAGGCGGTCGACGTCGGTCTTGACCCCTTGCGACAATGATTCAGTCACAAAACGCTCACCGAGGTCGGCGCTAGCAAGCATGAGCCGGACCATATCGCGGGCGATTGCCAGCTCAGCAGAAGTGGCGGTCCCGGTCGCGAGCCTGCCAGCTGTTGTCTCGACGATAACGGTGAGTTCTCGCAGAAGGTCCCGGGTTGGCCGCTTCGCCTGCGCGCTTGCCATCGGCCTCTCATTATACGAACATATGTTCGTTTCGTCAAGTATTTTGTATTCGCCAGCGAGATGAGACAATGCCCGTCGTGGTCACCGCGATCGTCCTGATCGAAGCTGAGCGTTCGGCGATTGCCGGGCTCGGACCGGCGCTCGCCGATGTGCCCGGTGTCGCCGAGGCCTACTCGGTCACCGGCGAGTTTGATTTCGTCGCCATCCTCCGGGTGAAGGACCACGAGGAGATCGCCGAGATCGTGACCACCCGGCTCTCGCAGATCCCTGGCATTCTCAAGACTCGAACCCACGTCGCCTTCAAGGTCTATTCGAAGCACGACCTCGAGGCGATGTTCAGCGTCGGCCTGCAGGAAGCCAGGTAGGTCAGTCCCGCTCGCAGCCCTGCTCGCAAGAGGGAGACCAGGGAGGACGGCTTGACGAACGAACATTTGTTCGATAACATCTGACCAGCCTCAGCGTCTGGTCCTGCGTCCCCGGGGAGGCTTGATGTCGCCGCGGTTCTGTCGTCATCTCGCAGCACGGGGCGTGATCAGATGTCGGATCGTCTTCAACAAGCGATTACGGTGCTCCAGACCCGTTTTGGGAGCGCCGCGCCACGGCCTGCTGCCCCTCCATGCCCGGCGCGATCCTCCGGGATCGCCGAACTCGATGCGATGACCGGAATTGGCGGCTGGCCGGTCGGGCGGCTGAGCCTGCTGGCCGGCCCCCGGGGTTGTGGCAAACGAACACTGGCCCAGCGCAGCGTGGCCGCCGCCAGCCTTACGGGACCGGTCGCCTACGTCGATTTTCCCAGCAGGCTCGATCCGGAGTTCCTCAATCACCTCGATACGCGGCTCGATCGCTTGCTGGTGGTTCGACCGAAATCACTAAAGGAAGGGATGGCCAGCGTCCGGGTGCTGGCGCGCGCCGGCGTCGACCTGATTTGCATCGACCTGCCTCGCACGCGATCAGCCGGGCTCGATGCTGAACTGCCGCACCTCTTGCACCGTGTGGCGGAGGCCGACTGTACTCTGCTGCTGATCTACGACGCCGAGGCGGATGATGCGATCCGTTATTACGCGAGCATGATCCTGGCGTTCCAGCGCAGTGCCTGGGTTTTCCGCCGTGATGGCGACCTCGAAGGATTGCTGGTCGATGCGACGGTCGTGAAGAACCGGCTGGCGCCGCCCGGCCTCAAGCGCCGCCTGATCATTCCGTACCCGATCCCATGATCTGTTGTGTCCGCACCCCCCACCCGTCTCTGGTTGCCGCCTGGCTGAAGGAGCCCGCATTGCGCGGTCGCTCGTTGGTCATCGGCGGGCTCGCCCACGAGCGCGCGTCGGTGACGACAGCTTCCGCCGAAGCGCGAGCGCAGGGCGTCGTAGAGGGAATGAGCCTCAACCAGGCTCAACAGTTTTCACCGGACGCCATCTTCCAACCGGTCGACGAGGAGGCCATAGCCAGGGTCCGCCAGTCACTGTTATCAACCTTGCACCACTTCACCCCCGACGTGGCTGCCGGTGAGGATCCTGGCTGTGGCTTCCTCCGGCTCGACCGGCTGACCCTGCGCTGGCCCGACCGTTCGCGATTGCTCGCTGCCATCAGTCGCGCCGTCGAAGCCGTCATTCGCGAGACGCCGGCGATTGGCGTGGCGTCGTCGATGTTCGTCAGCAAGGTCGCGGCCGCCCATGCCACGTGCAATGCTCCGGTGATCGTCGATCACGACAGGACGCGCGCCTACCTCGCACGCTATCCGATCGAAATACTGCCGCTCGACGACGACCTGCGCGAATACCTCCAGCTCCTCGGGCTCAAGACCATCGGTCGCTTGCAGGCGATCTCCCGGCCCGCCTTTCGCCGTCAGTTCGGCGTAAAAGCCCTCGAGGTCTATGACCTGGCGCTGGGCGATGACCGACGTCGGTTGCGCCCATGGCGACCGGCTGTCCGGATCGAGGAAAGCGAGCCACTCGATCCGCCGGTCGACAATACGGAAGCCCTGCAGTTCATCGCCCGCGCGCTGGCCGAGCGCGTCAGCGCCTCACTGCTGGCGCAAGGCCTCGGGACTCGCGCGCTGCGCATCACGCTCACTCAGGAATCGGCATCACCGCTCCCCATCGAGGTGCGCTTTGCCTATCCGATGACAACCGCCGGCGAGCTGTTCGACGGCATTCGCCCCCGCTTGCTGCGTGCCTCGATCGTGGCGCCGCTGGAACGGATCACGTTGCGCGCCGGCAGGCTCGAAGCCGCGTATGTTCGACAGCCCGGGCTGCTGATCCGACGGGATGGCTTCAAGGAATCGATCGCCGATGCCGTAGCGCGGCTGCAGGAGGAATACGGTTCATCATTGATCCAGCGCGTGGAGGTTCACGCGGACGCTGCCCCGCTTGTGGACCACCGGATCCTCTGGAAACCGGCATGACCGAGTTGTTGTCGCCGGCGCGCGCGATCCGGGTGCAGCTTGATGCGGATGGGGTCCCGACCCATCTCGAGTCGGCGGCGGGGTGGCAGCCGGTCACCCGGGTCCTCAACCGCTGGCGCATCGACTGCGACTGGTGGCGCCGCCCGGTCTCGCGTGAGTACTGGCGGCTGCTGATCGATGACGAGCTTGCGCTCGAATGCTACTGCAACCGCGCCAATGCCGAATGGTTTGTCGAGCGCGTGTATGACTGATCGCCAATGACGAGCGCCTACGCCGAGCTTCACTGCCACTCCAACTACTCGTTCCTCGAGGGGGCGTCACACCCAGAGGAGCTGGTGGCTCGCGCCCGCGACCTGGAGATGCCGGCGCTGGCCATCACCGACCGCAATGGGCTCTACGGCGCGGTCAAGTTCTTCGGCGCGGCTGAGCGGGCCGGCATCCAGCCGATCGTCGGTACCGAGCTGACCATCGACGACGGCTCGACGCCGCCCAAGGACCGGGTGGACTACGACCGCTGGGGAGACAGGCTGCTGCTGCTCGCCGAGGACAAGGTCGGATACATGAACCTCTGCCGGTTGATCAGCATGGCGCAGATGCCGAATGCCAAGGGAATGGCGCGGCTACGGGTCGACGAGCTGACTCAATCGCGGGATGAGGTCGGCGCCCCGCTCAGCCGCCACCTGATCGCGCTGGTCGCTGACCCGAAAGACCGGTTGCCCTTCTACCAGGAGGTCTTCGGACGGGACCGGGTCTTCATCGAGCTTCACGATCACCTCGCGCCCGATGACCGCGCCCGCAACCAGATGCTGCTCGACCTTGCCGAGCGACATGGCGCGCCACTCGTCATCACCAATGAGATTTTCTACGCCACTCCCGACCGCCACCGACTGCACGACGTCCTCACGGCCATTCGCCATCGCACCACGCTCGACGAGGCGCAGCGATATCTGAACCCGAATGCGGAGCACTACCTCAAGTCGGCCGCAGAGATTCGGCAGGTCTTCAGTCGCTACCCCCGGCAGATCGTAGAGGAGGGGATGGCGCACGCTGCGGAGATCGCCCAGCGCTGCCGCTTCCGATTCAACCTGGTCGGCGCGCGCTTCCCAGGCTTCCAGGTGCCGGCCGGCGAGACCCCGTACTCCTTCCTGTACCGCCTCTGCCAGGACGCGGTCCTTAAGAAGTATCACCCGGTGACGTCTGAAGTTGCCGCCCGTCTTCAGAAGGAGCTCGACGTCATCAACAAGACCGGTTTTTCCGAGTTCTTCCTGATCAATTGGGACCTGATGTGCTTCGCCCGATCCCGTGGTATCCCCGGCCAGGGGCGCGGGTCGGCGGCAGACAGCATCGTGGCCTACCTGCTCGGGATCACCCGGGTCGACCCGATCGAGCACAACCTGCTTTTCGAGCGCTTCCTCCATGAAGAGATGACGACGACACCCGATATCGACATCGATTTCTCGACCGCGCACCGCGAGCAGGTGATCCAGTACATCTACGAAAAATACGGCCCGGAACGCACCGGCATGGTTTGCAACGTCGTCACCTACCGCCAGCGGTCGGCCATCCGCGAGGTGGGGAAAGCGCTCGGCTTCAAAGAGGAAACCATCGATCACCTGGCGAAATCGGCCTCGGCCTGGCACCCGGAGAGCCCGGAAACGATCGCGCAGGCTGCCGGCTACCCGACGGCCAACGTCACCCAACCCTGGGAGCAGCTGTTCGACCTCGCCACCCAGATTCTCGACTTCCCCCGGCACCTGTCGATCCATGTTGGCGGCATGCTCGTCACCGGCGAGCCGCTGATCGACATCGTCCCGGTCGAGCGCGCGACGATGCCCGGCCGGATGGTGGTGCAGTTCAACAAGGACGACGTCGAAGATCTGGGCCTGATCAAGATGGACATGCTCGGCCTACGCATGCTGTCGGTCGTGGCCGAGGCGCTCGACCTGATCGAAGCGGACACCGGCCAGCGCCCGGACCTCGATGCGCTGGACCTGAAAGACCCCATGGTCTACGAGCTCTGCCAGCAGGCCGACACGATCGGCGTCTTCCAGATCGAGAGCCGGGCGCAGATGCAGACCCTCCCCCGATCGCGCCCGGAGACCTTCAACGATCTCGTCGTGGAGGTCGCGATCATCCGCCCCGGCCCCATCCAGGGCGATGCGGTGCATCCCTACCTGCGGCGGAAGCAGGGCAGGGAGCCGGTTATGTACATCCACCCGCGCCTGAAACCAATCCTCGAGGAGACGCTCGGCGTCGTGCTCTACCAGGAACAGATCCTGAAGATCTCGATGGACTGCGCGAGCTTCAGCAGCGCCGAAGCCGATCGCTTCCGGCGCGCGATGAGCAGTCACCGCTCGCACGAGCTGATGGGGGCGATCCGGGAGCGGTTCCTTAACGGCTGCGCCTCAAACGAGATCCCACAGCCGATCGCCGAGGAGATCTTCTCCAAGCTGGCCGCTTTCGCCGAGTTCGGCTTCACCAAGTCGCATGCCGCCGCCTTCGCCCGCACCTGCTACGAGACCGCCTGGCTCAAGCTCCATCACGCGGCGGCGTTGTACGCCGGTCTGCTCAACCACCAACCGATGGGCTTCTATCACCCGCACGTGATCGTGGAGGATGCCAAGCGCCACGGCGTCACGATCCTGCCGGTTGACATCAACAAGAGTTACGTGCGCTGTACGGTCGAGACCGGCGCCCTGCGGCTCGGCTTCAACTACGTGCACGGTGTGGGGGAGAGGGCGCTCGACGTGCTCGAGGAAGCGCAGCTCAAAGGACCGGTCACCTCGCTGGAAGACTTCTGCCGGCGGATCCGCCTGACCACGCAGTCGCGCAACGGCGTAACGAAAGCGCAAGTGCGCAACCTGGTGCTGGCCGGCGCCTTCGACACGCTGGAGCCCAACCGCCGCGAGGCGGTCTGGCGCTTCAACGAGCATGCCGACGACTGGCAGCGTCCGCCGATGATCGCCGAACCGTCGGAGGCGGTGACGCTTGCGCCCATGACGCATCGGGAGCGGGTGGCGACGGATTACCGGTTGCTCTCCCTGTCGACGACCGACCACCTGATCCATTTTTACCGGCCGCAATTCAACCAGCTGCGCGTGATCGACTCGAAGACGATCCGGTCGAGCATCCACGATGGCGCAAAGGTTCGGGTCGGCGGGCTGGTGATCACACGCCAGTCACCGTCGACCGGAAAGGAATTCAAGTTCTTCACGCTGGCCGACGAGTTCGGCCATGTCGACGTCATCCTCCGGCCGCCGATCTACCAGCGCTATCGGCAGGTGGCCAACCTGGAGCCGATCCTGATCATGGACGGCAGGCTGCAGAAACAGGACGGCGTCCTCAGCGTGCTCGTCGACCACGTCGAGGCCGCCCCATGCTTGCCCGATGAGGACGTGTTTCCAACGTCTCGGAACTATCGATGACGCATATACTGCCCCGAGGGTTTGGTCATGCAATGAGCCAGTCGGCGGCCGCTGTCATCTTTCTGCCGGGCGTGATCATGCCCTGTGCCCTTCGCTACGCAGCCCTGCTCGCCGAGCTGGGCGGCGAAGTCCGGCCGATCCTCAAGGACCTTGAGCTCTACGCGGGTCCCGCCACCCCTCCCGAGAACTACGACATTCCGATGGAAGTGGAGGGAATCACCCGGACCGCCGATGCCACCGGCTTGGAACGCTTCCACCTGTACGGCCATTCCGGTGGCGGCGCCGTGTCACTGGCCTACACTGCCGCCCACCCTGAACGGGTGCTCAGCCTGGCGGTGGATGAACCCGCCTACGATTTTCTCGATTCCCCGCAAACGCGCAAGTGGTGGGATGAGATCGACGCCGTCGCGTTGCTTCCCGATCGTGATCGAATGCCGGCGTTCCTGCGGCTGCAACTCGGGCCCGGAGTGGCCGTGCCCGCCCCACCACACGGGTCGCCGCCACCCTGGATGGCGAGCCGTCCCGCCGGCGTGCGCGCTATGACCACCGCGTTTAAGCAGCATCGCGTCGATCCGAGTTCCTATCGCCGCTACGCTGCGCCCGTCTACTTCAGCCATGGGAGTCTCAGCAATACCTACTGGATGGGGATGAAGGATCGGCTGGCCACGCTCTTCCCCAATTTCACCGCCGAACGTTATGACGGCTTGCACCACCTCAACACCTCGCACCAGGCCGAGCCGGCGCGAGTTGCTGCGGCGCTCCGCCGCCACTGGAGCCGAGCGCTGAGCGTGGGCCTGCCGTGATCGGTCTCATCGCCCTTCTCGCCATCGGCGGCGTCATCAGCCTGGTCGTGGTGGTCGTGATCATACTGGCCCTGCGAGACTGAGCCTCAGGCGATCCGCCGGCGGAGCGTCGCGGCGCTGGCCAGGATGACCAGGAGGCAGAAGCCCAGGACGACGCCGAAGTCGAGCTGCAGGGACGGCCAGCTGATATCGGCGCCCTTGATCATGATGTTGCGCATTCCCTCGACCGCATAGGTCAACGGCAGCACGCGGGATAGTACCGTAAGCGGTCCGGGCTCGGTGCTGATGGGAAAGATGATGCCGGAGAGCAGCACCTGCGGCAAGATGACCAGGGGGATAAATTGCACGGCCTGAAACTCGGTGCGGGCGAACATGCTCAGGCGGCGATCGCCATCAGCGCTTCGAGCACGAAGATCAGCCCCACGTTGCCCGCGTTGTGCACGTGGAGGACCAGCAAACAAAAGGCGAGCACCTCCACCGCCTGCACGAGCGCGAGCACCGTGAATCCAAGCATGTAACCGAGCACGATCTCGCCGCGGCGTAGTGGACTCGCCATCAGTCGCTCGAGCGTTCCCTGGCCCCGCTCGCGGAGAAACGCGACGATCGTAATGACGAACACCAGGAAGAAAACCACCAACCCGATGAAGGCCGCGCCAAAGTAGTCGAGCGTATCGAAGGTCTGACCGCCGTACAGGAAGGTGACCTGCGGTGCGAAGCGAACCCCGCCGGCCTGACCGGCGAGCGCCGCGAACGACTCGCTGACGGCCTGCAGGATGGTCTGCGACAGGCCCGGCTGGCTGCCCTCGAGATGAACCTCCGGCGAAATCACTCGGGACTGTTGAGCGCGGCTCGAGAAATCCGAGGGGAGAAGCACATAGCCGGCAAGCTCGCCGGAGCGTAATTTCGCCTCCGCTGCGGCCCGCGACATCCCCGATGCCGAGGCGGTCTTCGATTGCGCGAGCTGGGAGGCAATCGCGGCGCCCAACGGGCCGTCATCGAGGTTGACCACGCCCATCGCCGGGACGGCACCGCCGCCGCGAAGCAGATAGCCGAGCAGCCCCAGAATGATGAGGGGCGCACCGAAGAGTAGCCCGAGGGTCCGCCGGTCGCGGCGGAATTGCTGGAGGATGCGGCGGGTGATGGCCGCGACCCGCCGGCCGCTCATTTACCGCCTGCCTCCGCGAGCTTGAGAAAGGCGTCCTCCAGGCGGTCCACACCGGCCTGGCCCTTCAGCTCAGCGACCGTTCCTTCGGCCAGCAATCGTCCGAATCGGATCAGCCCAAGCCGGTCACAGCGCTCGGCTTCGTCCATCACGTGGCTCGAGACCAGGATCGATGTGCCGTCATGCGCCATCCGCTGAAAACGATTCCAGAGCTGGACGCGCAGCAGAGGATCAACGCCAACCGTGGGCTCATCGAGCAGCAGGAGATCTGGCTTATGGGCGAGCGCGCACGCGAGCGAGCATCTGGTGCGCATGCCGCCGCTCAGGCTGCTTACCACGGAGCGACGGCGGTCCCAGAGCTCGACGAATTCCAGGGCCTCGCGGACTCCCTCGTGCGCGCCGTTGATGGCGGCGAAGAACGCGACGTTCTCCTCCGCCGAGAGGTCGGGGTAGAGGGCGGCCTGCTGGGTCATGTAGCCGACGCGGGCCAGCACATCGAGGTTGGGCGCCCGCCGCCCGAGCACGGTCACGGTCCCACCATCAGGGATGACCAATCCGACCAGGGCCCGGATCAGCGTCGTCTTGCCGGCCCCGTTCGGGCCGAGCAGTCCGTAGACCTCGCCGCGGCGGATGCGAAGCGTGGCGCCGTCGAGCGCACGCAGCGATCCGAATCGCTTGACGACGCCATCGACCTCCACGGCGTAGGGTTGTGCGGCCATCAGCCCGCGGTCTCCGGGTGCATCCCGCGGAGCCAGAGGTTGGCAAATTGGGTCACGGCCTCTTCACCGCTGGGTGCGTCCACCACCGCCTGGCTCAGCAGCGGCCCAATGAGCACGTGGAGCATGACGGCCCCCACGAGGCTCTGCACCGCGACCATTGGATGCATCCGCCGGAGTCGGCCTGCCGCCATCTGCGTGGCCAGATACTGGGCGAGCCTGCCGAAGGCGCGCAGTGCCGTTTCGCGAAATGCCTGCTCGAACTCCGGCGACATCGAGGTCGCTTCCAGCATCAGGGTGCGGGCTATGCCGGCTCGTCCGGCAACGGTGCGGTAGGCCGTCAGCACCAGCTGCGGGATGACATGTTCTGGCGGGTGGTCTTGCACGCGATCGAACAACGCCATCACGGGCTCAAAGGGTGAATAGGCGATCAGGATGGCGCGAAACAGGGCGGTTTTGCCAGGGAAGAGCCGGTAGAGGTTGGCGCGCGAGATGCCGGACTGCGCAGCGAGCTCATCCATGGAGAGATTGGCCAGCGCCCGCGTGCCCAGCAGACGGAGCGCGACCTCGAGCACCCGTTGCCGGGCGCCCGGTTCGGGCTCCAGCTCGAGCGCTTTGAGGAGTCCGGCGCGCGAGGGAAAGGCGCGGTAGAAGGTCGTCCGCGAAACGCCGGCCGCCTTCGCGATTTCCGCAACCGATGGCTGGGCCCCGCGAGCGAGCACGCGGGTGGCCTCTCGCATGATGCGCTCCCTGGGTGGTCCCGCTGCGGCCATGCCGACACGATACTAGATGCGACGTCCAGTCTTGTCAAGTACCACACTGGACAGCGAGATGAACGCCGCTCCGCTAGCCTGTTGAGCTATGCCCGAGTTGCCCGAACTCGAGGTGCTTCGCGAGTACCTCGGCCCGCGGCTGGAGGGAAAGCGGATCGCCCAGGTGTGGACGTCGCCCAAGCTCAGCTTCCTGCTCCGCACCCCGCCGGACGAGTTCGCGCGCCAGCTCACCGGCGGCACCTTCGAACGTAGCTGGCGACGCGGCAAGTTCCTCATCTTCGACATCAGCGGCCAGCACCTGGTCATCAACCCCATGCTGGGAGGCCGCCTGCAATGGACCAGCGCTGCCGAGAAGGTGGCGGCCGCGACCGTTTTCCGGATCACGGTCGAAGGCGGTGATGAGCTGCGCTTCCTGGATACGGTGAAGATGGGCCGGGTGTACTGGGTCGTGCCCGGCGCCTTGCCGACGATGCCCGGATGGGCCGAGCTTGGCCCGGACGCCCTGACGGTCGGCCTGTCCGAATTCTCCCAGCGCATCCGCCGCCATCCCGGCGAGTTGAAAAACCTGCTGCGTAACCAGGCGTTCATCGCCGGCGTCGGTAACGCCTACTCCGATGAGATCCTCCACGAGGCCGGGTTGCTGCCGCTCCGCAAGCGAACGACGCTCAAATCGGACGACGTCGGCAAGCTCCATGCAGCAACCGGCAAGGTGCTGCACTCAGCCATCGAATCGATCAAGGCACAACCGAACTATGAGCCGCACAAGCAGGATCGAAGCTTCATGGCGGTCCACGGCAAGGCAAAGGCGAAGTGTCCGCGCTGCGGACACCGGATCTCGGAGCTGACTGCCCGCGGCGAGGCGACGGATTTCTGTCGCGGGTGCCAGCACTAGCGCATGCAACTGAAGGATGCCCGCGTGATCATCACCGGGGCCTCACAGGGCATCGGCCGCGCGCTCGCCCTGGAATTCAGCGGACGCGGCGCTCGGGTTGCGCTCGCAGCCCGCAGCGAGCCGGCACTCGATGAGGTGGCCACGGAAATCCGCGGTCAGGGCGGCGAAGCCGTCGTGATCGCGACCGACGTGACCGTCCCCGCCCAGGTCGAACGAATGGCGAGGGAAACGATCCGAGCGCTGGGCGGCATCGACGTGCTGGTGAACAACGCCGGCGTGGGCCTCAACGCGACCATCGCCGATGCGGAGACCGCCGATGTCGAGGCGCTCTTTCGACTGAACGTGCTGGCGGCGGCGAGCACGATCCGGTCTGTGATTCCGATCATGCGGGCCCAGCAGTCGGGGCTGATCATCAACATCTCATCGGTGGCCGGCCGGATCGTCGTACCTCGAATCGGCTACTACTCGGCGAGCAAGTTCGCGCTGACCGCGATTGGCGATGCGCTGCGGATGGAGGAGGGCCACCGCGGGATCCGCGTCATGAATGTCTTCCCCGGGACAACCCGCTCGAACTTTGGCAGGAACCGCCTCGGCGCTCGCGGTCCCCTGGCCCACCAGCGGGTGCCGCCGGTGTCCGCCGAGAAAGTCGCCCGGCGGATCGCCGCCGCCGCGGAGCGCAATCGGAGCTCCGTCTATGTCTCGTGGATTCCCGATCGCATGGGGGTGGCGGCGAACCACCTGGCCGGTTGGGCCGTCACCGGCGTGCTCCGGCGCTGGGCGCGAAGTCCAGACGCCGGAGTCGACAACCCACCCCGTCCCTCCCCCGCGCGGGGGGAGGGAGACTCCGATCCGAACTAGCGAACGCTGGCGGCGCCTTCGCCGGCGGCCGCGCGGGCCTTCTCGATGTCGCGCGCGCCAATCACCACGCGCGTCTTCGTCGCCAGGTAGACCGCGTTCAGGTTGACGCCCGCATCCGCGATCTTGCGGGTCACCTTGCCAAGCGATCCGGGCTTGTCCTCGATGTCCAGCACGAGGACGTCCTGCTCGCCAGTGACCCGAGCGCCCGCAGTCTGCAGCGCCTGACGCGCCTTCGCGGGGTCCGCGACCAGCACGTGGCCGACGCCTTTGCCGCCAACGACGAAGCCGCAGATGCCCTCGATGTTGACGCCGGCCTTGCCCAACGCCTCCGCCGCCGAGGCCACGCTGCCGACCTTCTCGTCGAGCTCGATCGTCAGATCCTTCAGATCGTGCGCCATGTGCCGACCTCCTTAACCCCCCGTTGCTGCCCGATTTGGGCATTTTAGGCGGCTCCTGCTCAGGCTTGCTAGATGACTCGTTCCGGGTCGTAGAGCCAGTTGAGGCCGATGCCGAGGACGGCGACCAGGATCCGCCCTGCGACACGAATCATCGGCGGCTGTCGTTCGAACGGCCGTGATGGCTCATACCAGAGCGTCCAGATCCCGAGCGGGAGCACGGGAAGGCTGCGCAGCACGATGCGGACCATCGGGTTCGGAGCGATGAAGGCGGCGATCACATAGGCAGTAGCGATCGGGAGCAGCACGGCCGCAAGCACGAGTCGAACCGCAGACTTAGTAGGCCTCGAGGTAGGCGTCGAGCTCCCACGCGCTGACCTGCTTCTCATAGCTCTGCCACTCCATCTCCTTCGCTTCGATAAAACGTTCCAGGAGGTGGACACCCAGCGCATCGCGCATGACTTCGTCCTGGCGCAGGTCGCGCAGCGCCTCAGCGAGGGAGCCGGGCAGCTGGCCGAGCTGGTGGCGGGCCAGGCGCTCGGGGTCGAAAGCGTACAGGTTTTCCTCGACCGGCGGCGGTAGCGGCAGCTTCTGCCGGACCCCGGCCAGGCCGGCGTGGAGCATGGCGGCGAACGCCAGGTACGGGTTGCAGGAGGGGTCCGGCGCCCGGAACTCGACGCGGATCATCGCCCGATCGCCGCTGCCGGCCCGGGGCACCCGGATAAGCGCCGACCGGTTCATCTGCGCCCAGCTGATGGCCACCGGCGCCTCGAAGCCGGGCACGAATCGCTTGTAGGAGTTGACCAGCGGCGCGACCAGCGCGCACATCGCGCGGGCATGAGCCAGCTGCCCGGCAATGAAATGCTTGGCGACCGGCGACAGGTGATACTGGTCGGCGCGGTCGTAGAACGCGTTGACATCCTTGCCCCCATCGTTGAGCACCTGGTGCGTGTGCATTCCCGAGCCGGCCGCGCCGAAAATCGGTTTCGGCATGAAGGTCGCCAGCAGGCCGCGGCGCTGGGCGACCGCTTTGACCGCATGCTTGATCGTCACCAGTTGATCCGCGCTCTTGAGGGCATTACTGAGACCGAGGTCGAGCTCGTACTGGCCGGCCGCGACCTCGTGGTGGCTGGCCTCGATCGTGATGCCGAGATGGTCGAGCCCGTCGACGATCTCCTGCCGGACTTCGCTGCCCAGGTCGACCGGATGGTCGAAGTAACTCGCCCGGTCATGCCGTCCCGGGCGCGGGCCCCCGGCCGGGTCGGTGTTCAGGAGAAAGAACTCCAGCTCGATGGCGACCGCGTAATCGAAGCCCAGCGCTGCCGCCTCCGCCAGTGCCCGAGCCAGCACGCCGCGCGGGTCGCCCGCAAACCGCTCCCCCTCGGGGGTCAACAGGTCGCAGATCACCTGGGCCCCGGGAACGCTGTCGCCGGCAGCGATGGTGAGCGTGTTCAGGTCCGGCCGGAGGAACATGTCGCTCTCGAAGACGCGGGCGAAGCCTTCCACCGATGAACCGTCAAACCACTCGCCGTT
>Ga0209159_1001858_pt1 | contig 15378 bp, 15 predicted proteins | sample GraSoiAngelo_144_FD_185901 | JGI IMG/M metagenome (GOLD analysis project Ga0209159, IMG submission 185901) | Grasslands soil microbial communities from the Angelo Coastal Reserve, California, USA - 14_1009_02_40cm (SPAdes) (version 2) | ecosystem: Environmental > Terrestrial > Soil > Grasslands ...
GCCGACACCTTCCGCGCCGTTGTAGTTCATTTCACCATGCACTTGCAGCATGTCGTAGAAATTCTAGCTTCAATTTTTGGGCGCGGCCAAAGGAACCTTCCACCTGCCATCGAGAATTTCTAGGCGCGGGCGAAAGAGGCGCACCGTGTAATTCCATCCCTTAATGATCGGGAGGCAATTGGGAGTTTTGCCATCGCAGCCGCCAAATTGCACCGTGACCGAACCATCTGGGCCTTTTACCGCGGTGTAGCTATTCACGGAATAGGTGGCATATTGGTTCGGTTCAATATAACCCTCACTGTTGTAGACAGTGGCCGACCAGAAACCATCGACGGGCACGTCTCTAACCGTTAACCGATAAATGGTCGTTCCGTCATTCCTTTCCGGCGTGATGGGGAGATAGTGCGCGTCCTTCTCGGGAGCACCGCCCCAAAGCATCGCACTTCCGATCATGTGCCTTATCGGATCAACCTTATTCTCGTTGGCACCGTACATCCGGGTATCTGAAATCGTTGTTCCGAGCTGCAACAGAGCAGCCTGCACCTTCTTACGATTTGCTTCATCCCAGTTAGGGACTTGGAACGTGCCAGGATTTTGTTGGGTCACTTTGATCGCATCTTGAAAAGAGTGAATCTCCCGAAGGTCATTCTTGTCCCTGGGATCGACCAATACGCGAACTGCGACACCAGCATAGCGGGTACCGATCATCTCGCGGGTCAGCGTGTGACTGCCCGCGCCGTAATAGACCGGCTGCGTGTATTGGTCTTCGTTGATTATCTGCATCGTCATGAAATGCCTGTCGGGGTCGGGCAACGTAATCGTCACCGGACCCGCATCGAGGTCGAAAACCGCCAGGGAATACAAGGTGTCGCGGTTGGGCCGGATAATGCCTCCCCGACCAATCGCCGCGAGGTCACGACCGTGCCGGAACTTGCCAAATCCTCCGCTCTTGGCGATGAGAGCAAAATAGACATCGGATTGGGCGCGATTGTAGTTGTCAATGGTGACCGGCACAGTCGGGCTCGACGGTGTTTGGGCACGTGCAATGGGGCTTAGTGCTCCCAGTGACAGGGCCATCCAAATGGCCGTATGGATCTTTTTCATCTTGCCCTTTCCTTTGAAGAAGAACGATGGACGACCACTTGACGCATTCATTTAGTGTCCCGCTTCTGAAGAAAAGAATCCAGGGAAAGCGGCCCGGCTCCAACGCAAATAAGTGCTGCCAAGCACGCCAGATACAGCAGGTGTACTTCGTAGCCGACCGGTCCGAATTGCGGGCCAGCAGCGGTTACTGAGACGAGCTTCACTGAGCTGAATCCGTTCGGCAGATGCACAGTGAAAATTGCTACGAACAACAACATTGCCATCGGTATGCTGGCAACTGTCACGAAACCGCCCACCAGCACCGCCAAACCGCCCAGCACTTCGGTCAAAATGCTGACCCATGTCATAAAATGGGGTGCGGGAACTCCCAGCGCGCCCAGGATTGCCGCGAACGTGTCGGGACCGCGAGACATCTTGGCAAAACCGTGCTCTATGAATCCGTAGCCGACAATTAGGCGTAACGGAATAGGCACCCATCCGGCGAGTGCCGATCGTGCCCGAGAACGAGCTAACATCATCTTCTCAACGATGACTGTTGTGCTCATGTGACTTTTCCCTTCGTGCCAGCTATTCGATCACCGTACAGACTGTTAGACTTCTGTTGCGATGAGAGGTTCGGTCGTATATTGCAATCACATTGATAGGAAAATGGCATCATCATGGAACTGCGGCATCTTCGATACTTCACAGCAGTAGTGCAATGGAGGAGCTACCGCGAAGCCTCGCGGCGGCTGCACGTCGCACAGCCAGCCATCAGCCGGACAGTGGTGGACATGGAGGACGAACTCGGGCTGAAGTTATTCTCGCGAGCGAAACGCAGGGTGCAGCTCACACCCGAGGGTGAAATCTTCTACGCGGAAGCGATGCGCACGCTCGCGCAGGCAGAATCGGCCATTAATACTGCGAAACGTGCTGCAAAGGGTGAGATCGGGAAATTGTCGATTGGCTTTCTCGGATCAGCGACGTATGTCTTTCTTCCGGAGCTTGTACGCACCTTCAAGGCACAATACCCCGGTGTCAAACTAATCCTGCAAGAACTTAGCCCTCTGCAGCAGGAAATCGCATTCGACAAGAACGAGATCGACATCGGATTCACGCGAGCTCTTCCCACTGATAGAAACCGGACGTTTTCATCGCGCTGTCTGTATAGCGATCCACTGATGGCAGTTCTACCTCTGTCGAGAGAGAGAAAGACAAAATGCATACGCATCTCGGATCTCGCGAAGGAAAGTTTTATCCTTTTTCATCGTGAAGGAGCGCCGTCACTCTTCGACACGATCACTCGCACATGCAATCAGGCCGGTTTTTCGCCCAGAGTTGAGAATCAACCGAGCATGATGCAAACCGTGCTTTCGCTGGTGGAGGCGGAGCAGGGTGTTTCGATCGTTCCAGCTTGTGTCCGAAACCTTCGGTCGCGGGGCGTGCGGTTCTACCGCTTGCTGCCCGATGACGTGCGAGTTGACCTTGTTGCAGCGTGGAAGAAGGAGACACCGTCGGTTGCGCTTCGCGCTCTTCTCGACGTAATTGACTCAAAGGCGTCGCTGATCCGAAAGAAAGCCAAAATTATCGGGAAGCCGTGATCGTGTCTGGATAACGCGCAATCCGGAAGTTATCGATTCGTTCGTCGATGGGTATCGATAAACGCGCTAGTGGCTACCGAACTATCAACGTTTGTTGATTGGCCACAAACGGGCTTCGCGGAAGTCTCTGCTGGGGCCGCGTTCGACGGCACCGCACTTTGCCCCAAGCCGACTGTAAAGTGGAAAATGGGTTGTTTCGAGATTACGAACACTCGAAGAGATTTGTGATGAGGAATCTAGGATTACAGTTACTAATTTCATTTTTGCTGATTGCGAATGGCCTGGGATTCGCGCAGCAACGCCGGAAGGTCATCATCAATCAGGATTGTTCTGGGCCCGGCGGCAGCAATATGCAAACGCTGTTGACCTTGATTCAATCTCCGCAAGTTGAAGTGCTGGGCATAACCGTCGTCAGCGGAAACCAATGGCGCGACGAAGAGGTAGCGCATACCCTGCGACTGCTGGAGCTCATTGGCCGCACCGATATTCCGGTTGTGCCCGGAGCCGTGTTTCCGCTGGTGCATCGCCGTAAGGAAGCGCTTTTGTGGCAGGCAAGGTATGGAAAAGTCGCGTTCGCCGGTGCCTGGGATGATCGCTGGTGGCATGAGCATGACGTAATTCCGAAGCTTCCTGAAGGGCAGCCCACTACCCAGCCGGCCGATGAGGATGCCGCTCACTTTCTGATCCGCATGGTGCACAAATATCCCCATGAGGTGACGATCTACGAGGGCGGTCCCATGACGAACCTGGCGCTCGCCAACGCCATTGATCCACATTTTGCCGAACTGGCCGAGGGCTTGGTCTTCATGGGCGGAAGCTTGAGCCCGCAGACCGACGATCCGGAGTTCATTAACAGCCCACGCCACGAATTTAATTTCTGGTTCGATCCCGAGGCCGCCAAGAGCGTGTTACAGGCACCGTGGAAGGAGATCGTGTGCACGCCGGTCGACATCTCCGTCAAAACCAGAATCACTGACGCGATGATTGCCGAAATCAAGAAGAGCAACAGTGCCGCAGCCCAATACGTAGTGAAGTTCTTTATGGCAGACCAGGGCGGTTTCTATATGTGGGATGAACTGGCGGCCGCCGCCTGGATCGATCCGACGCTGATCACCAGGAAAGAAACCCGCTATATGAGTGTGGACACCGACCACGGTGCAGCTTACGGAAACACACTGACATGGACGGACAAAGACAACCCGAAGCTGGGTTCGCAACTGGTCGAAATCCAGATGGATTTGGATCTGGCAAGGTTTAACAAGATGTTTGTGGAATTGATGAAGGCACCGACCCCACTAGCCCATTGAGGTTAATCTCCTTCCCGGATTTTGTATGGACCGCGCACCGGCGTTGTGTATTGTCGGTGATCTGGGAGTAATCCGGAATGCCTTCAGCGCTTCGTTGTCGCGGTCCAGAAACGGGCTTCTGGGAAGTTCGCAGGGGTCGCCGATCGGTGACGGGAATACATAACGGGCCACTCTTAGAAAATGCTCGGCAGCCCGCACGAGATCGCGCTGGAACACCATGATCCTTCGACAGCAGTGCGCGGACATGTGCCCGAAAAGCGGGAACCGATATTCACGATTGCCGAGGAAAAAAGCTGGCTCCGCTTGGCCCGATCCTAGCGCTGGTTATTGTCCCTCCTTCTTCTTCTCCGGCAGGTACTTTTTCTCAATCGATGCCACAATCACATAATTCGGATCAACCATCTCATTCAGATGGATTCTTGCAACCTTGGACAGTAGTTCGTAACTGTCCAGCTCGGAAAGGCCGTAATCGTGGTGAATCCACGCGACCAATTCTGTAAATGCGATGCGCAGGCAATCATCCAATGGCCGGTAGGCGCCCACGGTCATGATGGCGTTCTCATTCTCAAAGCGTGGCCAGCTGATTTTCTGCCCTTTGATCACGTTGACCTGCAACCGCCCACGCAGTGGGACTTCAATCGCCGTGCCTGCTACCTCGCCGTCGCCCATGGCCGCATGGCCATCACCCATGTAGAGCAGCGCTCCCGGCACATTTACGGGGAAGTAGATGGTGTTGCCCACGCTGGCCTCGGGCGAGTCCATGTTGCCCCCGAATGCTTCCGGCACAACCGAGCTGCGTGCTTCACCGCCCGCCGGCGCGACTCCTATACAACCAAAGAAAGGATGCAGGGGAATCTTCACCGAGAAATTCGAGTCCAGCGCCTTGAAGGTGGCGGTGTTGGTGACGTGATCGATGGGATAGAACCAGATCTTCTCCGGCAAAGGCGTGTGCAGCATGGGGGTGTAGACCGTCTCGTTGAGCGCCCCAAAGCCAGGGGCGAATGCGCCGACCCCTTGGTTGCTGTCTACCTGCAGGTCGAGGATCTTCACAGCCAGTGTGTCACCGGCTTCGGCGCCTTCGATGTAAAAGGGACCGGTCAGGGGATTGTCGCCTTTCACTAGGCTCAGCGTGTCGCCAGGCTTCTGGACGGCGTTACCGAACGCGTCCACGGTATTCGTCTCAAGGATGTCGCCGCTCTTCAGCCGAGCCACTGGCTCAGCCGCGCCGTAAACATACTTCACGTCGTTGATGGTGGCATGATACTTGACGATCTTACCAGCCATGGTTTGCGCCAGGGCATTACTTATGCCACCCATAAACAGCAGTATGGCTGTCACAATGTAGGCAATCACCTTTTTCTCCTGATCTTTACTTATCCAAACTGCCACGGCTGCCTGCGTTTCTTGGTGTTGGTGTTGGCTCTTCTTAATCGTCAATCGAAAATCCGGCAATCGTAATCCTAGAATGAGGCCCGCACGCCCAGCTGCAATTGGCGTGGCGGGGAGATGATATCGCTCGGCTTACCGAAAGTTGGTGAGCTAATCACGCCGTTGTACGATTCGGGATCGAAGTTCGGGTGATTGACCACGTTAAACAAATCCACGGTGGGGCTGATCTCCACACGCTCGCCGATCTTGAAGGGACGGGACAAACGTGTGTCCCAGACGTAGGTAGGCGCGGCCCTTCCCGCGTTGCGGCCGACCCCCGGCGGGCGGTCCTTTAGGTGACCGTCGCCGTTGTCATCTGTTCCTGTAGTGATGTTAAAGGGTCGCCCACTCTGCAGGGCCACGATGTTGGCCGTCTGGAAGCCCAGCGGCAAGTTAACGATCCCACTCAAGACGAAGCGATGGCGTGCGTCGCGCAGGGTGGGGCCTTTGTCAGCGAATATGTTGTTGCTGTCCTGGGGCACGCCTGGCTCGAATATGTCATCGGAGAGGCCGACTGCCTTGGAGAGTGTGTACGAAACCTGAAACTGTATCCGCTTGTCGAGGTTCTTTCGCGCGCTTACCTGTAGGCCGTTGTAGTGGCTGATATTGGTGCTCTGGAAGCTGGTGAATAGTCCAAGGGACGGGAAGGGTGCTACCCTGGTTGCACTTTGGGGATTCAGTTCCCGGCTCATCCAGCCATGGATACCCAGGATATGTACGTAGCTGGCGTCGAGCACAATGCCCCAGGGGAGCTGCTGTCCAATACCGCCCGACCACTGGTGCGTATAGGGCTGGCTTACTTTGCCGTCGACAGCGAACCCTCCTGGCGGGGGTAACGACCCCTGGAAGGCCGGGTCATTCACGTCTGGCTGGGTCGGCACAAATGCATCGATGAAGTACTTCACTCCGTTGAAGGTTCGATCTATGTAGCCAATCTCCCAAGGTGTGGAATCGTAGTAAATCCCATAGCCTCCACGGATCACTGTTCGGCCATTACCGCCCGGGTCGTAGGCAAAACCGATGCGTGGACCAAAGCTCAGCTTAGGGTTCTTGCGAGTGCGGCTGTCGAAGAAAGGCGCCAAGCTTTCCAGAGGCTGGTGGAAGCCAGCGTCGATGAAGCCACTTTCGAATTCATAGCGCACGCCCAGGTTCACCGTCAACCGCCGGTTGATCTTCCAATCGTCCTGAACGTAGTAGGCCATCTGCCAGGCGGTGGTGCCGTTTTCCTTGGTCGAGCCGATGCCACGCAGAGCAAAAAAGACAGGAGAGTTAGGATCCTGTATCAACGTGGTATGGCAACTTGTGGAAGACGAGCAGGTGATCCCCGGATCATCCACACTGAAGAAGAACGATGTGTTCTTTACCAAGTCGAACAGCGCGTTGTACTTGATACGCGGGTTCAGATCGACACCGAACTTGAGGCTGTGCAGCCCGTGCCAGCTACCCTGCGTGGAAAAGTCGTCGCGCAACTGTAGCCGGTCCTGCTGCACGTTCTGCGGAGTGGAGGAATTTCCTCCGAATACGACGGATGGGAAGCGTAGGTTGATTCCGAGACTCGTGGGTTTCAGGTTGTTAATGAAGCGGTTGAATTGCACGGTGAACTGGTTCAAAGTGCGGGTCGAAAGCAGAGAAGTCTGGGTCGCCTGCCAGGAGAGATTTTCGTTGGTCGCGACTTGAAAGGCGTTCTCCGCTGGCGGCCCCCCAAAGAGCAGGTTGGGGTCGATGCGCAGTCCCTCCCGCGAAGTATTTCGCTGAAAGGACGCCCGAAAACTCAGGCTTTCGGCCGCTGTGAGATGATGGTCCAGCTTAGTTACCATTAGCAGGTCGCGAAAGGGCGCGGCGAACGATCCTTCGAACTGCGGATAAACTCCGCCCGTATCCACCGTCTGTGACTTCTGCTGCCGGTTACGTTCGATGGCGTAGAACCCGAAAGTCTTGTCCTTGACCAGAGCTCCGCCTAGTGAGCCACCAAACTGTTCGCGGTCGAAGTCGGGTTTTTTCTTCTCGAAAAATCCGTTGGCTTGGAGGTCCTTCTGCCGGTAAAGTAAAAAGCCGCTGCCGTGCAGCGTGTTGCTGCCCGACTTGGTCACAACGTTGATGAAGGGGCCGGAGGAATGTCCGTACTCCGCGGAGTACTGATTGGTGATGACCTGAAATTCCTGTATGGCATCTTCCGGAACCAGTCCCACCGGGCCACCCACGATGTTGTCATTAAAGTTGCCCCCATCGACCGAGATGCCGGAACTTCGTGCCGTAGCACCACCCGACACGATGCCGCCGTACAGCCGCTTGGTGGGGTCGTAGGACGGCGAGGGCGCGGCTCCCGGAATCAGATTTGCCAGTTGCTGGAAATTGCGGTCATTGATGGGTAGATCCGCAATCTGCACCTGTGAGATCGGCTGCTCAATCTGCGAAGAAGAGGTGTCCACCTGGGAAGCTAGGCTGGTGACTTCTACCTGCTGCGTCTGCCCCGCGACCTTCAACGCGAAATTCGCCGTGACAGTGTCACCCACTGTGAGCGTGAGCGGCAAGCTTTGGTCAGCGAATCCCGTTTTCTGAGCGCGCACTTCGTATGGTCCGCGAGGCAGTAGGTTGAAGCGGTAGAAGCCCTCCGCATTGCTTCGTACGCTGCGCTTCTCTCCAGTTTCCAGGTTGGCGGCAGTGACCGTCGCAGCGGACACGACAGCGCCTGTGGCATCACTCACCACGCCTTGAAGGTTGGCGGTGACTGCCTGGCCGTGTGTGGTCACGGCAGCACACATGACAGCAAAAATCAGCAGACTTCCTCTGAGCGGGGACATGGGCAGCTCCTAACTATGTCTGTCGTTTAAGAATGCAGAAACACTCTATTAGTCACTTGGACGTCACCGCCGAACGGGTTCACCCGTAAAAATCTTAGGATGCAGCCACGGTCTAGTACGAGATATCCTTCTTACCTGCCAAAAACGAAGCCCATTCTACACCTGGTTGTATCCTCCAGAGGATGTATCTTGAACTGAGTTTCCTCTGAGCTGCCCGCAACTCTTCGTGCTGCACTCTTGACTGTCACCGGCTCCCCGGAGCAGAATCTGCTCGCATCACGAAAGGTGTCTCATTTTCCGCCCAGCCTCACTTCGCGGCCGCTCACCCTTCGACGGCAAAAAGGTTCTGCTCATCGACAAAAACGCAGGACGCGCGACACGCGGGCGAATGTTCTGCGCAGTCACGGTGTCGAGGTCGACGCCGCAGAGAGCCTGCAGAGAGAGCGCGTTCTCTGGAGAACCCGGCGCTACGATTTGATCCTGCTGGATGTGCGCCGAGCGGATCGACATAGGACAGCATATTTCTGCGGTACCCCAACTGTTTCTTCTGCCAACCGCGCCGAGCGCACCCGATCGTAGCGCGTCAATGTGAAGGCCGCATATCTGGGGACTATAATTGCGCACGGATGGCCCTCACCTCTGGTACCAAACTCGGGCCGTATGAAATCCTCTCTCGGGTCGGCGCGGGTGGTATGGGAGAAGTGTATCGCGCTCGCGACATGCGGCTGGAGCGCACGGTCGCGCTCAAGATTTTGCCCACCACGTTCGCTGGTGATGCCGACCGCTTGCAACGGTTTGAGCACGAGGCGCGAATTTTGAGCACACTGAACCATCCCAATCTGCTGGCCATCCACGATGTGGGCGCGCAGAACGGTACTCACTACCTGGTATCGGAATTCCTGGAGGGCCAAACGCTACGGGAGAAAATGAGCAGCGACCCGCTCCCGCAGCGGCGTGTAATCGAATACGCCCTGGAAATCGCGAGAGGATTGGCGGCGGCCCATGAGAAAGGAATCGTCCATCGCGACCTGAAACCGGACAACATTTTTCTTACCAAAGACGCTTGAAGATCCTGGATTTCGGCTTTGCGAAACAGTCGTTCATGGCGAGCACCGTCTCCGAGCAAAGTGAGACCATGGGCGCGCCGACGCCGACCACCCCGGGAACGGTATTAGGCACGGTTGGATACATGTCGCCCGAGCAGGTGCGCGGGCAGCCACTGGACGTACGCTCCGACCTGTTCAGCTTCGGCGCGATTCTCTACGAAATGATTGCCGGCAAGCGCGCGTTCAAAGGCGGATCGAGTGTCGAAACAATGAACGCCATTCTGAAAGAAGATCCGCCGGAGTTCAGCGAGAGCAGCCTGCACGTGTCACCGGGATTGGAGCGGATCGTCCACCACTGCTTGGAAAAAGAGCCAGCGATGCGGTTCCAGTCCGCGCGCGACTTGGCGTTCGACCTAGAGAGCTTGTCTTCCGGCAGCACTCCCACAATGGCGGTCTCGGCATTACGGGTGGGGCGCGCGGGCCGGCTGCGCGCGGCGCTGCTGGTCGTAATTCCGGTGGTTGTGCTAGCGCTGGCAGCCGCGTTCTGGGCTGGGCGGGTGACGGTTCCAGCATCCAACCCACTATTTACCCGGTTGACTTTCCGCGGAGGTCACGTGGACTCTGCACGTTTTGCTCGCGATGGCCAGACCATCGTCTACAGTGCCGCATTCGGAGGCGATCCCGTGGAAATCTACACCACGCGGCCTGACTCGCCGCAGTCCCGAGAACTCGGACTGAAAGGCAGCAGTGTTCTCGGAGTGTCGAGCACCGATGAGCTGGCTGTCTCCCTGGAGCACAGATTTTTCACGGCTAACGCATCGGATGGGACCTTGGCCCGGCTCCCTCTGAGCGGAGGTGCACCCCGCGAGCTCGCCGAGAACATCATCTGCGCGGACTGGTCGCCTGACGGAGCTGAGATGGCAGGCGTGCGTCTCACCGACGGCCCGACACGCCTGGAATATCCGCTGGGCAAGATGCTCTACGAGACCAATGGGTGGATTAGCGACACGCGAGTTTCGCCGGACGGAGACAAGGTTGCTTTCATCGATCACCCGATCATTTTTGACAGCCGGGGAAGGATCATGGTAGTGGATCGCGCTGGCCAACGGAAGACGCTCGCCACAGGTTTCGGTGACGTACTTGGCCTTAGTTGGCACCCTTCAGGCGAGGAGATTTGGTTCACGGGCTCACGCGAGCACCTGTCCAGCAATCTCCTGGCGGTGAATCTGTCCGGCAAGCAGCGCCTGGTTTGGGCCGGGGAGGTGATCCTGCAGGACATCGCCCGCGATGGCCGCGCCCTAATGATCCGGCAGAACCGGCGTCGTGGTATTGCGGGACTGGCGCCCGGCCAGAAAGCCGAAACCGATCTCAGTTGGCAAGACTGGTCCCTGCCAATGGCGATCTCGCCCGACGGCAAGTGGATTTTCTTCGCCGAAGAGGGCGATGCCGGCGGACCGAGGTATTCCGCGTACATGCGCAATACGAACGGTTCCCCGGCCATTCGCTTGGGTGATGGCGTTCCCCAAAGCGTTTCTCCGGATGGCAAATGGGTAGCGGCAATCGTTCCCGGCGAACCGCAGCAACTCATGCTTCTGCCCACGCGCGCGGGAGACGTGAGGAACGTGTCGCGGCCCGAGTTCAACTACGAGGTGGCAGACTGGCTTCCCGATGGCAAGCGATTGCTCGTAAGCGGCAATGAACCGGGCAAGCCATCGCGATCGTATTTGCAGGGCGCAGACGGCGGTCCCCTTACTCCCGTGGCAGGCCGTCTCCGGACGGTAAGTCTGTCCTCGTTTGGCGGAATGACACTCTAACGCTGTATCCCATGGATGGCGGACAGCCCAGGAAGATCAAATCCCCCTTTCCCCCTGGCGTGCGTTTCTTCGCCCAAGATGCGCGCTATGTTTTCGCTGGACTCCGCGCTGAGGTTCCTTTGAAGGTATACCGTTTTGATTTGGAAACCGGCGCAATGCAACCGTGGAAGGAACTGGTTCCGACCGACCGCACGGGTGTTTACAACCTCGGACAACTCCGCCTGACGCCCGACACACGCTGGTACGTGTATTCCTACGTTCGAGATTTGTCCGATTTATACATAGTCGAAGGATTGCGATGACGCCCCCGGATTGGTACGATCGCACCGAGGAATTCACCTCCACATTGTCCTAACCAAAAAGAGAGCAGGAGTACCTCCCGCTCTTTTTCTTTTTGCTCGGATGAACTGAAATCTGTGTCGCTTCCTTTGCCGTGCTTTCGTCTTAACACAGCACGTTCCTACCAACCGACGATCTCTCGGCGCTGGAAACGGCGAGCATAAATACCTACATTAATGATGCAGGCCGCGACTCCAATGCCGGTGAGCAAGCCGGGCGGAATGTTCGGATAAACCAGGACGTCGAGATAGTGCAGCAGGAATCCATCCTGGTACGGCGCAATCCCCGCCCGAACCTCCAGCCAGTTTTCCGCCCACGTTAACGGGCAGGTCCAGGGTAGGATTTCGATGAGGATGCCCCATACGAGGGAGCCCAGGTGCAGCCAGCGCAACCGGGGACGACGACGCGTGAACGTAGCACCAAATACGATCCAGAGAATGAACAGCAGGTGCAGCCCCAGGATCGCAACTGCCAATGCGGAATACACGACATGGTTCCTATGCGGCCTTCCTCTGCTGCGCTCTTAGCTTCGCCCAGCGCGCCCGTTGCGTGGCGGCAATTTTCCTGCGGGCTGCTGCCGACATGGTTCGTTTGCCAGGGTTCACTATGTTAGGTTGACTTTTCGCAGAATTCTGCGCGCGCAGTTTCGCCCACCGCGCCTTCTGCGCGAGCGAAACCTTCCTTCGCGCTGCTGCCGACAAAGTCCGACGCGGCCCACTCGCTGCACCTCGTGCTGACGAAGTCCTAGTCGTTCCCGCGAGCGCTGCCAAAGCCGCGATAGCCTGATTCAACCGATCCCGCTCCTGCTGAAACTCCTTCACCATCTCGGCGATATTCGCCATTAGATCCCCCTTCACTTGTATTTGCAGAATGCCTATAGATAGTCCGCTCCATCCTACACACTTGAACTACCTATTGGAAATACACGCCACACGATGCGTTGACAGCTTCTGCCACCCACCTATACTGGAAGTACAAGCCTCTCTAACCTGCCTTCCATGCCCAAATCAACACCCACACATCCTAACAAAGAGCAATCGTCCATACTTCCGCAGATCGAGAAACTGCTGACGGAGCAAACATCGGTTATTTTGCAGGCGGTCGATGAGAAGCTCTCCGCTCAGGACAAACGGATTGAAGAGGGCTTTGCCGCTCAGGACAAGCGGATGGAGCAACAGTTCATCGCACAAGAAATCAGAATCCTGGCTGCGGTCGACAAGCGCCTGGCAAAGACGGAAGAACGCTTTGCCAAGAGTTTGGATGAATTGACCAAAACTCTCGACAAGTTCCTGAAGCGGCTTACAGACATCGAGGAAGAATTCACCTTCATGAAAGAAGATCTCAAACGCGTCAAAGCCGTCCTCCGTGAAAAACTCGGCGTTTCACTGGATTAGAACCGCGCAGCCAAAAAGCCACCATGCGGTGGCTTTTTGATGTTCCGGAGCGCTTCGCTTTCTCCGAAAATGTTGACGCCAGTTACTAGGCGGGGAAATCCAATCCCTGGTTGTTTGGAAGGAATCCCTCTTCTGGTCGCAGGAACGATGAGTTCTGTGAATTTCACTGTTAGGCATGCTCCTTGGCGCTCTGGATTTCCGAGTCGAAATATGACGGATTCCTCCGGCTCCCCGAAAGTAATGGGCAGAACCAACTGGCAGCGAAAGGCCCGCACGCTGTCTCTTGTGCGAGCCTGCCAGTTGGTCAGAAAAGGGTTGTTCAACCTTCGTTGATGATCGCAGCATGCCACGTCGAGATCGTGATAAGGTTGACCGCAGATTAAATTTTCGCTAGACGGAGGTGAAACGAGGTGACTCAAACATGTCGATACCGGAGAAGATCGAGAACTCACGCAACGTGTTAATGCACATCAGGCAGAGGTAGTCCGTGAATCGAAGAAACTCGCGCAGAAAGCGAAGCAGCCTTCGGTGAGGAACAAACTACGAAGCCACGGCACAAGCCATCCCAAGACCAAGTCGCGGGATTGAGTTTGTCCAGGATGCCGATTAAGAAGTGAGCTCACGTTCCTCCGCATGGTAGGTTCCTTCACACCCGCCTGAGGAAGGACTCCAGCTGCTGACTCTTGCAGAAGCGGGGCAAGTAGCCTCCCGGCCTGGATTCTAGACGCACTCGACCGGACGGCAGTGCATAAGCGTATTGCCTGACAGCACTGAATAACGTATCCGCCCTTCCAGGTGCGCAGTTTCGTCTAGAATACGAGCGTGTTATGCCGTGCTTCTGAGATTTCACGACCATGAAAGCACAAGTCAAGGTCGGCCGGATCGCCGGCATCTCGATCGGTCTTCACTATAGCTGGTTCATCATCGCCCTGCTGATTGCGCTTTCTCTTGCCCAACATTTCCGTGCGGTGGCGCCACAGTGGAGCAGCATCGTGGTATGGATGGCCGCGGTGGTCACGGGCCTGTTGTTCTTCGCTGCTCTCCTGCTCCACGAACTCGCGCACTCCCTCTTGGCGAAAGCGCGTGGCCTGCGCGTCCGTGCCATTACCCTATTCGCCCTCGGTGGCGTATCGCAGATCGAAACGGAAGCCTCGGATGCCAAATCCGAATTCTGGATTGCGATCGCTGGTCCGGTTACGAGTGTCGTAATCGGCCTGGTTGTCCTCGGGACCGCTTGGGTGAATGGTTGGAAGCCCGGCACCGAACCCGCTACTCCTGTCATATCCGTGCTGGTCTGGCTCGGTTACATCAACATCATGCTGGCCGTCTTCAACATGATTCCCGGTTACCCACTGGACGGCGGGCGTGTCTTGCGTGCCGTCATCTGGTGGATCACTCGCAATGCCGACCGCTCCACGAGACTCGCGGCCCAGGTCGGCCAGGCCGTTGCCTTTTTGTTTATCTTGTCAGGCTTGTTTCGATTCTTCGTAGGCGCGAACTTTGGTGGGCTGTGGCTGGCGTTTATCGGTTGGTTCCTGCTTGATGCGGCCCGTTCCAGCTACGTTCAGGTAGAGCTGATGACAGGACTCCGGAACCGGCGTGTCGCCGACATCATGGACCGCGACTACGCTACGGTGGAGGGTCATCTGAGCTTGCAGGATTTCGTCGACGAGTATGTGTTGCGAACTGGACGCCGCTGCTTCGTCGTCGTCCAAAACGACCGGGTATCCGGACTGATCACGACCCATGAGGTAAAGGGAGTTGATCGCGACAGCTGGTCGCAGACCAGCGTGCAAAGCGTGATGCGCCCGCTCAGTCAGCTGCGCACCGTTGCCCCGGACACGCCTGCCATCCATGCCCTTGAACTGATGAGCCGCGAGGACATGAACCAGCTGCCGGTTATCTTCGATGGACACCTACAGGGGGTCTTCTCCCGTGGCCATGTCCTGCGCTTCCTGAGTACGCAGGCAGAACTGCACGATAACTGAGCTCAGCGGTTCGCAGCCCATTCTTTGTGGTGGACAGTGAGGCCGACACGAATCTGATCAACATGCGGGCTAGACGGGTTTCCGGTTCACGAATAACCTCGTTGTTTTCTGGAAGCAAATGACACCTGCACTGGTTGACGCGGCGAGGCAATACACGGGGTTCGTCCAACATTGGCGGGCCACTTGCCTGACGTTGTCGAACGGATCAAGATTTCGCCCAAAACTTCCTCATTCCATCTCGGAATCGATGTACTGCAACTGTCCTTGCCGTTCGATTTGTAATATGAGGGGATCACCTGGCTTCAGCTGACGCAGTGCGGACCGTAGTTGTTCGACCGATTGGATCGGGAGCTGATTGACGGTATGAATGATGTCTCCTGCATGAAGTTCGCCGCTTAGAGCGTTCACATCCAAAGACTGGCCGAGTACAACCACGCCCGAGGGGATACGCACATCCGGCATGGCCGCACGCAGCCGGTCATCAAACTTCATGACATAAATCCCAAGCCTGCCGATGCGATTGTTCGGATCAATGAAGTCGGCAAGCTGGTCTGTCTTGTCCTGATACTGAAGTGCC
>Ga0209159_1001860_pt1 | contig 15347 bp, 10 predicted proteins | sample GraSoiAngelo_144_FD_185901 | JGI IMG/M metagenome (GOLD analysis project Ga0209159, IMG submission 185901) | Grasslands soil microbial communities from the Angelo Coastal Reserve, California, USA - 14_1009_02_40cm (SPAdes) (version 2) | ecosystem: Environmental > Terrestrial > Soil > Grasslands ...
ACTTCCATGCCCGCGGCCAGGCGACCATGGACCGCGTGGTGCAGGACGGCGTGCAGCGCGTGTGCACGGAAAGCCGCGACAGGCCGCCCGCCGAGCTCGCCAAGTCGCTGGAGGCGGACCAGATGAAGACCATCGTGTTTCCCGAAGGCAGCCTGATGGGCGACTGGAAGCGCGGGGAGAGAATCGCGCAAAACGGCCGCGGCCTGCAGTGGACCGACAAGCCGGGCGACGCAGCCGGCGGCAGCTGCTACAACTGCCACCAGCTCTCGCCGCAGGAGGCGTCCTTCGGCACCCTCGGCCCGAGCCTGCGGCAATTCGGCAAGCTGCGCGGCAACGGCCAGGAGATCCAGCGCTACGTCTACGGCAAGATCTATAACGCCAAGGCGTACAACCTCTGCTCGCAGATGCCGCGGCTCGGGCTTTCGGGCACGCTGACCGAGGAGCAGATCAAGGATCTCGTCGCGCTGCTTCTCGACGCCGACTCGCCGGTGAACCAGTAGTTTTGCAGCGTCGCGAATTTCTCCGGCTTCTCGCCCTGGCCGCCGCCGCGGGCGCCGGCCTGCGGCCTGGAGCGGGCGAGGCGCAAGCCGCTGCCGAGCTCTACGACGTAGCGCCGTTCGGCAATGTCTCGTTGCTGCATCTCACCGATGTCCACGGGCAGCTGCTGCCGGTGTATTTCCGCGAGCCGAGCATGAATCTCGGGACTGGACAGGCTCCCCATCTGGTAGGTGAACATTTCTTAAGGCAATACAACCTAAAGGCAGGGACCTCGCTGGCGCACGCCTTCACCCATCTCGATTTCGAGAACGCGGCGCGGCGCTATGGCAAGGTCGGCGGCTTCGCCCATCTCGCGACGCTGGTGAGGCGCCTGCGCGCCTCGCGCCCGCTGGCCCTGCTGCTCGACGGCGGCGACAGCTGGCAGGGCTCGGCGAGCTCGCTCTGGACGCGCGGCGCCGACATGATCGGCGCGCAGAAGCTGCTCGGCGTCGATTGCATGACCGCGCACTGGGAATTCACCTACGGCGCCGAGCGGGTGAGGCAGGCCGTCGAAAGCGAGCTCGCGCCGATCGAGTTCCTGGCGCAGAACGTGCGCACGCTCGATTTCGAGGAGCCGGTATTCAAGCCCTACACGCTGCGCAGCATGAAGGGCGTGCCGGTCGCGGTCATCGGACAGGCCTTCCCTTACACGCCGATCGCCAATCCGCGCCACATGGTGCCGGACTGGACTTTCGGCATCCAGGAGGCGCGCCTGCAGAGGCTGATCGACGAGGTGCGCGCCAAGGGTGCAAAGGCGGTCGTCCTGCTGTCCCACAACGGCATGGACGTCGACCTCAAGCTCGCCTCCCGCGTGCGCGGGCTCGATGCCATTCTCGGCGGGCACACGCACGACGCGGTGCCGGCGCCGGTGCGCGTCGGCAGCACGCTCGTCACCAGCGCCGGCTGCTGCGGCAAGTTTCTTGCGGTGCTCGATCTGCAGGTCGGCGCGCTGGGAGTGACCGATTACCGCTATCGCCTGTTGCCCGTGTTTTCCAACCTTCTGCCCGCCGATGAGGAAATGCGGCGCTATATCGCCAAGGCGCGCGCGCCGTACGAAGGCAGGCTGCAGGAAAAACTGGCGGTCACCGAGGGCCTGCTCTACCGGCGCGGCAACTTCAACGGCAGCTTCGACCAGCTGCTGCTCGACGCGCTGCTCGCCGTGAAGGGCGCGCAGATCGCGTTCTCGCCCGGTTTCCGCTGGGGCACGACGCTGCTTCCAGGCGAGGCGATCACGTTCGAGCACCTGATGGACCAGACCGCCATCACCTACCCGCATACGACGCTCAGCGAGCTCACCGGCGGCGAGATCAAGGCGATCCTCGAGGACATCGCCGACAACCTGTTCAACGCGGACCCCTACCTGCAGCAGGGCGGCGACATGGTGCGCGTCGGCGGCATGAGCTACGCCATCGCGCCGCATAACAAGATCGGCGCACGCATCTCCGACATGCGCATCGGCGGCAGACCGATCGAAGCCGGCAGGCGTTACAAGGTGGCTGGCTGGGCGCCAGTCGCGGAAGGGGCGAGCGGCGAGCCGATCTGGGATCTCGCCAGCCGCTACCTGCGCAGCAGGAAGAATCTCCCGCCGCTCAAGGCCGAGCGTCCTCGCCTGATCGGCGTAAAGGGAAATCCGGGGATCGAGTAGTATCGATCCAATAGCAACAAGACAAAGGGTGCCCCTTGCAGCGCCGCGCACACCTTGAGCTGTTTCTGATCAGCTTCCTGATCCTGTTCTTCGAACTGGCGGCGATCCGCTGGTTCGCAGGCACCGTGGTGTTCCTCACCTTCTTCACCAACATCGTGCTGCTCGCGTGCTTCCTGGGCATGAGCGTCGGGTTGCTGGCGGCCCGCAGGCCGCAACACCTCGTGCAGATGGCGCTCCCCATGGCGATGCTCGCCTTCGCCGCGGCGATCGCCATCCACCTGCTCTATTGGCAATGGGCAGACCGCATCACGATCAGCCTCGGCAATCAGCAGGCGTCGCCCCAGCTCATCTATTTCGGCACGGAGTACCGGCCCGCCGACCCAAGCCGCTGGATCATCCCGATCTGGGCGGTGGGCGGGGCTTTTTTCGCGCTCATAGCGGTGTCCTTCGTTGGCCTGGGACAGGTAATGGGCCGCGCGTTCGACGCCATTCCAGACCGCGTCGTGGCGTACACGCTCGACGTCCTGGGCAGCCTGACCGGCATAGCGGCCTTCGCGGCGATGAGCTACCTGCAATTGCCGCCGACCGTCTGGTTCGCCCCGATCGTCCTGCTGATCCTGCACTTCGCGGGCTGGCGCAGGCCGGTCCAAGTCGCCGCAGCCGCGGCAACTCTGGCGCTCGTCGGCATCGGCGCGCATGGCCTGACCATCCAGGGCGAAGTGTTCTGGTCACCTTACTACAAGGTGGCTTACGCGCCCGCGTTCCGGGCCATCGCCACCAACGACATCGGGCACCAGCAGATGGTGCAAATCGAGAAATTCGGTCCGGCCTACCTCCTGCCGTACCTGCTCAACCGCGACGCTGGCGGCACACCGTTCCAGGAGGTGATGATCATCGGCGCCGGCAGCGGCAACGACGTGGCGGCGGCGCTGCGCGCTGGCGTCAAGCACGTCGACGCGGTCGAGATCGATCCGCGGATCAACGAGATCGGCCGCCGCCTGCACCCCGACAAGCCCTATGCCGACGCCCGCGTCACGATCCGCCTCGACGACGGCCGCAGCTTCGCGCGCAACACGCCCCGCAAGTACGACCTCGCGGTATACGCGCTGGTCGACTCGCTGGTGCTGCATTCGGGCTACTCCAGCCTGCGGCTGGAGAACTTTCTCTTCACCCGCGAGGCTTTCGAAGATGTGAAGCGGACCCTGAAGCCCGATGGCGTCTTCGCCATGTACAACTTCTACCGGCAGGGCTGGGTGGTCGCCAGGCTGGCGAAAATGGCCGAGGAAGTTTTCGGCGCGAAGCCGCTGGTGATTTCCCTGCCGCACCGGGACAGGATCGAGCCCGAGGATAGCCAGTCCGGCTTCTTCACGTTCCTCCTCGTCAGCACCGACTCGAAGCGCCTGCAAGCGATCCGGGCCAGGTTCGAGAAGGGCGAGAGTTTCTGGATCCATCCGGAGCCGCGCATGAACGAGGCGGTAAACGCCTTCGGTGCCGCCGCCCCCCCTGGCCCCTTCTGGCACAGGAGCGCGCCGGCGCAGGTCGATCTCGGCGGCATCGACCTGCTGCCGAGCGACGACTGGCCGCAGCTCTACTTGCGCAGCAGAGAGATTCCATGGTCACCCATCGGCCAGGGGATGCTCGCGATGGCCGTGCTTTCGCTCGTCATCCTGCTCGCCTTCGCGCCGGTGCGGCGCGTGCGGCCCAACTGGCAGATGTTCTTCCTCGGCGCCGGTTTCATGCTGCTCGAGACCAAGGCGGTGGTGCACATGGCGCTGCTCTTCGGCGGCACCTGGGTGGTCAATTCGGTGGTGTTCTTCGCCATCCTGGTCATGATCCTGTGCGCCAACCTTTACGTGCTGGCGGTGAAGCCGCGCAATCTGGCGCCCTACTACGTGCTGCTCGTCGCGGCGCTGCTCGTGAACGCGCTGGTGCCGATGAACGTGTTCCTGTCGCTGCCGTCTGTCGCGCGAATCATCGCCTCCTGCCTGGTGGTGTTCGTTCCGGTATTCTTCGCCGGCGTGATTTTCGCCTGCGCTTTCGGACAGAGCCGCGAGCCGGATATCGATTTCGGCTCGAACGTGGCAGGTATCATCCTCGGCGGGCTGAGCGAGCACCTGTCCCTGGTGCTCGGCTTCAACTACCTGCTGGTGGTGGCGGCGGGCTACTACCTGCTTTCGGTCGCATTGCGGCCGCGACGATGAGCGCAGCGAGCGGGCCGCGGATTGCGGTAGTCCACGAGTGGCTACTCGATTTCGCCGGAAGCGAACGCGTGCTGCGCGAGATTCTCGATCTCCTGCCGCAAGCCGACCTGTTCGCCCTGCTCGACCTGCCCGACGAGGAGCTCAAGCAGGCGATCCCGCGGCGGACCAAGGCGACCAGCTTCCTGCAGTCGCTGCCCCGCCCGCGGCGCTGGCTGCGGTACTACGTGCCGCTGATGCCACTCGCAATCGAGCAGTTCGACCTTTCGGACTACGACATCGTCGTTTCGAGCAGCCATGCGGTGGCGAAGGGCGTGATCACCGGGCCACGCCAGCTGCATCTGAGCTACGTGCATACCCCGATGCGCTATGCGTGGGATCTGCAGCACGAGTACCTGCGCGCCTCAGGACTCGACCGCGGGCTGCGCGGCTGGGCGGCACGGCTTGCGCTGCACCGCCTGCGGAAATGGGACGTGCGCAGCGCAAATGGCGTGGACGTGTTCCTTGCCAACTCTGCTCACGTCGCGCGGCGCATCCGCAAGGCGTACCGCAGGGAGGCAGAGGTCTTATATCCTCCCGTCGATGTAGCGGGCTTTCCGCTGCGGCAGCAGAAGGAGGATTTCTACCTGACCGTATCGCGCCTGGAGCCGTATAAGAGGATCGATCTGCTGCTCGAGGCATTCGCGCGCAGACCGGAGCGCCGCCTGATCGTGATCGGCGACGGCCCGCAGATGCGCCGCCTGCGCTCGATGGCCGCGCCGAATGTCGAGCTTCTCGGCCGGCTGCCGACTCCCGAGGTGCGGGAGCACATGCAACGGGCGCGCGCCTTTCTCTTCGCCGGCATCGAGGATTTCGGCATCGTGATGGCCGAAGCGCAGGCTTGCGGCACGCCGGTGATTGCATTCGAAAACGGCGGCGCGGCGGAGATCGTGCGCGGTGAGAGCACGCCGCAGCCGACCGGCATCTTGTTCGGCGCGCAGACCGCCGACGCGCTGCTCGAGGCGATAGGGCGTTTCGAGCAGGACCCGTCGCGCTTTGCGCCGGACAGCTGCCGCGAGAGCGCGATGCGCTTCGACCGCCGCCGCTTCAGAAGCCGGTTCGAGGAGCTGTTGCGCTCGCATTGGGACCACTTTTCGCGCGAGCTGGCCGGGGAAAAATAGAGTTGAACATTCGCCAGCGCCTGCTGCGCAGCCTCCTCAGCGAGAACCCTTTTCAGCCCGCGACCAGCTGGTGGCGCGCGATCGAGCTCGCGGTCGTGATCGATCACGGACTGCCGCAGGGGACCGGGCTAGATCTGGGCTGCGGCGACGGCAAGCTGATGCGGATTCTCCTAGATGCGGCACGCGCCTCGCCCATCCTGGTCGGTGTGGACATCGACCCGCTTGAAACCCGCGACGCGAGCGCCTCCGGCGTATACCGGCGCGTTCACACGGCGCCCGGCGATCGACTCCCCGAGCCGGATGCGTCCTTTGACTTCGCGTTTTCCAACTCGGTCCTGGAGCACATCGACGACATCGAACCGGTCATTGCAGAGCTGGCGCGCGTGCTGCGGCCGGGTGGAAGATTTCTCTTTACCGTTCCGGCGTCCGGATTCCACGACTGCCTGGCCGGGCCTTGGCTCTTCTGGAGCGACCGGCAACGCTATCTCGAGCAGATCGATCGCCGTTGCGCGCACCGGCGCTATTGGAGCGAGGCGCAATGGCGCGCCTGCCTCGGCCACCACCGCATGGAGCTGGCGCAGGCGATTCCCTATCTGTCGATGCCGGAAGTGCGGCGCTGGGAAACGTTGTCGCGCTTCACGGCAGGCGTGCTGTACGCCATGGCGGGCGGACGCCTGCAGCCGATCGAAATCCAGCGCGCCCTGCAGCTGCGCCGACGCGGCATCCGGCTGCCGCGATGGGTCGCCGTGCCGCTTGCGGCGGCGATCTCGGCCGCCGTGGGAACGGACCGCTCGGGGCGCTTCGGCTGCCTCTTGCTCGAGGCGTACAAGCGCGGGTGAAGTTCCTCACGTACGCGCTGGTCGGCGGCGCATGTGCGCTGCTCAACCTCGCGGTGCTGTGGCTGCTCACCGATGGGATCGGCCTGCATTACCTCGTCTCGAACATGATTTCATTTCTTGCGCTGACGCCAGTCGGTTTCCTGCTGCAGAAGCTGGTCACGTTCCGCACCCCGCGTGCCACGGCGGGTGTGGAATGGCCGCGCTATTTCGCTACCATGGGCTCGAGCTTCGCTGCCAATCTCGGACTGATGTACGTGCTGGTTTCGCTCCTCGGTGTCTGGTACCTGGCCGCCAACCTCGCCGTGACTGTGCTTCTGCTGGCGGCGAATTTCCTGGTCAACAACCTCTGGAGCTTTGCGCTTCGGCGCTAGACGCATGCGCATTGCTTTTTCACGCTGGCCGCGCGATCCCTGGACCCGAGGCCTGATCACGCTCTGCCTGCTCGCAGGGGTGATTTCCGTCATTGTCATCCTCGACTACTCGGGCTATCCGAATCCGCCGTATCAGCTGTGGATATTCGAATACAACCTTCGAACCCAGGATCTCGCCGGCTCGTTGCTGCTCATCGCCCTGGTGCTCATCGCCTGCTTCGCCCCGGGGCGTGGCGAGGCGCTCTCATTCGTCGACGCGATCGCGCGACATCCCTGGCGCGTCGCTGCGGTAGCGTTCGCAGCGCTTTGCCTCGGCACGCTCTACGTCGAGCACAACCACGCGCTCTCGCAGGACGAATACGCGGTGCTATTCCAAAGCCGGGTATTTGCAGCCGGACACATCACGGGCTTGTTTCCGCCGGACCTGATGGCCCGGCTGATCCCGCCTTTCTACCGCAACTATTTCCTGTACGGATCGTTCGAGACCGGGCAAGTGGTATCTGCTTACTGGCCCGGATTCGCGCTCCTCCTGGCCCCGTTCAGCTTCATCCACGCGCCCTGGGCATGCAATCCGCTGCTCGCATCGCTCGCCCTTTTGCTGATGGGCCGGATCGCCGTCCGGCTGACCGGCGAGCCGCAGGCGGGCGGATGGGCCACGCTGCTCGCGCTCGGCTCGCCGGCCTTCAGTGCGATGGCGATCAGCTATTTCTCCATGACGGCGCATTTGCTGTTCAATCTGCTGTTCGTCTGGCTGCTGCTCGAGAGGACCACTCTGCGCCTCGTGCTGGCAGGCGTGGTCGGCTCCTTCGCGCTGGTCCTGCACAACCCGCTGCCGCATACGCTTTTCGCACTGCCGTGGATCGTGTGGCTCGCGCTGCAGCCCGCGCCCTATCGCAACCTGCTCGCGCTCGCCGCCGGCTATCTGCCGCTTGTCATCACGCTGGGCTTCGGGTGGGGATTGCTCCTGAGCACCCTCCAAGGCGCCACCGCGTATGGGCTGTTTCCGCTCGACGACAACCCGTTTCACCGCGTCGCGAATTTCTTGTGGGGGTGGCATATCAAGCTGAGGAGCGCTGTGGACTGGCCGGGCGACAGGCTGCTTTCGGCGCGGTTTGCGGAACTCGTCCGGCTATGGAACTGGGCGGTTCCCGGATTGCCTCTGCTCGCTGCAACGGGCTGTTGGCTTGCCAGGCGAGACCGCCGCATGCTGCTCCTCGGGCTGTCAATGCTTGCCACGATCCTGGGATGTCTTTTCGTAGCATTCGAACAGGGGCATGGCTGGGGAGCGCGTTACCTGCACCCTGCGTGGGGCGTCCTGCCTGTGCTCGGTGCGGCTGCGCTCGTCATCGCGCGTGAGAAGCATATGAGCGAGGAGCTCGGTGCCTATGTCGCGTCGCTGACGCTCCTCAGCCTGGTCTTTGCCACGCTGCTGCGCGCCGTGCAGATCCATGATTTCGTCGACAGGCATCTGGCCAACCGGCCGCCCGTGCTGCCGGGCGTGCGCCAAGTCATCTTCGTGGTGCACGACTGGCCGACCTACACCGCTGACCTGGTGCAGAACGATCCGTTTCTGCGCGATAAGGTCTGGTTCATGATGAGCTTCGGTCCGCAGCCGAACTCAGAATTCATGCATGCGAAATTCCCCGGCGCGCGGCTGGTGCACAGCGACCGACGCGGCGAGGTATGGCGCCTCGACCCGCCCTAGAAGGCGCGCGCCAGCAGGCTGAAGGACGACGCATACCGGCGCACGAGCGGGACGCTCAGCGCCAAGTCGTCCAGCGCCCCGAGCGCCGGACCGAGCCAGCGCGGCGTCCTCGGCGCAAGCCAGGCGAGCGGTCCGAGAAAATAGTCGACGTAGCCGATCACCGGGCGCGCGAAGCCGGCCTGCATGGCTAGCGCGGCGAGCGTATGCGGATCGAGCTCGCGCTCGTCGGGGCTGTGGTAACAGTCGTAGGTCGCGCGCACGCATCCCGCGAAGAGCCCGATCATTCGCCTGCGATTGGGGTCGCTTGAGTAGAACGCGCCACCCCGCCGCAACGCCTTGCGCGCCGCGAGCAGCGTGTCGCCGATCGCCGCATCGCCAAGATGATGCAGGAACGCAAATGCTGCGATGAAGTCGAACTGTCCGAGGCCGTCCGTGTGCAAGTTGCCGGCGTCGGACACTGCGAAGGACAGATTGCGCAGGCCAGCCGCGTCAGACTTGATCCGCGCCTGCCCGATCGCGACGGCCGAGATGTCGAGCCCGACGATTTCCCCGACGTGCGGCGCCAGGCGCCGTTCGATCGACCCGTCGCCGCATCCCAGGCTGAGGATTCGGTGTCCGCGCCCGCTTCCCGTGCAACGGAGAAACTGGCGCGCGGCGCGATCGTGGACGCGCTGGAAGAGAGCGCTTCCCTGGATCGTGGCCGCCTCGGTTTGGTAGTGAAGATCATGGTAGTCCCGCTCGTTCATCGGTCCCCCCGATCCGCTCGCCGCTCGCCGCACGCCGCGGGAACGGCTGGGTCTTTCCGCGCCCATTCGGAGAGCAGGCCGAGATCGAAGCGAGTTCCCGCACGGTAGCGGTTCAGGATCACCCTGTCGGCGTAGGCCTCCAGCCGGGCATCGAGGCCGGGGTAGTGGCGCGACCAGCCGCTGCCCAGCGGCTCCGTGACAGCGGTCTGCCCGCGAAACAGCCCCGGGCAGGCCCTTTCAATCCGGTCGAAGAGCGCCGAGGCATTGCGCTCTTTCTCTATATCGGCCGGGTCGCGCGTTGCCGTGCGAAGCGCGCAGCTCACGACCGAAAGCGGCTCATGCGGCAGCCGGGGGCCCGCCAGCCGATTCGCCACTCGCGAGAGGAGATCGTCATCATCGCGCCGCCATGCGATGGTGAAGCAGTCGGCTGCATCCACGCGGTAGCCGATGCGCAGCAGCGTATCGTCGTAGGCCTTCACCTGGTCGGCGGGCGGCCTACCCGCGACCAGTTCCAGGCCGCGGCCGAGAGTCCGCACGTGGCCGCGATGCCGCTCGAGCAATGTCGCCAGTTTCGGCGAATCGGCGGGCAAGCTGTGCTGGCCGCGAAAGTTCACGAAGGAAGAGGCAGGATGCACAAACGGTGCGACCACCGCCATGGGAAGCACCTCGACCGTGATATAGAGCGCGGGTTCAAGCTGGGCGCGCCGCGGCACGTCGTAAGGCAGCCAGTGCCTGGACCATGGCTCGGCGATGAACCATCGAGACGGCGCCGCCACGACGGACGTGACGAGCTGCACGACCAGCAGCACGCCGAGCGCAACGCGCGCCGCGCCGCCCGGCAGCAGACGCTCGGTGATCCGCGCGAGACACACGCCGGCGAGGAGCAGCACGATCATCCCGTAGCGGCCGTTTGCCGAGGTGGCCAGCCAGAGCACCGATCCGGCGCCAAAGAACGCGAGCACGCGCCAGTCGGTGCCCCGCAGAGCGCCCGCCTGGGGCGCGCCGCGCCGCACCGCCAGCGCTGGCAGGACGATCGAGGCCGCGAGCAGTGCGGCGAGGCGGATATCGGGCGCAAACGTCTCGGAGTACAGCGCACGATCCAGCGCAACCATGCGGAGCGGGAAGGTGAGTGCCGTGGCCAGGTCCGGCGGCGCGAAGCGCTCCCCGACCAGGTTGACCGCTGGCGCGTAGGGCGACTGGAACCACGCGTTCATGAGCGGGAAAACGGGGTTGCCGAATTCGCGCATCATCAACGCGAGCCACGGACCCGCCAGGACGCCTAGCGCCAGCGCAGCGCCCGCGACGTAGCCGAGGCCGGCGTGCCACCGCGATCGGCCCGACACCCCTGGCATGGCGAGCGCCAAGGGCAGCGCAGCCAGCGCAAATATCGCGTTGGAATACTTCAGCGCTGCCGCGGCGCCGAATAGCGTGCCGGCAAGCAGTGCCCGCCACGCCGGACGGCGAGCCTCGTCCAGCAAAAGGAGCAGGCCGCAGAGCATAGGGGGCACAAGCAATGGATCGAGAAAGGAACTGCCTATGGTTGCCCAGAACACCGATGTGGCGGCGCCAAGAGCGGCCGCTAGACACGATAAGACCGTTCGCTCCCGCCACGGCAGATGCGCAAAAAGCCTCCAGGCGATGAAGTAGAGCAAGGCAATGCTCAGGCTGTGCACCACGGCAAGCACGATGGATGCGACGACGCTGTGCCATCCGGCGGAAACCATCAGGTAAAACGGCAGATAGCCGATCGGATTTAGGTAGCTCTGGGCGCTTGCCGCGAAAAAATCCTGCTCGAACCGGCCGGCAAGCAGCTCGAACGGCAGGTAATAGTGGTAATTGAGCAGGTCCCAGTTGACGTCCTTGCCGGCAAGGACAGTCCACGCCGCGCAAATTGCGGCCGGCAGGCAAAAAGCGAGGAGCAGCGCCGTACGTCCCACCCGTGCTCCGGCGCTATCGTTTAAGGGGCTGGTTTCGGTTCACGCGCTCCTGCATGGCCTGCAATGCCTTCTCGTTGCCCGTTTGGCGGTAGAGATCCTCGAGCGCCTTGATCGCCGTATTAGCGGGCGTTGGCCAGATGGACAGCGCCGTCTCGAAGTCCTGGATGGCGCCAGCAGTGTCCCGCTGGTTGGCGCGAACCGCTGCCCGCAGGTAGAAAAAACGCGACTGATGCGACTTCGGGATGTCCGCGGGCATTATGTCCCGCGCGCGGTCGAGGAAGCTTGCGACTGCGCCGACCGAGTAGCCCTCCTTGTTCAACATCAACCCTTCCGCAATCCCGAGCGCGCCGTAGTAGTTCTTTGCGAGCAGGTCGAGATCGCGCAGGCTGCGCGCATCGGGCGTTCGTTCGCGCGGCAGAGTTCGGGCGAGCAGCGTCGCATAGCGGCGCCGCAGCTCGTCCTGAAAATAGGCGATCCAGGCATTGGGGTCGCTGGTCCCCGCTATGGACTCCTCGAAGAAGCGCACCGCCTCCTCCGGTACGTCTACTGTCACCTGCTGCGGATCGGTGGACGACTTGTCGACCTCGATGTAGAGCCATCGATCGCGTTGTGCGAAAGCCGTAAAGGCGTCGAGCGTGAAGACCACCGGCTCGGTCTGCTGCTCGACCATTTCGCGCAGGATGCGCTGCCCGCTCTTTTCGTCGGTCCTCAGCGGATGAAACAGGCGATTTCCCAGGACCAGGCCTTTCCACTGGTACAGAGTGATGTCCGGACGCCAGTTCTCGATCATGTGGTAATAGGCCATGGGAGCCAGGTCGGCTTCCCCCTGCCCGAATACCAGCGCGTTCTGCGGCAACATCTTCAAAACGGTCTGGGCATAGCGCGCACCCCAATCGTAGTTGGCGAGCAGATTGGCGCGTGAGCCGATCGCCAGGATCAGCGCGAGCAACGTCGCGGCGCCGGCCACGGCGTGCGCGCGGCGCAACGCGTAGCGCTGCGCCAGCCAGGCGAAGCCCAGGCCCATCCACAGCGCGCCGATCGCGTAGGCGGGCAGCGGGTACACGTGGAATACATGCTTGGTCGCAGAGCTGTAATCGAAGCCGAGCAGGAGCAGCAGCACCACGGAGGGCATGAGGAAGGACAGCGTGAGAAACGCCCCCACCCGGTGCCCGAGCGTGCGCCATTGAACCGCGAATCCCGCCGCGGCTAGCAGCGTACCGACGACCGCGAACTGCAGCAGCAGCTGCCCGCCCAGGAATTCGAAGAACTTGATGCGATCGAGCCAGTCGGCGGACACCGATTGATCTATTCCGGCGTATCCCTTCCGCGTCACGAAAAACCATATTTCGGGAAGCGACTCGAGCGGGCCGTTGAAGCTGATGGGAATGGCCATCCAGGAGCGCATCACCATCCACAAGTAGGGCAGCAGGCCGAAGATCACCAGCCACAACAAGGATCCGAAGCGCCGCAGCAGCACGTGCCGAACCGGCCAGAGGAGCACCGCGAAGGCCGGCGCGACCAGCAGCATCAGGGGCCAGTGATTGCTCAGGCTGAGGCCAAAAATAAGCGCCATCCACGAAACAATGCGTCCCTGCTCCGCAGTCGCGGGAGGTTGTGCCAGGGGCGGAGCGACGCGCAGACCGAGAAATACCAGGACGAGGAGGAAGAAGCTGTTGAGGGTATAGACCTCGGCGATGATCGACTGCGACCAGAACACCGGCGACAGGCCGAGGCCGAATGCCGCCGCATAGGCAGGCAGGCGCCCGGGGATCAGGGCGCGCGCGCATAACCAGGCGGCAGCGCCCGAGAGCGCGCCGAAAAGCGCGCTCGCCAGGTGGACCCGGTAAGCGACGGATCCGAATGGCAGATGGGTGAAGAGGTGGCCGATCAGGGTGAACAGCGGATAGCCGGGAGGATGCTCGACGCCCAGGAAATAGCTCGACAAAATGAACAGCCCGTCGTCTTCCAGGGCCACCGTGCGCGGCGCAGTGAGCGCATAGAGCGCGAACAGCGCGGCGGCGACGATTCCAGCCTGCAGCCAGTCGGCGCGCACCGGTCGCAAGGGCTCGGGCGGGGGCAGCATCAGCGCTTCCGGGCGGTCGAGCCGCCCCAGGTGAACGACGCCGTGGTGAAGAAATTCCAGAATGCGGCGACCAGCGCGCCGGCAAGGCCTGCCGCCCAGTAAGGCAGCGACTTGAAGAACAGCGATTCGGCAATGGCGATGTTGATGAAGGCACCGATGCCGCATGCCGCGTAGAAGCTGAGCAGGCCGCGCCAGATCCTGGCCCCTCGCAGCCGCTGATCGCCATAGGTAAAGACGTTGTTGAGGAAAAAATTGCTCGTCATCGCCGCCCACGTCGCGACCGACTGGCTGAAAAGAAAATTCCCCGAGACGGTGAAAAGCAGCGACAGCGCAGCGAGCTGGACGCCGACGCCGGTGACGCCTACCGCCGCGAAAAGGAAGAAGCGCGCCGGCAACAGGCGGCCGGTAAGATGGTACAGGAGGAGCATGAAAAACTCGGCGATCACCCGCGCCCCGAGCTTGCTTTCGCCGCGCTCGCGGCTGCGCATGCGATACGGCAGCTCGACGATGCGCACCTGGCCGCGCGCCGCGGCCACCAGATCGAGCAGGATCTTGAAGCCGCGGCCGTACAACCTGCGCACGACCCGTTCGAGGAATCCGCGTCGCACCACGAAAAAACCGCTCATCGGATCGGTAAGACCCTTGCAGATGACCCTGCTCAGCGCGCTGGCCGCCCGGCTGATGCGCACACGTTCGGCAGCCAGCGCGCCCGTGCTCCCGCCCTCCATGTACCGGCTGGCGACCACGATGTCGGCGGCGTCGCGTTTCGCCGCCTCGAGCAGCTTCGGCACCAGCGTCTCATCGTGCTGCAGGTCGGCGTCGATCACCGCGAGATACGGCGCGGAGCTGGCGAGCATTCCCTCGATGCACGCCGAGGCGAGCCCGCGCCTGCCGATGCGGTGGATGCAGCGCACGCGGCGGTCCTGCTGGGCGCGCTCGCGCACCAGATCCTCCGAGCCGTCGAAGGCGTCGTCGACCACGATGATCGTCTCCCAGTCCAGCCCTTTAAGCGCCTGGTCCAGCGCGCGCAGCAGCGCCGGGATGTTGTCGCGCTCGCGGAACGCCGGAACCACTACGCTGAGCTCAGGCATGCGCGCGACCTCCTCGCCGCCGCCGGAGCAGCGGCGCGCCGGCGAGCCACGCGATCCACGCGAGGGCGGACAGGGCAGCGCCGACCTGGAAGGACCGCGGCGCGTACTCAAGACGCAGGCGATGCTTTCCCGGGCCGAGCGCAACGGCCCGCAGGGCGTAGTTCGCGGGCACGACCTGATAGCGCGCGCTACTGCTTCCCGCGAGCGGCATGACGCGCCACGCCGGGGTCCAGGCATCGGTTACCAGCAGCACGGAAGGCATCGCGACATCGGCCTCGATCTCCATGAAATCCGTTCCCTCCCTGACGACCCTCGCACGACCCTGGCTCGCTGCGGCAACCGGCGCCGGCCGGGGTTCGCTCTCGAGAATGACCTGCTTCAGCGGATCGAACGACGGCTCTCCAAGCGCACGCAGGATTGCGGCACGGCCCGACTGCACCTGGTACGACCCGATCAGCTCCACGCGCCGCAGCGGCGGAACCGCTGCCGGCAAGATAGTCATCACGCCGTTCTCGACGTCGATCACGTACTTCACACGCAGCATCGACAGCAGACGATGAAAGCGGCCGAACCTCATCTGCTGGGTGGCCATCGCCGGATCTCCGCCCTCGCTCCATTGTATGAACTCGGCGTAGCGGCGGGTGACGCCCGGATCGTAGCCCCAGCCGTCGAGCGCCCCCATGGACATCGCGCCGTTGGGATTGGCGGCGTTGAGGATTCGATAGTCGCCTGGATGGCGCACGAGAAATTCGCGTAGCTCGGGGTTCGATATCTGCGCGCTGTCGAACATCGGCCGGTGCATCCGCGCAAACAGGAAAACCTCGGCAACGGCGAGAGCGCCCAGCAGGAGCGCAGCGCGCCTTTGAAAGCGTGCCCAGAACGCCAGGACCGCCACCGCCGCAAGGACGAGTCCGGCCAGCAGCAGTCCGTGGGAAGCGAAACCCTGCGCCGCCAGCACGAATCCCGGCTCACGGTAGCGGCTTGCAGGCGCATAGCTCTCCCCGCTTCCGAGCGCCAGCGCGACCACGGGACTCC
>Ga0209159_1001861_pt1 | contig 15345 bp, 14 predicted proteins | sample GraSoiAngelo_144_FD_185901 | JGI IMG/M metagenome (GOLD analysis project Ga0209159, IMG submission 185901) | Grasslands soil microbial communities from the Angelo Coastal Reserve, California, USA - 14_1009_02_40cm (SPAdes) (version 2) | ecosystem: Environmental > Terrestrial > Soil > Grasslands ...
AGCAAAAAGCGTTTCTCGACCGCAGTGAGCGCGGGCAAAACGAATTCTGCTAAAAAATAGAGAAGAAGCGGAAAGGAAAGAACGATGCCGGCGTAAAACGCGAGATGAAATGAAATCACCAGTGAATCGGTGATTCCAAGAGCACGCAACGCGCCGACCTGGGGATCGATCTCATGGAGTGGCGCCTGCATCACCCTCACAAGGGTCGAGCGAAAGGCGAAGCAAATGATCATCGCCGCCACGAGCGTGATTGCCACCTTTACGATCGTCCACCGCAAGTCTTCCAAGTGCTCAAGAAACGGCTTGGAAGTTTCGCTTTCTGGGAGATCGCGAAATTTGAAAATGTCTTGCAGCGCCATTTGAGATCGGCAATTGCTCAGCTCTGCTCAGGTGAAAGAAAACCGGCCGCGCCGAGCCGCGCCCACATGCTCAAAGTGTTAGCATCGCGAATTTCGTTCTCGGTGATCATGCGCCTCAATTCCTTGACGCTAAATTCGCGGCAATCGACAATCGATTCTGTTTCGTCGCGCACATAACCGGCGCTCGGTTCAACTGGACGGGCCAGAAAAAAGTAACCCCGCTCATCCGTGAACCCAGGCGACGAGAAATAATGACCGAGCGCAATGAGCTGGCCGTCCTGTGTCAGCTCATAGCCGGCCTCTTCGCGAAGTTCGCGCAACGCGACCTGTTCGATTCTTTCTGACGAGCGCCCTGGGGCATCGCCCCCGGCTACAGGGTTGTCAATTTGACCCGAGGGCATTTCCCATATTGCTGCGCGAATTGGGATGCGTTCCTGGCGAATGAGGACGATCTGTCCTTCGCGAGTCATCGCCGCGATAATGACAGCTGCCTTTCGGTGCACGATGGTCCACGAACGGGGTTCGGCCCGCGACGGTGTTCGCACCTGATCGGTCGCAACTTCGACATGTGCGTTGGCAAATTGCCGATCGCTCGAGATTGTTTCCCAGGCCTCGCCTTCTTGTACGAGATCATTCCGCTTCACGTCGGAAGATTATAAAACCCGGGAGGAAAAGCGAATGCTTAGGCAGGGGCCGTTCACCGCGAACTCCCTGGTCCATTCAGGTGAATGGCCCCTACCTGGGAACCGCTGTGAGGGTCTTGAACAATCAGAGGTAGGGCGGTAGGTTGCGCCCTTCTCCGCGAAGGGACTCACTGGCCCCCATCGCCGGCGTGACCGCCTAGCCAAACTCGTCCCCCCGAGTTTGTCTTCACCCGAAGCGCCACCACAACAGAATCGAAAGCGACTAGGTCAGGGACGAACAGACCAACTTTCTGGCCTTTGTAGACAACGTCGAATGCGGGCTGTTGCCGGAATGGAATTTTTCGCAGCCAAACTCCACGACCAATGCATTTTTCGTATGGCTTCCCAGCTATTCCATGACCAAGGGTTTAGGCCCTCGATTGCGCAGCCAACAATTTGAAAGACCTCCTCCTGGGGCAAACAGCTTCTCATCGTTTGTGTCCATTGGTGTTATTCGTGGTTAATCCTTGGCGGCCGCTTGTGGGCGGCTTTCAACCGACCGATGTGGTGCGCGTGGCGGTAACCGAGACGTGTTTCGCATCGGGGAGAACGAATTTTCGTAGCTCGACCGTAATCTTCCGAACGGCAAACTTTCCCAGCAGATGTGATGCAAGCCGATCAGCCAAGGTCTCGATCAAATTTACCGACTGATCGCGCGCGAAACTCCTGGCTGCTTCGGCGACGGTCGAATAATTGACTGTCTTTTCGATATGATCTTCCGAATCGCGCGCGTGGTGCTGTGGCCAAAACGTAATGCTGACAGTTAGCCGCTGCGCACTTGCGCGTTCTCTTTCGGGAACACCGACGCGGGCAAAGATCTCGAGTTGCTCGATGTGAATCCGATCAGAGAAAGAATCTGGCTCGTTGGGCACGGGGCAAGATTACTGCGCTGCCGATCAGAGCAACACTGGTTTCGTCGCAGCATTTCTTGACGTGATGGCACGCGCGTTGAGGTTCATTCCGCAATGGAAACGGTCTGCCGCGTGTTTGCTTATCTAAGACGTTATCCGTGGCTCGCCGTAGGCACGTTGACCTGCGCGGTCCTTGGGACGCTTATGGTCGCTATTTTTCCGACTGTGACGAAATGGATCATCAATGACGTCGTGCGGGCGAATCATCCCGAGAAATTGTTGCCATTGGTTTTATTGGCGGCGGCCGCGTTTCTGCTTCAGCACGGGTTCAACGCGCTGCGGATTGTGCTGAACAACACGTTCGAGCAAAAAGTGATCTTCGATCTGCGCAGTGATTTGTATTCGCATATTCAATTGCTGCCTCTTCGCTGGTTCGACAATCGGGCCACCGGCGATCTGATGACCCGCGTGATCGAGGACGTGAACTCCGTCGAGCGCGTGCTGATTGATGGCATCGAGCAAGGCGTGGTCGCGCTGTTGCAGGTCATAATCGTAATGGTCGTGATGTTTTATTTAAACGCAAAGCTCGCGCTGCTTGCCTTGGCGCCGTTTCCACTGCTGATCGCCGGTGCTCTGACTTATACCTTGACTGCGCATCGCCGTTATCGTTTACAACGCCGCGCCGCTTCAGCCATGAACGCGCTGTTGCACGATAATCTTTCCGGTGTTCGCCAGATCAAAAGCTTCGTGCGCGAAAACGAAGAGCATGGGCGTTTCAATCGGGTGAGCGATCAGTTGCGCCACGCCACCCTCGTAGTCATGCGGGTTTGGGCCATTTACAGCCCCTCGATGTCGATGTTCGAGGCATTTGGCGCCGTACTAGTTCTTGGGTTTGGGAGTCGCGCCGTCTTGGCGGGTGGGATGCAGATCGGCGATTTGGTCGCGTTCCTTATGCTCACCGCATTTCTTTACGATCCAATCAGCCGGTTGCATCAGCTCAACCAACTTATGCAAGCTGGACGCGCCGCAGGCGAACGTGTTTTTGAAATTCTTGATGAACGGATCGAGCCCGGTTGGATAGACAGTAAACCTTCGGCGCGCGTTGCGGGCGATATTCGCTACGAAGAGGTGAGCTTCAGTTATGCAGATGGGCTGCCGGCGCTTGATCACGTTTCCTTTCATGCGCCGCCGGGTGCAACGATCGCGCTGGTGGGCGCCACGGGCGCAGGAAAGTCGACTTTGGTGAATTTGCTTGTTCGATTTTACGAATTCAGCAGCGGCGAAATTTACGTGGATGGAAGGCCGATACGTCGATATGGACTGCGCAGCTTGCGCGAAGCAATTGGCGTGGTGACTCAGGAGAGCTTTTTGTTTAATGGCTCTATTCGCGAAAACCTTTTAATGGGGAAACCGCAGGCGACCGATGCGGAATTATGGCGGGCCGTGGACGCAGCCAATGCCCGAGGCTTCATTGAAAGGTTGCCGTCCGGTTTGGAAAGCGTGGTAGGCGAACGCGGCGTAAAATTGAGCGTCGGCGAAAAACAACGCCTCTCGATTGCGCGTGCGCTCCTGAAGGATCCGCCAATCTTGATCCTCGACGAAGCGACGGCGAGCGTGGACACCGCGACCGAGCGGTTGATTCAAGAAGCGCTCGAGCGCCTGATGTTTCATCGGACATCCATCGTAATCGCGCATCGGCTCTCGACGATTGTGCACGCAGACCAAATTCTGGTACTCGATCATGGCCGAATCATAGAACGCGGCAGGCATGATGAATTGCTCGCCTTCGGCGGAAAATATGCACGGCTGTGTGAGCAGAGTTTACTTGAAACCTCGGCGCAGCCTGAACAGGGAACGGCTGAGGAAATTGCGACTTTGCCGATTCCTGCTCCCGACGAGCAACTGTCGATATAATGTGCAATGCGCGCGACGTTCAACCGCAGCGGATCTCTTTCCGTTCAATTGGCCGGTGTGGGTGAAGCAGAAGACACTGGCGGCGGCGCAGTTGGGATCGCTATTGTTTGTCCCGCCTGCAATTTCCGACCATCTTCGATGTTGTTGGCCTTTTGCAATTCATCGACACTCACTTTGTACATCTTGGCAATGGAGGTAAGCGTCTCTCCGCGCGCGACTGTATGCGTATTCCCGTTCATCGGATGCGAGGCGGACTCAGCCGGAGCCGCAGGCGTGGAAGGTGAAGGCGTATTCTCTCCGACCATTACGCCCGGACGGATATGCGCTATCTGCTGCTCCAGTTTGAAGATTTCCTGCGAGAGAGCGTCGATCTTCGCGTTTTGTTCGTCGATTTTTTTTGCCAACGCTTCAAGTTGAGGCACGTCGACGGATTTGGAGGGTTCCGGCGAAGGCGTCTGGGCCATAGCTGTCGAAAGCAGGGAGAACCCGGAAAAGAGCGCCGCAAAGAAAATAGTAGCCAACTTCATCACCAAATTTTGGCATCAGCGGCTGCGCCTGGCAAGCCTCTGGGAATCAAGCGACAACATTGTTGGCAGCTTGCCTTTCCAATTTTTGCCCTTAAATTTTTTTATGCCTGAGCGCATCCAAAAGCCAGCCGACCCGGTTCCGTGGGGTCCAAAACAAGGCGACGAAGGTGGGCCGCGTTCACCGGATGTTTCGCGGCCGGACACAAAAGATCTTCTAAAAAAAATGCGCAAGGTCGATCCCAATCAATCCAAGCGCTATCGCCAGCGCACCGGCCAATAATGGAGCCGTCCCTGGTGAGGCTTGACCAGAATTTTGCTGGCACGGCCGACGATTTCCCCACCCTGCTACGACGTAAAGGGCTGCTCGGTCCGGCGGCGATTGTCGATCCAATTAGCCCGGTAGGAGGACTGCACCAAAGAAATTGGGAGCCGACGGAGGCGACCACAATTCTTGCCTTCAAATTTTCAGGTGGCGTGCTCGTGGCCGGCGATCGGCGTGCGACTTCGGGCAACACGGTGGTTTACGATCGCGCTGACAAAGTCTTGGAAATTGATCGCCACTCGATCATGGCAATCGCCGGCGTGCCGGCGACGGCCTGGGAAATGGCGCGCGTGCTCGAACATTCATTCCAATATTTTCGGCGGACGCAGTTGCAGGAAATGAGCGTCGACGGGAAAGTACGCGCTCTTTCCAAGCTGCTGCGCGACAATTTCGGATTTGTCATGCAAGGCGTCGGAATGGTGGTTCCGATTTTCGCGACCTACGATTCCCATCCAAAGCCCGAGGCACGACTCTATTTTTACGATGCGATGGGTGCGCAGTTTGAAGTGACCGATTACGCCGCAACCGGATCGGGATCGCCCGCCGTGCGCGGTATTCTTTATTACGAAAACAACTGGGGCGCCAAGCCGCTGCAAAAATTGAACGAAGACGAGGCGGTATCGATTGCCTTACGCGCGCTTGATACCGCTGCGGAATCCGACACGTCGACTGGCGGCGTTGATCGCAGCGGCAAAATTTACCCGCTCATCAAGATTGTGTCGCAAGATGGCATCACGACTTTGGCGGAGACCAAGATCGCTGCCGTCTTCAAGCAGACGGTTGCATGATCGAAGAACCGTATCGTTGGGTTGAAGCAATCGCGAACCGTCGCGAGTACATCGAAGCGCAGCTCGCTTCGGGGAGTCCGATTGCGGCGTTGGGTTATCGCGACGGCATTTTATTCCTCACACTCGGTCAGACGCGGCAGAAAATTTTCGAAATTTATAATCGCATCGCCATGGGCGCGATTGGTCATCCGGGAGACATTGAGCGGTTGCGTATGGCAGCTATCGAGCTGGCCAGTACGGAGGGTTTCACGCGCTCGGCGGCGGATGTTTCACTGCGGCGGCTGGTCCATTATTCGCTCAGTCCGGTGATGAAGAGCGCGTTCGAACAAGTTTATGGCGCGCCGTATCTGGCGCGGATGCTCTTTGCGGAGGTCGGAGAACGTCCCGAAGAAGATCTGTTTCTGCGGGTAGAGTACGATGGCGAGATTGCAACTAGCGGCGCCACCTTCGCCCAAGCGCGGAACGATTTCGCCGCGCTCAGCGGGACACGGCAATCGAGGGAGCTAATGGAATCATTTCTCCAAGCCGAACATGCTCCGGACACCGGTTTTGAAGCGGCGCTGAAATCCGCCCTCGACGCGTGGAGCGTCGGACAGATGGCTTTACAGACTGGCGACACCAAGGAAATGCCAGTGCGCACGGCGGTTGAAAAATATCGACGGGAACAGCTCGCCAACACCGGAATCGAAGCAGGGATCCTCGAGCGAGATCCGAGCCGGGGAATTCGTTATCGTGCGTTGATGGATAAGGAGCTACGCGCGTTGATTCACGATTAGATTAAAATATGGAGAGAAATGTTCGCCCGAAGAGCACCAATGAGACAAGCCGTTCGAAACATACTAGCCTTGATCGGGTTATTCCTGATGATCGCATCCTTTGTCTGGATGCAGCGGATGCCGAAACCGCAATCCGCTCGGTTGAGAATGGCACAACCTTCTGCAATGCCGGGGCCGTTCGCGGTCGTAGTTCTTGATCCTGGGCATGGCGGACAGGATTCCGGCGCAATGTGCGGCGGCGTGCTTGAAAAAGATTTGACCCTGGACGTGGCCCACCGCGTCGATCGCTTGTTGGAGGCGGAAGGAATCGCGACCGTAATGACGCGGCTGGGCGACACTTACGTGTCGCTGGCAGATCGGGCAACATTCGCCAATCGCGTCAGTGACTGCATTTTTATCAGCATCCATTTTAACGAAGACAATCAGCCGGTTTCAAGTGGAGTGGAAACCTATTATGCCGCCCATCAAATGACTCCCGGATCATTCGTGACTTCGTGGTTGCCTTCGTTATTGCGAGCACTTCCCGAATCGCCGAACGTGGAAAGTCAAAGCCTCGCGGGATTTATTCAGGAAGCGTTGGTCGCCCGCACGCAGGCACTTAATCGGGGGACAAAGGCCAAGCAGTTTTTTGTAATCGAAAATGTGACTGCACCCGCTGTTTTGATCGAAGGAGGATTTCTCACCAACAAAGAGGATATTTCAAGGCTGGCGAGCGAGGATTATCGCGAACAAATTGCCGCAGCGGTTAGCGACGGAATTGTCCGTTATCGCAACGCTTTAAAGGAGCGTCAATCAGCAGTGGCGGCGACCGGGTCGGCTAAACGCTGAATAAGCAAGAAGTCGTGGCGTCAAAACCAAAACGGGGATGAAAGCTAAAGTGGTCGTGCTTGTTCTTCTCGGATCGGTTGCGCTGGTGCGAGGAGATCAAATGATCGAAAGCGTGCAACAGGCGCTAAAAGACCAAGGCTTCTATTATGGTGAGATAACCGGGGAGACGAACGCAAATCTATCGGCGGCGATTCGCCGCTATCAAATTCGCAATGGACTCGAGGTGAACGGTGAGCTGAATAGTGAAACGCTTCGTTCACTAAGAATTAATTCTTCTGCGCCTGGACAGCCGACGGTGAAGGTTAGCCCATCGCCAAGCCCCGGTGCCGTCCCCAAAGCAGAATCGTCCGGCGAAACAGCTGGACCTGCCACCGCGCCAGTGCAGCCTTTCTCCAACCCGCCGCAAGATCGACAACTCTATCCATCAAATCCTGTGGTCCCTGGCGCTTCACCAGGACTACTCTTTGCTGGAACTCCATACGAGAGTGCGCTGCCCGATGTGCAACGCAATCTCGTGCTCTCCGCACAAATAGCGCTGGCGCGTCGTGGCCTCTATCGCGGTGAGATCGACGGCATATATGGACCGGCCATGGAATTTTCGCTGCGCGCCTATCAAGCGCGGACAGGACTTCCGGTTACGGGCCGGTTCGATTTGGAAACACTTGCCGCACTCCAGTTGTTGCCGCGGACGCGTGCACCGACCTTCAATCCGTTCCGCCAGCGTCTCCGTCCTCGGCCCGAGCCGCCTGTGCGAGGCGACTGGATTCCTGAATAGGTCGTCGAGTTTGGAATGTTCATGGGATCGCTATTGCGATCGCGTCACGACTTTGCGCTGTCGAAACGCACCGACTGTAGTTCAGCGAAAACCGTGCCGACAAAAACTTGTGCCTCGATACGAAGCAGGATTCGATCGGTATCATCCGAGACCCAGATCGTGGCGCGCCGGAATTTCCGATGTGGCTGCAAATCAAACTTTTTACCAATCCGGTTGAGCTGCAGATCAATCTTTATCGCATTGTAGGTGCCAGCGCGGACCGAGATTTTTTCCCGGCCCAGCACGGTGACGGTAGCAAGATATGCAGACGTGGCGGGATAAACGACGACACGGTACGTGCTCCGATCCGACAATGGCTGGCTTCGAAGATAAAGCATCGCCGAATGCAAATCGAACAGGTTCGGAAAACTGAATTCGCGCGTCTTCGTGCCGGCAGAGCCACCTTGGCCTTCTGTCCTTGCGCGACTGACCCCATTATTTGTGAAGGTGAGATGAGTAACGATTTTCTTTGATCGATAATCCTCTGTTTGCAACGTCTCGACTGGGCGCAACTTTTCCGCATGGGCGAGCGCACGGTAATTCACATCCAGTTTCCATAAGGCGCGGACGAAGCCGATCGTCCGCCCTGTTCCGTCGAGTTGAAACTTGCCTTCGGATGTTTTTGTAAAATGGACTTCTCCGGTGGCAGCCGTCAATCCAGACCAGCCAAAACGATAAGTTGCACGGAGAGGCCGAAGCTCTGGGAAATCGCCGGGCGGAGCTTTAGTAAGGGTTGACTGCCAATTCGCCGCGGCTGAGCGGGAGCCGAAAGACAGAAGCAGAAGAAGAACGATCGTAGCCGACTGTTTTCCGCGAAATCCGGTTCTCGCAATCTGCCCTGAAAATCCAGTCGGAGCGTTCGCGGCTTGCAACCGCCCGCATATCTTTGCTTCCCGACTTGCGCGCCGGCTCTTCACCTGTACGAAAAAGACACGCGAGTTGTGGCTCGCGTGGATTTCTGACGTGCCGAAATTAAACTAAGGTTTCGAAGCTCTCGCCGGCGTCGCAGATGGACTCGCCGAGATCCTCTCGGTTGAAATCGCGGTGCTGCGGCCGGGTTTATTTAGAACGGTAATGATATCGCTGGTAAAATCGACATTATCAGGGGCGTACATTACAACAGGCACTCCATTCAGGCTCATGCCCGACCTGTCAAATACCAGGTCCATGTGGTTGGTTTTGACCTTGTCCATTACGATGTCGGTGATTTCTTTCACGATACCTTCGCGCATGCGCATCGCTTGTTCTTGTAGCTGCCGTTCGCGGGTTTGACGGAACTCACTGATTTCCCGCTCCATATTCTTGATGTTAGAGATCTTATCGTCGCGCTCCTTTGCTTTTTGTGTCTTGGCATCGGCGCTTAAGGCTGGAGCATCGAGCTGCTTGTTCAGGTTGTTGATTTCATCCAGCGCCTTCTTGTAGGATTCCGCGCGATCATCGTATTCTTTCTTGGCCGCATTTTTGGCGTCATTGATTTTCGCTTCCGCGTCCTTGGTCTTGCTATATTCTTTAAACGCGCGCTGCATATCGACTGTTCCGATTTTAAGTGTGCCCTGAGCGAAAACCGCAAGTGGTAACGCGAGCGTTAAAGCCAGGATTGTAGAGAGAAGCTTCTTCATAAAACAGAGGTAACGGTCGTTGGAACCGCGTTAGACTGCAACTATTTAGATTTGTTCAAAATTGATATCCAACGTTAAAATTGAAGTGCCCACCACCGTGGTAGCCATCACGCTGCAGGGGATACCCGTAGTCCAGCCGGAGCGGGCCGATCGGCAAATCAAGTCGAACTCCGACGCCAATATCGGAGGCTATATGATTGAAGCCAAAAGACCACGCGTCACTGTTGTCGAAACCCGTGTCATAGAAAACTGCGCCGCGCGCCTTTTCGACAATTGGAAAGGTCCATTCTATCGTCATGCGAGCCATTGATTGGCCACCGGTCGGTTCACCATTCTCTTGTGGGCCGACTTCGCGGTAAGGAAATCCACGCAGATTGTTCGAGCCCCCGAGGTAGAGACGTTCGAAAATCGGAACAAAATCGCCGCTTCCCCAGGTGTTGACGGTCGCGATTTCGCCGTTGATGAGCAGGATCGTATCCCACGGAAGATGGAAATATTGGGACCCCTCGAGGTCGATTCCGTAAAGCTGCGTGTCGCCTCCGAGAAAACCGCCCGCGACATAAGGCGAAAGGGCGACGCGTTGCCCACGCCTGGTCAGCAACGGGTTATCACGTCTGTCGTATACAAGACTGGTCAAAATCTCGCTCTCCACGGTCGAACCCTTTGACTGCTGGATCGCTTCCGGCGCGCTTGTGGAAACGTTGTAAATGTCGATGTCCTGCAAACGGTAACCCAAGGTCGCGTACAGGTATGCGTTGATCGGTTTGCGTGCCTCGATAGAAAATCCGTAATTCCGCTGGTCATAGTCCGTACTCAAGTAGTTGGCCTCCGTAAAAAAAAGCTGACCACCCAGGGACAGCCTGCGATCGAGGAAATAGGGTTCGGTTAATGCGAGGATGAAATCCTTGCGTTCCGTGCCATACTGGACACGCAGTCTAAACTTCTGACCAGCGCCGGTGAGTCCCGGCCAGTTCATTAAATCGAAGTTGCCCTGGGTGAGTTCCGCGAAGCCGACCAGCTTGTCGATCGTGCTGAACCCGCCGCCGAAGCTAAACGACCCTGTCCGCTTCTCCTGTACCAGGATGGTAAGATCTTTGCGGCCGGCGATATCTGTATCTTCGGGATAAGTTTCGACCTTCGCAAAATAGCCCAGGTTCTCGAGGCGCTTCTTGGTGGTATCTACCCGAACCGTGTTAAAGACATCGCCGGGTGCGACCAAAACTTCGCGGCGAATGACCTTGTCCTTGGTGCGCGTGTTACCGGCAATGTTGATTCGTTGTACAAACGAGCGGTCGCCTTCTTCGATTTTATAATGCACGTCGACCCGAGCAGGACCAGCCGGCGTACCTTCCGGCAAAATCACAAGATCGACATAACCGCCACTGCCGTAGGCATCCGCAAGCGCCTTCGCATCGTCGTGCAGCGCTTTCGGCGAATAGACGCTGCCCTCCTTCATTTTCAACAATGCTCGAATCTTTTCTTCCGTCGTTACCTTCTCTCCCGAAATCAAAACCTTGTTCACGTGATATTGCGGGCCTTCCGCGATCACGATCGTAATGATCATCGGACCGTTCTCGGACCGTTCCCTACGCACGTCTTTAATTTCTACGTCAATGTAACCGTGGTTCTGATACCACTCACGAATGCTGTCCAGATCCTGCTGCAACTGCGTCTCTTCCAGCCGGCCGGATTTATCGAAAAACGAAATGAGCGTCTTGCCTTTCGTTTTCATTTGCTTGCGCAGCACTCTCTCGCTGAAGTGCTCGTTGCCTTCGAAACGAATCCTGCGCACGGCGCCCTTGACCCCTTCGTTGATTGTGTAGACTACCCGCGAGGTGCCTCGTTTTTCGTCAATCGCATCGACACGGTACTTTACGTCGATGTCCGTGAAGCCCTTGGCCTGATAGACCTCAATGATTTTCTGGCGCGCTTCCTCCAGCTGCTCCTCGTTCACCGGCTGGTTGAGTTTTAATTTGATTTCCTTGCGAAGCCTCTTCGCTTTGATCCTTTCGGCTCCATTGATTTCGATCTCGCGCACGATCGAACGAGTCTGCACTGCCACGGTTACCTTCACGCCGTCGCCTTCCGGCTGTGCGAAGATGCGAACGTTTAGAATGGAGCCGGTCTTGTAAAGAGCCTCGATGTCCTGCTCGACCACTTGATCGGAGTAGGGCTGACCCACCCTGGTTCGCATATGCGCGAGAATCCGCTCCTTGCTCACCGTCCCTGGCCCCGTGTACTGCACGTCGATCGACCGGATGATGGGAGGCCCCTGCGCTTGGGGGCCCTGTGCTCGAGCCGATACCGTGGCAAGCAATACGCAAATGAACGCGGCCCAGGTTGCAAACGGCGGGCGGCGCATCCATCCGGAAAAATGTCTCATAGGTTAAGAAACGCAGTCCCGCGCAACAAACCCACGCCGGACAGGCGGCTATATCGGAAAGAAGAAGGCAGTGTCAAGGCAAGATTTTTCCGGGGAAGCGGGCAGTTTGTCGATAAATTACTCGGCCGCCGTTTTTAGTTCAAAAGCTCGTACCAGTTATTTCGCCGGCGCGGTTCGTAGCCGGCGTCCCGAATGAGCGATTCAATCTCTGCGGCGTTTAGCCGAAATGTGGTCCCGGCGCTGCTTACGACATTCTCCTCCATCATCACCGATCCGAAATCGTTCGCACCGTATTTGAGCGCGATCTGCCCGATCCCCGCCCCCTGCGTTACCCAGGAGCTTTGCACATTGTCGATGTTATCCAGGAAAATCCGGGCGAGGGCTTGCGTCCGCAAATATTCCACCACGCCAGTTGGGTGCTCCACCTTCAGAACAGTATGCTGCGGTTGAAACGTCCAGCAGATAAAGGCGGTGAATCCGCCGCTGCGATCCTGCTGATCACGGATGCGCTGCAAATGCTCGATCCTGTCTTCAATCGTCTCGACATGACCGAACATCATCGTCGCGCTCGATCTCAACCCGAGCTCGTGCGCGACTTGCATCACTTCCAGCCATTGATCGCTGTTAATTTTCAGCGGCGAAATCTTCTTGCGCACGCGATCAACCAGAATTTCGCCGCCGCCACCCGGAATGGAGCCCAGCCCCGCGTTTTTAAATTCGGAAATCACTTCACGCAGGGGCATCCGGAAAGTTTCCGCAAAATGGTGGAATTCCGGCGGACTGAATCCGTGGATATTGATGTGCGGATATTTCGCCCGGATGTGCTGCAAAAGATCGACATACCACCGGAATGGCAGTTTCGGATGATGTCCACCCTGCATCAGGATTTGAACCCCGCCCTTCGCCGAAAGTTCATCGAGCTTCCGATCGATCTGCTCGAACGAAAGCACATAATGATCTTCATCTTTTTCGGTTCGATAAAACGCGCAGAATTTGCAGTAAACATTGCAGACATTCGTGTAATTAATGTTTCGATCGATAATGTAAGTGACGATCTCGCAGCCGCGTCCGCCGTAGCTTCTCGACTTTGCCAAGTCCCGGCGCGCATTTGCGAGAGCGCCCAATTCCTCCAGCGGCCAATGCGATACTTCGAGCGCTTCTCCACTCGAAATCCGTTCACCCGCGAGAACTTTTTCCCTCAACGCATCTCGATTTAGCGAAACCATTGCGGCTATTTTATATGACGCGGTAACTCATTGCACGTAGATCATTCTGATGGAGCATCGAGTAGCAATCGTGGGTGCAGGCGTGTCAGGACTTACTTGCGGTGTTCTTTTTGCCGAACACGGATGTCACATAGCGATTTTCGCGAAAGAAACCGACCAACAAACAGCCTCTGGAGCCGCCGCGGCGCTTTGGTTTCCGTACGATGCCGAGCCGGCCAAAAAAGTCATCGCGTGGGCGCTCCAGACCTACAACGTGCTTGTCGATCTTAGCAAAGACGCGCGCAGCGGCGTTTCGATGATCGAGTTGCGCCAATTTTCACGCACTGGTGAAATTCAAATTCCACAGTGGGCCATCCGTCTCGGCGCACGACAGATCAACCGCGATGAAGTGCTGCCGGCGTTCACGAGCGGCTTCATGATGAATGTTCCACTAATGGATACGACCATCTACCTCGATTATCTCGCCAAGCGCTTCCTGGCTGCTGGTGGCGAAATAAACGGGGACGTGCGCTTCGAAAAACCTGAAGCTGTCAGTCCTGAATTCCATCTTGTCATAAATTGCTCCGGAATTGGCGCAAAGACCCTTGTTCCCGATGCCGATGTTGAGCCGCATCGCGGCCAAGTCGCGATCGTCCCGAAGATCGATAATCTCTCCTGCGCGATCGTTTGTGACGACGTCCCGCTCATGTACGCCATCCCGCGGACGAACGATTGCGTCTTCGGCGGTACAAACGAAATCAGCGACAATCTCGACGCCGATCCAACAGCGACCGCGCGCATTCTCGACGAATGCAGTCGTGTGCTGAAGATCGACAATCCGACCGTTCTGGCCGAACGCGTCGGCCTCCGTCCATTTCGCAAGTCAGGCGTTCGCCTCGAACGCGGAAAGTTTCGCGACGGTCGCGCCGTGATTCACAACTACGGTCACGGCGGCTCTGGCTTCACTCTCTCCTGGGGCTGCGCAGAAGAAGTTTTTAGGCTCATTGGGGAACCGTCGGTTGGAGCGATTGGGTAGGTCTTCTTAGTTGCATTTATCCAGCGCATTATCTGCACGACCGGGATCAGCGCGACCGCGAGAGTGACGACAGTCGCAATCGGAACGTAAATAGATGCGAAGCTCCGTCTAATTCCTTGCCGTGTTACGTCAGCGCGATGGCCTGAAACGAGCTGACAACGTCGTCGGGGCCTTTTTCGGTGAAGAAGCTTTCGTAATATCCCGGGCCGAGGTCCCAGGAAGGGCCCTTGTAATAGTCGTCGCGATAAAAGCGCCAGACGCCGCTCACGACAATGAGACAACTGATCCGGTCGTTCCAGAAATCGCCGACATAATGAAAACTAAGGTTGGTACGCGCGTAGGCCCCGGCAAACCCGGCGTGATCGTAAAGCACGATCTCCGGCAGGCGGATGATTTCTTTGGATGGCTCCACCTTTAGTTTGCCGGCGGCACTCGAGTGATAACTCAGTGGGCCGAGGGTCCATTTCGTGTCGATGACACAGCCGTTGGTCGGCGACAATTCAGTTTTGGGTATTTGTCTCATATGCGTAAGCGGCGGTTTTTTCTGATTTAAACAAATGGAGATCGTGCTGTCGAGCGAAGAGATCGTTCTTTCCGCAGCGGCAGTCTGTGACCGTCACTCAATGTTTCCAGGAAAGTCGACCTCATGGAGCGCTTCTTCAATCAAATCAGATGTTCCCGATTATCAGAGCGGAGCCGGATCGTCTTTGTCTGCAAATCGTGGGTGGCGCGGATGAAGCGTACCGTCCTGCTCTTCGCGCGCATCAAAATGGAATGGGTGGTGGCCGCGGCACCTTGCCCTTTGACGCCGCGTAAAAGCGCGCTGTCGCTGATTCCAGTTGCACAAAAAACGATGTTTTTGCCGTTAGCCAGATCGTCCGCCGAGAAAACGCGGCTCAAATCTTTTTCGTAGCCGTCGTCGACCAATTTTTTCCGTTCCTTCTCATCGCGCGGCCACATCTTGGACTGCATCTCGCCCCCGAGGCATTTGATTCCAGCAGCCGCCAGCACTGCTTCCGGTGAACCGCCGATGCCCATGTAAAGGTCGACATTGCTGTCGGGAATCGACGGCGCCATCGCTGCCGCAATGTCGCCATCGCTGATCATGCGCAACGACGCGCCGGCCTTGCGAATTTCATCAACGATCTCTTTGTGCCGCGGGCGATCGAGCATCATCACGGTTACGTCCTGCACCCGCTTCTCAAGGGCGCGGGCCACGATGGCGAGCGTCTCGGCAATG
>Ga0209159_1001866_pt1 | contig 15331 bp, 12 predicted proteins | sample GraSoiAngelo_144_FD_185901 | JGI IMG/M metagenome (GOLD analysis project Ga0209159, IMG submission 185901) | Grasslands soil microbial communities from the Angelo Coastal Reserve, California, USA - 14_1009_02_40cm (SPAdes) (version 2) | ecosystem: Environmental > Terrestrial > Soil > Grasslands ...
ACCGGGGCGAGTCCTTGGGTTGCGTTGGACGAGGCGGTTAGGGCCAACGCGGGATGGACCCAGACTGCTACGGGCTTGACCACGGTGACTCCGCTGTCGTCTGTCACCGAGAGACTGACCTGGTATATTCCGAGGGAGGAGTAGGAGTGAAGAACGCCGATCCCCGTCTGGGAGGCTCCTTCTCCGAGCTGCCACACATGGGCTACGATTACACCGTCGGGGTCAGAGCTAGTGGAGCCGTCGAAGAACACCGTTTCTCCAGCGAAGACTACTGCAGGTGTCCAGATAAACTGCGGTACAGGAGGCACGTCGTATTTGACACTGATGATCTTGTAGGTCCGGATGATGGCCCCTGTGCTATCCCTGATTGCCACCGTCACATTATACGAACCTCCACTTGCAAAGGTGTGGATGGCCGGGTTGCCAGTCCCGTTTATCCCATCACCGAAAGTCCATGCGAAGGTGTAGGGTCCTGTTCCACCGCTAGACGTGGCATTCAGAGTAACCGGGTATCCAGCTGCTGGGCTGGAGGGGCTGAAGGTGAGGGCTGCGGTGGGAGGCTGGGCTACCGGAGCAAGAATTGAGCTTGTTAGCATCCCCGATTGCCATTCGTCTCCGGTGGTGAAACCGGCGGGGCTACTAGGAGGGGAGAGAATCTTGCTCTGCTCTACGAGAGGGATTATGGCTAGGCAGATGACTAAGATTGTCAGAGCCCTTCCAATCATTCGTCGGTTACGAGTTGTGCGGGCTGAGAATCTGAACACGGACCCTCTCGGGTTTCCAAGTGTTGAGGAAGTCACTGGTTGCGCCTCCCCGTTTCCAGGCGACTGCTCTGTGCTCTACGAAGGCAGCTCTTGCACTCGTTCAGCCATTCTGAGATCAGATCAAAGTCTGGCCTCAGGGCGAGTAGGTAGTAGGTGTGGTAGATTCTCTGAAGATACGTCTGCGCTTCGAACACTGCTGCTCGGTGCACAAGATCCGGGTCTATGTTCGGCTGGTTGTCTTGATATTCTTGGATGAATGCTTCAACTGCCTGGAGGGTTGAGCCGCCCAGTCCGTGGGTCATCTTGGTCTGAGCTGTGAAATAGCCGACGTCAAAGGCAGGATCGCCCATCCGGGCTTCTTCGAAGTCTATTACAGTTGTCAGATCTGGAGCGACGATGATGTTCCTAGGGTGGTAGTCTCCATGAATGGGCTTCCTCTCACGGGGCCGGAAGGCTTTCTGCTCGTCGATCAGCTGGTTTGAGATCGATTGTATTTCCGATTTTAGAGTGGGAAGGAGCCATGATCCGCCCCTCGCGTATCTGTTAGATGCTGCAATCTCATCTTCCTGAGAGGACTCACCGTCCAGTGTAATGTCGCTGTTGTGCAGTTTTGAGAGCCATCTTGCCGTGCCTTTCACGTAGGGCCCAGGATCCTTTACGTTCTCGAAGATTCCACGGAGTGGCTCACCCTCTGCCTGCTCCATCATCAGGAATGAAAGTGCGGGTATGTAGAGGACGGGACACGGTACTCTTAGCCTGCTGTCTTGTCCGAATCCGTTGGACCTGAGGGTCTTCAAGACTGAGAAAGTGTGTCCGAGACGCTCGTCTGATTCTCTGTAAAGTCCGATGTAGTTTCTAGCCGAGTCCTTGAATTTTAGAGTGTAGTCGATTATTACTTTGCGTAGATGTCTTTTCAGGATTCGCGCCTCGAACCCCTGCAGCGGCTGCTCTAATCCTGGGTCGAATGCCTCAGTGCTTAGGATGTCTCTTACGAATTCGACCTCGGTCAGTCCATGGAGGATCGACTCGTTGAAAGATGCAGTGTCAAGATCGTTTCGGATAGTTTGGGTCATACCTATTCCTAGTCCTCCGCTCCTATCCAGACGGTAAAACCGCGGAATCCTGTCACTCTCAAGAGGTAACCATGTCCGAACCTATCTTGTCTCGGCTTATCCCATATCGCGTATCCCCCGTCGAGCCGGGCCCCAACGGTCACGCCTTCGTTGGACCATCCTCTGATGCCTTTGGCGGGAGAGCACTCCTCGACGGCTGAGGGCCCCATTCTGAGAAGCTGCTGGTAGTCAGGTGAGAATCCTATCTCTGTGGACAGTTTAGTTAGAGAGTTGGGGAGGCTGTACTCTGTGCGGATTGTACTCTCGCTTTTTCCGAGGCTGAGATTCTTCAGGATTCCAAAGCCGGCGCCTTTCTTCTCGGAGTTCGAGAGTCTTGCCCACACCGTGTCGCCATATGGCACGCGTATCTCTGTGGAGTAGTTGTCGTGCTCGTATCCAACGTCTGCGAGTGCTCCGGGATGATTGGGTGGAACATCCATGTATGCGTGGAGATCTTCCAGTAGGTTCCAGTCGTCGATGGGGTTCCCGATGACGAGTCTGCCTGGTGGATTGTTGACTGTGAACAGGTAGACCAGGCGACCGCCATTCCTGGGAGAGAAGACTGCGAATAGCTTGTCATTCTTGAGAACTAGCTCGTCTTCTCCGTCAGAGTCCAGGTCCCTTAGATCAGCGTGAGCCAGGTCGCACTTGTTCGTCATCCAGTGGGCTGCCTCAGCTATTATAACGGCGATACGACTGTGGCTGGCTATGGCCCTTGTCCAGGCGCTGGGCCCCTCATCACTCAGGTTTTCTCCATGAGCCCCCGTCCGGGGAGTGTGCCAAGCTGTTTGCCATGTCGTCGCTAGCAGAATCTTCCATGCGAGTTGTATGAGAGCTGGGTCTGCTCCTCTTGAGTCGAGCTCTCGGACTCGCGCCTCTGACCACGCATAGTAGTTACGGTAGAGGGACCATCGCGGATCATAATACCACGATTCGTAGTTCTCACCCGCCCCGAACTCGTCAACGAGCTCTGCGTATGCTCCTGTATCGATCTGTCTCTCAGAGCCTGCTCTGTGTGTTGCAGCCCATTCGGCCAGTTTGACGGGCTGCAGGAAGGGGTTCTCGGAGAGCCATCTGAGCGTCGCCTCGAACTGGAGGGGACCCCTGGCGTCCCAGCCTACTCCCGCGACCTTCTCCATGTCGTCCGCATAGATTGCGACGAGCTGATTGTCATAGTCGGAGTTGATGTCAAGGATCCATTCCAGCTGAGCCTGGGTTTTCTCCAGGTCTTCTCGTGTTCGCGGGGGAATGTTTCGGCGGAGTCCAAACGAGATTGGAAGCGCGCAGAGTCCCAGGCCATTCTTGATACGGTGCATCTGGAAGTTGACGGGGTCCCAAGAGTGGTCGTAGTCGTAAAGTTGGCGAGGGCTCGGGTTTCCTGTGGTAGAATGGAGCAGCCTATCGTCTATCACAACATGCTTGTAGCCTCCATTGAGTAGTTGGCCGCTTGTCAGGACGGGAGCCATTGCTTCGGTTTCCCAGAGGCGTTCTGTTGGCCAGAACGTTGTGATCCGCTTCGGATCCCAATCAAGGAGGCTCTGGTAGAGGAGTAGCTCCTCGTTGATCTGTCTCAGATTATGTTCAGGGGAGAAGAACCGCATCATGTTCTGCGCATAGGATCCACCTATGAGTTCCAGCAGGCCGAGCCCGGCCAGCCGATTCACCTCCGAGAGGAATTCGGGGCCGTACCATGCCAGAGATTCGAGAAACGTCCCGCTAATGTGGAGGCTGAACGGGACCCCGTATCGTTCGTGGAGTTTCAGCACTCGAAGTAGGCCTGTCTGAGACGAGGAGGTCCCGACTATCCCGGATATTCCAACCCGGTTATCATAGCCATCAGTAACGATGTACTGGTTTGCATGGTGGACTATAGCTAGAGCAGCGACCTCACGTTGAACCGTGACGGCTGTATTCATCACTGGCTATTTGCCTCCGCGAATATGTGCTTCCAGCTTGACCGGATCTCCCTGACCCTCCGAAGGTGGCCGACGTAGAGCTGAAACTTTCGAGCCCGTCTCATCATCTTCTTCTTGTCTGTGGTAGTGACGATTCTGCGGATTCTGCGAAAAGCTCTCCAAGCCACTCTGGCCTCGACTAGGACGGGGAGAGCTTCTTGCTCGTCATTCGACAATGGTTGGACTCTCTCGTAGGAGTTGATGAAACTGCGAGCCAGGCTCAGAGCATGCCCATTACTGGTCCTCGGCAGAATGTCAGCGAGAGCTATCGCCAAGTCCAATGAGCGAGCTTCAATCCTGGACCGATGGAAGTCTATGACCGCGGCTAGCCTGTCGTCTTCGAACAGGATGTTCTGGCGTCTGTAGTCTCCGTGGATTGTCAGTCTTGGCAGATTCTCATACGAGAGCCTCAGCAGTGATAGTTCGATGTCGAGCAGACTGTCTTTGAAGTAGTCTAGACTTGCCTCTATCCCGAGAGCAGCGGGTTGTCCATCCAAGGACTCTACGTTCTCGGTGAATAAGTCCAGTCGGTCTTGGAATCGGCTGGGGAACGACTCTTCGGATCGGCTCATTCTTTTCGGGTACTCTGCCATTATGCGGTGGTAAGACCCGAGGGCTGAACCGGCCTCTGCTACTTGACGAACGTGTCCTCTCAGCATGGCTCGGCCGTGGACGAAGGGGTAGACGGCATAGTGCTCTCCGTTAATCGTCGCTATCGTCGAACCTGCCTTAGTTAGGAGAGGAGCTGGCGCGGGAAATCCGTGGCGAGCTAGATGATGAAAGATCCTGTTCGCTTGGAGGAGTTCCTTCAGAAGGCTTGTCCCGTAGGAGTCGCTGATCGAGAGTGGTCTTGGTTTGAGGAGGGCAAAGTCACCAAGCGGTGTGCGTAGTCGGTACACAACGTAGTGTGCGCCTCTAGCAGACTTTCCTGACTGGATAGCCCTGCCTAATCTGAAACTCGTGGCTAGGGTTTCAAGAGTATCGGGCCGAAGCTGTTCCATGTACTCTCTCGTGGCCAAGTTTACGCGGCCTCCTGAAACACTTGGACATCTTCTCGGCCGCTTCGAGCTTCAACTCGTAATGCGGAGCAGGTCTCGTCCTCTCGCTCTTGTCCTCTGAAAATTTCCTGCAGCCATTCCTGGTTTTCCTTCAACCAGTCTAGTCGGCTTACGTGTCTCCGGAACTTGCCCGCCTGGAGATGTTTCCTCCTCTGATCCTGGGTCTTCGGGATCCGGCGGATATCTCGGAGGGCCCGGTACGCCTCCCTGGCCATAAGTAGTGCAGGCAGAGCCTCCTTCTCGGCTCTTTCGAGGGATAGAATATTATCGTAGCTTGAGAAGAAGGTGTTGATTGACTCGAGATAGACCGCGTCGTATACGCTCCGGGTCAATTCTGCTAACGCTATCGCTACGTCTAGTGCTCGTGTCTCGTATCTGCTGCGCTCCAGATTCGGGATTCTGACGATTTCGCCGTCCTGGAAAAGGATGTTCGAGCAACGGTAGCTTCCATGTATGAACAATCTTGGCAGGGTCTCGTACGACAGATCCGAAACGAGTCCATCGACTCTTGGAAGTGAAACCTTGAAGAGTTGCATCGATCCTGACATCAAGTCCATGGACGACTTGTCCAGACTTTTCAGGTCCATCTGTAATTCTTCCAGACGTTGCAGGAATTCCTGTACGAAAGATTCCTGGGTGTTATGTGGATGCGTATACGCAGCTGTCAGTTTGTGAAAAGTTGCTAGTGCCGCCGCGGCCTTGCTCACTTGGGCAGGATCTTCGCAATCCATCTTTTGAGCCGCGGTAACATCGTATGCAGAGTATGAGCCCCATGGCAATGTCATGCTCTCTCCCTCGATTGCTCTTCTCTGGTCCAATATGGTGAAACCTCTCTGGAAGAGGTAGCTAGCGAGAAAACCATGCACTCCAGCTATGCCTCGAGAAGTCGAAGACCCATGCTTGTCTAGATCTTCGTACGCAGCTCGTCGAATGGACTGATCTACTGTGAGTCGTTGAATCGGGGATGAGTAAGTCTGCAAACTACAGGAGCTGCCTCCCTAAACATCGACTGACTCTGTTCGAATCCTCTTTCTTCGCGTCGTCTCGAACCTCTGCTATTCTCCGTCTCCTGCGTATTCGCACCGTGACCAGTGTTACCGCGCCTACCAGCCCTGGGATTGCGATGATTGCAACTATGCCGAGACAAAACTGGCAACCTTGGCCTGTTATGGGGAGCTGGTTGTGCTGAGCGACGTCCACTTGCACGGTGATGGAATGGGTTATGGAGCCGTTGGTAGCGTTGACTTGTATCCAGTATGGGCCAGGAGGAGTGGTGGAGGTGATGTCTATGTTCAGACTGGTAGAGCCTGAGCCTTGTGATGCTAGAGTGATGTTTGCTGGATCGAGAGAGACGCGAGGCCCGGACGGTGTGATGGTCGCATTGAACCTGATCGTTCCTGAAGGACCGGCGATATCAGTTACCACGATGGCGAGCGATTGATCAGAACCGGGCTGGGCGTTGAAGGTCGACTGATCCGTGTTCAGTGTAAAGTCTGGATGGGCTGGCGAATAGACGGTTAGACCCTGAGAAGTGTTATTCGAACGGTTAGAGGAATCTATGACAGTCAGAGTCACCGTGTAGGATCCGGCTGTTGAATAGGAATACGTCGCGGAGGCTCCCGATGCCGAGGCTCCATTTCCAAAATCCCAAGAGTAGGAGTATGGTGGGGTCCCGCCTCTCGCGGATGCTGTGAAGTTGATATTATCACCTGGCTGCGGGCTGGTAGGATTGTAAGTGAAGCCGTCTTGCAGAGGAGCCGTTCCAACAACGACCGGCGCTACCCATGTTCCGGTACTACCTATTGAGTCGGCGACTGTCAGTGCGACCTGGTAGGTCCCATCGCGATCGTAAGTGTGGGTCACTTGTAGACCTGTGCCGGTTGAACCATCTCCATAGCTCCACGTGTAGTTGTATGGCGGAGTCCCTCCGGAGGCAGAGGCGGCAAACGAGACAGATTGTCCAGCACTAGGAGAAGAGGGACTGATTGCGAAACTCGCCGATATCGGAGGTGGAGGGCTGGTAACGGCGACTGTCATCTGAGAGGTGGCTGTCTGTTGTGGCGAACTGCTATCTTTGACTGTCAGCGCAGCAGTGTATGATCCTGCCGATGAGTAGGTGTGCGTTACTGGGGAGCCTGTTCCAGTCGTTCCGTCTCCGAAAGACCAGCTGAACGTGAAGGCAGACGTCCCACCGCTGGCGCTGGCTGTGAACCTCACCGGTTGTCCAGCTTGAGTCGAAGAAGGACTGTATGCGAAGCTAGCGGTCAGCGGGGGAGGCGCACCAGAGACGCTTATGGGTTGCTGAGAAGTCTTGGTCTGTTGAGGCGAGCCATTATCTTTCACTGTGAAAGCAACGTCGAGTGTTCCTGCGGAGGAGTAGGTGTGCTTCGCAGACGATCCTGTTCCGGTCGATCCATCACCGAAGCTCCAGGAATAGCTGTAGGGTTGGGTTCCTCCTGAAGCTGAGCCGGTGAACGAGACGGTCTGTCCTATTTGGGGCGAAGATGGGCTGTATGTGAAGCTGGCTGAGAGCGTGGGTGGTGGCGAGGTTCCGAAGAACTCTGTCATGGGCGTGGCTGACGCATCGTTGGAGGTTAGACTCGGAAGGTTCCAGGCCGCTTCGAGGGTTGAGAGGTACGAATAGTGGTTGTAGGAGGTGCTCGAGCTGTAGGCTTTCTTGACGGCTGGGCCTGCCCATTCCGCGACGACACAGTCGCTGCTGCTGTTGCCTGTTGGGCAGACGTCGCTTCCCTCGTCGAATACGATGAACAGTGCCGCTTTCTGGGTTGTGAACATTCTGCTTGACAGGATCAATGGGACTAGGGTTGCTAGGTATGCGCCGCCTACTCCGACCGAAGAACTGTGCATGTTGTCAGTGTCGTTCGGGGTGAGCCAGACGTAGTTGGGCAGTGTTGCTCCGTTGAGTGCGCCTACGAACTCCGGGTCGAGGGGCGAGGTTGTGGTGAGCATGTTGGCGCATCGCGCGGATGTCTTCATGTCGCTGAAGTCGATGAAGGGATAATGGTCTCCCTCCCTCGGCGGCATGAAGCTACAGGTTCCAGAGCCCGAAGCGTCCTCTGCGAAAGCCTTCCAGGTGAGCCCTGCCGCCTCTAGTCGGTCGACAAGATTTGGCGCGTTAAGCTGGAAGCAACAGTTGCCGTCGGAGGATATGCCGAGCGTGCTTCCTCCGAACAACGCTACATAGTTAGGCTCGCTGGGATGACTTATCCCCGTGTAGTGAGTATTGAACCCGTAGGTCTGGGCCAGTGTGGTTAAGTACGGTGACGGTATCGACGACGAGCCACAACCGGACACGAGACTTGGCGTAACATCGCAGAGTCCATTATTCTCCATCAGGATCGTGACTATGTACTGGAAAGGAGCACTGCTCGAAACGGTTGCATTGACGGTTTGCAATGTCGCTACTGTTTCGAAGTTGATGGTCTGCGATGCAAGTAGGACTGTCATCAAGAGGACCAGCTTGATGATTCTGATTCTACGCTCTTTTCTAGTCTTCATCGCTCATCCTGTTTCGAGTCGTGTGCAGTTCCCTCGAAACCGAGCCCTGTGAATACAGGGTAGTCGTCTCTGGTGATCTGATGAAAAGTGGAAAAGGAAGTTGACTGTTGTTCATGACATGTCACTGCAGGCTTTGATTATGCCGACTGGGCTCAAGTGGTAGCGGACTCTCGATGAGTCTGGGCCCAGCTTTGTTGAAACGTATCCGAGCGAGGCTTGGCGTCCGAGGATGAGCTTCACAGGAGTTTCGGGAGATTTGATCAGAGAGGCCATATCTCCAGCGCTCACGGCTCCCTCCCCGTCTGTCGCACCCATCGTCAAGAGGAACTGTAACAGCGCTGGGTCGCTGAGAAACTCAGCATCCTCTACTGCCTTCGAAGACTGTGGCCTGGGAGAGCTGGTTCGATATGCTTCCAGTGTTTTCTCAGCAATCAGATCCCACCTGTATCTCTCCTGGACTGCTCGGTAGGCGTTCTCTTTCAAACGCTCAGAGAGCTCCCGATTATCGATCACTCTGAGAATGCCTTCTGCAAGGGCATGAGGGTCAGAGGAGGGGACCTTTACTCCGGTTACTCCGTCCTCAACTATCTCGGAGAGCCCACCGACGTCCGAGACCACCACTGGGACCCGTGACGCCATTGCTTCGAGCGCGACCATCCCAAAAGGCTCGTAGTGGGATGGCAGAACAAATGCATCACATGAATTGTAGAGCGAGACTAGTTTCTCTTGGTCAACAAATCCGGTGATCTTGACGCGATCGCTCAGTCTTCTCCGAAGAACCTCTTTCGCCAGATCCTCCTTGAGAGGTCCTTCACCAACGAAAACCAGGCTGACATCCTTGCCCCGAGTTCGAAGCTCATCGAGAGCCTCAAGCAGGGTGAAGATTCCCTTTTCCCGAACTATCCGGCCAACGTAGAGTATGATTTTTCTGTCTTCAGAAACCTCGGCCGAGAAGAGTTGTGGCCCGCCATTGTTCTTGAACCGATCTACTTCGACCCCGTTTGGGATGACGTGAATCTTAGCATTGGCGGCACTGAGTTCGTGCTGGATATGGTCGAGCATATAGTTGCTGCAACAGATGATCCCGTCGCTCTGCTCCACCAGCAGTCGCTCAATTTCGCGCACTTTTCTGCGATACTCGCCATCTAGCCTGCCCCCTCTTCCAATCTCAGTCGCGTGAATAGTAGAGATCAGCGGAAGACCGAGTCGATTCTTGAGTTCGACAGCTGCTCTGCCCACGACCCAGTCATGGGCGTGTATCAAGTCGAATTTCTCCGTCTCAAGTAGCTCAGTCGTCTTCGAGATCATCTGGGAGTTCAGGTGATAGATCCAGAGGAGAAAATTGGCCTGGAGAAGCCTGCTATTCTCAACTCGAGTGACTCGGACTCCATCAACGGTTTCCTCCGAGGGAGCGCCAGGAAAGCTGCAGGTGACAACGTGGACGGAAACCCCCTGGCTCGCGAGGGATCTAGATAGATGATAGACATGAGTCGAAATCCCACCGATTATTCTAGGAGGATACTCCCAGCTTAGTAACAGGACATTCCTAGCATGCTCCTGCCGAATGTGTTCTGTGGATGTCGAGCCGCTCGCAAGCAACGTTATGCTGCCTCTAACGCTTCTCCGTCAGGAAAACCTACTGTCTTGAGATGCTCGAGTAGCTCGGCCAAGTACCCGAATGTTCTCTCGCGAAATCGGAAGGCCAATAAGGGTCCCGTCTCGGTAGTTACGACCACTGCCGACACGCCAGGCAGCGTGTTCAGCAGTCTTTCAAGCAACTCTTCAGAACGGACCGGCCGTTCTAGGTCTACCGCAAGGACGACGTCCCTTCTCTTCGCAGAGAACATCTTTGTCTCGCCTTCCAAGCTATGCTCTCACTTCGGTGATAAGCTCCCCGTATACGATCGGGTTGATCTCTAACCACACAGGCCGGTTTTGTGAGGTTGCATTTGTGCGGGTTTGTGTCGCTCACTGACCTTACCCGAAGGATTCGTCTGCTAGAGGCCCTCTCACAATTATCTTGAACACAGACGCCGCACCATCTTCTATCTTATCTCCATCTATCTCCATGCCACAAGAGTGTTCTTTTGTGTTTTATTCGATTACACAACTCTCATTCGCCTCCTAGTTATGCATCCGCATTCAACCAAACCATCTCCATCGAGCCGATTATTTTGCAAGATGCAGATATCTAGCGATATGTGCACCTGCGCGCTATCTGGCGCTATCGGAGGATGTCTCCAAGACGCCTCCATCTGTGTTGCCCGTATCTGCGCAAAGCTCCGGACACTACCCTAGGCGAGAAAGCAGGTTTCGACCTGTCGGGTGCCTCGTGGATCGAGGCAGATATTCGCTTTCGACCAGCTCCGTTCTTCGGCGATCGTATTTTCGAGGTTCGACCCTCTACCCCGTCGCCTTAGGGCACATGTGTAACCAGTTGTACTCATCGAGGTTGCATACTGTAACCGATTGTACTCGCGAAAATATACCCAGCGATAGATCGCGACTGTGGAAGTCACCATGCGATACCTAGAAGCGGACAAAAGCCTAAATTTGTGATGCACGTTGGTGCTATTCTCTTGTCGACTAGGAACTCGGATACTCGAAGCATCACGCGGACTGTCCGGATAGACGAGGACGTCCAGGACGCTATCGAACACATCGCCGAACAGCAGAACCTCAGTGTAAACGCCCTTGTAAACAAGGCCCTTCGAAAATTCGCATTCTGGGACACTGCGCTCGAAAAATTCGAGGCCGTATCCACTCCCTCGCAGCTCCTTGTGAAAATGATGGAGTATCTCTCCGACCAGAATGCGAAGGATCTCGCCAGGTCAGCCGGGACAAACATCGCCAAGGAACTCATGCAGTTCATGTTCAAAGAAGTGACTCTCAACGCTGTGCTCAGACACTTCGAACTCCAAGGGGTCCATCATGTTAGCATCCATTTCGATCACTCGAACGAAGGGGAGGCACATACCATCGTAATGAGGCACACGATGGGACCCAAATGGTCGATCTTCTACGAAGAACTCATCAGGTCCCTATTCACCGAACTGGGCATCCTGATAGAGCTTGAACGGCTCGACAACCAAGTTACTGGACGCTTCAGAACGGCAAGAACCGCCCACGAAGCAGCCCCAAGAGCTACTGCCATGTCCATTGCCAGATCAGCATTCTAGGAATCCAGAAGCTAATCCATACAAGTCTCCGAAAGTTTTAGGCCGATGGATCTCGACCGTACCGTAGTGCCTTCTAAGAGCCATTAATTACAACCAATACCAATTCTCTGCCGAGCTTGGCAAAGGCTGTTCAAAGCGTTGAGTTATAGCCAGGCCTCGAGCACATAGCATTTACTCGTGATAGAAGATTGGTCTTGGGAATAGCAAGCAAGGTGTTCGCCAAAATCTTTGGCATCGCAGGTTTCCTCCTCGCCCTGATAGGAGGAGCATTGATAGGATATTCAGCACTGACTGCCAGTGGACACTCGATCACCGAGTTGGCGACTCGCGGGATAGACGCTCTGCTGGGGCTCGGCGCCATCGTCGCAGGAATCATGATGTACACTGGCCCCATGCGATTTGGAGGGATACTCGCAGTCTTGGGAGGCACCATACTACTCGTCCTGACAAGCTTCGCAACTCCAGCAATACTAGTCTTCGCAGGCGGAATCCTCGGTATAATCGGAGCAGCAGTGAAGCCTGCGTGGTGGAAGTTCTGGAAACGGTAGCAGAACCCCGCCTGGAACGCTACTCCGTCTCTCCCTAAATAGTCTAGTGATCAACACCGCAAGAATTAGCTGACACGCGTAGCTCGGCTAGACTTCGAATCCTACTTCGCGGGAGGAGCAACCGAGATGAGGACCCCCCTCGAAGGAGTTCTTATTTGTCATCGAGAATTTTGAAACACCCTTCGCTTTATTGCCGCCTAGTGCCGTGGAAGGAGACACCCGAGATTGGATAGTCTTGGGGCTAGTTTCTCGATTCTCTCGGTGAGCTTGAGCAAATCCTCTGCCGGCGCGTCTTCCGGTATCCAAGGGTTGCACTTCAAGTTGATCCTAATGTTCTCCCCGATCATAAGTTCCAGACAGAAGTATAGAGATGGAATGGGGGAATAGACGAGATCGTTCCCGCACATGGGACAACGTATCACGAAAAACCCCAAAGACGCGCACGTAGCAAGAGCTATCTAAGTCCCACCATTGACGCGTCGCGCCCATCAAGACTCGCCCCGCGTCTCCGCCTGTCCAAGTCCCGTGTGAGATATGATTCTTCCATGCTTCAATCATCCCGCTCGCGGTCAGTTTACAACGCCCACTCGAAGGAGGTTGGCTAGAAGTTTCCAAATTCACGGTTCGTTCAGATAGCAACTTCTCAGCTAACTCGATGAGATCCTTCAACCGGGACTTGTTTCTTCTTGCGAACACACCACTTGCAGTCGCATGTGCAGCGTTCATTATGAATTGCAATTGTTATCGTTGTTCCACTCACGCCTATACCAACCTTCGTCCCAATATTCTTGTCATGCTCAAAAGGACACTTCGACATCGGTTTTCCCTATCCCTGGTTAGATATTGGACTTGCCGCTCATGAAAGCTTCGAGGCAACTCCATGTTCGAACCTTTTGAGTTGTATGGAAGGCTGGATTCCCCAATTACCCAATCAACCTGCTGATGTCTTACTCGGAGCTGCCGCTCATATTGTTCTAGTCGATTGCTGGCTTTCCTATCAGCTCGACTAGTCTCTTACCTTTCGTGAGCCTTGAGACCCACAGGATTCCGGCCAGCTCTAGTTTCATAAGTTCCCGGTTTAGCTCCCTAAAGCTGGTCTCTCCAAAGTTCGAGTTGAGCTCCTTTTGCAGATCAGTGTCTGTGACGGAACCCTTCTTTCCCAGAAATTCCACTATGGCCAGGGACATTGGCCTGGGACTCCATACCTTGGTCAACGACGGGGTCAGAACGAGAGATTACTCAGAGCCGTCTAGGTTACTGCGAGCGCGGCTCTTTCCTTCTTGAATCTCTTGCGGAAGCCCCTGTACCAGTTCTCCATATCAGGAGTCACCGAGGGCTTTACGCGTTCCATGGCATCTCGAAAGTCCTCTAGTGTAACGCTCTTCGTTTCAATGTCCCTCCTCAGTGAGATGAGGCCAGCCTCCCTGCATACTGCCTCAATGTCTGCTCCCGAGTAGCCTGCGGTTTGACTGGTAATCCGGTCCAAGTCAACATCCGGGGTCAAAGGCATGTTTCGTGTGTGGATCTTGAGGATCTGCCGACGGGTGGCGTGGTCCGGTGCTGGCACGTAGATGAGCCTGTCGAATCTGCCCGGTCGCAGGATTGCCGGGTCGATAATGTCCGGCCGATTGCTGGCGCCAATCACGACCACGTTGACAAGAGATTCGATGCCATCCATCTCTGTGAGCAACTGGCTGATCACACGCTCCGACGCACCGCTGTCACCAAGGTCCGATCCCCTCCTGGGGGCGACAGAGTCCAGTTCGTCAAAGAAGACGATGGACGGGGCGGCACTGCGACCCTTCTTGAAGACCTCACGGATTCCCTTCTCTGATTCTCCGACCCACTTGCTGAAGAGCTCGGGGCCTTTGATGGAGATGAAGTTAGCCTCACTCTCAGTAGCAACGGCTCTGGCCAGCATGGTCTTACCGCATCCCGGCGGCCCGAAGAGCAGGATACCCTTCGGCGGTCTGATCCCAACTCTAGTGAAGGCTTCCGGCTTCTTTATCGGCCATTCGACAGCTTCCTGGAGCTCCTGCTTCACGTCCGTCAGTCCCCCGACGTCAGCCCAGTTGACGGAGGGTACTTCGATGTAGACTTCCCGCATCGCGGTGGGTGTTATTTCCCGGTAGGCGGTCTTGAAATCGTCCAAGTTCACTTGCATCTTTTCGAGCATTTCACCGGGGACTCTCTCCTCCTCCAGGTTAATGCTTGGAAGGTAGCGGCGCAGGGCCTTCATCGCAGCCTCTCTGCAGAGTGCCGATATGTCCGCGCCGGTGTAGCCGTGGCAAATGTCCGACAGCCGGTGAAGATCCACATCCAAGGTCAATGGCATCGCTCGCGTGTGAACCTGCAGAATCTCATGTCTGCTCGTTTTGTCGGGGACTCCGATCTCTATTTCCCTGTCGAAGCGCCCCGGGCGTCGGAGCGCCGGGTCGATGGCGTTCGGCCTATTCGTAGCGCCTATCACGATGATGTTTCCCCTGGCGGCCATGCCATCCATGAGGGAGAGCAGTTGAGCCACAACTCTACGTTCCACTTCTCCCGTCACTTCCTCTCTCTTTGGAGCGATGGAGTCCATCTCGTCGATGAATATGATACTGGGCGCGCTCTCCTGAGCTTTCTGAAAAATCTCCCTCAGCCGGGCCTCTGACTCTCCGTAGAACTTGGACATGATTTCAGGCCCTGAGATGACGTAGAAGTTAGCATCTGACTCACTGGCCACGGCCTTTGCCACAAGTGTTTTGCCACAGCCTGGGGGTCCGTACAGGAAGATTCCTTTGGGAGGCTCGATGCCGAGCCGTTGGAAGAGTTCTGGGTGGCGTAGTGGAAGCTCTACCATTTCTCTGATTCTCTGAATTTCGCCGTGTAGTCCACCAATGTCCTCGTAGGTGACGAGCGGTATGCTCTTCTTGTCCGGGCTAGGCTCGCTCATCACCTGGACAACGGTGGACTCTGTGATCTTGACGGGACCGTGGGGCCGGGCCCGGGTAGCGATTAGCGGAACAGAGCTGCCGAATATGTTTAGGAGGGTCATGTCTCCTTCGACAAAGGGCATGTCCATGAATCGACGCTTGACAAAGCTCACGAACTCGTCGTCCACGCTCAAACGGACGTCGGTGGGCGCAAAGACAATTGTCTGGGAGTCTTTTACTTCTGCCTTCTTCAGAGTGACGTACTCGTTCAGGGCTACCCC
>Ga0209159_1001877_pt1 | contig 15259 bp, 15 predicted proteins | sample GraSoiAngelo_144_FD_185901 | JGI IMG/M metagenome (GOLD analysis project Ga0209159, IMG submission 185901) | Grasslands soil microbial communities from the Angelo Coastal Reserve, California, USA - 14_1009_02_40cm (SPAdes) (version 2) | ecosystem: Environmental > Terrestrial > Soil > Grasslands ...
ACCACGGCGTGCGCGGAGAGCGCGTAGCGGCCGGTGGTGAGGCTCCACACGTGGAGGTCGTGCACCTCGTCCGTCCCCGGCACGCGCTCGAGCGAGCGGCGCAGCGCCTCCACGTCGATGTGCGCCGGCACCGCCTCCATGAGCACGTCCACCGCCTCGCGCACGAGCGCCCACGAGCCGAAGAGGATGAGGGCGGCGATCAGCCCGCTCGCGAGCGCGTCGGCGGCGTTCCAGCCGGTCAGCACGATGACGAGCCCCGCCGCCGCCGCGCCGAACGAGCCGAGCAGGTCCGAGAGGACGTGGAGGTAGGCGCCGCGCAGGTTGAGGCTCCGCGCGCGGTGCGCGCGCAGACGCAGCGCCACCACCGCGTTCACGACCAGCCCGAGCAGCGCGAGGGCGAGCAGCCCGCGGCCCGCCACCGGCGGCGGATCGTGGAGCCGCCGCCAGGCCTCGGCGACGATGAAGACGACGATCACCCACAGCACGACGCCGTTCACCAGGGCGGCCAGGATCTCGGCCCGGTAGTAGCCGAAGGTCTTCGTCTCGCTCGCCGGGCGGCTGCAGATCCAGAGCGCGAAGAGCGTCAAGCCGAGCGCCGCCACGTCGGTGAACATGTGCGCCGCGTCGCTCATGAGCGCCAGGCTGTTGGTCAGATAGCCGCCCACCAGCTCGACGACGCAGAGGAGCGCGGTCACCGCCAGGCCGCTCCGCACGGCGCCGAACTCGCGGGCGTGGTCGCGCTCGTGCATGCGGGCGTCAGGCGCGCTCGTAGTCGACGAGCGAGAACACCTCGATGCCCTCGAGGCGTCGGCGGCCGCCCAGGAAGGCGAGCTCGATCACGAAGGCGCAGGCGATCACCTCGCCGCCGCAGCGCTTGACCAGCTCGACCGCCGCCGAGGCCGTGCCGCCGGTGGCGAGGAGGTCGTCGACGATCAGCACCCGGTGGCCGGCGCCGATCGCGTCGTGGTGGATCTCGAGCGTGTCGCTGCCGTACTCGAGCTCGTAGCGCGCGGCGTAGGTCTGGGAAGGGAGCTTGCCCGGCTTGCGCACGAGCGCGATGCCGGTGCCGAGCCCGTAGGCGACCGCCGCGCCGATCAGGAAGCCGCGCGACTCGATGCCGAGCACCACGTCGGCCCGCCCGCGGTAGCGCTCGACGAAGCGGTCGACCAGGGCGTGGAAGGCGTCGCGGTCGGCGAGCAGCGGCGTGATGTCGCGGAAGACGATGCCGGGCCTGGGGAAGTCCGGGATGTCGCGGATGTGGCGACGCAGCTCAATCATGCCCTCCCTCTACCACATCCGCGCGCCGCAGCGCCGCCCCGCCCGCGGGGAGCGCGGGCAGGTAGAAGAGCGGGTTGCGGGCGATGTTGTCTCGGCGCACCTCGAAGTGGAGGTTCGGCCCCGAGGTCTTGCCGCTCTGCCCGACCAGCGCGATGACCTGCCCCTGGCGGACCTCCGCGCCCGCGCGCGCCCGGTTCTCGCGATTGTGCGCGTAGACCGTCGCGTAGCCGTCGTCGTGCGCGACGATGATCAGGTTGCCGTAGCCGCGCAGGTGGTCGCTGTAGAGCACGCGTCCCGCGCACGCGGCGCGCACGGGTGTGCCCTCCGGGGAGCCGATGTCGATGCCGTCGTGATGGGTCTCGCCGCGCGGGCCGAAGGGCGAGGTCACCGTCCCCGCCTCGACCGGCCACACGAAGGGCGAGGCGCCCCGCGGCAGCTCGGGGGGCGAGGGCCGGTCGCCGCGTGCGCTCTCGGGCGTGATCACGCCGACCGGCAGCGCGCGCCGCGCGCGCGGGATGACGATCACCTGGCCCACCTCGATGCGGGTCGCGTCCTGGATGCCGTTGGCGCGCGCGAGCGCCTCGGGGGCCACGCCGTAGGCCTTGCCGATGCGGTAGAGGCTCTCGCCGTGCTCGACCCGGTGCCGCACGCCCGCCGGCCCGACGCAGGCGGCGAGGCCCGCCGCCACCACCGCCGCCACCGCCACCCCTCCCCGCCCGCACCGCACCGACCGCTACGGCTCCTCCCACCCGTAGCTGCCGAGCAGCTTCACGAAGCGGCACTCGCCCAGGTACTCCTCGATGAGCCGCTCGGGCCCATGCCGCAGGCGCACGAGCGTCTGCAGCTCGTCCTCGCCCATGGGCAGGACGAGCCGCCCGTGCTCGCCGAGCTGCTCGACCAGCGGGCGCGGGATCTGCGGCGCGCCCGCCGTGACCACGATCGCGTCGTAGGGCGCACCCGGCAGCCAGCCGAGCGTGCCATCGGCCACCTCCACCGTCACCCGGTCGCCGTAGCCGAGCCGCTCGAGCACCTCGCGCGCACGCTCGGCGAGACGCGGGATGCGCTCGAGTGAGACGACGCGCGCGTCCATCTCGGCCAGCACCGCCGCCTGGTAGCCCGAGCCCGTGCCCACCTCGAGCACGCGCGCGCCGGGAACGAGCTCGAGCGCCTCGCTCATCAGCGCCACCATGTAGGGCTGCGAGATCGTCTGCCGCTCGCCGATCGGCAGCGGGGTGTCCTCGTAGGCGCGCTCGCTGAGCGCCGGCTCGACGAAGAGATGGCGCGGCACCTGCCGCATGGCGGCGAGCACGGCCGCGTCGCGGAAGCCCCGCGCCTCGAGCTGCTCGGCGATCATTCGGCTGCGGGCATGCTCGAAGTCTAGGGCCATGGGAACTGGAGCGCGCGGAGCGCGTCGAACGACTTGTAGTTGGTGAGATCGAGGTGGATGGGCGTGACCGAGATGAGGCCGTGGCTCACGGCGTGGAAGTCGGTGCCCTCGGCTTCCTCGAACGCGAGCTCGTCGCCGCCGATCCAGTAGTACTTCTTGCCGCGCGGGTCGACCTTCTCGATGATCGCGTCCCCGTAGCGCCGCCGCCCCATGCGCGTCAAGGCGAAGCCGCGGATGGGCTCGCCGTCGAGCGGTGTGGGGACGTTCACGTTGAGCAGCGTGTCCGGCGGGAGGCCCCGCGCGAGCACCCACACCGCCAGGCGCCGCGCGAAGCGCGCCGCCGCCTCGAAGCGGAAATCGCCACGGCCGAGGAGGGAGACGGCGAAGGCCGGGAGGCCGAGCAGCGTGCCCTCCATCGCCGCCGACACCGTGCCCGAATAGGTGACGTCGTCGCCCAGGTTGGCGCCCTTGTTGATGCCCGAGACGACCAGCGCCGGGCGCCGGGGGAGGATGCCGTTGACGCCCAGGTTCACGCAGTCGGTCGGTGTGCCGTCGACCGCATAGCGTCCCGGCCCGATCTCCTCGACGCGCAGGGGGCGGTGGAGCGTGAGCGAGTGGCTGACGGCGCTCCGCTCGCGGTCCGGCGCCACGACCACCACCTGGCCCAGGTCCCGGAGCGCCTCGACCAGCGTCGCGATGCCCGCCGAGTGCACGCCATCATCGTTGGAGACCAGGATGAGCGGCGTGGCATCCATGCTGCGTGGGCGCAGGGTGCCACCACGACCGGCCGCCTGCAAGGTGCGCGGTGGCACCCCGGATGGGCTCCGAGAAGAGTCGGGGCGAGCCGATTCGAACGGCCGACCACTCGCACCCCAAGCGAGTGCGCTACCTGGCTGCGCCACGCCCCGGCGCCCTCTCCGCTACGCGACCCCCCGCAGGGAGTCAAGGCGCACGTCAAGCGCGTGACACCCCGCGAGCGCCTGGTAGCTTGCCAGCTTTTTGACGCTCCGGACACGAGTGTCAATTTGGGCGCGCGCCGCCCTCCCCGCGCCACCTCGGAACGCAAAGAATTCGAGCATCGACGGCCGCCGCGCACTGGCGCACGGGTTGCATCGTCTCGTTGCCCGGAGGGCAGTCGATGGCGAACACATCGGGCGAGACGGCGGCGACGATCGAGGTCGAGGCACGGGAGCGGGTGCTCAACGACCCGCCGCGGGTGGACCGCACCCCGGAGAGCCTGGCCGACCTGTTCGCCCCCGATGTCGTCCTCCCGGAGCAGTTCTTCGAGGGCGCGCGGCGCGACAGCCAGGCCTCGGGCGAGAAGGCCCTCATGCTCGCGGTGCTGGAGGACGGCATCCGCTGCTTCCAGGAGCATCTCCGCAACCCGCGCTCCAACCCGCGGCTCCTCTCCCAGCAGGCCGAGGCGTGGATCCGCGCCGTCGACTACGAGTGGCCCTTCTCCTTCAACAACGTGTGCGAGACGCTCGGCATCGACCCCTCGGCGCTACGCGGCGCCCTGCTCGCCTGGAAGGCGAAGCGGGTGGCCGAGAGCGCGACGAACGGCGGCCCGACGCCGGCGGCGAAGAAGGTCTACCGGCTCCACCTGCGCACCAAGCGCACGAGCACGGTGCGCTAGGAGCGCGACCCGAGACTCATGTCTCGGGTCGGAGCTAGACGCGAGCGTGAAAGGGCAGTACCACGCGCCACCGGCGTGCCGCGGCTGGCGAAGCCAGCGCGGCATGCGAGGTACGCGCGAGTAGCGCCGCGGTCGTTCGGGGTATGCCGCTGGCCCGGTGCGCGGCCTTCACGCCGGCGCAAGCGCAAAGAGCCGGCGCAGGTTGCAGGCGGCTGCCACGAGGTTCCACTCGCCCCAGACCTGCGTCTTGCGGCGCGTACCACCGTCGCCCCCACGGGAAACGAAAAACACCGGATCGCCTGGGTCGAGCGCATCCTCGACGAACGCCGGCAGCAACTGCGGGCGGGGTCGCCGCCGCACCCGGTCCTACTCGATCTTGAGGGGTGGGGCGGGATCGCGCTCGAGCATGCGGCAGAGGTCGAGCAGCTCCTGGCGCACCTCGGCGAGCGTCGCGCCCTCGGTGCGCGCGCTCTTCTCGCCTGCCGCCCGCCTGCCGTCGCGCAGGCGGCGCTTGGCGCCTTCGATGGTGTAGCGCTCGGCGTAGAGGAGGTGGCGGATCTCGAGCAGCGTCTCGACGTCCTTGCGGCGGTAGAGGCGATGTCGAGAACGCGCCTTCCCGGGCCGTAGGACGCTGAACTCGGTCTCCCAGTAGCGCAGCACGTAGGGCTTGACGCCGACCAGGCGTGCGACTTCGCCGATCTTGAAGTAGAGCCTGTCGGGGAGCTCGACCGCGGTCACGGCTCGACTCTCAGGCGGCGGCGCCGTTCATCGTCTTCTTGAGCACCTGGCTCGCCTTGAAGGTGAGCACGCGGCGGCCCGAGATGACGATCTCCTCGCCGGTCTGCGGGTTGCGGCCCTTGCGCGGGCGCTTCTCGTTCACGACGAAGTTGCCGAAGCCGGATATCTTGACCTTCTCGCCGCGCTCGAGGCGGCGCTTCACCAGCTCGAAGATCGACTCCACCACCTCCGTCGCCTCCTTCTTCGAGAAGCCGACCTTCTCGTAGATACGTTCCACGATATCGGCCTTCGTCATGGTCATCGCGGAGGGGCTCCTAGGAGTCTGTCGGGGTAATCATGGTGAGCGAGGCGAACGAGCCGGGGAGCGAGAGCGGCAAGCGCAGCGACGACCGACGAGCCGTGCCTGAAGGCACGGCGCAGGAGGGAGGAGCGAGCACGCCGCTCGCCGTCCCCGGATCGTTCGCCGCAGCCGCCATGGTTTACCCCGACAGCCTCCTAGACCCGGAACTCGAGCGCGAAGCGCCCCGCCAGACGCTGGAGGACCGCCGCATGAAGGGCGTTCACCTCCTCGTCGGTCAGCGTCCGGTCGGGGGCGCGATAGGCGATGGTGTAGGCCAGGCTCTTCTTCCCCGCCGCGATCGGCGCGCCGCGATAGCAGTCGAACAAGCGCACCATCTCGATGTGCGGGTTCTGCAACGCCCGTATCTCCTCGAGGATGTCACCGGCCCGAAAGGCCTCGTCGACCACCACGGCGAGGTCACGGGTGACGGCGGGGAATCTCGGCAGCGGCCTCAGCGCGAGGCGGCGCGGAACATAGTGAGCGAGTTCCGCGAAGTCAAGCTCGGCCACCCACACTTCCCCTGGAAGATCAGCGGATTGCGTGATCGTGGGGTGGAGGGCGCCGGCCACGCCGAGGGTCGCGCCGCCGAGCTCGACGAGCGCCGCCTTGCCGGGATGGAGGAAGTCGATCTCCCCCGCGGGCCGCCAGCAGACCTGCTCGCCGTCGAGGCCGAGCGCCGCGAGGAGGCCGCCGAGGACGCCCTTCAGGTCGAGGAAGTCGACCGGCGGCCCGTTGCGCTCGACCCCCCGCGGCGGCCACGCCCCGGCGAGCAGGAGCGCGACTGCGCGCGGCTCCTGGCGCGCGCCGTGGGCGTCGAGCCCGTAGCCCTTGCCGAGCTCGAAGGCGCCGACGAAGGTGGCCCCCAGCGCCAGGTTCAGGCGGAGCGCGCGCACCAGGCCGGCGAGCGGCGAGCGCCTGAGCTCTCCCGTCTCGGAGGAGAGCGGGTTCTTCACCGCGAGCGGTGCGAGCGCGCGACCGACGAAGCCGGGGAGGCGTCGGTTCGTCTCCGCGTCGGTGAAGGCGAGGGTCACCATCTCGGCGAGGCCGGCGGCGACGAGCGCCCGCCGCACGCCGGCCGCGAGCCGCCGCCCCGGCGTGTCCTCGCCGGCGGCGAGCGGCACCTCGGGGAGCGCCGCCGGAATGCGATCGTAGCCGCCCACACGCGCGACCTCCTCGATCAGGTCCTCCTCCAGACGGAGATCCCCCCGAAACGACGGCGGCGTGACCAGGAGCGCGTCGCGCTGCGTGCGGCAGGCAGCGCCCAGCGCGCGCAGGCTGCGCACGATCTCGCCGCGCGCGACCCGGGCGCCGAGGAGCGAGATCACGCGCCGCGGGCGGAGCCGGATGGTCGGCGGCGCCAGCGCCTTCGTCCCCGGGGCGTCCTCCACGATGCCCGGCGCCACCCGGCCGCCGGCCGTGCGCGCGATCAGCGCCGCCACGGCGTCGAGCGCCTCGGGCACCATCGCGGGGTCGACACGGCGCTCGAAGCGGTACGCCGCCTGCGACGGGAGGGCGAGGCGCCGGCTCGCGCGGCGCACGCTCGCGGGCGCGAAGAAGGCGCTTTCGAGGAGGAGCACGCGCGTCGCCGGCGTCACCTCGGACGCCTCGCCGCCCATCACGCCCGCCAGCGCCACCGGGCCGCGGCCGTCGGCGATCACCAGGTCATCCGGCTCGAGCGCGCGCTCGGCGCCGTCGAGGGTCGTGAGCCGCTCGCCGGAGGCGCCGCGGCGCACCACGATGCGCCGCTCGGCGAGCCGCTCCAGATCGAAGGCGTGCAGCGGCTGGCCGCGCTCGAGCATCACGTAGTTGGTCGCGTCGACGACCGCGTTGAGCGCCCGCATGCCGGCGCGCCGCAGGCGGAGCCGCACCCAGAGCGGCGAGGGCACGATAGCGACGCCGCGCACGACACGCGCGCAGTAGCGCGGGCAGAGGTCGGCGGCCTCCACCCGGACCCGCACCTCGCGCGCCGCGGCGGCGCCCGACTCGCGCGGGCGAGGGCGCGGATGGCGGAGACGCGCGCCGCTCACGGCCGCGACCTCGCGCGCCACGCCGAGGACCGAGAGGCAGTCGCCGCGGTTCGGCGTCACCTCGGCCTCGAGCACGGTGTCGGCGATGCCGGGGAGCGCCGCGAGCGGCGTCCCCGGCGCCGCATCGTCGGGGAGGACGAGCACCTGGCTCGCGTCCTCGCCGAGCGCGAGCTCGGCCTCGGAGCAGAGCACGCCGGCGGACTCGACGCCGCGGATGCGGACCGCCTGCGCCTCGTGCCCGTCGGGGAGGCGCGCGCCCGGCAGCGCCACCGGGATCATCTGCCCCGCGGCGAGCCCCGGTGCGCCCGACACGGCCACGAGCGGCGCCGGGCGGCCCACCTCGACCCGGCACACCTGGACGCGGTCGGCCTCCGGGTGCGGCTCGACGGCGGCGAGCCGGCCCGCCACGATCCGGCGGTCGAGCTGGCCCACCTCCTCGATGGCCTCGATCTTCAAGCCGGCCATGGTGAGCCGCTCGGCGAGCGCCGCGGCGGGGCCGCTCCAGGTGACGAACTCGGCGAGCCAGGAGAGCGGGATGCGCATGGGGGCGGCTCCTAGAAGGGGAACTGCCCGAGGAAGCGGAGATCGTTGTCGTAGAAGAGCCGCAGGTCGGTGAGGCCGTAGCGCAGGAGGGCGACCCGATCGGTGCCCATCCCGAAGGCGAAGCCGCGCAGCGCCTCGGGATCGTAGCCGCCGGCGCGCAGCACGTTCGGATGGATCATGCCGGCGCCCAGGATCTCGAGCCAGCCGCCGCCGTGGCAGACGCGGCAGGCCGGGTCGGGCGCGCGGCCCGCGGCCGCGCACGCCGTGCAGGCGATGTCGACCTCGGCGCTCGGCTCGGTGAAGGGGAAGAAGCTCGGCCGGAAGCGCACGCCGGTCTCGGGCCCGAAGAAGCGGCGGAGGAAGTGGACGAGCACGCCCTTCAAGTCGGCGAAGGTGACGCGCTCGTCCACCATGAAGCCCTCGACCTGCTGGAACATCGGCGAGTGGGTCGGATCGAGCTCGTCGCGCCGGTAGACCGTGCCCGGCGCGATCACGCGGAGCGGCGGCCGCGAGGAGCGCATGACGCGGATCTGGACCGGCGAGGTGTGCGTGCGCAGCAGCGCGTCGTCGCCCGCCGCCACGAAGAGCGTGTCCTGCGTGTCCCGCGCCGGGTGGTCGGGCTCGAAGTTGAGCGCCCCGAAGTTGTGGTAGTCGTCCTCGATCTCGGGGCCCTCGGCGACGCGGAAGCCCATGGCGACGAAGACCTCGACGATCTCGTCCTCGACCTGGCGCAGCGGATGGACGTGGCCGCGCGGGCGCTCGCGGCCGGGGAGCGTGACGTCGATGCGGTCCTGGCCGAGCGAGCGGGCGAGCTCGGCCGCGCCCAGGGCGCCCTCCCGGGCGGCGAGCGCCGCCTGGATCGCATCCTTGACCTGGTTGGCGAGGGCACCGAGCGCGGGCCGGTCCGTGGCGGCGAGCGCCCCGAGCCCGCGCAGCACCGCGTTCAAGGACCCCTTGCGCCCGAGGTAGCGGACGCGGATCGCCTCCAGCTCCGCCGGCGTCCGGGCGGCCGCGATCTCGGCGAGCGCCGCCTCCCGGAGCTGTGCGAGGTCGGCGCGCAACGGGCCTACGCCGTGGCGGCCGCCCGGGTCCGGGCGACCTCCGCGATGCGGGCGAAGGCCTCGGGGTCGTCGAGCGCGAGGGCGGCCAGGATCTTGCGATCGACCTCGACCCCGGCGGCCTTGAGTCCGGCGACCAGCTGGCTGTAGGAGAGCCCGTTCGCGCGCGCCGCGGCGTTGATGCGGACGATCCACAGCGAGCGGAGATCGCGCTTGCGCTGCTTGCGGTCGCGGTAGGCGTAGGTGAGGCCGCGCTCGACGGTCTCGCGCGCCTGGCGGTACGTCTTGCGCCGTCCGCCGACGTACCCCTTCGCCTGCTTCATGGTCTTCTTGTGGCGGCGGCGCGTCTTCGGGCCGCCCTTCGCGCGTGGCATGGCTCGACTCCTTTCAGGAGGCTGTCGGGGTGACCATGGCGGCTGCGACGAACGATCCGGGGGCTGCGAGCGGGGTGCTCGCTCCTCCCTCCTGCGGCGTGCCTTCAGGCACGCCTCGTCGGTCGTCGCTGCGCTTCCCGCTCTCGCTCCCCGGCTCGCTCGTCTCGCTCGCCATGGCTACCCCGACAGACTCCTATAGGTAGGGGAGCAGGCGCTTGATCGCCTTCTCGTTCGCCTTGTCGACCAGCGCGGCCTTGCCGAGCCGGCGCTTCTGCTTGCGGGTCTTGTTGGTCAGGATGTGGCGGAGGTAGCCGCGCCGCCGCTTCACCTTGCCCTTGGCGGTCAGCTTGAAGCGCTTGGCCGCGCCCCGGCTCGTCTTGATCTTCGGCATCGCGGTCCCCCCTACTTGGCGATCAGCATGATCGACATGCTGCGCCCTTCCATGCGCGCCTGCTGCTCGACGCTGGCCACGTCGGCCACCTTCTCGGCGATCCGGTCGAGCATCGCCTTGCCGAGCTCGGGGTGCGTGATCGAGCGCCCGCGGAAGAAGACCGACACCTTGACGCGGTGGCCGTCGGCGAGGAAGCCGCGGATGTGGCCCACCTTGAAGTTGACGTCGTGCGCGCTCGTCTGCGAGCCGACCTTCACCTCCTTCAAGATCGTGGCGGCCGATTTCTTGCGCGACTCCTGCGCCTTCTTCTTCTGCGCGTAGCGGAACTTGCCGAAGTCCATGATGCGGCAGACGGGCGGGTTCGCGGTGGGCGCGACCTCGACCAGGTCGAGCTCCTTCTGCTGCGCCAGGCGGAGCGCGTCCTGCGGCGTCATGACGCCGAGCTGCGCCCCGTCGGCGCCGATGACGCGCACCTCGCGCGCCCGGATCTGCACGTTCACGCGGGTCTTGTCCTCGATCTTGGCTATGTGCCACCTCCCGGCATGCGGGCCTGGGCGGCGGTGTGCGCGACGAACGCCTCCACCGCCATCGTCTGCGGCGCGCCGCCCGTGCGCGGCGCGACCGTCCCCGCGGCCGCCTCCCGCTCGCCGACCACGGCGACCACCGGTACCTTCTCGAGCTCGGCCTCGCGCACCTTGTAGCCGAGCTTCTCGTTGCGCCGGTCGGCCTCGGCGCGCAGCCCGGCCGCGCGGCAGGCCTCGGCCACCCGCGTCGCGTACTCGGCCGCCTTCTCGCTGACCGGCAGCACGCGCACCTGCACGGGCGCCAGCCAGAGCGGCAGCCTGCCCGCCGTGTGCTCGAGCAGGATCGCGATGAAGCGCTCGAGCGAGCCGAGCACGGCGCGGTGGAGCATGACGGGGGTCGCCTCGGTGCCCTCGGCGGTGACGTAGGTGAGCGCGAAGCGCTCGGGCATGGCGCAGTCGATCTGCACGGTCGCCAGCGTCCAGGAGCGCTCGAGCACGTCGCGGAAGTCGAAGCCGATCTTGGGGCCGTAGAAGGCGCCCTGCCCCGCGAGCACGGTCACCGCGAAGCCCGCGCGCTCGAGGGCGCGGCGGAGCGCGTCCTCGGCCGCGTCCCACAGCTCGAGCCTGCCCAGGTACTTCTCCGGCCGGGTCTGCAGCGTCACCTCGATCCGCTCGAAGCCGAAGGCGGAGTAGACCTCGCGCGTCATCGCGATGAACTGCTCGAGCTCGCCGTCGAGCTGCTCGGGCGTGCAGTAGATGTGCGCGTCGTCCTGCGCCATGGAGCGCACGCGTACGAGCCCGGCGAGCGTGCCCGAGGGCTCGAAGCGGTGCAGGCGGCTGAAGTCGGCGAAGCGGATGGGGAGGTCGCGGTAGGAGTGCTTGCGGGTCGCGAAGAGGTAGCAGTGGCCGGGGCAGTTCATGGGCTTGACGCCGTACTCCTCCTCCTCGATGGTCATGAGGAACATGTCGTCGCGGAAGGCGTCGTAGTGGCCCGAGGTCTTCCACAGCTCCGTCTTGTAGATGAGGGGCGTGATGACCTCGGTGTAGCCGTAGCGCGCGTAGAGCGCGCGCACGAACTCGACGAGGAGGTTGTAGACGACGGCGCCCCTGGGGTGGAAGAAGGGCGAGCCGGGCGCGATCGGGTGGAGCGAGAAGAGGTCGAGCGTCTGGCCGAGCCGGCGGTGGTCGCGCTGCTTCGCCTCCTCGACGCGCTGGAGGTACGCCTCGAGGTCCTTCGCGCTCGCCCACGCGGTGCCGTAGATGCGCTGGAGCTGCTCGTTGCGTGCGTCGCCGCGCCAGTAGGCGCCGGCCAGGCCGGTCAGCCGGAAGGCCGGGATGCGGCCGGTGGAGGGCACGTGCGGGCCGCGGCAGAGGTCGACGAACTCGCCCTGCCGGTAGAGCGACACGGTCTCGTCCGGGATGCCCTCGATGATCTCGACCTTGTAGCGCTCGCCCATGGCGCGGAAGCGGCGGATGGCCTCGGCCTTGGGGACCTCCTCGCGAGCGACGGGCAGGTCCTCCTTCACGATCGCGCGCATCGTCTCCTCGATGCGCGGCAGGTCCTCGGCCGCGAAGCCGTCCGGGCGCTTGAAGTCGTAGTAGAAGCCGTTCTCGATCACCGGGCCGATGGTGATCTCGGTCTCGGGGAAGAGGCGCTTCACCGCCTGCGCCATCAGGTGCGCCGAGGAGTGGCGGAGGACCTCGAGGCCCGCTGGCGACTCGGGGGCGACCGGCGCCAGGCAGCAGTCGGCCGCGAGCGGCCGCGCGAGGTCGACGATGGCCGTCGCCGAGCCCTCGACGCGCGCCGCGATCGCCCGCGCGACCGCCTTGCGGTCGCCGCCGCCGTTGCGGGCGTGCGCCGCCAGCGCCTCCCCCGCGGTCGTGCCCGCGGGGAAGCGCTCGGTCGCGCCGTCCTCGAACGTCACGCTGATCTCCATCATCCCGGCGACTAGGAACGGGCGGGAGTCAGGGGGCGGATAGGCACGGGCGGGATTGAACCGCCGGCCTCTTCCGTGTCAAGGAAGCGCTCTCCCACTGAGCTACGTGCCTACGCTCATGCCCAAGAAGCCGATTTCGGTACCAATCCCCCGCCGGCCTGTCAAGGCGTAAACGCGCTTGTGGTCACCCGGGCGGGGGTCTAGAGTGCGCCCCGCGTGTCGCGGGAGCAGCTCTTCGCGGCGTTCTTCTTCGCCGTCTTCCTGTTCCTGCTCTACCAGCTCTACCTCTTCGTCGCGGCCTTCTTCGCGCCGCTGGTGTGGGCGGCGATCCTCGCCCTCGCCTTCTATCCGCTGACCAATCGGCTGGTGGCCCTGTTTCGCGGGCGGCGCGGGCTCGCCGCGCTCGTGCTCGTGCTGGCCGTCACCGTGGGGGTGGTCCTGCCCTCGTTCCTGCTCGGCTCGCTGCTCGTGCGGGAGGCGACGGGCGCCTACCGCCGCCTGCAGGAGGCCGTCCAGCAGGGCGAGCTCGTGGGGCTGGTGGAGCAGGTCCGGGGCTCGCGCCTGGGCGGCCTCTGGGTGCGCCTCGGCCCGCTCTTCGACCAGCTCTCGATCGACCTCTCCGACCTCCTCCTGCGCGCCACCAACTGGGTCTCGGACCAGATCGTCGGCGAGGCGACCGCGCTCGCGCGCAACGCGCTCCGCTCGGTGGTGAACTTCGCCCTCATGCTGGTGGCGCTCTTCTTCTTCTTCCGCGACGGCGAGGCGATGGCCGGACGGGTGCGCGATCTCCTCCCCATGGAGCGCGAGCACAAGGAGGCGATCGCCGGGCGCCTCTACGCGACCCTCACCGCGGTGGTGCAGAGCATGCTCGTCACCGCCGTCACGCAGGGCGTGCTCGCCGGCCTCGGCTACTGGGCGAGCGGCCTCGGCTTCAGCGTGTTCCTCGGCTTCATCACCGGCCTCGCCTCCTTCCTGCCGCTCGCGGGCCCGGCCTTCGTGTGGAGCGGGGCGGCGCTCTACCTCGCGCTCACCGGCCACCTCGGCCACGCCGCCGGGCTCGCGGTGTGGGGCGGCCTCGCGGTCAGCACGGCGGACAACTGGATCAAGCCGCTCTTCATCGGCGGGCGGGCGAAGCTGCCCACCTTCCCGCTCTTGATCTCGATCCTGGGTGGGCTCAGCGTGTACGGGTTCCTCGGCGTGTTTCTCGGGCCGGTCGTGCTCGGGATCCTCTTCGCCTTCGTCGAGATCTACCGCGAGGAGTACCAGCGAGCGCCCGCCGCGCCGGCGCCGGCGCCGGCCGAGCGGCGCGCCGCGTCGGGCTGACTTACACCGCCGCGTCACCCCCGCCGCCGGCGACCAACCTGCCGCCGGCTACTGCCCGTTCGGCGCGAACACGCCGCTGCCGAGCACCGCCTCCGCCTGCGCGACGATCTCGCGCAGGACCTCGCCGGCCGGCTTGATCTCGCGGAACGCTCCCACCCCCTGCCCCGCCGGGAAGCAGGTCCGCTCCGGATCGGCCTCCGGGTTCCAGTAGGCCATCACGTTGCGCTGCGAGGAGATCATGAGCTGCTCGGGGAAGGGCCGCATCTTGGCCGGATCGCTCTCGAGCTCGGCGATGTATGGGTTCTTGAGGGCGCGCAGCGGCTTTCCCGAGTAGGCGCGGGTGCGGATGGTCTCGTCCTGCTCGGCGCGGACGAGCGCCTCGCGGTACTGGCGCGCCGCCGTCGCCTCCGGCGTGGCGATGAAGCGGGTGCCGATGACGGCACCCTGCGCGCCGAGGGCCAGCGCCGCGACCACGCCCCGGCCGTCGACGATGCCGCCTGCGGCCACCACCGGGATCTTCACGGCGTCCACCACCTGCGGCACGAGCGCGAGCGTGCCGATCTCCCCCGTGTGGCCGCCCGCCTCCGTCCCCTGCGCGGCCACCACGTCGGCGCCCGCCTGCTCGGCGCGCACGGCGTGCTTCACCTTGCCGGTCATCACCATGATCTTCATGCCGTGCGCCTTCATCGCCGCCACGTGCTGCTCGGGCACGGCGAGCCCGGCGACGAAGATCTCGACCTCCTCCTCGTAGAGGATGGGCAGGTAGGGCACGATCATCTGCGGCAGCGGCGCCAGCAGGTCGACGGCGAACGGTTTGCGGGTGAGCGCCTTGGTCTTGCGGATCTCCGCGCGCAGGTGGTCGGGCGAGAGCGCGGCCGCGCCCATCACGCCGAGGCCGCCGGCGTTCGAGACGGCGGCGACCAGCGGGGCCATCGACACGCCGCCCATGCCTGCGAGCAGGATCGGGTAGTCGATGCCGAAGAGATCGCAGATCGGCGTGCGCAGCATGGCTTGACTTGGCGAGGGGTAGCACGCGAGGAACCCTCATGCCAGAGCGAATCCTCCCCGTGCTGGTCGGCGCCGGCCAGACGATCGACCGGCCCGCCGACCCCGCCGCCGGCCGCGAGCCGCTCGTCCTGATGGAGGAGGCCGCGCGGCGCGCCGCCGAGGACGCGGGCGGCGGCACGCGGCTCCTCGCCGCGCTCGACACGGTCGCGGTCGTGAACGTCATCTGCCACGACTACGGCGACGCGGCGGGCCTCCTCGCCGAGCGCCTCGCCTGCCGGCCGGCGCGCGCCATCTCCACCACCCTCGGCGGGAACACGCCGCAGTCGCTCGTGAACCACCTGTGCGACGAGATCGCCGCCGGCCGCACGGAGCTGGCGCTCATTGCCGGCGCCGAGGCCTGGCACACGGCGCGGGCGCGCGGCCGCGCGGGCCGGCCGTCGACCTGGGCGCACCGCCCGGCGTCGGCGCCGCCCTGGGGCGACGGCCGGCCCGGCGTGAGCGCGCACGAGGCGCGGCACGGCATCGGCCAGCCGATCGTCACCTATCCCATGGTCGAGAACGCCTTCCGCGCCGCGCGCCGGCTCTCGCTCGAGGCGCACCGGCGCGAGCTCGCCGACTTCGCCGCGCGCGCGGCTGCGATCGCCGCCGCGAACCCCTACGCGTGGTTCCGCGACGCGAAGGACGCGGCCACGCTC
>Ga0209159_1001886_pt1 | contig 15192 bp, 6 predicted proteins | sample GraSoiAngelo_144_FD_185901 | JGI IMG/M metagenome (GOLD analysis project Ga0209159, IMG submission 185901) | Grasslands soil microbial communities from the Angelo Coastal Reserve, California, USA - 14_1009_02_40cm (SPAdes) (version 2) | ecosystem: Environmental > Terrestrial > Soil > Grasslands ...
GCTCGTGCGTCAGCTTCTCACCGAGAGCGCGCTCCTCGCGATCCCGGCGGCGATGCTCGGGTACGGCATCTCCCGTGTGACCATCGATGCCGGTGTGCGCCTCATGTTTGCGAGCGCGCCGGCTGAGTTCACGCCATACCTGCGCGTCATCCCACTCTCCCCCGACGTCCGCGTCTTCGGCTTCCTGCTGCTGGTGGCGCTCGCGTCGGTGCTCGCCTTCGGGTTGGTCCCGGCCCTGCAGGCGACGCGTCCCCAGATCGTGCAGGCTTCGCGCGGCGACGTCGACCGGACCTCCCGGCCGGGCCGCATGCGTACGACTCTCGTCGTGGGCCAGATCGGCATCTGCTGCCTACTGCTGATCGTCACCGGCGTCCTGCTGCGCGGCGCTCGCAAGGCAGATCGCCTCCCGACGGGCATGCGCACGAGCGACGTCGTCGAGCTCGATCTGGACGACCATGCCCGCGCCGCGGCACTGCGGCGACTCCGGTCCGAGCCGATCGTCGCCGACCTCGGTGCGTCCATGAAGGCGCCGCTCGATGGCATGTACCCGTCGCTGGGGGTGCGCGTGTCGGGTGCGCCGCGCATCGCAGTCGCGGGCGTCGATTTCGTGGACGCCGGTTTCTTCCGCGTGCTCGACGTTCCGATTGTGCGCGGCCGCGCGTTCACCGCCGACGAGGAGCGCCAGGCGGCGCCGGTCGCCGTCGTCAGCGAAGCGGCGGCGCTCGCGCTCTGGCCCGGGGGCGATCCCATCGGGCAGTTCGTAGTGCAGAGCGCCGAGCCGCCACGCCAGTCGGCGCTGGCGCGCGTGCGGTCGGCCCGGGTGATCGGCGTTTCGCGGAACGCGGTGAGCGGCTGGATCGGTACGGGCCTCGAGCGGCCGGTGATCTATTACCCGACGCGCGCCGACTCCGCGGGCACGAAGATCCTCGCCCGCGTGAGCGGCGACGCGAGCCAGGCGCGGCAGCGCATCGACCGCGACATTGGCGCCGTCGATCAGAGCGCCGTGATCGAGATTCACACGCTGGAGGACTATCTCGCCGTGCAGCGCTGGCCGTTCAAGATCTTCTCCTGGGCCGCGTCCGCCATCGGCGCGATCGCGCTCCTGCTCACGCTCATCGGCATCTATGGGGTGCTCTCCTACCTGGTGGCGCAGCGGACCAAGGAGATCGGCATCCGCATGGCGCTCGGCGCCACCGTACCTGCCGTGGTGGGCCATGTGGTGCAGCAAGCGTTTCGCTATGCCGCCATCGGGATCGCAGCCGGCAGCGTGCTCGCGCTCGGCGTCTCGAAGCTGTTCGCGTCGGTCCTATTTATCGTCGACACGTTCGATCCAGCGGGATACGCGTTCGGCGCGGCAGTGGTGCTGGCCGCGTGCCTGCTGGCGGCGTGGGCGCCGTCGCGGCGGGCGGCTCGGGTGGATCCGCTGGATGCGCTGAGGCACGAGTAGCGCGATGGACACCCTCCTCCAGGATCTTCGCCATGCGCTGAGGACACTGGCCCGGAGCCCGGGGCTCTCGCTCGCTGCGGTCCTGACGCTGGGGCTCGGTATCGGCGCGAACACGGCGATGTTCGGCGTCGTGGACCGGCTCTTCGTCCGCCCGCCGGCGCACGTGGTCGATCCCGATCGGGTCGTGCGAATCTACGTCACGACCACTACGCCCCCGTTCGGCGCGAACACCATGCCGATCGGGGCGTATCCGCGGTACGCCGACTTCCGAGACCACGCTCGGAGCTTCGTGTCCGTCGCGGCGTACGGCAGCAGGGGGCTCAGTCTGGGCGTAGGGCCGGCGGCTGAGGGCGTCGCCGTCCGTATGGTAACCGCGTCCTTCTTCTCGCTGCTCGGCGCACGCCCCGACCTCGGCCGCTTCTTCAGCACCGACGAGGACAGCCTGGGACACGCCGCGCACGTGGCGGTGCTGAGTCGCGAGTTCTGGACGCGTCGGTACGGCGCCGACCGAGGCGTGCTCGGCCAAAGGCTGCGGCTGGGACGCAGCGTGTACACGATCATTGGGGTGGCGCCGAGAGGGTTTTCGGGGATCGACCTGGAGCAGCCAGATCTTTGGCTGCCCCTGACGGCGGCAGCACCCGAGGTCTACGGGCCGGATGCGCTGACAAACCCCAGGCACTTCTGGCTCCGGGGAGTCGTGGCGCGGCTTCATCCCGGCGTCAACGGCGTGCAGGCGGCGGCTGAAGCAACGGCGATTTATCGCAGCCGCTTCGTCCAGGTCGGCGACTCTACGGGTACGGTGTCTCTTGGGTCTGTTCACGAAGCGCTCGGCCCGGTTGCGGGCAACGACGTGAAGCTCTCGGTGTGGCTCGCCGCGACCTGCACGATCGTGCTGCTCATCGCCTGCGCCAATGTCGCAAACCTCCTGCTCGCTCGCGCAGTACAGCGCAAACGAGAAGTAGCCGTGCGCCGGGCGCTCGGCGCGAGCCGCTGGCGGCTCGTACGACAGCTTCTCTCAGAGAGCGCGGTAGTCGCGGCGCTCGGCGGAGCGGCTGGTTTGATCGTCACCCTCTGGCTCGGACCAGTGCTTTCATCTTCCCTCATTCCAGATAGCACGGCGACGCCGTCGCTCGACGCACGTGTCCTGATCTTCAACTCGGTCGCCGTACTTGCCACCGCACTGCTTGCCGGACTGGCTCCGGCGTATCATGCCAGCGCGCCCGATTTGGGCTCGGCGCTCAAAGCCGGCGAGCGCGAGGGCGTCGTCCAACGATCGAGTGTTCGCACCGGTTTGCTGGTATGTCAGGTCGGTCTCACTGTCGTGCTACTCGCAGGCGCAGGATTGTTCGTGAGCAGCCTTTGGCGGGTGAAGGGCCTGCGCCTGGGATTCGATGCCGACCGGTTGATCGTGGCCGCAGTCGACCTCCGGCCGCTTGGGTACCAGCGCTCCGCCATCAACGCGCTGTACGAACAGATGCGAGACCGCGTGATAGCGCTCCCGGGCGTCCGCGGGGCGAGCCTGGCGGTAAGCGACCCGTTCCGGAACCTCTTCGCGGTCGAGCTCCACGTGCCGGGGATGGACTCGCTGCCGGGCACCCCGAGCGGCGGACCGTACATCGCGGCAGTCACGCCGGACTATTTCCGTACGATGGGCACGTCGGTGCGACGCGGTCGCGGTTTCGGCCCGGGCGATATTGCCGGATCGCAGCGCGTTGCTGTGGTGAACGAGACAATGGCGCGACTCTATTGGCCCGACAGCGATCCTATCGGCAAATGCCTGCGGATCGGTCCTCGCAAAGCCCCGTGTACGGAAGTCGTCGGCGTGGTGGAGGACACTCGACCGGGTCGGGTCACCGAAGGCGGTGTGGTTCAATACTTCATCCCGCTCGCGCAAGCAGACTCGGTCCTGAGGTGGCCTGTTACGGCCCTACTGGTCCGAACCGAAGGCCCGCCCGAGAGGCTCGTAGGTTCGGTGCGCCGCGAAGTCCAGGCGACATCGGCCGAGCTCCCTTATCCGACGATCGACCCCATGCCCGAGCTGTTCGCATGGCAGCTTCGCCCTTGGCGCCTCGGCGCGGTGCTGCTGACCCTGTTTGGGTTGCTCGGTCTGGCGCTCGCCGCGATCGGCCTGTATGGCGTCCTGAGCTACGTGGTATCCCAGCGCACGCAGGAACTGGGCATCCGAATCTCGCTCGGCGCCGCAAGACGCGACATCCTCGAGCTCGTGATGGGGCAGGCGCTGCGTGTCACGGCGTGGGGCGTCGCGCTCGGCGTAGCCGGAGCGTTAGGCGCAGGACGGGCGATCGCCTCGCTGTTGTACGGCGTCACGCCGCACGATCCGGTGGTGCTCGGCGTCGTGATTGCGATTCTCGCGGTCGTGGCCGCGGTGGCGAGCTATCTCCCCGCCCGGCGCGCGACGCGCGTCGATCCGATGGTGGCGTTGCGATATGAATAGGGGTCAGAGCGTTCGGCAGCTTTCGACCGCGTCGCGCTCTCCTCGGTACGCCCCTGATCCCCGATCCCCGATCCCCGACGACCGATGAACGACCTCCGCTACGCGCTGCGCACGTTCGCCCGCACTCCCGCGCTCATCGCGGCCGCGGTCGTCTGCCTCGCGCTCGGGATCGGCGCCAACGCCACGATCTTCGGCGTGGTCGACACGCTGCTGTTTCGGCCGCCGCCGCATGTGCAGGACCCGGAGCGCGTGGTCCGGCTCTACTTTCGGCGGCACTATCCTGCCTTCGGCACGAATACGTCGAGCATCACCGGCTATCCGCTGTACACGCTGATCCGGCAGTCAGCGCGGTCCTTCGACGCGCTCGCCGCGTTCACCTACTCCCAGAACGCGAGCTTAGGGCGCGGCGTGGACGCGCGCCGCGTCCACCTGGTGCTCGCCTCGGCGAGCTACTTCCCGCTGCTCGGTGTGCGGCCGGCACTGGGGCGCTTCTACTCGGCGGACGAAGACCGTTTGGGCGGCCCCGCGGTCGTCGTGCTGGGTTACGGATTCTGGCGCGCGGCCTTCCAGGGCGACCCCGGCATCCTCGCGCGACAGCTCCAGCTCGGGCGTAGCTCGTACACCGTGGTCGGAGTAGCGCCGGAACGGTTCACGGGCGTGAACCTCGAAAACGTGGACGCCTGGGTGCCGCTCACCGCCTCCACACCCGAGCTGATGGGCCCCGGCTCGCTCAACCGCGGGTCGTACTTCCTCCAGATCATCGGGCGGCTCGGACCCGGCGGCAGGGAGCCCGCGGAGCGCGAGGCTACCCTCGCGTTCCGCGCCGAGGAGGTCTACGCGGGTGTCGATTCCAACGCGGTGGCCCTGCTTGGACCGGTGCAGCATGCGCGCGGCCCTGAGATGTCGCAGAACGCCCGGGTCTCGCTGTGGCTCAGCGCCGTTTCGGTAATCGTACTGCTCGTCGCCTGTGCCAACGTCGCCAATCTCCTGCTTGCGCGCGCGTTGCAGCGCCAACGTGAGATCGCCGTCCGGCTGGCGCTCGGGGCTGCCCGGCTTCGTCTGGCTCGCCAGCTCGTGACCGAGAGCGTGCTGCTCGCGCTCGCCGGAGGAGTCGCTGCCCTGCTCGTGTCACTGTGGGCGGGTCCCGTGATTCGTGCCTTTCTGCTCCCTGATATACCGGCCGTCGCGTCGGCGGTGGATGGCCGCGTGCTGTTGTTCACCGGCGGGGTGGCCCTGCTCACGGGATTCCTCGCCGGCTGCGTGCCGGCGCTCCAAGTCGGCCGAGCGGACCTGACGCCGGCGCTCAAGGCGGGTGCGCGCGAGGGTCGCTATCGCCGGTCGCGGCTGCGCTCGGCGTTGCTCGTGGGTCAAGTGGCGTTGACGGTCACGCTGATCGTGGGCGCGGGGCTGTTCGTGCGGAGCTTACGCAATGTACAGGGTCAGGACTTCGGCTTCGACCCGACGCATACGCTGCTCGCGACGATGGACCTGCGCGCCGCCGGGTACCGCCCTGTCGAGATCAACCAGTTGAACCTGCAGATGCTCGCCCGGCTCCAAGTCCTTCCAGGGGTCGAGGCGGCGGCCGCGACCATCGGGCATCCGTTCGGCTGGGCCACGGGCTGCAGCGTCTCCGTGCCCGGCCGCGACTCCATCCCGCAGCTCAAGGCTGGGGGACCGTACTGCCAGCGCGTGACTCCTGGGTATTTCGCCGCCATGGGCACGCCGGTGCACGGACGCGCATTCACACCGGCCGACCGCGGCGCGCCGGTCGCGATCGTCAACGAGACGAAGGCTCGGCTGCTCTGGCCCGGCGAGACTGCCATCGGGAAGTGCTTCGTGGGCAGGGACAAGCGGTGCGCCGAGATCGTCGGCGTCGTGCCCGATGCGCGCCGGTTCAATGCCGTAGAAGACGCGTCGATGCACTTCTATGTCCCGTTTACCCCCGACTCGAGTGAGTTCATTACCGCGCTCGTGGTGCGCGCCCGCGGCCGGCCGCAAGATTTGGTCGCGCCGGTGCGCGCCGCGATGCAGCAGACGGCTGCGAATTTGCCGTACGCCGCGGTGACTCCGCTCGCCGATCTCGTCGCCCCTTCGATCCGGCCGTGGCGACTCGGGACCACGATGTTCGGGCTGTTCGCGGGACTGGCTCTGGTCCTCGCTGCGGTCGGGTTGTACAGCGTGTTGTCGTACACCGTGGGCCAGCGGAGCCACGAGATCGGGATCCGGATGGCCATGGGCGCGAGACGCGGCAACGTGCTCGGTCTCATGGTGGGGCAGGGCGTCAAGATCGCGGCGCTGGGGGCCGGCATCGGTGCGGTGGTGGCGCTCGCCGGCGGGCGGGTGCTGAGCTCGCTGTTGTACGGCGTGTCGCCGCGGGACCCGCTGGTGCTGCTCGGCGCCGCTCTGATTCCGGTTGTGGTCGCCGCTGTGGCGAGCTACCTGCCGGCGCGACGGGCGGCGAAGGTGGATCCGGTGGTGGCGTTGCGGTATGAATAGCATGCTCCAAGACCTCCGCTACGCGCTCCGCCAGCTCGCCAGGAGCCCCGGCTTCACGGTCGTGGCCGTACTCACGCTCGCGCTCGGCGCGGGCGCCAACAGCCTGCTTTTCAGTGTGATCTACGCGGTGCTGCTGCGGCCCTTACCTTACCCCGACCCGGACCGAATCGTCTCCCTCGGCTTTGTCCCGAAGGACGCAAGGGCGGCGAGGCAGCTCGCGGGCGTGGTGTCGCACACGGCCTACTTCGCGTGGCTCGACCAGAACCGCTCGCTGGCCGCGCTGGCGGCTTACCATCCGGATTTCGCGGACTTCGGGAGCGGCACCGCGCGCGAGCGACTGCGCGGTACCGCGGTGACGGCGGACTTCTTCCGGGTGCTTGGCGTTCAGCCAGCGATCGGCCGTCCCTTCACCGCGGACGACGAGCTTCGGGCCGGCCTGCAGGCCGTGCTCCTGAGTTACGGCTTGTGGCAGGAGCGCTTCGGTGGCGATCGGTCGATCGTCGGACGAGCCGTGGACGTGGACGGCGTTCCCGCGATGGTCGTGGGCGTCCTTCCGGCAACCTTTGCCTTTCCCCTCGACGCGCGCTTCTGGCGGGTGATGAGGCTGCCGCGGGGTGACCCCTGTCGGTCACCGGGGGAGCGGCCGGGGACGTGCTTCACATTGTTCGTCTGGACCATTGGTCGGCTCGCTCCCGGGGTTTCGATAGCTCAGGCCCGGACCGAGCTCGCAGGAATCGCGGGCCGCTTGGCAGTGCACGACCCTGACCTGGTGGGTGCAGGGGTCGACGTCGTAACGCTGCACGAGCGGCTGTACGGCGGCGCGCGACCGTTGCTACTGATTCTGCTCGGTGTCGTGGGCTTCGTGCTCCTGATCGCCTGCGCCAACGTCGCGAGCCTGCTCGTGGCCCGCGCCGCTACGCGGGTGCGGGAGTTCGCGGTCCGCGCGGCGCTCGGCGCCGGCCGGATGCGGCTCGCGCGGCAGCTCCTGGCCGAGAGTCTGCTGCTGGCGATGCTGGGGGCGGCGGCCGGACTGCTGGTGCCGGTTGCGGGGCTCCGCGTCTTCATGCTCGTGGCGCCGCTGGGCACGGGTCCGTCGGTGGATGTGCACCTCGACGCTGTCGTGCTCGCTTTCACAGCGGCGCTCGCCCTCCTCACGGGTGTGGCATTCGGGGTGGCGCCGGCGCTCACCGCTACGCGAGCGGACCTGCTCGAAGGGTTGAAGAGCGGTGGGCCCACCGGCACCTCGGGTCCGGGCCGGATGCGGGAAGGCCTGGTGGTCGTGGAGTTGAGTGCGGCGCTGCTCCTCTTGACGGGCGCGGGCCTCCTGACCCGGAGCCTGCTCAACCTGTTGTTGGTGGATCCGGGATTCAGAGCCGAGCACCTGCTGGTCGCCTACCCGCAAGGGAGAGGGAGAATCGCCCGCAACTCCGAGGTGCTCGATCGGTTGAGCGCGCTCCCCGGCGTTGCATCGGTGGCGCTGGTGGGCGCGCCCCCGCTCGGCGCCTTCATGGGCAGCATTAGCCCGATTCGTGTGGACGGTGCCCCGGCAGAGAGCAGCGGCGTGTCTTACAACGCTGTTTCAGCGGATTATTTCAAGACGGTGGGCGCGACCCTGATTGGAGGGCGCTCGTTCACGCCCGCCGACGGCCCCGGAGCCCAGCCGGTCGTGATCGTCAACCAGAGTTTCGCGCGTCGGTTCGTCCGAGGGGCGGACCCCGTCGGGCACTACCTCCAGGTTCCAGGGCGTTGCACGATCGTCGGAGAAGTCCATGACATTCGGCAGCAGGCCCAGGACATTCCTGCGGAGCCCGAGATATTCTTTCCCGCGGCGCAGGTCGCGGACTCCCCCCGGACAGCAGTAATCCGGACCGTGGGCGATCCGACGGCGCTGGTCGCGTCGGTGCGCAACACCATGCAGGAGGTCGACCCCGAGCAAGCGGCCCCGCGCGTATACACGCTCGAGAGCGAACTGGCCCGACACACTGCCCCGCGGCGGGTGAACGCGATCCTCCTAGGAATTTTCGCCGGCGTGGCGCTGCTGCTCGCGGCGGTGGGACTGGCGGGCGTCATGGCCGGTCTGGTCGCCCAGCGCTCACATGAAGTCGGCGTGCGTATGGCGCTCGGCGCCGCGCGGACGGATGTGCTGCGGTTGATCGTCGGGGAGGCGGCACGACTCGTGGCAGTCGCCGGGATCATCGGGATCGTCGCAGCGCTGGCGCTGACCCGTCTGCTCCGTACACTGCTGTTCGGCGTGCAGCCGACCGATCTAGCGACGTTCCTCATCGCGCCGGTCGTGCTTGGTAGCGTCGCTCTTCTCGCCGCGGCGCTCCCCGCGCGCCGTGCGACGCGGGTCGATCCGATGGTGGCGTTGAGATATGAATAGGGATCAAGGGTCGGGGATCAGGGGCTGGAGCGTTCGACAGGTCTCGAGCGCGCGGCGCCTTGCTCGGCACGTCCCTGACCCCCGACCCCCGACCCCCGAGCCCCGATGAACGACCTCCGCTACGCGCTCCGTCAGCTCGTCACGAGCCCCGGCTTCACCACGGTCGCCGTCCTCACGCTGGCGATCGGCATCGGCGCCAATACCGCCGTCTTCTCGATCATCAACGCGCTGTTCTACCGTCCCTTGCCGTTCGCGGAGCCGGACCGCCTCGCGCTGATCGTCAAGCATTTCAGCCCCTCGGACCGCGGGCAGCTCTACGTGGACCCACCCAGCCTGGTCGATTGGACGGCCGACACGAGCGCGTTTCAGGGCGTCGCGCTCATCACGGGCGCGGCGGTGAACCTGAGCGCGGCGGATCAACCGGAGCGCGTGTGGGGCAACGGGATCAGCGTTGGAACCTTCGAGCTGCTCGGCATCCGGCCCGCCATCGGTCGATCGTTTTTCGAGGACGACACAGTCCCTGGCCAGGATCACGTCGTCATTCTGAGCGACGCGCTGTGGCGGCGGCATTTCGGGGCGGATATCCGCGTGCTCAACCAACAGGTCCGAATGGAGGGAGTGCCCTACACAGTAATCGGGGTGATGCCGCCCGGGTTCGGGTTTCCGTTTCGAGCGGAGTTCTGGATGCCGCGACTATTCGACCTACGTGCCGGACGGGGCAACAACTGGGTGAACGGCATCGTCCGTCTACGCACCGGCGTCACCGTCGCCCAGGCGAACGCGCGCCTCGGTACGATCAGCCAGCGGCTCGCCCAGCAGTATCCCAAGTCGAACGCGGGTGTGAGCGCGTCGCTCACAACGCTGCGCCGTCTGTCCTTCGACGACCTGGACGATATCCGTACCACCTTCAGCATCATGCTCGGTGCCGTGGGCCTGGTCCTGCTCATCGCCTGCGCAAACCTGGTCAACCTGCTCCTGGCCCGGGCCACCGCCCGACGTCATGAGCTGGGAATCCGAGCAACGCTGGGCGCTTCCCGCGCCCGTCTGGTGCGGCAGCTTCTCACGGAGAGCGCGCTCGTCGCCGCGGCCGGTGGTGCGCTAGGTCTGCTGCTCGCACTCTGGGGCTTGGACCTCTTTCGAGTGGCGGTCCAAGCACATCGCGATCTGCCGTACTGGCTGGCATTCTCGCTCGACAAAGCAGGACTCCTATTCACCGCCGTCGTCTCACTCGCGACAGGGTCGGCCGTCGGCGCGCTTCCGGCGCTGCGGAGCGCGCGGCCCGACTTGCGGGGCATGCTCCAGGAGCGTAGCAGGTCGTCCGGCGTCGGCGCGCGCGCCAGTCGCATCTGGAGCGTCTTCGTGGTCGCCGAGGTAGCCCTCACCATGGTGTTGCTGGCCGGGGCCGGCCTGCTGATCCGCACGGTCGTCTTGCTGTCGCGCGTCGATCCGGGGTTTGATGCGGCGCACGCATTCATCGCGCGGGTTCCGCTCGGCGGCGGGCGCTACGAATCCCCCCGCGCCCGCGGCGCGTTCTTGAACGAGCTCGCCCGCCGAGTCGAAGCCCTGCCGGGCGTCGCAGCAGCTGGAGCGGTCAATCTCGCTCCGCTGGGCGGGATCAACTGGGAGAGCGCCCAGATCGAGGGGCAAGGCGACTCTGCTCGCGTCACGTTCATCACGTCGGTAGCGGGGCACTACTTCCGCGCGCTCGGCCTCCCGTTGCGGGAGGGGCGTGCGTTCACGCAGACGGAGGACGAGCGCGGGGAACCGGTCGTCATCATCAACGAGACGATGGCGCGTCATTACTGGCCGCGGGAGAGCGCGCTCGGCCGGCGCATTCGTTACGGGCGGGACGCGGCGGCGCCGTGGCGGTCCATCGTCGGCGTGACCCGCGACATCAAACAGGGCAGTCTGGGCGGCGCCGTGCAGGACCAGGTCTACGTTCCATACGCCGCGCGGTACCCCTGGTCTGACATGTCGTTTGTCGTGCGTACGCCGGGCGACCCGATCAGGGTCGTCCCCCTAGTCCGTGCGGAGTTACGACAGCTCGACCCCACAGTCCCGTTGACGAACTTGATGCCGATGCAGGCGCTGGTGGATCGCTCGATCTGGGACCGGAAGCTGTACGGCACGATGTTCACCCTGTTCGCCAGTATGGCGTTGCTGCTCGCCGCCATAGGCGTGTATGGCGTCGTAGCCTACGCCGTCGCGCAGCGGACGCACGAGATCGGGGTGCGCGTCGCGCTCGGCGCCGAGAAACGGGATGTGGTCCGGCTGGTGGTCGGTCGGGGCCTCGGGCTCACGGCGGCTGGCGTGGCTCTGGGAGTGCTCGGTGCCGCCGGCTTCACACGGGTGCTTCGCTCGCAACTGTACGGGGTTGGTCCCTTCGATCCCTTGAGCTTCGCCCTTACCGCGCTGCTGCTCGTCGCGGTTGCGCTATCGGCGAGCTATCTCCCGGCGCGTCGGGCGACGCGGGTCGATCCGATGGTGGCGTTGCGCCATGAATGACCTCCGCTACGCGCTGCGCACGCTCGTCAAGAACCCCGGGTTCACCGCCTTGGCGGCGCTCACGCTCGCGCTCGGGATCGGGCCCAACACGGCGATCTTCAGCCTCGTGTACGGTGTGCTGCTCAAACTGCTGCCGTACCCGGAGTCCGATCGCCTGATGGGCTTGGCGGAGACGTACCAGGGCAACCGGAGCGAGCTGGACGTCACGTACGACGAGTTTCGATTCCTCGCTGATCACAATCCCGTGTTCGAGCGGCTCGCCGTCTCCACGGACGTCGGGTTCAGCGCGACCGATGCGCGGGTCCCGCTCGGCCGCGTCCGCACTATGGAGGAGATCCTCTCGGCGTCCCTCGCCTTCCATCGCTTCCTGATGCTGCTGCTCGTTGCGTTCGCGGGGCTCGCCGTCGCGCTCGCGGCCGTCGGGATCTACGGCGTGATGAGCTACCTCGTGACCCAGTCTACGCGCGAGATCGGCGTCCGCATCGCTCTCGGGGCGCAGCCGCGGCAGGTCCTCGGCGTCGTCATCGGCCGCGGCATGCTGATGGCAGGGAGTGGCGCGGCCGTCGGCCTCGCTGGCGCGTTGGCGCTGACGCGCCTGCTCGCCCACCAGCTCTATGATGTGCAGCCGACCGACGCGCTCACCTTCGGTGCAGTGACGGCGCTGCTCCTGCTGGTGGCACTGGTGGCGTGCTTCCTTCCCGCCCGCCGGGCGACAAAGGTCGATCCGATGGTAGCCCTGAGGTACGAATGATGGACACTCTCCTCGCCGACCTCCGCTACGCGGTCCGGACCCTCCGCAAGAGTCCTGGGTTCGCGGCCGCCGGGATCCTGACGCTGGCACTCGCCATCGGTTCCAACACGGCCGTGTTCAGCGTCGTGAACGGCGTGCTGCTCCGGCCGTTGCCCTTCGCCGAGCAGGATCGGCTGTTCATGCTGGCCGAGCAGAGTCGTCAAGGGGCATTCCGGCCGCCATCGTACCCTACCTTCCTCGATTGGCAGGCCCAGGCCTCTGCATTCGCTGGCCTCGCGTACGTGCGTGGCGGAGGGCAGCGGCTGGCCGGCCCCGAGGGCGTACAGAGCATCCCCGCGTCGTTCGTTTCGCCCGGCTTCTTTGCGACGCTGGGCGAGCCTCCACTCGTCGGACGACTCTTCACGCAGGACGAGGAGCAGTCCGGAGCGCACGTCACGGTTCTCTCGTACGACCTCTGGCAGGCGCGGTTCGGCGGCGACCCGGCCATCCTCGGCAAGACGCTGTCGCTCACCGCCGGAGTGTTCACCGTGGTGGGTGTCCTTCCACACGACGTGGCGTACCCACCGTGGGCGACCGAGCAGCTGTACGTGCCGATCGCCACGGTCGCTGCGACCGACCGGGCGCTCACCCAACGCGGCTTCCATGCCGACTGTCGCATCATCGGGCGGCTCAAGCCGGGGGTCACGCGCGAGCAGGCGAAGGCCGATCTCGACGGCGTGGCTCAGCGCGAGGCGGCTAGCCACCCTGGGTTCAACGCCGACTGGACTAGAGTCGCGCTGTTTCCGCTGCGCGACGAGATCCTCTTCAACACGACGCCACAACTCGTCGTTCTCGTCGTGGCTGTCGGCCTCGTTCTCATGATCGGCTGTGTCAACGTGGCGAACCTGACCCTGGCGCGCGCCGGCGCGCGCGGACGGGAGCTCGCCATTCGCGCGGCCTTGGGAGCGGGACGAGGGCGGGTGGTGAGACAGCTCGTCACCGAAAGCGTCGTGCTCGCGTCCGTGGGAGCGGCGCTGGGGGTGGCCGGTGCGTACGGGGCGATTGCGGTGCTCCAGCGCGCCGCGCCATCGGTACTGCCCCGGCTCGAGACGGTGGAGGTCGACGGCTGGGTGCTCGCGTTCGCGCTCGGCGTCACGATCGTCACGGCGGTGGCCACAGGGCTCTTACCCGCCCTCCGAGCGGCACGCCCCGATCTGACAGACTCACTGAAGGAAGGCACCTCCGGAGCGGGCACCGGACACGCGCGACAGCGCCTGCGCGCCGCGCTCGTGATCAGCGAAATCGCCCTGGCCGTAGTCCTCGTCGTGGGCGCCGGGCTGTTGATCAGGAGCTTGTGGCGACTGCGGGCGGTGAATCCCGGATTCGACCCGCAAGGGCTCGTAACGTTTTTCATCTCGCCGCCGCCGCCGCGTGCGCAGGACCCGGCAAGGCTGGCGGCCCTATACATCCAGGTCGAGGATGCGGCGCGCGGACTCCCCGGTGTGACGAGTGTCGCCCTCACGAATTTCACGCCCCTCTCGGCCGGTGGACTGCCGTCTCCCGTCGAGATTCCGGGGCGCGCGCCGGACCCGCTGCGCGATCCGCGCGTCTGGTTCATGACCGTGTCCCCGGGCTATTTCCGCACGATGCGCATCCCGGTCCGTGCGGGACGCGACTTCACCGAGGCCGATCTCGCCCCCGGCGCGGCCGTGATAGTGAATGAAGCGTTCGCACGCGCCTTCTGGCCCGGTCTTGATCCGATTGGTCGCCAGGTGACGCTCCACAAGGCGGTTCAGGGACGCCCCGACTTTGGTGAGCCGCTCCCCGGCACGGTGGTCGGTGTGGTGGGAGACGTGCATCACTTCGGCCTCGACACGCCGGCCGAGGCTCAGGTCTACGTTCCCTTCACCCGCAATGTCTGGGGGCACATGAGCCTCGTCGTCCGGACCGCTGTGCCTCCGGGCGGGTTCCTCCAGACGCTGAGCCGGGCCGTCCGTCAGGTCGATCCGGATATTCCGATGACGTTGACCGGCAGCACCGGAAGCGTGTCGGCGGTGGGCACGGTCGATATCGCCGGGGGCCTCGCGTCACGGCGGTTCGACGTGTGGTTTCTGGGCAGCTTCGCCGCTGCCGCGTTGCTGCTCGCCGCGATCGGCATCTACGGCCTCCTGGCGTATGCGGTCGGGCAACGGCGGCGAGAGCTCGGCATCCGGCTCGCGCTCGGGGCGAGCCGCGGAGACGTGATGTCGCAGGTCGTGGGCGATGGGATTCGGCTGGCGGGAATGGGGATCGGGGTCGGCGTCTTGCTCGCCCTGGCCGTCACTCGGCTGCTCACGGCGCTCCTGTACGGAGTCCGCGCGAGTGATCCCATGACGTTCGTGGGCGTCGTGGCGCTGCTCGCGCTCGTCGCGCTCATTGCGAGTTATCTGCCCGCGCGTCGAGCGGCGCGGGTCGATCCGATGGTGGCCCTGCGGTCCGAATGATGGACACCCTGCTCGCTGACCTCCGCTACTCGCTCCGCACCTTGCGGCGCAGCCCCGGCTTCACGACGGTCGCGGTGCTCACCCTCGCGCTCGGCATCGGCGCCAATACGGCAATCTTCAGCGTGGTGAACGGGGTGCTGCTACGGCCGCTCCCGTACCCCAAGCCAGACGCCTTGATGCAGCTCGCGACCGTGTTCCAGAACGGCGGCGCCAGCAATGTCTCCTATCCCAATTTCGAGGATCTGCGCGACCAGAACCGCAGCTTTGCGAACCTGGCCGTATACGCGAACTGGACCGCTCCGGCTGCCGCGGCCGGTGAGGGATTCCGCGTGGCATTGGCCAAAGTCTCGGCCAGCTTCTTTGCCATCTTGGGCGTGCCGCCGGTTGCAGGGCGGGTGTTCAGTGCCGACGACGAGCGGGCGGGCCAGCGCGTGGCGGTGGTGAGCTACGGCTACTGGCAGAGCCGCCTGGGCGGCGGCGCGACCTTCGCGGGCCAGACCGTCCACGTGGGAGACGAGGCGTACGCCGTCATCGGCGTGATGCCGCGCGGCTACGACTTTCCGCTCGGGACGGAGCTCTGGCTGCCGCGCGAGCCCCGGACGGAGTACCGCACGGCGGAGAACTGGCACGTCGTCGGGCGCCTGCGGGACGGCGTATCCCGCGATCGCGCGCAGCAGGATCTGAGCGCGATCG
>Ga0209159_1001898_pt1 | contig 15140 bp, 14 predicted proteins | sample GraSoiAngelo_144_FD_185901 | JGI IMG/M metagenome (GOLD analysis project Ga0209159, IMG submission 185901) | Grasslands soil microbial communities from the Angelo Coastal Reserve, California, USA - 14_1009_02_40cm (SPAdes) (version 2) | ecosystem: Environmental > Terrestrial > Soil > Grasslands ...
TCCGGCTGAGCCAGCCGGGACGATGTTGATGCTATTCGCCTTGATGCTGCCATCCGCCTCGCGCGTGCCCGTCACCGTGATGGTCTCGCTCTCCTGCAGATCAGAGGCCGCGCCGACCACGGTCTTACGCACGATAACGCTCTGATCGAAGGTGACCTTGACGTCGGTGTTGCAGCGGGCATCATGGACGGTGAGGCTGTTGCCGGTCAAGTTGGTGACGGTGCCAGTGGCCCCGCGCCGAGCCGCCGCTCCGCTCGCGCTGGCCGACGGCGATGCGTTCGGCGATGGGCAGGCTGCCACGAGGCCGCGGCCGCCGGCGAAGCCGTTACCGGCCCGGCCTGTGCCGTTGGTTGTCGCGCTGGCGGCGCTGGCCGTGCCACCGCCACCGATCTTGTAACCGCCGTAGAAACCGCCGAGTAGCGCAACGACGACGACGAGCGCGGCAATGGGAAGCTTGATCAATGAACGACCTCCTTGGGGTTCACTCGTAACGCAACGCCTCGATGGGGCGGAGGCGGGCCGCCCGGTTCGCGGGATAGAGACCGAAGAACAAACCGATGCCGACCGAGATGCCGAACGCCATGAAGACCGACGGCATGGAGATGATCGGTGTCGGCAGGCTGGAGACGGCGAGCGGGAGGATGCGGGAGAGCCCGAAGCCAACCAGGATTCCAAGGGCTCCACCCAATCCCGCAAGGAACATCGATTCGATGAGGAATTGCATCAGGATGTCGCGCCGTCGGGCCCCGATCGCCTTGCGGATGCCGATCTCGCGAGTGCGTTCGGTAACCGTCACCAGCATGATGTTCATGATCCCGATGCCGCCGACGACTAGCGAGATGCCGGCGATCGCTCCCAGCATCAGGGTGAGGACGCCGGTCGTCTGCGAGGCGCTGTTGAGGACGTCCTGCTGGCTGAGGATCTGAAAATCAGCCTGCGTGGGGTCCGAGATGTGATGCCGGTCCAGCAAGACCTCGGTGACCTCGGTGGTCGCGGCGCTCGTTGCCTGCGCGCTCGTCGCCTCGACGTAGATCTGCTGCACGTTACGGCCACGCCCGCCAAGCAGGTAGTTCCATGCCGAGGTGATCGGCACGACCACCAGGTCGTCCTGGTTGTTGAAGCCGCCCGATGAGCCCTTTTCGGCGAAAACGCCAACCACGCGGAAACTCTGCCGGTTGATCTTGATGAGCTGGCCAATCGGGTCCTGGCCGCTGAACAGATTGGTCACGACCGTCTGGCCGATCACGGCGACTTTGCTGGAGGCGTCGACGTCGGCCGCGGTTAAGAACTGGCCGCTGGCCAGCTGGTAGTTGCGGACCGAGGGAAAGTCCTGCGTAGTCCCCGTCAGGCTGCTGTTCCAGTTCTGGTTGCCGAAGGTCAACTGGGCCCGTCCGCCCGCGCTTGGAATCGCCGTCACGACGTCGGGCGAGCTCTGGCGGTTGGCGATCGCCTTGACATCATCGAGGGTCAAGGTCGAGCCGGTGCCAAAGCCCTGCTGGACGCCGCCTGCCCCTCTCGCATTCGAGGGGAAGACGGTCAGCAGGTTGGACCCGAGCGATTGAATCTGCTGCTGTACGGCGACCGACGCGCCGTTGCCGACCCCGACGAGCAAGATGACCGCCGACACGCCAATCAGGATGCCGAGCATGGTGAGCCCCGACCGCAGCCGGTTGGACAGCAAGCCGTTGACGGCCAGCCGTAGTCCCTCGAGGATGCTCACCGCACCATCTCCGTCGCCAGCGCCTGCCGTTCGTCACTGACGATCACCCCATCGCGCAGCCGCACCACGCGCTGGGCGAAGGCCGCGATGTCCGCTTCGTGCGTGATCAGGACGATGGTGCGGCCCTGCTGGTTCAAGTCGCGGAGCAGCTTCATGATCTCGAGGCTCGACTCGGTATCGAGGTTGCCGGTCGGCTCGTCCGCCAGCAGGATCGCCGGGTCCGTGACCAGAGCCCGCGCCACGGCGACCCGCTGTTGCTGGCCGCCAGACAGCTCGTTCGGCAGGTGGCTCGCCCGGTCGAGCAGTCCAACAGATTCCAGCGCCGCCATGGCCCGCTCGTGGCGCTGCAGGCTGTCGCCGGCGTAGATCAGGGGCATCTCGACGTTGTGGACCGCGCTCGCCCGCGGAATCAGGTTGAAGGACTGGAACACAAACCCGATCTTTCGATTGCGAATCCAGGCCAGTTGATCGTCGGTCAGCACCGAGACGTCATAGCCGTCCAGGATGTATCGGCCTTCCGACGGTTGGTCGAGGCAGCCGATGAGGTTCATCAGCGTGCTCTTGCCCGACCCAGAGGGACCCATGATGGCGATGAATTCACCCTCCGGGATGTGCAATGAAATCCCTTTGAGTGCGGGGACCTCGACCTCACCGGCGCGGTAGACCTTGGTGATCCCCTCGAGGGTGATCACCCTCCGCCGCCCCGCAAGCCTCCACCGCCGAGACCGCCGCCCCGGAACAGGTTCCCGCCATTCGTGGTCTGCGTCCCGGTGGTTCGCAGGCTGGGGAGGACCACCTTGTCGCCCTCGTTGAGCCCCGCCTTGATCTCCGTGTAGGTATCGCCAACGATGCCGGTCACGACCTCGGTCGGTACCTGCTGACCATTGGACAGCAGCGTGACCGTGGTGGTCCCACCCTGGGTCTGCACGGCGGCGTTGGGAACGCGGACCGCATTGTCTGCCTGTGCCACCGTGACCGCCGCGTTGGCGGTCATGCCTTCGCGCAACCTGGGATCTGTCCGGTTGAGCACGAAGCTCACGTAGTAGTCGACGACATTCGACACCACCGTTGCGCTCGGGCTGATGCTCAGCACGTGGCCGGAGATGGTCAGGTTGGGAATCGCGTCAAAGGTCATTGAGGCCGCCTGGTTGGCGGCGAGCCGGGCCGCATCCGTCTCGGGAAACGCCATCACCGCGACATAGCTGCTGGTGTCGTCGATGACCATGAATCCCGAGGACCCGCCCGACCCGCTGGCGCTGCTCGATGACGGTTGGGGCGCGAGCGATCCCGGGGCCTGCGCCGTGGCGCCCGATCCACCGCCCGCCACTGACTCGCCGGGAACGCCGCTCAGGCTAATCACGACGCCGGAGGTCGGCGCCGTCAGGGTGGTCTGGCTGACGGCCAACTGGGCTGCCGTCACCTGCGCCTGAGCCGAGGCGACCTGGGCCTGGGCGGACGCCAGTGCATTCGGCTTGACCTGGGTCTGCACGGCCAGGTTGTCGCGCGATGAGGTGACCTGTTGTGATGCCGAGTTGATACGTGACTGGCCGCTGATCGCATCCATGTGTTGCTTGCTTTGATCGTTGGAGAGCTGTGTCTTGTCTTGACTACAGGCAAGCGATGACGGATCGATGCCGCAGTCGGTATTGACCTTCGACTGGTCGTTCGCGACAGTCGCTGCGTCGGCCTGGTTGGTCGCATTGACGGACGCCACCGTGTCGTTGTAGTTCTGCTGGGCGGCGGAAACCTGGTGCTGCAATTGCGTCACCTGCGCGGCGGTAAGGGGGGTCTGGGTCGCCTTGAGATTGGCCTGTGCCGAAGCGAGCGACGCCTGTGCCTGGCTCAGGGCGGCCTGTTGCGTGGTCGGGTCGAGCCTCGCCAGGACCTGGCCGGTTTTGACCGTGTCACCGACTCGGATATCCACCTCGCTCAACGTGCCGGCGACTTTGAAGTTCACGTTCATCCGCCCGGCCGGCACCAGCGAGCCGGTGCCGCTGACCACCGATGTCACGGTGCCGCGATCCGCGCTCGCCGTCCGAATCGTGGCGGCCGCCGGTTTCGCCAGGACGGTATCGCGCGCGATCAAGCCGACGAGCAGCACCGCGACCAGCCCCAGGCCGGCGAGCCAGGCGCGCGTCCCGGTGAGCCAGGCGTTCCGGCGGAATTGGGGAAGCGGCTTCAGCGTCGGCGCCTGCCGCATCACATCGCCCCCCACCGAGTCGTATGGATCATCAATGTTGCATCAGGGCGTCGCAGACGGTTGGGCCTGGAAATTGCCCAGCGTGACCCCCACGGAGATGTGCCGGCCGTTGCGCGTCACGGAGAGGGTTACGCGGTCGCCGACTTTCTTGGTATCGAGGTACTGGGTCAGCTGCTCGATCGCCGTGATCGGGTGACCGTCGATGGCGGTGATCACATCATCGTTGGCCGAGGGCTGCCCATCGGCCTGCAGACCGGACTTCGCGGACGGCCCGTTCGGAACCACCTCGACGACCAGCACGCCCGATTTCTCGCTCAGGCCGAGCTGGCCGGCAGTGGTCGCCGTAAGCGTCTGGCCGCTGATCCCGAGCCATGGGTGCTCGATGGCAATCCCTTTCTCGAGCGACGGCAGCATCGATTCGGCGCGGTTGATGGGAATCGCGAAACCGACGCCGACGTTGCCTTCGACCGGGCTCTGGATCGAATCGTTGATGCCGATCAACTGGCCCTGGCCGTCGAGCAGCGCGCCACCGGAGTTGCCCGGATTGATGGGCGCGTCGGTCTGGATCATGCCGGTCAACGCCCGGTTGTTGGGGGCGGTGGTGCTGCGGTTCAGCCCGGAGATGATGCCGGCGGTGAACGACCCGGCCAGGCCGAACGGCGCGCCGATGGCGAGCGCCGGATCGCCCACCTGCAGCGTGTCCGAGTTCCCGATCGCCAGCGGATGAAGCTGGTCCGCAGAGACCGAGACTTTGACCACGGCCAGATCGGCGCTCTGGTCGACACCCTTCACCTGTCCCGAGGCGGTGTGTCCGTCGCTGAAGGTGACCTGGACCTGCGTGGCTGCGGATACCACGTGAGCGTTCGTCAGGATGTCCCCCTGCTTGTCGACCACGATCCCGGAGCCCTCCGCCTGACTGAAGGAGCGGGTGCCGCTACGCGCAATGGCTGTGGAGATCATGACCACGCCGGGGGCGGTCTGCTGGTAGATCGCGGCATACGACCCTGGGGCAGGAGCCGGCGCGGCAACACCGGCGCCAACCGTCGACGTACTGGCTGCCGTCTTGTGCTGACTGGCCAGCGCCGCACCGATCGCGCCGCCGCCGATGCTGCCGGCGACCAGCCCGGCGGCGAGCATGGCCACGGCCATGCTGCGCGCCGGACGGTGGGGAAAGGAGGGAGCAGGTTGAGACGATGCTGGCTGAGGAGCCGGTGCGGGTGGTTCAGGCGCGATGGGGGTGTCGACGAAATCCGGGCTGAAGGGATCGTGCATAGCGCGAGCTTCATGCTGCTCCAAGCCGATGAGCCGCCTATGAGCGCTGCTTAAGAGGTCGCTAAGACTTTTGACGGGCCCGCCGGCCCACGCGAGCCGCGCCGGGGCCTCGCCCCACGCGAGCCGCGCCGGGGCCTCGCCCCACGCGAGCCGCGCTCCAGTGCGATGCGAGCGTTTGAGAGGTCAGTGCGATGCGAGCGTTTGAGAGGTTAGTGCGATGCGAGCGTTTGAGGCGTCGGCAGCTCGACCGTAAAGGCAGCGCCGCCCTGGGGGTTATTCGCCGCGAACACCCGCCCCCCGTGCTCCTGGGCGATCCATCGGGCGATCGCCAGGCCGAGGCCGGTCCCTTCTCCGGAACGGGACGCATCGGACTGGTAGAAGCGCTCGAAGATCCGCTCGAGATCCTGCCGCGGGATCCCCGGACCGTCGTCGCTGACGACCAGCGTCGCCGCTCCGCTCCCCGGCACCAGCCTCACCTGGATGCGCCCGTCCGGGTTGGTGTGGTTCATGGCGTTGTCAATCAGGATCCAGAGCAATTGCCTGATCGCGTCGGCGTTTCCATGAACCGGCGCGGGCGCTCCGTCGAGCAGCTCGATTCGCCGGAGAGGTCGCAGGGTGTGCGCCTGGCGCGCGACGTCCTGCACGATGGGCAGCAGATCGATCGGCGCTTTTTCCAGGTGGTACCCGGCATCCGCGCGCGCCAGCGTCAACAGGTCCTGCACCATCCGGCTCATCCGCTCGCTCTCGCCGGCGATGTCGTTAAGGGCCGCCATTCGGTCTTCGCCCGTGATGTCGTCGCGCTTCAACAGCAGCCCCACGTTCCCCCGGATGGTCGTCAGCGGGGTCCGCAACTCATGGGACGCATCGGCGACAAAGCGCCGCTGCACCATCAACGCGGAGCGCAACCGCTGGTAGGCGTCCTCCAGCTGGCGGAGCATCTGATTGAAGCTTCGCTGCAATCGGCCGACCTCATCATTGGGTCCGCCCTCCGGAAGCCGTCGGCCAAGGTCCTGGGTGCGGCCGATGTCCTCGGCCGTGCTCGCCATGGCATCGAGCGGTCGCAATGCCCGGCCCGCGACCAACCAGCTGGCAAGGCCGGCACCCAGCAGGCTGAGGATTCCGCCTGCGATCAGGAAGAGACGAAGACTTTCGAGCTGGGCCTCGATGCCGCCGATCGGCTGACCGTAGAGGAGGTAGCCGCTGTTGCCGAAATCTGGACGGTTCCAGGCCCGCACGTAGGCCCGCACGAGCGGCCCATCACTGGCTTGAACGGTCTTGAATCTGCCTCGATCGGTCCCGACGGAATCGAAAAGTCCGGATGAGAACTGCGGATAAATTCCATCGATGAAGGCGCTCGACCCGAGTGCGGTTCCTTGCGAATCGAACACCTCATAAAACGGCTCGGAGCTGGTTTTGAGGTCGGTTTGGAACTGATTTCTACTGGGCACGAATCGCCCGCCAAATTGGAGGATCGACCAATTCCGATCGCCACCACGGCTGAGCGTGCCGTCCTGCTGGGATACCAGGCTGTTCTCCACGACCACGTAGACGAGAACGCTGAACATGACGACAGTGACGGCGACGACGGCTGCACCGAACAGCGCGATCCGACCGCGGATCGGAATGCGGCGACGGAATGCGGTTCGGTCATCTACCCATTGGGAGAGGCGATCCACGGAATGTCGAATCGGGGCCAGACGTCGGGCGACCGGGGCGCCGTCACCGATAGGCGGGTTCATTCCTCCTTAAGGATGTACCCAACTCCGCGCACCGTTTGCAGCAGGCGGGCCCGGCCGCCCTGCTCGAGCTTCTGCCGCAGGTAGCCGACGTAGACGTCGACAACGTTGCTGCTCGCGCCGAAGTCGAAACCCCAAACCGCGTCCAGCAGCTGTTCGCGCCGCAGGACCTGGCCGGGGTTACGCATGAAGTGCTGGAGAAGGTCGAACTCCTTCGCTGTGGTGGTGATCAGCTGGTCGGCGCGCTTGACCTCGCGAGTGGCGAGGTCCATCACGACGTCGGCGTAGCGAAGGGTGCGGCGGGCCCTGGGCGCCCTGCGGCGGAGCAGCGCTCGGACGCGCGCCAGGAGCTCCTCATAGGCGAACGGTTTCACGAGGTAGTCGTCGGCGCCGCTGTCCAGGCCCTTGACCCGGTCGGCCATCCCATCCTTCGCCGTCAGCAGCAGAATCGGCACGTCGCCCTCGGCGCGGAGCCGGCGGGTGACCTCCAGCCCATCGATGCCGGGCATCATGATGTCGAGGATGGCTAGGTCGGGCATCCGATCGCGGGCCCTGGCGAGCGCGATGTGGCCATCGGGGGCCACCTCGACCTGGTAACCCTCGTAGATCAGCGCGCGGCGGAGCGCCGCAGCAATCTTCGCGTCATCGTCGACCACGAGCACGTGCGGTTGTTCGGCCATTCGCCATCATCAAAGCACGTCGGCATGAGAATAGACTAAGAGTACGGCCCGGATTCGACCCGGCGGTCTGAGCTCGATCAGCCGGCAATCAGGGTGCCGAACAAGGCGATGGCGGCCAGCGTCATAAGGCCGGCGGCGATTCCCGTCAACGTCAGGCTCAGCCTCCCGCTCGCGCTGCGTTTCATGATCCGGCGGTCGGCGCCCAGCAGGATGATGAGGATGAGCAGCGGGGGAGCCACGATGCCATTGATCACCGCGGTGACGAACAGCGCGCGGATCGGGTCGAGGTGCATGAAGTTCATGGCCACTCCCGCCAGCGTGGCGGCCGCCAGCATGATGTAGAAGGTCGGGCGGTAGCGTGGCTTGCTCGCCAGGTCGCCCCGCAGACCGAGGAATTCCTTGAGCGCGTAGCTGGCCGATGCGGCCAGGATCGGGATCCCCAGGAGCCCTGAGCCGATCAGCCCGATGGAGAACACGACGAATGCCATTGGACCGGCGAGGGGAGCCAGCGCCGCGGCAGCCTGGCCGGCCGTCTGGATATCGGTTTTCCCGTTGGCATGAAGCACCGCGGCCGAGGTCAGGATGATGAAGTACATCACAAGGTTGGAGAAGGCCATCCCAATAAAGATGTCGAGGCGCGCGGCCCGTAACTCCGCCGGCTTCAGGCCGCGGCGGCCGGTGAGCGGCGTGGTGGCGCCGGCGGCCCGCAATTCGTCGACTTCCGAAGAGGCTTGCCAGAAAAAGAGGTATGGGGAGATGGTCGTCCCCAGCACCGCCACCAGTGCCATGATGAAATCCTTCGACAGCTCGAGGTGTGGAACCAAGGTCGCCTTCACCACCGCGTCGAGTTGCGGATGCGCGAAGAAGGCGGTGATGACGTAGGCAAACAGCGCCAGCGTCAACCACTTGAAAATTTTGAAAATTGTCGCGTAGCTCATGAAGAGCTGCAGACCCAGGATCAGGGCTGCGACGGGAATGATGAGCCAGATGGTCCGGACCAGCCCGCCGGACAGCAGTTCGCCACCGGCGGCGACGGCGCCGAGGTCGGCGCCGACGTTGAAGATGTTGGCGGCCAGCAAGCCGGCGATGGCGAGTCCGACCAGCCAGGTGGGAAACTTGCGCCGCAGCGTGATGCCCAGACCGACGCCGGTTTGCAGGGCGATTCGCGAGCTCAGCTCCTGAACGGCGCTCATCAGCGGAAACGTAAAGAAGGCGGTCCACAGGAGCCCGTAGCCAAAGTGGCTTCCGACCTGGGTGTAGGTGCCGATGCCGCTCGGATCGTCATCACTGGCGCCCGTGATCAAGCCGGGTCCCAGCAGCTGGAGCCATCCAACCGGTCCCTTACGGCGCGCTTCGTCGAGCGTCGTCCGCCCCGCCTCGGATGTCCCCCCGGCGGCAAGGTCGGACGTTGTAGTGTCCTCTTTGACCAGCTCCTGGCTGGAGGGCTCGGGGATCGGCTTGAACCGAGCCCTGAGCGGGTCCTGGATCTTGCCCCTGGCGCGAGGTCGCGGCCGCGGTGGCTTGCCGTCAAACACTTGCTCTCATATTACGATAGTGTGACATCATCGCTATCACTACCGAGGATCGAGGAGCGCGAGCCGCCATACTGTGTCGGTGGTAACCAGGCGACCCCGGGCACCGTTGTAACAACCGGCCGCAGGGTCTGGCCAGCCGACAGCGTCACTGCTAGGATGAGACCAAAATGTCACAGGGAGTAATCAAAATTGCGCTGGCGATGGCATTCGCCGCGCTCCTCCCCTCGTGCTTCGGTGCTCAGGTGAATACGCGGCCGGTCGGGCCGGTGGCGCTCGCCTACAACTTTCCCAAGGTCACGCCCTCCGCCACACCCGAGCCGCAGCCCTCCCTGACCGTTGGCCAGGTCGCCACCAGCCAGGGGGCGGTGGAGGTTCGCGGCTACCACGAGCCCGGTGACTGGGCCCACCGCAACTACTGCGGGGCGGGCGCCACCCAGGTCCTGCTGTCGGCCTGGATGTCCGAGGTCCCGGACATCGAGACCGTCGCCCGGGCGTCGAAGCTGAATCCCAACCGCGGCGAGTACGGCGCCGACGCGACGAATGCCATCAACGCCTTCCTCAACCCGATGGTGCTCCCCGTTCTGGGGCAGCCTCGCTACCAGGCCGCGCACGTCACGACGCTCGACGAGGTGCAGGCCCGGATCGCGCAGGACATCCTCGACCAGCAGGCGATCGTGAGCTTCGGTCACGGTGTGCCCGTCATGCTGCAGACCATGACGAAGACGATGCCGGGCTGGAACCGCTGGAACGCCACCCACATGATCACGGTCTTTGCCTTCGACTTCAGCCACAACGACCCCGCGCTCGACACCGTCACCTATGCCGAGACTCCCTCACCACTGGCCGGATACCGTGGACCGGACTTTCAGACGATTTCCGTGAAGGCGCTCTGGGTGGCGATGCAGGCCTACCTGCGCGAATTCCCCCAGGACCCGATGAACGTCATCAGCTGATCGGGCGGTGCGACTGGGCTTACGGCGAAGTCTCGTCACGGCAGCCGTCGTAATCCTGCTGGCCCTCGCGGGCACTGGCGGATTGCTGATTGCTCAGGCCATCAGACCCCACATCTCAGTCAAGGAAGCGACAGCGGCGGCGATCGGTCAGGTGCAGCAGATGAACACCGGATCGAGCGGGTACACCCTCGTGAATGCTCGCTATGACCTGGCGCCGGACAGAGTCTACGATGACCGCGGCAACCTGATCTATTCAGAGTCTCGGTCAGCGTGTTCAATCGCCGGGATACGCGCCCCATCCCTCCTGTGCCACGCGGACGCCGCCTGGATTTTGCATCTGCATGCCCCGGCGCAAGGCGGCTACAGCTCCTTCGACGCGTACGTTGTGGTGAACGCAACGACGGGACGGGTGAGCTCGGCATCCGTGACCGGTAGCTAAACACCCCTCATAATTAAGTCGTGGCCCAAGCTCAGGACCGTACCAGCGACGCCGTCTCGATGGAAGCACTGATCCGGCATCAGCTCATCCTGCTCGGGGAAGATCCTTCCCGCGAAGGGCTGCGCGACACCCCGGAGCGGGTCAAGGAAAGCCTCGAGTTCCTCACCCGCGGCTATCGCATGACGCTCGAGGATGTCTTCGGGGATGCCACCTTCACGGAGACCTACAAGGACATGATCGTGGTGAAGGACATCGAGATGTACTCGCTCTGCGAGCATCACTTGCTGCCCTTTTTCGGCCGGGTTCACATCGGCTACATTCCAAGCGGCCGGCTGGTCGGTCTCAGCAAGATGCCGCGCCTGGTCGAGCTCTACAGCCGCCGCCTGCAGGTGCAGGAGCGGATGACGCGCCAGATCGCCGAGTGCCTGCAGAAATACCTCGAGCCGGTCGGCGTCGCCGTTGTGGTGGAGGCTGATCACCTCTGCATGAAGATGCGCGGCGTCGAAAAGCAAAGCAGTCGGGTTTTCACCAGCTGCGTGCTGGGCATCTTCCAGAACGATCCCAAGACCCGCGCCGAGTTCATGGGACTCATCAAGGGCGTCCCCAATATCTAAAGGGGCGTCGCTGAATGCCGGCGAGCGGGCAGCTGTTCGTCGGGACGTCGGGTTTCTCCTACACCGGCTGGCGCGGGAGTTTCTATCCGAAGGGCCTCAAGGCGAAGGACATGCTCGGCTACTACGCCGGTCGGTTGAGGACTGTGGAGGTGAACACCACCTTCTATCGGACCCAGCCCGACGACGTCGTGGCCGGTTGGGTCGCCGCCGTTCCGCCGGACTTTCGATTCGCCGTCAAGGCGCACCGGCGTATCACTCATAACCGGCGGATGCCCAACCTGGAGGAGGCGGTCCGCATCCTGGCGCTGGAGGCCGCCGGCTTCGGTGAACGGCTGGGTCCGCTGCTCTTCCAGTTTCCGCCCACGGCACCATTCGACGAAAGCCGGCTTCCGCGGATCGTCCCGCTGCTGCCCAGCTATTGGCGGGTAGCGTTCCAGTTTCGCCACCGGTCCTGGCACACGCCGGAGGTCGCCAACCTGATCGAGCGGATGGGCGCGGCCCTGGTCCACGGCGATGGCGAGGCGGAACCCGGTCCGCTCGGCCGCGGCTCCTTCATCTACCTGAGGCTGCGGCGGGAAACGTACTCACCGCAGCGGCTCACCGCGTGGAGCCGGCGGATCATGGACTACCTTCGAGGCGGCCGAGACGTCTTCGTCTATTTCAAGCATGAACGGCTTGGCCCCCTCTATGCGGAGCAGCTGGCGGCGCAGGTCCGAACATCCGTTGGAGCTCCCACCCAACCGGCGGTATAATCCGGGCAACTCAGCAAAGGAGGCATCAGCATGGCCCGGTCGATGTGGCGGGGCGCGATCAGTTTCGGGATGGTAGCGATCCCGATCCGCATGTATCTTGCCACCGAGGCGCACAGTGCGGTCTCGTTCCGGCAGCTCTGCCCTCATTGCCAGCTGCCGATCAAGCAGCAGCGGCATTGCCCCACCGATGACCACGTGGTGGCCTTCAATGAGGTGCTCAAGGGATACGAGGTCGGAAAGAACCAGTTCGTCATCATCGAGGAGGAAGACCTCGATAAGTTGCCGCTAAAAACTACCAAGACAATCGACATCGTCGAGTTCGTCGAGCGCAACGAGGTTCCGCTCGGTCTGTACGTCAAGAGCGCGTACTACCTGGAGCCCGAGGACGTCGGGGTCAAGCCATTCTTCCTCCTGAAGAGGGCGCTGGAGGACACCAATAAGGTGGCCGTGGCGAAGATCGCCCTGCGCGATCGTGAGCATCTGTCCCTGATCCAGGTCGAAGGCAACACATTGCTCTGCAACACGCTGAACTGGCCCGACGAGATCCGCTCGACCGAGGAGCTCAATCTGCCGCAAAACGTGAAGATCAGTGACAAGGAAGTCGCGATGGCGACCTCCCTGATCGACAACCTGACCGACAGCTTCCAGCCGGAGCGCTACACCGACGACTACAAGGCTGCCTTCCAGCAGATCGTCGACCAGAAGATGAAGGGGCTGCAGGTGATGACGCCGGCCGCCGCCCCGGAACCACGCGTCATGGACCTGATGGCCGCGCTGAAGGCCTCGGTCGAGGCGACCAAGCAAGGAAAGAAGCCGGCCGCCCGGCCGGCGGCGTCGAAAGCCGCCAAGGTCAAGGTGGCCGCCAAAGCGTCGGCGGCCCGCCCCGCGGCCCGGCGGCGCACGGCCTAGCACCTCGTAGTACATTCCGGCTAGCATGCCGTCGCGTCCGCACACGGTTGAGCTCGACCTGCCCTTCGAGCGGGCCCTACCGGATCGACTCCGACCGATGCTTCCCATGGCCGCGGCCGCGCCTTTCGATTCGGCAGACTATGCCTTCGACGTCGCCTGGGACGGTGTGCGCGCGCTGGCTTCCATCGAACGTGGCCGGGTCGGCCTCTGGGGCCGAACGCTGCTGGACCTGGCCGGACGATATCCCGAGGTGCAGGTGCTGGCCGATCTGCTTCCCCCGGAAACCATTGTTGATGGCGAGCTGATCGTCACGGATCCGGAGGGTCGACCGGATGCGGTCGCCCTGGCGAGACGCCAGCAGGCGGCAGGCCCGGAGGCGGTGGCCCGAGCGGCAGCTGCCCATCCGGCCACCTACGTCGTCCACGACCTCCTCTACCTGCGCGGCCGGTCCTGGCTGAAAGAGCCGCTCGTACGCCGGCGGCCCCGCTTGAACGATCTGCTCCGGTCTTCTGCGCGGATCTATGTGGTGGAGCCGGTCGCCGATGATGGCCTGGCTTTTTTCGACGCCGCGAAAGAGAAGGGCCTTGAAGGCGTGATCGCCAAACGGTTCGACAGTCCTTACCGGGCGGGCCAGCGTCACCCGGATTGGCTGCTGATCGAGGCCGTTCGCCACCAGGATTTTGTCGTCATCGGCTTCATTCCTCAATCCGGTGACCGCCTGCTCGAGGCGCTGATCGTGGCGACCTACGATGGGCGAACCCTCCACCCAGCCGGTCGGGTGGTGGGCGGCTTCGACAATGCCACCTCCTCGGCCCTGCGCAAAGCGCTGGATGGCCTGGCCACTGGCAGCGCCCCGGACGATCCACGATGGATGGATGACCGGATCTGCTGGGTCACGCCCAAGATCGTGGTGGCGGTCAAGTTCAGCGAGTGGGATCTCAAGGGTCAGCTCCGCTTTCCGATCTTCAGCGGGCTTCGCCCCGAAGTGGCGCCCGAGGAATGCGCGCGCACGCCGATGGTCGAGCCCCCGCTGCGGTCGAGACCGCGGCTGGTCGAGATTCAGCTTCCGCGCCTGCCCCTATAGAGCCGGAATCCGGCTCCCGTAAAGTAGGGACGTGTCGATCGCGGACAAGGTGGTGGTACGCCTTCGCGTCAACGGCGAAGACACCGCGATCATGGTGCCGCCCTATAAAACCCTGCTCGAGGTCCTTCGAGAAGATCTCGGTCTGACCGGCACCAAGCACGGGTGCGAGCTCGGCGAGTGCTCGACCTGCGGCGTGCTGGTCGATGGGAAGCCGTTTCTATCGTGCCTGGCCATGCCACTCGACCTGGAAGGCCGCGAGGTCACCACCATCGAAGGAATGGCGCGAGGCCGAGAACCGCATCCGCTGCAGGTCGCCTTCGCCGAGCTGGGTGCCGCCCAGTGCGGCTACTGCACGCCGGCCATGCTGCTCACCGCCAAGGCGCTGCTCGACCGCGAGCCGCGACCCTCGCGCGAGATGATCAAGGAGGCGTTGTCCGGCGTCCTATGCCGCTGCACCGGGTACCTGAAAATCTTTGAGGCCGTCGAGCTGGCGGCGTCGAGGGGCGGCGATGGCTGAGGCCTTTTCCGTCGTGGGCAAGTCGCTGACCAAGCCCGACGCCTATGCCAAAGTCAGCGGCCAGACGAAATTCGCCGACGACCTGTCGCTGCCGCGCATGCTCTACGGCCGGATCCTGCGCAGTCCATATCCCCACGCCCGCGTCCTGCACGTCGATACCTCTGCAGCGCGAGAACTATCCGGAGTGCTGGCCGTCCTGACTGGTGATGACCTGCCGGTGAAGTTCGGGATCCTCCCGGTCAGCCAGGACGAGGAAGCGCTCGCCCGCGAGAAAGTTCGGTACGTCGGCGATCCGATCGCAGCCGTAGCCGCCACCGACGAATGGATTGCCGACGAGGCGCTTGACCTGATCGACGTGCAGTTCAAAGAGCTGCCGCATGCGATGTCGATCCAGGAAGCGCTGGCCGCCCAGGGGGAGCCGATCCACGGCAGCTCGAACGTGCACAAGGCCGTGGCGCTCGAGTTCGGTGACACCGACGCCGCCATGCGCGTCGCTGAGCACGTGCGAGAAGACACGGTCTTCTTCGAGGGCAACACGCATCTCCCGATGGAGCAGCATGCGGCGGTTGCCCAGTATGCCGTCGACGGCAAGCTCACGCTCTGGACCTCGTCGCAGACTCCGCATTACGTGCATCGCGCGCTCGGCAAGGTGCTGGACATGCCGATGAGCCGCATCCGCGTGATCGCGACCCCGAATGGAGGAGGGTTCGGCGGGAAGAGCGACATCTT
>Ga0209159_1001907_pt1 | contig 15089 bp, 10 predicted proteins | sample GraSoiAngelo_144_FD_185901 | JGI IMG/M metagenome (GOLD analysis project Ga0209159, IMG submission 185901) | Grasslands soil microbial communities from the Angelo Coastal Reserve, California, USA - 14_1009_02_40cm (SPAdes) (version 2) | ecosystem: Environmental > Terrestrial > Soil > Grasslands ...
ACGAGGAGCAAGCCCAAGTGAATGCCGAAGATTGTCTGTCCGAAGATTGACATGATGAGGGCATAGGCGGCATAGGTGCCCGGAAACTTCATGTTGTAGGCGAGCATGTACGGAGGGATGCCTTGCAGCATCAGTTGGCCGGCATAAGCGTATTCCCCTTCGTCGCGTTCTAGTGGAATCCCCAGCAATCGAATCCGGATTGCGATTACCAGGCCGAAAACGATTACAGCCAGCGCGTACCAGCCAAAACGCAACGTTTTCCGGTTTCTATCGATCTCATGCGCCACGAAACGTGTTTTTCCGATACAAAAGGGCGGCTTGCAACTGAGCGATTTCTATTGCACTGCGGTTTCTCAAAACGGCGTCTGATATGCCAATGCTGCGAAAGATTCCTGAACTGGCCTTTTCTTCGCGTGGACGCGCCTGCGTTTTCGGCGCGTTGTTGGCGGCCGTGACGATATTCGCGTATCGGCCCGCGTGGAACGGCGGGTTCCTGTGGGACGACGACGATTACATCATCAAGAACGATCTGCTGACCGCATCCGACGGTTTACGGCGGATTTGGTTTTCGCTCGACTCGCCTTCGCAATATTTTCCGCTCGTCTATACCACCTTTCGCCTCGAGCGAGCAATTTGGGGACTGCATCCTTCCGGCTACCATTGGATTAACCTTCTGCTTCATGTTGCGAACGCGCTGTTGGTGTGGCGGCTGCTGGCGCGCCTGAACGTGCCGGGCGCGTGGCTCGCGGGCGCGATTTTTGCTCTGCATCCCGTGCAGGTGGAATCGGTTGCCTGGATCACCGAACGCAAAAATGTGCTGATGGGCTTTTTCTTTCTCCTCACGCTCCTGGCGTGGATCGTGTTTATTGATGAGCGGACGAAGCGGCCCTGGCCTTTTTATGGCCTGGCCCTGGTCTTCTACGTACTTGCGCTCTCAGCCAAGAGCACGGCATGTACTTTGCCGGCGGCGTTGTTATTGATTCTTTGGTTACAGAAAAGGCGGATTAACACGCGACGTCTGATCCAGATTCTTCCTTTTGTTATCTTGGGCATGGGCATGGGTCTGCTCGCGGTCTGGTGGGAGCGATACCATCAGGGCACAAGCCGAGCCGTCTTTGCATTCCTGACTCCGATTGAGCGAATTCTCATCGCAAGCCGGGCTGTGTGGTTTTATCTGAGCAAACTGATCTGGCCGTCTAATCTGACCTTCATTTATCCAAGGTGGAACATCTCTCCGCAGCACCTGCTGGATTACACCTGGTTGCTGGCGGGAATCGTATTATGCGCAGCGATCTACTTCGTAAGGCGCTATGTGGGGCGCAGCGCCGAAGTCGCAGCAGCATTTTTCGTAGCCACGCTCAGCCCGGTGCTTGGGTTTATCATGCTCTTCACATTTCGGTACACATTCGTCGCGGACCACTATCAGTATCTGGCATGCATCGGGCCGATCGCTCTCTTCTCGGCAGGCGTATTTAGTCTGGCCGGTGTGTTCAAGCAGTATCGCGCCTTCATTTTGAGCACGGCGTTGGTTGTGGTTGCCACCCTGGCGGCGTTGACGTGGCGACAAGCCGCAATGTATGGCGATATCGAAACGCTGTGGCGCACCACGCTGGCAAGAAATCCCGAATGCTGGATGGCTCACACTAACCTCGGCATCGTCCTCCTCCAGAAAGGCCAGCTCAATGATGGGATCGCTCATTACCGGGCTGCCTTGCGAATGCAGCCCGATTCGTGGGATGCCGAGTACAATCTGGGCACGGCTCTCTTAGCACAAGGCAAAGTGGACGAAGCGATTTTCCATTGCGAAAGAGCGGTAGCCATGGAACCAAACGATCCAGATGGTCAGGTGTCTTTGGGCAATGCTCTACTTGAGAAAAAACGAATCGACGAAGCGATCATTCATTACCAAAAAGCAATAGCAATATGGCCCGATCACTTTCTCGCGCGCTATAGTCTCGGCCGAGCGTTTGTCGAGAAAGGCGAACTCGACACTGCAATCGCGCATTGCCGCGCTGCTCTGTTGATCCGGCCTGACGATGCAGATTGTCACACCGTGCTGGCTGCTGCCCTCGATGAAAAAGGCGAAACAGCCGAAGCCATCCGACATTACGAAAAAGCGCTGCGAATTTTTCCACAATCGATTTCTGCCTTAACGAATCTAGCCTGGCTGCTGGCTACCTCTCCCAGCGAATCGTTGCGAAACGGTGGCAAGGCAGTTGAGATTGCGAGGCAAGCGGATCAACTGTCGGGAGGTACGAACACCGTTGTGCTACGTACTCTGGCAGCGGCGTATGCGGAGACCGGGCAATTCGGAAAGGCCATTGAAAGCGCCCGCACGGCGGTGCAACTGGCGCGAATGCATGACGATGATTCGTTAACCACGGAACTTGAGCAACAGATAGCTCTTTACCGACTGCACATGCCTTATCATGAGACCCCAAAGTAGCGGCGCTTAAACGGCGTTGAAACAACCGCAGACGCAGCGCCGTGATATTCGCGCACGTCTTGTCGCATCCGGTCCACAGATCAAAGCTCGTCGCGCAAAATCTCGAAAACAGCTGTGCTTTCCACTACACCTTCCAGCGCGTCGGTTCCAGGGCCGTTGCCGAACGCAACGACATCTTCAACAGTGATCAGCGCGGACTTCGTATAGAACGCTGCCGGCTCCGGCTGGTCCTGCTCCGGTTCTTTGGTCTCATTGCCGTCTTGTTTGCCAGGTATTTTCGCCGCTCCATACGATTTGTCGCCGTGAGGACCGGTCGCCCAAGTGATCCACGGCTGGCCCGCTGAATTAAACCCTAACAGCGCGATGCCGCTATCTTTGCGAAAAGGAAATCCATTCAAACTTAGTCCACCGATCGCCACGTCGCCGCAAACGATGATTGTCGATCTTGGTCCTCCATAGCTTCGTGCAATGCCCACTGCGCGATCCAGTTCAACTGTTTGGCTGAGGGTTCTTTCTCCGTTGTTATCTTGAGCTGCTTTGCGCATCAGCCCCGCGTCAACAACCAGCAGATAGCCGCCAGCGTTGTATTGAAGTAATTGGATTGCGCGCCGCACCATGTCTGAAAGACTCGGTTGCTGACTTCTTTCTTCCACCTGGTTCGTGAACGCGAGGTCTCCGTCATCAAAAACACCGAAAAGTTTCGGCCGGCGCCACGCGGGAATTGTTTCCAGCTCGGTTCGCGTTCGAACAATATCGAACCCGTTGCCCCGGAGTTCGAGCAACAGATCGCGATTGTCTTGTCTGTCGCCGCCTTTTGTGGCGGGAAGAAATTGGGCCGCGCCGCCACCCAATGCGATGTCTATATTTCCTCGATCCATGAAGTCAGCGGCGATCTTCTCGGCATCGGTGGCGATACTTCGGTGCGAGTAAAAAGCCGCGCTGGTTGGATCAGTGAGTTTTGTGTCCGTCACCAGTCCTGTGGCTCGTCCATGCTCGCGAGCTAGTTCAACGATGCTCTTAATAGGCTTCCCGTCGCTATTCACCGCAAGCGCGCGATTGGTGACTCTCTCACCTGTTGCGATTGCGGTTGCGGCAGCCGGCTGATCTGGAGCGGCAAAATCCTTCGAGTAATTCATTACCAAAGCCGCATGCGCCATCGAATCCACGTTCAAGCGGGTGCCGGCTCCGGCAGCATAGACACGCGTAGGCGCCAGCCGAGCGGGAGAAAGCCCTTCCCCGACAAATAAGATAATTCCAAATGGTTTCCGGATGACCCAGTGTTGAAAATAAAGAACACCGACGCCCGCAAACACGAGAAGACAAAAGAGCGCGAGCAACTGATTGCGCCATTTCACGAGGCCGATGTAGGCGCGCGGCTGTTCGGTTGTCAACGAAAGAACCGCTTGTCGACTTTCTCGTTCATCGCCAAAGTGCGGGCAACGTATGGCTGGCCCAGTGATGCTCATCATTCGCGATGGCTGGGGCATCAATCCAGCCGGCCGCGACAAGTGCAAAGAGAACGGAGATGCAACGCTGCTCGCGTCGACGCCCTTTCACGACAAGCTCTGCCAGGATTATCCTTGGTCTAAATTGAGCGCCAGCGGCGCCGACGTCGGTTTGCCGGAGGGACAGATGGGGAACTCGGAAGTTGGCCACCTTAACCTGGGAGCAGGTAGGATCGTTTATCAAGATCTGACCCGAATTAACGAAGCAATCGAAAAGGGCGAACTAACGCGTAACCCAGTTTTGCAACAAACATTCGCGGGCGCGCGCGGTCATCGGCTTCACTTGCTAGGCCTGGTTTCTGACGGCGGCGTGCACAGCCATTATTTGCACATGATTGCGCTGGCTAACGCCGCGCGTGAAACAGGCGTAATGGACATCTTCGTCCATGCTTTTACCGACGGCCGAGATACTTCTCCTACCGGCGGAGCCGCGTTTTTGAGGACGTGTGAAAAGGAACTGGAGAAACGCGGAGCTAAGATAGTTACCGTCATTGGTCGCTATTTCGCGATGGATCGTGATCGGCGCTGGGACCGCACGAAAAAGGCATGGGACGCAATCGTTCTTGGCCGCGGCGAGATCTGCAAATCATCGCCGTCCGCGGCGGTTGAGCGGCAATACTCACTTGGCAAAACGGATGAGTTCATGCCGCCGCTGATTTTCGCCGACGCAGACGAGCAGCGGGTGCGAGATGACGACTCAGTTTTGTTTTTCAACTTTCGCGCCGATCGGGCCAGGCAATTGTCGCAAGCCTTTTTGCTAAAGGATTTCGACGGCTTCTATCGTGAGGTATGGCCGCAAGTCCATTTTGTCAGCCTCACGCAATACGACGTCCGCTTTCCTTCGCCGTTCATTTTTCCGCAGCAAGAGCTTCACAAAATCCTCGCGGAGGTCGTGAGCGCCGCGGGGAAAAAGCAATTGCGCATCGCCGAGACGGAGAAATACGCGCATGTAACTTACTTTTTTAATGGAGGAATTGAGAAACCGTTTCCGGGTGAACACCGCAAACTGATTCCCTCACCAAAAGTTGCTACCTACGATTTGAAACCGGAAATGAGCGCGTTTGAGGTCACCGATGAAGTGCTGGCACGAATGGCAAATTACGATCTCATCATCCTGAATTTCGCCAATCCCGACATGGTCGGTCACACCGGTGTCGTCGAAGCTGGAATCAAAGCCGTAGAGACTGTGGATGAATGTACCGCACGAATTATTTCAAAACTTCTCGAGATTGACGGCAAAGCCCTCGTCACCGCCGACCATGGAAATTGCGAGCAGATGCGCAATCCCGATGGCTCACCTAACACCGCTCATACCAGCAATCTTGTGCATTTCATTTACGTTGCCAGCGATGCAGCAAAGTTCCGCTGCGAAGATGGAATTCTTGCCGATGTGGCGCCGACTCTTTTGTTTTTGCTCGGATTGCCTCAGCCAAAAGAGATGACCGGGCACAATTTGCTCGTGCCCATTCAGGCGCCGGAATAGCAATCGCTGCTGCAGACCGATCGGCAATGTTCGGCCTCGACCTCATCGCGTCCGATTTCCAGCTTTTGATTCAGCACTCGCGTTCCGGCAATGGCGATTCGCTGCAGAAGGCGAACGCGATCCTCGGCTGTTGTCTCGTGCCAGATTGGTTTGCGCACAAGTGTGAGGACGCCATCTGATTCCACGAGCGCGCCCCAGCCCGCCGGGATCTCCGGTTCGCGAAACAATTGCTCGGGCAAGACAAGAAAGAACAAGTTCGCGCAGCGGTAGCGAACTAATTTGTCGAACTTGGTGCAATCGTAGAGACGATTTTGTAGCGCGCGCAGATCATGTAACAGGCGCGCATGACCGCGGTGCCCGATCGCGGTGAAGGCCTGCGGATCGAACTCGGGGAAAAGCGAATCGCCATTTCGCAGGTTCGGATAGTGCTCACGAAGGCATGTTTCAAGAACCTGGCGGCGCTTGCAGATCGCGTCGAGCCGGCGGCTCGCGGCCTCGCGGTGGCAATTATCGCGCCGCAGATCGCAAAGCGCTTGTTTGCATTCAAAGACTGCTGTCCATACAATCTGTTTTCGCTGCCATCGACACGCGGCCAGATCAGCACGGTAGCGACACTTCGGCAAACTCACTTCCATTGCGCACGCGGAAAACCCCTGTGCCTGTGCCCATACGAACGCGAGTCGTTTTAGCCGCGTATGCGCCTCCGTTTCACCTTTGGTGCTTATTACTCCGGCACCCATTGCGCGAGATCGCGCGCCCAATAAGTGATGATAATGTCCGCGCCGGCGCGTTTGAGGGCGGTCATAATTTCAAAAATAGCAGCACGTTCGTCCAAGAGCCCTTTTTCGGCGGCGCTTTTGACCATCGCATATTCCCCGCTGACATGGTAAACGGCAGTCGGTTTTCCGAAGCGCTCACGGACACGCCATAAGATGTCGAGATATGGCAAGGCGGGTTTTACCATCAGGATGTCCGCTCCTTCGTCGATATCCAGAGCGACCTCGCGCAGAGCTTCGTTTGCGTTGGCGAAATCCATCTGGTAAGAACGGCGATCGCCAAACTGCGGCGGGCTTTCGGCTGCCTCGCGGAATGGCCCGTAAAACGCCGACGCAAATTTGGCAGCGTAGCTGATTATCCCAGTTTGATCGAAGCCTCCGAGATCGAGCGCCTCGCGAATTGCGCGGATGCGGCCATCCATCATGTCACTTGGCGCCACCATGTCTGCACCCGCTGCTGCGTGAGAGAGCGCCGTCTTGACCAAAAGCTCAACGCTCTCGTCGTTGAGGACATGGAAATGATCTCCATCCATGCGTGTGACGCCGCAATGCCCGTGGCTCATGTATTCGCACAGGCAGACGTCGGTGATGGCGACCAGATCTGGACACTTTGCTTTAATAGCTCGCAACGCTTTCTGAATGATTCCATTTTCTGAGTAAGCGCCGGACGCCTGTTCGTCTTTGTGTTCTGGAATTCCGAAAAGCAAGACCGCTTGGAGCCCAAGGTCATGAGCGCGGCATGCTTCATCTGCAATTTGTTTTAGGGGCAGCTGAGAAACTCCCTGCATGCTGGCGATAGGCCGGGGTTCATCCAGTTTTTCGTTTACAAACAGCGGCAAAACGAAATCGTGGACGCTCAATTGCGTCTCCCGGACGAGATTTCGCAAAGCAGGGGAGCGCCGCAAGCGACGGGGGCGATGGATCAATCTTCTCATTCAACCGCACGGTACGCTCGACAAACTAGGTCGCAAGCAAAGCAGCAGCGGCTCGCGAGAACAGCGGCCCACGATCAATCGGACGCATCGGACACAAGCTTGACGACACCCGGGGTTCAGTGTCTGCATCTTGTTCGTTGTGCCCAGGTCAGACTATTTGTTGATCGATATTAGTAACTCGTATGCAAAGTTTGCGTTTGCATCGAGAAGGCGACTCTCGGCCCCCGCGCGAATCGCCACGAAGAAGCTTTCACACAGTGTGGTCGGTGGATTGCTCCGTCAACGAAACGTGCGGAAAGTTGTCGTTTCGTCGGTGGTGCCGACAAAAAATTCCGCGATAGCAAAGGCGGCAAGAAAAAGGGCCAGAGTGCTCTGGCTGGATTGGAAGCTAAATCTGGGCGTGGGAATTGATTACCCCAAGCCGCAGTCGATTGGTGCGGACCGACTGGCAAACGCTGCAGCAGTTGCGGAGCTCTATGGATTTCCCGCGGTCGTGATCGATTTTGGCACAGCGGTGACTTTCGACATCGTTTCCGAGCGTCGCACGTACATCGGCGGCTTGATTGCGCCGGGACTCGAAGCAATGACGAACTTTCTTTACAAACGAACGGCTCTTTTGCCCAGGATTTCGTTGAAAGAGCCGCGGCACGCGGTCGGTAAGTCGACAATCGAGGCGATGCGATCTGGTGCGGTAATCGGATATCGCGGATTAGTCAGAGAAATCCTTGCACGAATCAAAGCAGAGCAGTTTCCGCACAAGAAGGTTTACGTCATAGCGACAGGCGGCTACGCGCGCCTGATCGCCGGACGGTTGCAGGAGATCGGTGTGATTCGGCCGCACCTCACCTTGGAAGGTTTACGGATCGTGGCCAATCTCAATGACTAAGGACAGCAGGGACGTGATCACGATCGGCTCGCTGTTTTTCCGAAGGGCGCTGAAAAATCGACTCGCATGAGCAACTTTCCACTTGTCACGGACAGCGAACGGGGCTTGAATCGTTACTTCATGAGAATTTGGACAATGACTGCGGTTGTAGCGTTGGGGTTTAGTTCATTTGCGGCCGACAATGTCGCACCGACGAGAGCGGAATTGGAGGAAATGTACAACGGCGCTTATAAGGCGTTCGATGCAAAGAAATTTTCGGAGGCACTAAAGCAACTCGACGCGATCGATGCGCGCCAGCCTGATCTGGCCGCCTCGCGAAATTTGCGCGGGGTCATCCTGATGCGACAAGGCAACTACGATCAAGCGGAAACCACGTTTCAGGAAGCCGCCAAGATCGATCCAAAGTTTTGGAATGCGCGCTTTAACCTGGCGCAAATCCCGTTTCTCAAAAAAGACTGGGGGGAGGCGCGGAAGCGCTTCGAACAGCTGCTCTCCAGTGGCGAATCCGATCTGGCAAAAGAAGCTTCGCAGCTGATCCAATACAAAATTCTTCTGACGTACCTGATGGAAGGCAAAGGGAACATGGTGGATTCCATTTTGGCCAAGCTGGAACTTTCGCCCGATACCCCGGCTGTTGACTATGTGAAGGCAGCCGTCGCACTTCAACAGAAGAATCAAAAGGAAGCGAACGACTGGATTAGCGCGGCACAGAAGAACTTCACGCCGCAGCTGAACAAACTGTTTGCAGAATCACTTTACGAAATCGGATGGCTGGAAAAGCCAGCCGGCGAAGCGCGACCGTCATTGCCGCTGATGACAGCCGCCGAGCGCTCGGAAAAAACGAAGGCCGTCGCACGTTCCAAATTCGAGCAATCGCAGCAGGCGCTCCGGCAGCGCGATTTCGCGACAGCGCTTAAATTAGTTGATGAAGCGGACCAGGCCGATCCGAATCAGCCAGCGACCCTCAATTTGCGTGGCGAGATTCTGATGCAGCAACAGCAATTTGACCAGGCCGAAGCTGCATTTAAGACAGCAGCCAAGCTTGATCCAAAGTTCCGCGAAGCGCAATATAATCTCGCGCAAATTCCGTTCAAAAAGAAGGACTACGCAAAAGCGCGGGAGCGTTTCGAGGCGCTGTACAAGCGAACTCCAGGTGGCGATAAGAATCAGGCGGCAGAGCTTATTAAATTCAAGATTTACATGACGCTTTTGCTCGAAGGCAAAGAGAGCCGCGCGCACGCCATGATGGAGGAGTTCCAATTTACAGGCGATACGCCGGCTCTCTATTACGCTCAGGCTGCGTGGGAGTACAAACACAACAATGCGGAGAAGGCCGCTGATTGGGCCGGTTCAGCTGACAAGATTTATTCGCCAGCGCTTAACAGTGTTTTTGCTGACGCTTTTTACGATGTTGGGTGGATACAGCGGCCGGAAGGTTCGACTGCACCGGCGCTCGCGTTCGACACAACAAACGTCGGCGCGTCCCAGGCGGAGGGCGGTCCGGCGATTGAGCCAAGTCCTATTCCTGAGAGGGTTGCTGTTGCCAACAAACAGGGAGAAACAGCGAAAACCGAATCGCTTGCTTTTTCGGACCTGGCAGCGAACAACCCGAGCAGCGGGGCGGAAGGCACAACTCTGGGGACATCATCGGAACAGAGTGCCGTCTCCGCCCCCAGCGAACCGCTTGCGGGTCAAACGAGCGCTCAACCAGCCAAAATGCTTTCTCCGGGAGGATTGCCGGGCGCAGCCGCTTCGCCCTCTGAGGATGCTGCTGCTGTTGCCACTGGGAAGGCTGAGCAGTCGCCTACTGCTGCAATAAGGCCGTCACCGTCGGCAGTCGGCAAAACGCCGACCAAGATACTCGCATCGGACTCGTGGACTTCTGTCACCGGGTTTGTGACGAGCCATCGGACGTGGTTGGTGGGCGGACTGCTGTTAGCCGGCATCTTGTTTTTAGGTGGGGCGGTTGTTTCCCAGGGTCGACGCTACACGTTCACGACACCGAGTTACTTCTCGAACGGCTCTTCCGGGTCGCCCGTATCTAACCCCAGTGAACCGAGCATATTGTCCTTTCACAAGGGCATTTCGTCGGACAATGGTTTTTTGGGCGGGCCGCGCCAGGTCTCGCTGCGATTAACAGCGTCAAAGCCGTTAATGCAGCGCACGGCTTTGCGTTTAATAGAATCGGGCGGTGCTTTTGATGGTTTGACGGATTTGAGAGGCACAGTTCCACAAACGCCCGTTTCTCAAAACGCAGAAGCGGATCACAAGATACACCGGGTGGCTGCACCGATCCTAGGGGCCGCAGCCGCTTCAGTTGTCGCAGAAGCTTCCGGGCTTTCATCGTTTACTAGCAGGCGGGCGTCGGAGTCCGGTCAAACGCGTGCAGTGGCTGAGACAGTTGTGGCACCGGTCGTTGAGCCGGTCAAGGGGCCTCAGTTCGGAGCGATCGACCAAGTCCAACCGGATGCGCACATGCCGCCACCAACGGGAAAGCCGAGCAAAATCCCCGCGGTTGCTGATGTAGCAGCAACGCCAGCTATGGAGCCTGTAGCAGCTGCTATGGCGGAACCGCCCGCGCAAGAGCAAGCAATACCGCAAGTGCCACCACCGACGGAGGAGCCCAGTGCGTTACCGGTGGTTGCTGAGGTAGCCGCAACGCCAGCTATGGAGCCAGTAGCAGCCGCTATGGCGGAACCGCTCCCGCAAGAGCAAGCAATTCCGCAAGTGAGCGCTAACGGGATGGAACCCTCCACAGCTGAAGCAGTCCACGAGGTCCCCTCGTACGTTCCGGAACCCGTATCATCGCCATCGAAAATAGCCACACCCGCAACTATGTCTGAAACAACCGAAACTCCGCTCGTGGCGAAGCCACAACCACCTCCCGGCACCACGCATACTACCGTCGAACTGACTTTCTCCTTCGAGGTTGCTTCTGTGCAACTAACGCCGGCCTTCAAAGTCGGTGCCCTGCAAGTCCGGCCGGCGTCCAAGGTGGTGACTATGCGTCTGGGTCCTTTCCAAGACTCGCAGCCGATGACCGATTCGGAAGTCGCTTTCGAGATTGCAAAGGTTGCACTCGCAGGGGACGGACTTGGCAAAATACAAGTGGTTCGTTCTCAACAGCAAAAACCTTTGGCTGACGGTTCGCCTTCATTTGCGATCGCAGGTTTGCAATTCGTACCTAACCTCAAGGCCGCGCCTATCTGGCTTACTCCTTCGCAAGAGGGACGGGCATGTGTCAAGGTCAGAGCCCGCTTCCAAATCGGCGCGATCCAATTTTCGCCGTCGTTTGAGGTTGCCTCTGTTACACTGAATTCAAGTTCCAAGCGAGTTCACGTACAGCTGCCGGGCTTGAGTTCAAGCTCAGGCGAAGGAGCCCCGGTGTTCGAGATAACGAACCTGCAGCTCGATGAACGCGGCGACATCAGCATGATGCAGCTGAATCTGCTCGGCCAGGGCTCGAATCAGACGTGACGAGAAGACAAATTGACGCCTAAATGCATGTTGAGATGGAAGTATTACGTGGTTTACGAGAAGCGTCTGGAACGCCTTGGACCACTAAACGAGAAAGGTCGAGAGTACCCGCGATAAATAACCTGGCGTTTGGAAAGGCACGAAAAAAGTCGGAGTTTGTCTTGCCCATTGATGGCCACGGTCACAATAATTTTCGCGTAGCAAAGGCGTTGCTGCGGAGAAGGCGAGGCTACGGCAGAAGGTTAGGGGCGGTTATCCGTTAAGGATGGCCTTGTTGCGGCGTGACCTTCAGTTGTTGCGACAGCCTTCTGCTTCGCAGCCGATCTGATAGAGCTTGGGACGTGAATGAGACATACGAGCACGCGGACGAGTTCGGAGAGTGGTAGGGTGGATAACAGCTTTGGATTTGAGGAAAAACAAAAAGCCGCCGCGCGGTGAAGCGCGACGGCTTTTTGTCAAATGCCGGATGCTGTTTTTTGGGCTACGCAACTTACTATTTGTTAACGACCATTTGCGGTGCGGTCTGTTCAAGCTGCCACCCCTTTCTGGAGCTCCGCAGCGAGAACCTCGATTTGCCTCTCATTCGGCCAGCTGTTGCTTGAGCAATTACGATCGTGCCCGGCCGCGTCTTTTTGTCTTACTCGTAAAATCAAAATAATCGAATCGCGCGGCACACACAAATAATACACGCCATTCAACGTGTGCATCAGACAGCACCGGGACAGGTACTGGAAATGACGGACAATCGATTTCGACTATGTTGCCAGCGTCATCGTAAACGCGGATCACAGCATCATGTGACTGCATTCGTAATCGCACTCTCGGGAGGGAATCCACCTACGGAGTTAGAACCTTTCAAGGCTGACTCAAAGCGATCGGGGAAAGGACCAGGTGGATTAAAAAAGAGCGGAATTATCACAAGGCCGACCCCGCAGGCGTGCTGGCATCATCGCAACCGCTACATCACCGGGCAGATGATTGAGAATCTGTTCGAATTGCCGCCTGCCATTGAACAGGAGCGGCGAGTGAGAGCGATCGCAAAACCGCATCACGGCGATGGAAAGCGCTTCGTCGTGGGGATGAAAAGTTGAGTGCGTTTGTGATCAGCTTCCTTACCTCGTGATCACGCGATAAACGCGGAATCATGGGCATTCGGTTTAGCGGAACTGCGATGTGAAGAGAGTAAAAGCTCACCGCTCTTGAAGTCGCCCGCATGTTGATGCGTTTCGATCTCGTTGCCCGCCGCATCGTAAACCCGGATCACAGCATCATGTGAGCGGCTGTAAAACTTTGCATAGCCGATTGCATCCCTGATTGCCTTTGGGCCGCGATACCACAGGGGGCTGCATGGGAGCGCATCGCTGATTAGGTCAAAACCGCGCTTATCGGCTCGCGGCCGAATCTCGTAAACGTGTATGGAGATCGTCGAATGTTTAAGCCTATTTGGTTTAGCCCAGCATTGCTGAACCAAGTTGATGGAAGCCTTTAGAACGCGCCGGCCTCGTTTCGTCAAATCAACGACGTCTTGTCGTCGCTGCGCCAGTCTTTTCATGAGCCGTGCGAACTTTTGAGGCAGATGGTTTTGCTCACGGCGCACGATTTTTGTCAAGCTGATTTCGCCCTGGAGTTGCGCGTTGCTGACCGCATTCGGCTCGCCCTGCCACAGCCGACCGAATGGCAGCGCATCGCTGATTAGATCGACGCCGCGCGCGTGCGCGTAGAGCGGCGGACGAGCGTTCGGCTAAACCAGAGCCGCCTTCGTCGCTCGATCGTTAACGGGTCAAACCCCATCGTCCACGCCCGTAACTCTGGAAACGTTTGTCCCGACTCAAATATGATTGCAGCGTATTGTCCCCAATTGCCTTGCCACGGTCTCGCAATTGTTGCGACAAAGTTGTCTTTTTCAGGGGGGTACCGGCTTCTGTCAAAACGCGGAAGATCGCGTTTACCCCTGACACTCTGGCCAAATCGCCTAATTCTGATGTCGCGTTCGCTAATGAAAGCGGCCAAGCCTCCTCATGTCCAGCTAGCCCAGCTAAAGCATTTGCCGCCTCATCAAGTTTATCGGCGATCTTACGAAGTTCAGCAGCTTTCGATTTTAGTTCAGAGATTGTCTCCACAGTCTAACATAAGTATGGAAAACAAGCTTATCAAGGATAGCAATTAAGATTTTGATTTCTATGTTTACAGTGTGAATTTTCGCTCGGCTTTAATCCGCGCATCCTGCAGCCGATGCGGGACATCTTGCCTGATCGGAAAATCACTGGCTCGTTTCAACTCACTCCGGCCCAAGCTTACGAGGAAGCGAATAACGGCAACCGGAGCCGGGTTCATTGGGACATGGTAAGCATCCAACGCCGGGAATACGGCGGTGGAGAAGTTTGTTTTGACTGTAAATTGATCCACCGGAACCGTTTCTGCGACTCAGCTGCGTTCGCGCTAAACCGTCATACACATTTCACGTTACGCTCGCCTCGGCCGGACCCAGCAAATTTAGCTGCATCGTGGAAATGTCGCCGCTTTCGGTGAGCTCCAAATTTGCAATTTCGAACACGCGAGCTGTCTCTTCTCCGCCGGGACTGGTGCCAGGCAATTGCACAAACACCCGTTTGCAGCTCGAGTTCAAAATAACGGAAGCAATCTCAAACAACGGGGAAAACTCTACGATGCTGATTTCGCACGGGACTGTCACAAAGACAGTCGCTTGGGCCGGTTCGGATGGCGTGAGTTGGACTGGTGCAGCCTCGAAATTAGGGACGACCTGCAATCCCGCGGGTGCAGATGAATGCGAACCATTCGCAACGGGCCTCTGCTGTTTAAAAGGAAGCATCCGAAGAGTGCCTAATGTGCCCCCGACAGGCTGAATTTTTGCCGCTTCAAAACTGACTTGTAAATTCTTGGTTGGCTGAGACTGCAGGTGCAGAGCCAAGCGCATCATGACCAACCTGGATGCGGGGCGCACTGTCAAAGCATCCATTTCGAAGGTTGGCGTCAGCTGGACAGCTGTGATCTCGAATGAGAACGTGACGTCCACGGACGTTCCAGCTGGGCCAGTGCGGGGCGTTTTGGCCATGACAGCGGATGGTGACTTGTCAACTGGAGCAGTTTGGATTTGCGTGGTGTTGGGCTTGGTTGGAAGTGTCGTTGTTTGTGGAAATATTGGCTCAGCGGAAACAGCATTTGGGTAATTAGATGTGGGTTCAGGGATCGCCTCGGCTGCGGACGATTGAATCTCAGTGGAAGTTGTTTCGTACGGCATACCTTTTTCTTGTTCAATCGATTCAACTCGAGGCTTTGCTGACGCTACCGTGACGGACAGCGCGACGTCCTCTATTGCTCGGAGAATTCTGCCCGACTCTCCCGCTGTTATCGTAGAAAGCCCACCTAGTTCATCTGATTCGCAAAGGAGCTGGCGCTTGGCTTCGTGCCAATCCGAATCTGCGTCACCCGGCATCGCAAAGCTACGGCGGCGTTCGGAAAGGAAGTAGGCCCGAAGGCGAATCTCCTGGTCCGATGGCTCGGTGCGTCGCGCCATCTGGCGAGGCATTGGGAGGACTGCCGAAGGCGAAGCTCCATTGGGC
>Ga0209159_1001909_pt1 | contig 15077 bp, 19 predicted proteins | sample GraSoiAngelo_144_FD_185901 | JGI IMG/M metagenome (GOLD analysis project Ga0209159, IMG submission 185901) | Grasslands soil microbial communities from the Angelo Coastal Reserve, California, USA - 14_1009_02_40cm (SPAdes) (version 2) | ecosystem: Environmental > Terrestrial > Soil > Grasslands ...
CGTGCCCGGTGTGACCGGCGGCCGATCGGGGTAGCCGGAGACGTACGACAGGCCGCCCACGGCGGCGGCGATGCGGCCGAAGCCGGGCTGCTCCCGCCGCGGCCCCGTCTGCCCGAACGCCGAGATGCGCACCATGACGAGCGCCGGGTTGACGCGCGCGAGGTCGTCCCATCCGAGGCTCCAGCGCTCGAGCGTGCCGGGACGGAAGTTCTCGGTGAGAACGTGCGTGCGCGCGACGAGGCGACGGATCAGCGTCTGGCCCTCAGGATCGCGGAGATTGCACGTGATGGACTTCTTGTTGCGCGCCTCGACCAGCCACCAGTACGACGGCGCGCCGCCCGCCGCCGGTCGTCCGAGCCGGCGCAGATCGTCGCCGACGCCGGGTTGCTCGACCTTGATCACTTCCGCGCCGAATTCACCGAGGAGCGTCGCGCACACGGGAGCGGCCAGGAACGTGGCGAGATCGAGCACGCTGACACCATCGAGCGCGTGGGGCACGGACGCGAAGGTATCATGGCGCCATGATCGACATTTTCGTAGCCCGAGATCACGATCGCCGAGAAGGTGCTGCGCGACGCGATCGTAAGGCCGCGTGCTAGGATGACCGCCGCCATGAAGGCCATGGTCGCGCGCGCGTGGGGCGAGCCCTCGAGTCTCGTCTACGCCGACGTAACGGAGCCCACGCCCGACCCCGGCGAAGTCCTCATCGACGTGCGCGCGGTCGGGTGCAACTTCCCCGACATCCTCATCGTGCAGGGCAAGTATCAGACGAAGCCGCCCCTGCCCTTCAGCCCCGGTCACGAAGTGGCCGGCGTCGTGCGCGCGGTGGGCCCCGGCGTCAGCGAGCTCGCCGTGGGCCAACGCGTCTTCGCGCTCCTCAAGTGGGGAGGCTACGCCGAGCGGGCGGTGGCGCCGGTCGCCCGCACGCACGCCCTGCCCGACGGGATGACCTTCGAGGAGGGCGCCGCCTTCGGCCTCGTCTATCAGACGTCGTGGTGCGCGCTGACTCACCGAACGCGCGTGCGGCCCGGCGAGACCTTGCTGGTCCACGGAGCCGCCGGCGGCGTGGGACTGTCCGCCGTGCAGATCGGCAAGGTGCTGGGGGCGCGCGTGCTCGCCACCGCTGGCAGCACCGAAAAGCTCGAGGTGGCGCGCGCGGCGGGCGCCGACGTGCTGATCAACTATCGGACCGAGAACTGGGTCGAGATCGTCAAGAAGGAGACCGGTGGGCGCGGGGCCGACGTCATCTACGATCCCGTCGGCGGTGACGTGTTCGAGGGCTCGACCCGCTGCATCGCGTTCGAAGGCCGGCTGCTGATCATCGGCTTCGCCGGCGGCCGCATCGCGGACGTCGCCACCAATCGCGTGCTCCTGAAGAACATCGACGTGATCGGCGTGCACTGGGGGATGTACAACGAGCGGGATCCCGGCACCGTGAAGCGCTGGATGGGCGAGTTGCTGGCGCTCGTGGCCGGCGGCCGGCTCAGGCCGGTGATCTTCAAGAGCTATCCGCTGCGCGACGCCGCCCAGGCGCTGGCGGCGATCGCGTCGCGCGAGAGCTACGGCAAGGTGGTGCTCACTGTCTGACACCGTCCGCGTGTCCGTCCGCCGGCTCGACGCCACCGTGCCGCTCCCGGCCTACGCCCGCGACGGCGACGCCGGCCTCGACCTCTGCACCGCCGAGGCCGTGACGCTGGCTCCCGGCGCCCGGGCGCTGGTGCCGACTGGCGTGGCCGTCGCGATCCCGTCCGGCTACGCGGGACTGGTCCTGCCCCGGTCGGGTCTGGCTCTCCGCCACGGGGTGACGGTCCTCAACGCCCCCGGCCTCATCGACGCGGGGTATCGCGGCGAGGTGAAAGTGCTGCTGGTCAATCACGACCGCGAGCCCGCGAGCTTCGCGCGGGGTGAACGCATCGCCCAGCTCGTCATCCAGCCCGTGGCCCGCGCCCATCTGGACGTCGTCGATCACCTTCCGAACAGCCAGCGCGGGGAAGGCGGGTTCGGCTCGACCGGCGCCTAGCTGATACGCCGGTCGATGGTCTCCCGCGGGCCCTGCAGCGTCTCGGCCGCGGAATGCAGGGTGTCGGCGGCCTTCGACCGGGCGATCCGGGTCTTGTCGTCGACGTAGTCGATGAGGTCGCGCCCGTAGAACCACACTGCCGCCGCGCCGACGATCATGCCGAGAAGGAATCGGCCCATACGTTGCCTCCTTGGAGCTCTGTGATTGCAGAATCCACACAGCAAGCGGGGCGCCGCCACGTCTGCTCGGACAATTGTAAGACTTGCGACAGCCGCGCGCCGATCTTTTGCCTTCGTCTCTTGTGGGCCTGGCGCATCAGTGTATGCTGCGCCCCCGTGAAGACGGTAGGAGAAACACTCGAGCACGCGCTGCGCATTCGTGAGCGTCAGCAGGCCGCGATTGCCGCACTCGGACAGCGCGCGCTCGCCGTGCGTGACTTGCGCGTGCTGTTGCCGGAAGCGGTGCGACTCGTCGCCGACACGCTCGAGGTCGAGTACGTGAAGATCCTCGAGCGGCTCCCCAGCAGCGACGCTTCGCTGTTGCGTGCCGGCGTCGGCTGGCGGCCCGGAGCGGTCGGCGTCGTCACGATGACCGAGGAGACGGAGACGCGTTTTCTCCACGCTCACGGCGTCGTGAGCGGGCTGAGCGTGGTCATCGGTGGTCCGCGTCATGAGTGGGGCGTGCTCGGTGGCCACACGCGGCGCCGGCGGGACTTCAACGGCGACGACGTGCACTACCTCGCCGCCGTCGCCAACGTCGTCGCCGCCGCCGTCGAGGCCGACGCCGCCCAGCGCCGGCTCGCGTTCCTCGCCGAGGCCAGCACGGTCCTGAGCGCGTCGCTGGAATACGACGCGACGCTCAAGACGTTGGCCCGGCTGGCCGTTCCCGAGCTGGCCGACTGGTGCTTCGTCGACGTGGTGGACGACAAAGGCGGGCGCGCTCGCCGGGTGGCCGTCGTGCACCTCGACCCGACTCGCGAGTCGCTCGGCTGGGAAATCTCCCACGGCGGCGCGCTCGACCCGGACGCGCCCGACGGCGTTTCCGCCGTCATCCACGGCGGCCGCCCCGACCTGCGGCCGGTCTATCTGGACCGACGGCTCGGACTCTGCTCGCTCATGCTCGTGCCGCTGACGGCGCGTGACCGCACCTTCGGAGTGATCGCGTTCGCCGCCGCGGAGTCCCGACGCCGATTCGGGCCCGACGACCTGGCCGGCGCCGAGGAGCTGGCTCGCCGCGCGGCCCTGGCCGCCGATAACGCCCGTCTCTTCCAGGAGGCGTCCGGGGCGAACCGCGCCAAGGATGAATTCCTGACCGTGCTGTCCCACGAGTTGCGCACGCCCCTGACGTCGATCCTGGGCTGGGCCCGCATGCTCCGTTCCGGCAAGGTCGCGGCCGACGCGGTGGAGCGCGCGCTCGAGACGATCGAGCGCAACGCGGTCGCCCAGACGGCGCTCGTCGACGATCTCCTCGACATCTCGCGCATCGCCAGCGGGACGTTCGCGCTCGACGTGCATGCGCTCGATCTCGTCGGCGTCGTGGAGGTGTCGCTCGAGTCCGCGCGACCGGCCGTCGAAGCGGCGGGCCTTCATCTGCGAACGGTCCTGCCGAACGCTCCGCTGATGGTATCGGGGGACGCCGGGCGACTCCAGCAGGTCGCCGGCAATCTGCTCGCCAACGCGATCAAGTTCACTCCGGCGGGCGGCAACATCACGGTAAGCCTCGAGGCCGACACCGAGCGGGCTCGGCTGACGGTGGCCGATACCGGCCCCGGCTTGAGCGCCGATTTTCTCCCTCACGTCTTCGACAGCTTCCGACAGGCGGACAGCTCGCTCACGCGCGTGCACGGCGGCCTCGGGATCGGCCTGGCCATCGTGCGTCACCTGGTCGAGCTGCACGGCGGGCGCGTGTCCGCGGCCAGCGCCGGCCCCGGCGCGGGCTCGTCGTTCGTCGTCGAGCTACCGCTCGTGCAGGTCTCGACCAGCGAGCGGTCGGTTGTCGAGGCCTCGCCGGCGACGCTGCGGGGTGTGCGCGTGCTCATCGTCGAAGACGATCGGGACACTCGCGAGCTCCTCGAGACGGCGCTCTCCGGATTCGGCGCGGCCACCCGCGGCGTCGTCTCCGTGCACGACGCCCTGCACGCCGTCGCGACGTGGCAGCCGCACGTCGTGGTTGCCGACATCGCGCTGCCTGGCGAGGACGGGTACGCGCTGATCGACCGTCTCCGCCGGCTGCCGGTGAGGACTCCGGCCATCGCGCTCACGGGTTACGCCCGGAACGAGGATCGTCAGCGCGCGCTCGCGGCCGGGTATCAGGTGCACATCGCGAAGCCGGTCGAGCCGGTGGAGCTGGGTCGCATCGTGGCGTTGCTGGCGGGCGGGATCTGAACGACCGACCGTGGGAGGGGCCGAAGCCCCTCCCACGGTGCAAGAGGCGAAGCTACGGAGCCGAGACGGTCGCGCCGTCGCCCGTGGCCGAGATCGTGAACGTGCCGAGGGCGGCGTTGATCGCGAAGTTGTATGCCCCGCCCCACGCGGTGCTGGGCGGCGTCGGGATCGCGGCCATGAACGGACCGGCCGTGATGTTCTGCGGGCTCGTGGCGATGGCCGTGAGCAAGCCGAGCACGCTCGGCAGCGTGCCCATGTGGGCCGTCCACGCGGAAACCGCCGAGGCCAGGCCGCGGATGTCAGCCTGGGCCTTCGCGATGCGCGCCCGCGCCTGCATGTTGGCATAGAGCGGAACGGCGATCGCGGCCAGGATACCGATGATCGCGACGACGATCATCAGCTCGATGAGCGTGAAGCCACGCTGATTGCCCATCGTGCAGCGTCTCTTGTGCCAGAAGTTGAACATGTCCCCCTCCTCCAATGCGTGTCGTCCACCACAGCCAATGCGTCCCGTCCACCGCACACGGCGTCACGCTCCTCGTTGCCGCGTGCGCCGTCTCTCTGCGGGCCACCGGAGCACCGTCCATGCCAGGGCTCCTCGCCAAGCAGAATCAAGCGGTTGCAGCACATCGGAGCGCCGGCGTTCTGTCATTCCTCGGCAACTGACTGACGGGAAATGTCACCGGCGATCCGGCGGAAAGGCCCGCGGGCGCCCCGTGTGCGGAAACGACGAGCGTGAGAGAATCCCGCCGCGTCGGGGCGCGCGCAGAGGAGGACATTGTGAACGGGAAGACGGACACGCTGCGAGTCGGAATCGTTGGAGCGGGGGCGAACACGCGCAAGTACCACATCCCGAATCTGAGAGCCCAGCCCGGCGTCGAGATCGTGAGCGTCGCCAACCGGACGCGCGAGTCGGGCGAGCGCGCCGCCAAGGAATTGGGCTTCGCACGCGTCTACGATACGTGGCGAGAGCTCGTCGAAGCGGACGACACCAACGCGATCTGCATCGGGACGTGGCCGTACCTGCACGCGCCCGTGACCATCGCCGCGCTCGCGCGCGGCAAGCACGTGCTCTGCGAGGCGCGCATGGCCATGAACGCCGCCGAGGCCCACGCCATGCTCGAGGCGTCGCGCCGCGCCCCGCACCTGATCGCTCAGCTCGTCCCGGCACCGCATACGTTGTGGGTCGACGCGACGCTGCAGTCGCTGATCGCCGACGGTTATCTCGGCGACGTGCTCGCCGTCGAAGTGCGGGCGACCCAGGGCAAGTTCGTCGACCGCGAGGCTCCACTGCACTGGCGGCAGGATCAGAGCCTGAGCGGCTTCAACATGCTGAACATGGGCATCTGGTACGAAGCCATGATGCGCTGGGTCGGCCCCGCGGCCCGCGTGTCCGCGATGACGTCCGTGGCCGTCCCGAAACGCCGCGACGGCAGCGGTGTGACGAAGCAGGTCACCGTGCCGGATCACGTGGACATCCTGGTCGACCTCGAACGCGGTGGGATCGGCCACTTGCGCTTCAGCGCGGTGACGGCGCTGGCGCCCGCCAGCGAGGTCTGGTTGTTCGGCACCGAAGGCACGCTGCGCGTGGAGGCCGACGCCCTCAAGCTCTGGGGCGGGCGGCGGGGCACTCCCGCGCTGAGCGAGATCCCCATCACGGCCGAGCGACGGGGTGGCTGGCGTGTGGAGGAGGAGTTCGTCAATGCCGTCCGCGGCAAGGAGCGGATCACTCGAACGGCGTTCGACGATGGCGTGCGCTACATGGAGTTCACCGAGGCGGTCGCGCGGAGCGCCGCGCGTGGAGAGACGGTCCGGCTGCCGCTCACCCTCGCCTGAGTGGCGAACCGTCCGGTCGTGATTCGCACGGTCACGGGTCGTGGTGGAATCCGGCCCCGAGATGCGGTATTTGTCACCGTCACACGGTAACCGCCTCGGAGACGGGAGCACGAGTCAGAGATGCGAATCTTCAGACCGGAAGTCGAGTCCATCCTCAAGGCGCTGGGGGCCCTCGCCCTCCTCGCGCTCGTCCTGGCGCCCATCGCGTGGGGCTACGAGCAGCGGCGTCAGGCCCGCGCGTGGCAGTCGGTGGCGTGCGCCTATCGCGTGCGCGAGGTGGCCCAGCGTGCGCCGATGATCCGCGTCGACTACGCCACCGATCCTTGCGGCGCCCTGCACCGTCTCGGGCTCGGGCTCGAGCCGCCGCCGCGCTGATCGCAGCGCGCTCGGTGGGCGGGTTATGCGCGGCGCGCGCGGGCAGGCGTGACTGCGAGCTCAGGCGCTGCGATGAGTGGCGGCAGGGTACGGGCGGGCGCCGCCACAGGCGTCGTCCACGGCCGACAACAGCTGGTCGCGACGCAAGGGCTTGGTCAGGACACGCCACGCTCCGAACTTCTCTGCGCAGTCGAGGAAGTCGACGCCGGCGTCGCTTCCTCCCCCCGAGATCGCGATGATCTTCACCGTGCTCGTCCGGGTGAGCTCGAGGATCAGGTTCAGGCCGGATTCGTCGGGAAGGAAGATGTCGGTGATGACGAGATCGGGCTGATGCGCGCGGTACATCACGAGCGCGTCCCGCGCACCGGACGCGCAGAAGACCTCGTGACGGACCTTGGTGAGGATGTCGCGGAGCACGTCGAGGAGGTCACATTCGTCTTCGACCACGAGGATACGAGCCATCTCTGTCATCGCAAACTGCACACACGATGCCATCCGTGAGCATTGCCAGATCGCTGATTTAGAGCACCACTCGCGCGTCCGATCACTCGACGGCGTGTCGCGACGGCTTGACGGCTGACAAAAATGGCATCGCCGCACCCGAGCCAAGGAGACCCGACCATGCCCGACCTCTTCGAGACCATGCAGACGATGCGCGCGATGCGCCGGCTCAAGCCCGACCCGGTGCCCGACGAACTCATCCGCAAGATCCTCGCGGCGGGGATTTGCGCCCCGAACGGCGCCAACCTCCAGACCTGGCGCTTCCTCGTCGTCAAGGATGAAGCGATCAAGCGTCAGGTGCAGGTCTACTACAAGCGCGCGTTCGACGAGGTCATGGGGCCGCAGTACCGGACGTCCCCGCCGCCACCCGGCGTGACGAAGGAAGCCTACCTGCGACAGATGGCGGCGGTGGAGTACCTCACCGATCACTTCCACGAGGCGCCGGTGTGGATCGTCGCGTGTCTGGACCATGGCAAGGGAACGCCCAACCGTGGCTCGGGCGCGTCCATCTATCCCGCGGTGCAGAACATGCTGCTCACCGCGCGCGCCCTCGGGCTGGGCGCAACACTCACGACCCGCCACCTGATGTACGAGAAGGAGACGGAAGCGGCCCTGGGCCTACCGCTCGGCGTGCACTCCTACGCGATCATTCCGATCGGCTATCCGATGGGGAAGTTCGGGCCGGTGGGACGCGGCCGCCCGCTCGCTGAGATCGTCTTTCAGGACCGCTGGAACGATCGCTACGCCGTCTAGCCGTTCAGCCGACTCGCGTTCGCCGGGTTCGGCGGCTCACCCGGAGCGGTGACTCTGGCGGCCCTGGAGGCGGCGGTGGCTCGGCGGGCGGTCCTCGCCGGTCCAGAGCGTGAGCAGACGGCGCTTGCCGTCTTGAATGGCATCGTGGGCCGTGTCGAACTGGTCATCGGATCGCTGAACCACCGCCCCTCCGTGGCGGATCTCCCAGCGCCAACGGGCGTCCGGCTCTGCGATGGCGACGACTTCCATGCGACTCCTCCACGTTCGCGGTGGAAGGAGTCTACGCCACGTCGGGAGGCTGCGCTACGGCCTCGCCGGGCCACATCACTTGGAACGTTCTCTCTTGAGCTTGCTGTAGCAGTCGACGTGGACGACCGCTCGGTGAGCCCGAAACTGGGACACCATCCGGTAATGCTCCTCGCGGAGATCGACGCGTTCGCCGCACAGGGCACAGCTGGACTTCCGGCGCTCCTTGAGCGGGTCTGGCCCGCCACCTCCTCTTCGCTCCATCGACACCCTCTGCCGTCGTGCCTGTTCGATCGCATCGTCCACGCGTGACACCGAGCGCGAGCGAATCACAGGACTCCGCGCGGTTCCACGGTAGCAAAAGGGCCGCCGCCCGGCGCCGAAGATTTCGAGAGCGTCACGGCGTCAGGCCTCGAGGTGGCGAGCTCCGCAGATGCAGACGTGGAGCGAGCGGGGCTGATGCTCGATTCGTGACGCGCAGACGTGCTCGATGCCGGCCTCGGCGCAGAGTTTGGGGGCATCGCTAGTCACGATGCTCCTGCGGAAGAGCGTCGATCGAGGCGACCTCGATCACGTGGACCCGCCTCGGTCGGCCTTCATCGGCCCGAATCGGTGTACGGCAGATGGGGCAAGAGGTGTCGCAGCGCGTGTGGATGTCCGCGCCCCTATGGGTGGTCATCGAGCGATCGGAAGATGCCGGCACAATCAGGACACCCATCATTTAGTCTGCACGTTGCCAGAGGTCGGTCGGAAGACAAGACGTGAAACAATTTTCCTAAGTCCTGCGCTCCCGAGCCTCGCCTTGACAGCCGAGCGGTCTCGGCGCTACAGGTCTCGCGGCGCCCGAACGCCAGGGGCGTGACTCGACGAGGAGGACGACTCCATGACCACCCCGCTCGTGACCTACACGGTCGACGGCCGCGTCGGCATCGTGACGCTCAACCGGCCGGAGAAGCTCAACGCCATCACGCCCGAGCTGAAGCGCCTGCTCATCGAGCGCTTTCACGAAGCCGATCGTGACCCGGCCACGAACGTCGTCGTGTTGCGCGGCGAGGGACGCAGCTTCTGCGCCGGCTACGATATCGGGCCGAGCCCTGCGCGCGCCGCGCGGCGAGGCAACGCGCTGGCCTGGCACGAGTCGCTCACCGACGACGTGGCCCTCGAGATGACCCCGTGGGACATGAAGAAGCCGGTGGTCGCCTCCGTGCAAGGTCACTGTCTCGGCGGCGGCTGCGAGATGGTGATGATGTGCGACATCACGATCGCCTCCGACGACGCCGTCTTCGGTGAGCCGGAGATCCGCTTCTCGAACGTCGGCCCCGCGCTGATCATGCCCTTCGTCATCGGCCTCAAGCGGGCGCGCGAGATGCTCTACATCGGCGACCCGATCGATGCCCAGACCGCGCTCGCCTACGGCATGGTCAACCGCGTCGTGCCTCGAGCCGAGCTGCTCACCGCGACGCTGAAGTTCGCGCGGCGGATGGCGCTGATCGCTCCCGAGGCGCTGGCCGGCACCAAGCTGGCGATCAACCGCGGCGCCGACGCCGCCGGCTTTCGCAACGCGATCCGCGCCGGCCTCGACGTGCTGGCGCCGCTCTACGCGGCGCGGACCGAGATCGGGATGAAGTTCGACGAGATCCGCGAGAAGGAGGGGCTCGGCGCGGCACTCAAGTGGCGCGCGGCCCAGTTCGCCGAATAACGTTCGCGCCGGCAGGAGCACGAGGATCCGGCGCGCTTGACCTCCCGCCGGTTCCGGACGATGCTTCGCGCACCGACCGGCTGGAGAGAGGCCCACTACGACGGAGGACGCGATGGCCCGAGCTGCCCGTCACATCGTCTCGTTCGTTCTCGCTGTTGCGGTGCTCCCCGTCGTCCTCTCGGAACATGCCGAGGGCCAGACGGGTGAATCGGTCATCGCCTGGCACGTCACGATCGCGCCGAGCTGGTTCGATCCCTCGACGGCGCCCGCGCAGATCACGCCGTTCGGCATCCTCTACGCGCTCCACGACTCCGTCGTGCGCGCGACGTACGGCAGCAAGATCGGCCCGGGGCTGGCCGAAGCGTGGTCCGAGAGCCCGGACGGCCTGACCTACGAGTTCCGGCTACGGCGCGGGCTCAAGTTCCACAACGGGGACGCCGTCACCGCGGAGGACGTGAAGTTCAGCTTCGAGCGCTACAAGGGCGCCGCGGCCAAAGAGCTGCAGTCGCGGGTCGAGGCCATCGAGGTCGTGAATCCCCTCACGGTGAAGTTCCGGCTCAAGGCGCCCTGGCCGGACTTCATGACGTTCTACGGCACGACGGTGAGCGGGGCCGGGCTCGTCGTGCCGAAGAAGTACATCACGCAGGTCGGCGACGAAGGCTTCCGCAAGCATCCGATCGGCGCCGGCCCGTTCAAGTTCGTGAGCCACACGCCGGGCGTCGAGGTGGTCGTCGAGGCCTATCCCGGCTACTGGCGCAAGGTCTCCAACGTGAAGCGCTTCGTGATGAAGAGCGTGCCGGAGGGCACGACGCGTGTGGCGATGCTGAAGAACGGCGAGGCCGACATCGCCTATGCGCTCGACGGCGAGGACGCGCTCAACGTGAGGCGCGATTCGCGGCTCGCGCTCATTCCGTCGAAGCACGCGTCGATCTACTGGATCGAGTTCGCCGACCAGTGGGACCCGAAATCCGTCTGGCACGACAAGCGCGTGCGCCAGGCAGCGATCCTCGCCATCGACCGGCCCGCCGTCAACGAGGTGTCGTGCCTCGGGTTCTGTCCGCCGACGAGCATCATCATCCCGCGCGTCATGGACTTCGCGCTCCAGACCCCGGCCGCGTCCTACGATCCGGAGAAGGCCAAGAAGCTACTGGCCGAAGCCGGCTATCCGAACGGATTCGACGCCGGCGACTTCGTGCCGATGCCGCCGTTCATGACCACGGGGGAGGCGTGCGTGAACTTCCTGGCCGCCGTCGGGATCCGCACCAGGATCCGGCCGACCGAGCGGGCGGCCTTCCTCACGAACTGGCGCGAGAAGAAGTTGCGCGGGATCTTCATGCCGGCGGTGGGTAACTCCGGCAACGCGGCCAGCCGGGTCGGCGAGTTCATCTATTCGAAGGGGACGTACGCCTACGGCGGCTACCCGGACATCGACGAGCTCTTCCTGCAGCAGTCGAAGGAGCGCGACGTCGCGAAGCGCGAGGCGATCCTCCACAAGATCCAGCAGCTCACGATCGACCGCGCGATGTTCCTGCCGATCATGGACTACCGCACGCTGCGCGGCGTGGGCCCGCGCGTGGCCGACCACGCGCTCGACGGGATGCCGCTGAACCCGTTCCCGATCTACGAGGACATCAAGCTGAAGAACTAGGGCCGCTCATTTCACCCTGAGTCGTTTGAGGCCATCTCGGACAGTGACGACCGGTATGCGAGAGTCGACGAGATACCGAGCGATCGCCCCGAGCATCTCGGGCGTACAACTCGGGGCCCTGCCCTCGTGGTCGATCTGATGAAACATCAGAACGAGCCAGGCCTGCCGATGTCGGGCGGCCTCGATCCACTTTCTGACCTCGCGAATCGTCGTGCGAAGCGTGACCGCCTTGCATTTCAGCAAGAACGGATCGACGCCCTCGTCGTTCAATCCGTCGTGGACGCTCCGCGCGCCCAGAAATCCCGCCCGTTTGACGACCGCGACGATCCGCTGATCGTATTCGCCGTAGGGATAGCTGAAGGTTTCGACGGAGCCGACCAGGCGTTCCAGGTACCGTCGCGACAGCAGGATTTCCTCCTCGATGATCCGTTGTGTTTCAGTCGGAAGCCGCTTGTGGGACGCGGTGTGGCATCCGATTTCGTGCCCGCGTGCCGTCAGGTCCCGAAGGTGGTCGACGTTCATGTAGCGGGGGAACTGCTGGTCGTCCAGACAACCACTGATGATGTAGTGCGTGCTCGGGAGCTGCGCCTCATCCAGGATCGGAAGCCCCTGCTCATAGCTGCACCTCCAGCCATCGTCAAAGCTCAAACTCACTGCGCCATTCGGGAATACGTCACCCATAGGCAAATGCCATCACCTCACCGGTGCCCCCGCCCCACCCACCGCACGGGTCAGCGGCAACTCACCTCGACCGCATCGATCCGACCGACCGTCTGACTGGCCCGCTTTCCCGGCTGGACGGTGCCGATCACGACGGCGGTGGCGCCGGTGCGGCAGGGCGGTGGCCCCGATCCGAAAATCACGACCGACCGCACGCCATCCGAAAGATCGAACGTGTACTGCGGCTGCCCCCGGCACGAGCTCCCTGTTCTCAGATTCTCGACGTGCCCAGCCACCTCGACGTGACGTCCGGCGAAGCCGTCGAGGTCGGCCAAGAGATGATCCAGGAGCACCTCGTCGGGGCTGGCCGCGTCCACGCCATGACCAGGAGACTGGCGACGCCGACGACCGCCCGAGCCCGGGCGCCGATCATGGTGTGATCTCCGGTCGCCGGCGACGCTCGTGTGCCCGGGCGAACAAGTCGTATACCGCGGGGAGCACCAGCAGCGTCATCGCCGTCGCGGACACCAGGCCACCGATCACCACGCGGGCGAGCGGACGTTGGATCTCGGCGCCGATGCCGTGAGAGAGCGCCGCGGGAAGGAAGCCGAGAATGGCAACGATGGCGGCGTTCGGGACCTCGGCCTCGATCTCCTCGGCGGCGTGACCGGGCCAGAGCGTAATGACGTCGACCTGGGCGTCGGCGACGTCCGGATACGCCTCGATGGGTAGCCGCTTGAAGGCCACGATGCCGACGCCGACCAGCAACACGGCCGCGGCGAGCGTGACGAAGCGCTGGTGAAGCGCGAAGCCGACTAGCCGCGCGATCATGTCCGCGCGGCCACCGCCGAGTGGTCCATGGGCCGCTCCTCAGGGCGTCACCGTTGTTGCGACAGGCATTCGCGGACGGGCACTGAGCGCGGGCGTGCGTGCGCGTGGCAAGCGGGCAAATCAGCGCGCAGGCCGGCTTCGAGTGCTAACGAGCCGCGGTTACGGGCGGGAGGTCAGGCGAGCGGAGGAGCGCGACTGGGAGCGGATGCGACGGAAACGGAGGTCGGAACCGAAATCGCGACTGACGGGACGACACCGACGACCAGCGCCACCACGCGGGGGGACCACGCGAGGCTGGGCTGAATGCCTCCGAGACCGCTCGTGATGAACAGGACGACATCGTCAAAGTCGGCGTTGTCGTACAGCCCGGCGATCCACGTCGGGTCGGGTGGGCTGGCATACGCCGCCGGCATCAGCGCCAGCGCCGTCATGATGAGGAGGAGACCCAGAATGCGTCGGCCCATCACGTTCTGAAGATTATCTCGCGCTCGCCCTGGGCTGCAAGATCATTCACTTCGGTGGGGTCTTTGCACTATGTCGCTGCGACGCTCGGGGTTGTCGCGAGATCCCTTGGGGCCCCGCACGCAGGCGCAGAATCCGCTGGACCTCGACGCGCGGCGCCGTGAGGTGCGACGGACGCTGGCGGCGGCGATCGAGCAGGCCGAGCACAGGATCGCGTTCATATCGCGCTCGCCAGCGCCGCAGCGAACGCGGATGAATGCCCAAGATATCGGCCGCCTGCACCCACGTGAGACTGCCCGCCAACGCGCGCATGATCACCTGCTGGTAGGTCATCGCCCGCTCCACCGCGGCGGCGGCGAACGCCATCAGCACCTCCTTGGTTGCTGATGGACATACGACGAGCCGCTCGAAGAGCGGACACTTCACTTGCTCTCGGGAGCGGACAGATCATGTGCTCCCTACAGCCGAAGTCGGGCGCTTGACCCTCCCCGCCTGACGCCCTAGAGTCCGGGCGTCGTACCGCCGCCGCCGGGGAGGCGCCACAATGAGCCTCGCGCTGGTCATGCTGCTGCTTGCCGACCTCACTGTCGGCGGCTTACCGCACAACCATCACAAACCCCGGCTTGCGGGCTACGAACTAGGAGGTTCGGAATGAAGATCGTGGTTATCGGCGGCACCGGCCTGATCGGCTCGAAGACCGTCGCCATTCTGCGCCAGGGCGGCCACGAGGTCGTCGCCGCCTCGCCCAACACCGGCGTCAACACCATCACCGGCGAGGGCCTCAAAGAGACCATGGCCGGCACGCAGGTGGTGATCGACCTCGCCAACTCGCCTTCATTTGAAGACAAGGCGGTGCTGGAATTCTTCGAGACCTCCGGGCGCAACCTTCTCGCGGCGGAGGCCGCAGCCGGCGTCCGGCACCATGTCGCGCTCTCCATCGTCGGAACCGACCGGACGCCCGACAATGGCTATTTCCGCGCCAAGGTCGCCCAAGAGAAACTGATCGAGAAATCCGGCATCCCCTACACCATCATCCGCTCGACCCAGTTCCTGGAATTCCTCGGCGGCATCGCCGCTTCAAGTGCGGATGGAAAGATCGTCAGGCTTTCGCCCGGCCTCTTCCAGCCCATCGCGGCGGACGACGTTGCTGCCATCGTCGCCGATGTGGCGCTCGCGGCGCCACGAAGCGGCATCGTCGAGATCGCCGGCCCGGAACGAGCACCGTTCAACGAAATCGTCGCCCGCTATCTGAAGGCGCTCGGCGACCCGCGTGAGGTCGTGAGTGACCCCGAGGCCCGATACTTCGGCGGCCGCGTTGAGGAGCGCTCGCTCGTGCCGTTGGGGGAAGCGCGCCTCGGCCGCATCGGTCTCGACGAATGGCTCCGCCGCTCACAGGCAAGAGCCTGATCCCGCATCCGCCAACCGAAGGAGAGGGCTCCATGAAACGCACCCTCTGTTCGCTGCTTGTCTCGCTGCTTGTCGCCACCCTGCCGTTCGGCAGCGTCCTCGCCGATGAGCCGAAGTCGAAGAACGCCAAGGTGACCCTCGTCTACCAGCACGAGCTGCCGAACGTTCCCGGCAAGAGCATCAAGGGCGTCCTCGTTGAATACGGCCCGGGCGGCTACTCGCCTGGCCACACGCATCCCAAATCCGCCTTCATCT
>Ga0209159_1001910_pt1 | contig 15075 bp, 13 predicted proteins | sample GraSoiAngelo_144_FD_185901 | JGI IMG/M metagenome (GOLD analysis project Ga0209159, IMG submission 185901) | Grasslands soil microbial communities from the Angelo Coastal Reserve, California, USA - 14_1009_02_40cm (SPAdes) (version 2) | ecosystem: Environmental > Terrestrial > Soil > Grasslands ...
CGCGTCCATGTGGTTGCCCTGCCCGCCGATGCCGACCAGCGCGATCGCGCGCGGCGAGTGCCGCCGCCGGATCTCGTTCAGCCGGGCGGCGATCTCGGCGATCGCCGTCGTCCAGTCGATCGGCTCGAAGGAGCCGTCGGGGGCGCGGCGCATCGGCTGGCGCACGCGGTCGCCGTGCTCGACGTAGTGGGCGATGCCGAACGCCTTGTTGCAGACGTAGCCCTTCGTGATGGGATTCGTCTCGTCGCCCCGCACGGCCACGATGCGGCCGTCCTCCACGTCGACGCGCAGCCCGCAGTTGTGGCTGCAGAGGACGCACACGGTGGGAAGGTTCGTTCCGCTCTCGGTCATCGTCCGTCCTCCGTCCGATATGCCGGGCCCGGGCGCGCCTGCATGTCGCGTGCGGTCACGGGCTCGCCGCAATGCTCGCAGGTGAGATGGAGCGTCGCCACGTGCCCGCAGCGGCGGTGCACGCGCTCGACGGGCGGCCCCTTCGGGCCCGCCATGTGCCGGTCGCCCCATCCTGCGATGCTCACGACGACGGGGTAGAGGTCGAGCCCCTTCTCCGTGAGCCGGTACTCGAAGCGCCGCGGCCGGTCCTGGTAGCGCTCGCGCCGGAGCACGCCGTTCTTCACGAGCTTCGCGAGCCGATCGGCGAGGCGGTGGCGGGTGATGCCGAGGCTCGCCTGGAACGCCTCGAAGCGGCGCGTGCCGAGGAACGCATCGCGCAGGACGAGGAGCGTCCAGCGGTCGCCGATCACGGAGAGCGTCCGCGCGATCGTGCAGTCGAGCTTACCGACCTCGCTCCAGCGCACGCGCCCCTATAGTTCCAAAATGGAACTTGATGCAAGCGGGGGGGACCGCGCGTCACCAGGCGTACGCTTCGGGCGCCTCGCCGCCCGGGCCCGGGAAGATGCGGTCGAGCTTCGCGAGCGCGTCCTCGGGGAGCCGGAGCTCGAGCGCGCGGAGGCTCGCGTCGAGCTGCTCCAGGGTGCGCGGCCCGACGATGGGCGCCGTGACGGCCGGGGTGTGCAGCACCCATGCCAGCGCCACCTGGGCGGGAGGGTGGCCCAGCTCGCGACAGAGCGCCTCGTAGGCCGCCACCCGGTCACGGTGGCGCTCGAGCAGGCGCTGCTGCCGCTCGCTCGCGCGCCGGCCCTCGGCCGCCTTCTCCAGGGCGCCGCCCAGGAGCCCTCCCGCGAGCGGGCTGTACGGAACGAGCCCGAGGCCGTGCGCGCGGCAGGCAGGGATGACCTCGAGCTCGACCGTGCGCGCCACCAGGCTGTAGACGCTCTGCTCCGACACCAGACCCAGGAAGTTGCGCGCCGCCGCCGTGGCGCTCGCCTGCGCGATCTGCCAGCCGGCGAAGTTGCTGCTCCCGACGTAGAGCACCTTCCCCTGCTGGACGAGCACCTCCATCGCCTGCCACAGCTCGTCCCACGGCGTGTCCCGGTCGATGTGGTGCATCTGGTAGAGGTCGATGTGGTCGGTGCGCAGGCGGCGCAGGCTGCCCTCGCACGCCTGGCGGATGTGATAGGCGGAGAGGCGCCCGTCGTTCGGACCCGGGCCCATCCGCCCGTAGACCTTGGTCGCGAGGACGATCCGCTCGCGCCGGCCACCGCCCTGCGCGAGCCAGCGGCCGATGATCTGCTCGGTGACGCCCTCGCCCGTGCGCCAGCCGTACACGTCGGCCGTGTCGAAGAAGACGATCCCGAGCTCGAGCGCGCGGTCCATGATGGCGAAGCTGTCGCTCTCGCTGGTGAGTGGGCCGAAGTTCATGGTGCCGAGGCAGAGCCGGCTGACCCGGAGCCCGCTCTGGCCGAGACGGACGTGGTCCATGCGGGCGTGTCTACCACGCCGCGCGGCGTCTCAGAACATGGTCCTCGTCACAGGCCGAGGTCCCGCTCGACGTGCGCGGCGCGCAGGGGGGCACGCAGCTCCGCGAACAGCCGCTGCGCCTCGCGCAGTTCCCGCTGGCGCACGGCTTCATCGCCCGTGAACAGCGCCAGGCGCGCGCGCGTGGCATGGATGAACGGCGCGTATGCGCGCGCCTCGGTCATGGTCACGAGCGCGGCGGCCTCGCGCAGCATCGCGTCCACCTCCGCGGCGCCCTGGGCGCCGTCGAGCGCGAGGAGCACCCGCGCACAGGCGACGAGGGCGCGGATGGCGTAGACCGGCGCACGTCGCCGCCGGCCGACCTCGAGCGCGAGCGACATCGTCTCACGCGCGCGGGCGCGGTCTCCCAAGCCGACGCACGCCTCGGCCAGCATCGCCAGCGTGACCATTTCCATGAAGAGCACCGTCCGCCGCTCCCGCATCAGGGCGAGGGTGGCGCCGAGGGTCCCCGCCGCGTCGCTCCACCGGCGAGCGCCGAGCTGCGCGCGGCCGAGCGCGCCGAGGGCGAGCGTTCGCGAGAGAGCGGTTCCGACCGCTTCGGCATGCTCGACGGCCTGCCGCGCCCGCTGCAGCGCCCGCTCGCCGTCGCCGGTCATGAGGCCGAGCAGGCTGAGGGCGTTCAGAACGATGCACAGGGACTCGCGGTCGGTGCGCGCTCGCGCGACGTCCATCGCCGGCCGCGCGGCGCGTTCCGCCTCCTCGAAGCGGCCGAGATGCACGAGGACGGAGGTACGATGCGCCAGCAGGAGCCCGAGGGGGCTGGCCCCGACCTCCGCGTCCAGCTCCGGGGCGCCCCGGCCGAGCGCCTCGGCCTCCTCGCTGAGCGCCAGGGCTTCGCCGAGCGGCCCGGTCGCGTGGAGGGCGGCGACGAGCGGCAGGCGAGCGATGAAGCGGAGAAAGCCGCTGCCCGACTCCTCGGCCAGGCGAAGGCTCTCGCGCAGATGGGACATTCCCTCGTCCATCTCGCCCAGCGCGAGCCTGGCGACGCCGTAGCTGCTGAGGAGACGGACACGAGGGCTCGCATCCTCGAGCCGTTCGGCGAGCGCCATGCCCTCCGCGAACACGGCCGGTGCGTCGTCCTCCCACGACCCGAGGGTGTACGAGCCGTAGATGATGTTCCGCCGCGCCAGGACGCCGAGCGCGAGGGTCTCCGGCGACTCGGGCACGCCGGCGAGGAGCGTCCGGACCTGCCGCCAGTGATGCACCCGCTCGGACCGGTTGCGCGACCCGATCCAGTCGGCCGCACGCCGGTGCCACTCGGCCGCGAGCCGCGCCTCGCCGGCCCGCTCCCAGTGGTAGGCGAGGAGGCCGGCGCGCTCGTCGAGCTTGTCCCGATGGAGCTCCTCGACGGCGCGCGCCAGCGTCGCGTGCACGCGCGCCCGGCGCTCGCCCAGCTGCGACCGATAGGCGACCTCCTGCGTCAGCGGGTGCTTGAAGGCGTACTCGACCTCCGGATACGGCGCCTCCTCGTACAGGAACTCGGCCGCCATGAGAGACTGCACGGCGGCAGCGAGCTCGGTCGGCGGCAGCTCGGCGACCCGCCCGAGCAGCGGCTCGGGCAGCTCCCGGCCGATCACGGCGGCCGTCTGGAGCACCGCCTTCTCCCGCTCCGGCAGCCGATCGATGCGCGCTGCCAGCACGGCGTGCACGGTCGGCGGGATCGCGAGCTCCTCCACGGGCCGCACGAGGCGGTAGGCCCCCTTCGCGCCGGTCAGACTTCCCGCCTCGACCAGCGCCTGCACCACCTCCTCGATGAAGAACGGGTTGCCGCCCGTGCGCTCGCGGATGCGGTCCGCCAGGGCCACGACGGACGGATCGGTGCCGAGGAGATCGCGCAGCAGCTCGGCGAACGCGCCGGCGCCGAGCGGCTGTAGCGCAAGCTGCCGGTAGCTCGACTTCTCGAGCCACAGCCCGTCGTACTCGGGCCGGAAGGTGAGCACGAGGAGGGTCGGTGTCTCCTTGAGCAGCTCGTGCGTCGCGGCGAACAGCGCCTCGCTGGCGCGGTCGAGCCAGTGGAGATCCTCCAGGAGGTACACCGACAGCTCTCCGCGACGAGCCCGGTCGCGCTGGAAGCGGCTCACGATGCCGACCAGCTCGCGCTGCATCGCCTCGGGCGTCAGGCGCGGCGCGGGTCGCGCGGGGTCGGGGACGCCGAGGAAGTCGAACATCACCGGGAGGGCGTCGTGCAGGCCGGGGGCGGGCAGCAGCAACCGGCCCGCGATCTTCTGGCGGGCCGTGTCGTCGCCGTCCTGCTTCGTGATGCCGAACCCGTTCCGCACGAGCTCCATCCACGGCAAGAGGGGGATGTTCTTCCCGTGCGCGACCGCGTGGGCCTCGACGACGCCGATGCCGCGGGCGCGGCATCGTTCGGCGAACTCGTGGCAGAGCCGGCTCTTGCCCACCCCGGGCTCGGCCACGACGGCGACCGCCTGCCAGCTGCCCCCGAGCGCGCGCTCGAGGGCCGCCTCGAGCGCGGCCATCTCGACCGCGCGTCCGACGAAGCGCGAGAGGCCGCGCGTGCGGGAGACGTCGAAGCGGGTCCGCAGCCGGCCCGGACCCTCCAGCTCGTAGAGCCGCAGCGGCTCGCTCGCGCCCTTCACGCGCGACGGCCCGAGGTCGCGCAGGGTGAAGAACCCCGCGACCAGCTTCGCGGTGTTCTCGGTCAGGAGGGGCCTGCCGGGCTCGGCCAGCTGCTCCATCCGCTGCGCGAGCCCCACCGCGTGGCCCTGCGCCGTGTAGTCCATGCGGAGGTCGTCGCCGATCTTGCCGACCACCACCTCGCCCGAGTTGAGGCCCATGCGGACGGCGAGGCCGACGCCGCGCGCGGTCCGCAGCTCGTCCGCGTAGCCTCGGACCTCGTCACGGAGATGGAGCGCCGCCCAGCACGCGCGCTGGGCGTGGTCCTCGTGCGCGATCGGCGCCCCGAAGAGCGCCATGATGCCGTCGCCGGTGTACTGGTTCACCGTGCCCTCGAAGCGGTGCACGCCCTCGGTCAGCAGCTGGAAGAAGCGGTCCATGATCCGGTGCCACTCTTCGGGATCGAGCTGCTCCGCCAGCTCCATCGAGCCCTTCACGTCGGCGAAGAGCACCGTCACCTGCTTGCGCTCGCCTTCGAGCGCGTGGCGTGCGCGGAGGATCTTCTCGGCGAGGTGTCTCGGGGTGTACGCGCGCGGATCGGGCTGCCCGGAAGAGACGAGCGCGAGCCGGCGCCCGCACTCACCGCAGAACTTGACGCCCGGCGCGTTCTCGAGGCCGCAGCTCGAGCAGCGGAGCGAGGAGCCGCTCATGGCGCCCACGAGCCGGGAGGCTTCTCCCGCCCGCAGGCCGCGCAGCGTGCGACAGCCCGCGGATCGTCGCCCGCCTGACGGCTCACGGTTCCCTCGCGCAGGAGCTACGACGATCGCCGGCCGGGTTCAAGCGGGCGGCGGCTGCCCCGGCCTCAGCCTTCCTTCGTCGGAATCGAGCCGATGTACTCCATCTTGCCGAGGTCGACGCCGTTGTGGCGGAGGATCGCGTACGCCGTCGTCGCGTGAAAGAAGAAGTTCGGTAGCGCGATGTGCACCAGGTAGTCGTCGCCGCGGAGCCACTTCCCGCCAAGCCAAGGCGGAGACACCTTCCGCTCCTCGGCTCCGGCCAAGTCCTTCGCCTGGACGGTCTCGAGGAAGGCGAGGCACTTCTGAACGCGTTGGCGGAGCTCGGCGAAGGTCTGCTCGGTGTCCGGGTGGGACGGCGGCTGCCTGCCGGCGAGGTACGCGGCCGCGTACTTCGCCTGGTCGCAGGCGGACTGCACCTGGCGGACGAAGGGGTACTGATCCGGCGCCAGGCGGGCCTGGGCGAGCACCTCGACGTCGAAGGATTTGGCCTTCGCGTATGCGGTGGCCTTGTCCATCCAATGCTCGAGGTTCTGCAGGGTCTTGGCGAACAGCCGGATGACATCGTCGTGCTTCATGCGATCCTCCTCTCGTGAGCGCGGGACGATAGTCCAGCGTGTACCCTCAAGCCACCCCCCGCGGCGCTGGCGAGCAGTTGACTAATAGACGAGGCGGAGCGCGTCGCCGAGCGGGTCGAGCCCGTCGCGGAACTGGGTGTGATCGACGCCGAGCCCGCCGTGCATGACGAGGCACGGCACGCCCGTCCCCACCTCGAGGTAGAAGAGCTCGGTGCCGTCGACGGGCGCGAGGGGCATCAGGCGCCCTCGGCGGTGAGCGCCTCCCCGAGCGACCACACGGCCGCGCCGAGCAGCGAGGAGACGTTTCGGGCGGAGCCCCGTTGGCGTGGAGGCTCCCGGTCGTCCATGATGAGCTGTCCATGGCGGCCATCGACGGGTTGCTCGCCCTCGTCGAGATTCAGAAGGCGAGCGGGCTCGTATTGGTGACGGGCGAAGTGCCAGCCCTGCTCGTGGGCGGCGCCACGCGTCCTCTCAGCATGCCGGCGCTGGCGCCGGCGCTGTTCGACGCGCTCATCGACGAGCTCCTCGACCCCGAGCAACGGGAGCGTCTGCGCGCGCAAGCCACCGTCGAGCTCGTCTACAGGTCCAACCGAAACAACAAGTCCTTCAACGTCACGGCGCAATCGACCGGCGAGCGGACGGTCCTCCGGTTCGTCGTGGGCGGCGCGCTCGCGGCGCGTTCGACGTCGGCGGCGGTGCGCCGACCCGCCAGCCTCGAATCGCTCGTCGTCGAGGCGCTCGACCGCGGCGCCTCGGACATCATCCTCTCGGAAGGGCGCTCGCCACGGCTGCGCTTCGCCGGCCAGCTCGAAAGCGAGGACGGACCCGTCACGACGGCGCAGGACATCGAGACCTTCCTCGCCGCCCACATGACGTCCGAAACCCGCGCGCGGTTCGATGAGGCCGGCAGCGCCGATCTTGCCTGTACACTCGACACCGCGGAGGAGCCGCGTCGGTTCCGCACCAATCTCTTTCGGCACCAGGCTGGCCTTTGCCTGACGCTCCGCCCCATTCGCGACCGCATTCCCACGTTGGAGGAGCTGGGGCTCCCGCGCTCGCTCGCTGCGCTGGGTGCCTTGCTCGACGGAATGGTGCTCCTCAACGGACCGGCCGGCTCGGGCAAGTCGACGACGCTCGCCGCGCTCGTCGGCGAGATCAACCGAACGCGGGCCGTCCACGTGATCACCCTCGAAGATCCCATCGAGTACCTGCACACGCCGCAGCGCAGCCTCATCCACCAGCGGGAGGTGGGCGCCCACGTGGAGAGCTTCAGCTCGGGTCTGCGTGCAGCTCTGCGCGAAAGTCCCGACGTCATTCTGGTGGGCGAGATGCGCGACCTCGAGACCATCTCGCTCGCGCTGACCGCCGCCGAGACCGGCCACCTCGTCCTCTCGACTCTCCACAGCGGCGCCGGCGCCATGGCCATCGACCGCATCATCGACGTCTTCCCGGACGCGCAACAGGCGCAGGTGCGCACTCAGCTCGCCTCGGTCCTGCGCGCCGTCGTGACGCAGCGGCTTCTACCGTCGACGGAGCCCGGCGGACGCGTGCCCGCGGTCGAGGTTCTCCGCACGAGCTACGCGATCGCCGCCCAGATCCGCGAGAGCAAGACGCATCAGCTCGCCACACAAATTCAACTCGGCCAGGACGAGGGCATGATCCCCCTCGAACGATCCCTCGTCGATCTCGTGCGCACACGCCGCATCACCCGCGAGACGGCCCTCGCCGCCGCGCGGAGCCCCGAAGAGCTGCAGCGCTGGCTGAAGGACTGACGCTCGGGCTCCAGAACCCGATTGACCGCGCGGTCGTCGGCGTCCCTCACGAGAAGTGGGGAGAAGCGGTCTGGGTCCTGACCGAGCGCCGCCCGCGCGCGGGCGCTGCCCGCGCCGTCCCCCGGGCGCGAGCTCGCCGCGACCGGAAGCCGTTGACGGTTCTCAGAGTAGTCCGGCCCGCTCGAGGACCCCGTCGAGGCGAGAGGCGAGCTCGGGAGCCGCCGGCATCATCGGGAGTCGGTGCGCGTTCTCGGCGAGGAGCCCCATCCGCTTCATCATGTACTTGATCGGGATCGGGTTCGTATCGAGGAAGACGGCGCGGTTGAGCTCGAAGAGATCGAAGTGGAGGCGTCGTGCCTCGGCGAGCTTCCCCTCCGCGACCGCGCGGTAGAGCGCGGCGACCTTGCGCGGGGCGAGGTTGCCGACCGCGTTGATCAGGCCGGCGGCGCCGAGGGCGAGCATCGGGAAGGAGAGCTCCTCGAGGCCGGCCATCACGCGCAGCTCGCTGCCGAAGTGCGCGAGCGCCTCGGTGACGAGGCCCAGGTCGTCGCCGGCGTGCTTGAAGCCGACGAAGGTGGGAGCGCGCTCGGCGAGCGCGCTCAAGGTGTCGAGCGTGACCGATACGGCCGCCCGGCCGGGGATGTGGTAGAGGAGGAACGGCAGCGGGCTGCGCCGTGCAAGATCGGCGAAGTATTCGACCAGACCGCGCTGCGGCGGGCGGACGTAATAGGGAGTGACGACCAGGAGCGCGTCGGCGCCGACCGCAGCGGCGTGCTCGGTGAGCTCGACCGTCTCGGCATGCGACTGGCTGCCGGTGGCCACCACGACCGGCAGACGTCGCGCGGCCGCCTGGAGCGCGACCTCGCACAGGCGCTTTCGCTCCGCCACGCTGAGCAGGCTCGGCTCGGCGGTCGTGCCGTTCACGACGATGCCGTGGCTGCCCTCCCTCACCTGGAAGTCGACGAGCGAGGCGTAGGCGTCGCAGTCGACCCGGTCGCCACGGAACGGCGTGACGAGCGGCGGATAGGAGCCGCGCAGGAACTGAGCGGGGAGTGCGATCACGTTGCCCTCCGTCTCTCGAGCGAGCGGCCTCACTCGACCTGCGAGCGATTGGTGGCGAACCCGGCCTCGGCGCCGAGGACGCGCGGGGGCCGCGTCAGGTCCTCCTGCCAGAGCAACGATTCCATCGCGATGTTGAGCGGCTGGTCCTGGACGGTGAGCTCGTAGACGGCGTCGTCGTCGCTCGAGGCGTGGTGGTGCACCGCCCAGCCCGGGGCGCTGAGCATCAGGTCGCCCGCCTTCCACTCGTAGCGCCTGCGGTCGACGACGCTCCAGCCGCGGCCGCGGAAGTAGTAGTTGATCGCCGCCGACACGTGGCGGTGCGGCCGGTCGACGATTCCCGGCGGGCGGACGGTGATGGTAGCGAAGAAGCTCGGGGTCGTACCGTTGGTGCGGCCGGTCGCCGGGTTGTAGAGGAGATAGAGCCGCCGGCCTCCGTAGTCGGCCCCGAGCGCGTCGAGCTGGTCGAGGTGCGCCTTGACGCTCCGCCAGGGCCAGTGCAGAGCCCGCGAATCGACGGGCGGCGGGTTGATGAGCGTCTCGTAGGGCATGAGCATCGCGCCCTCGCCGGCGAGCGGGACGGCGCCGGAGGCGCCCCGTCGCGGCGCATCGCCCGGCGATGGCTCGGCTCCGGCGGCGATCGCGTCCTCGCGAGGGCTCTCCTCGACCAGGTGGACGTTCATCTTCTCGAGCAGGGGCGCGTTCGAGTAGGTGAGCCGCACCTGCAGCTCGTCGGCGTCGTTCACCTGCCAGGCGGCGTGCCAGGAGGGATGATTCCAGACGTCGTACTGCGAGAAGGCGATGCGCTTTCGGCCGACGACCGCCGAGCCGCCGCCGCGGATGCAGAACTCGACCTCGGTCGAGTTCCGGCGGACGGGCTCGGTGCGCTCGCCGGGCCTGAGGACCGAGAGCGTCACGCGGATTCCCGGCAAGAGGCCGAGGCCGGGCTCCGTCGAGCGTGGATGAACGAAGAGCGATTCGCGCCGGCCGTTGGCGGGGCGCGGCAGTGAGGCGAGGCGCTCGGCCTCGGCGTCGATCTCCTCCTGCGTGAAAATCACCGGCTCCCAGAGCTCGGGCTCCGGGGCGGTCTGGCCGGACACGTCCTGGAAGAAGGGCTTCGCCATCACGATCCTCCGTGCAGCCGGGGCAGAGCCTGCGCCGGGTGCGGAAGGCGGCGGCCGATGCCTCGTGCGGCCGCGCGGCCGAGCACCTCGACCGCGACCGCGAGGTCGGCGAGACCGATGCCCATCGCCTTGAAGAGGGTGACGTCCGCCTCGGGCGGCCGGCTGCGCCGCGCGGCCACGATACGGGACAGCGGCGTGATCTCGGTCGCGTCGCCGATCTCGGCGGCGAGCCGGCGGGCCGCCGAAGGGCTGTCGGCGACGACCAGCGAGCAGCGTCGCACGAGGTCGCTCGAGAGCTCCCGGCGCTCGGGCGTGATCGCGCCGATCGCGTTCACGTGGGCGCCCGCGGCGACCATCGCGGCGTCGAGCAGCGGCTCGCGGGCCCGGGTCGCGGTCGTGATGATCGGGCATCCCTCGACCGCCTCAAAGACCGAGCGCGCCTCGGTGACCCGAAAGGCGAAGCCGGAGGCGGCCAGGCGTGCGACGAACGCGGCTCGACGCTCCGCCGTCGGGCTGAACACGCGCACGCGGGAGAGGGGACGCACCGCGGCGACGGCGGCCACCTGCGGCAGGGCCTGCTTTCCGGTGCCGATGAGCGCGAGCTCCGCGGCGTCGCTCCGCGCCAGCCAGCGCGTGGCCACGCCCGAGACCGCGCCGGTGCGGAGCTGCCCGAGGACGAACGCCTCGATCACCGCCTTGAGACGCCCCGAGCCGCTGTCCCAGAGGATGAGGAGCGGGGTCGCGCCGCCGGCGGTGTGGGCCCAGGTCTTGGTGCCGACGAATCCCGCGCTCGCCGCCTCGCCGCCGAGCGCGTGCAGGCTGTGTCCCTCGCCCCACACGACGTGGGTCTTCTCCATGGTCTGTGCGCCCGCCGAGGCCTCGAGCGCGAGCCAGCGCTCGACGGCCGCGATCGCCTCGGGAAGGCTCACCAGGCTCGCGACCTCCGCCTCGGTGAGCCAGAGCGGGTCCTCCGCCGTCGAGGCGGTCGTGCGCGACGCCATCGTCAAACCGGGTAGATCAGCGAAATGGGGATGATCGGCGCGTCGTAGACCGCGACCTTGCGCCGGAACTTGAGCGCTCCGTCGACGGACACGACCAGGTCCACGTAGCGGCCGGCCAGGTGGACGCGGGTCGGCTCGTCGCCGAGCGACTCGGCGACCAGGAAGCTGGCGCGGACCTCCAGCCCCGAGTCGCTCTCGCGCTGGGGCCGGATGCCCGAGACGAAGCGGCGCAGCGCCCGCGGCGCGAAGGTCTGCGTCTTGCGGATGGTGTGGATGCGATCGGCGAGCATCCTGCGGCTGTCGCACCGCATCGTCGCGAGCGGCAGGCCGCGCTCGAAGTTCTCGCGCGAGACGACCCGGTACTCGCTCTCCTCCACGAACAGATCGAGCCACGAATCGAAGTCGCCCTCGTCCAGGTAGGCGACGTAGTCGTCGTAGAAATCGCGCAGGCGCGCGCGCTCGACCGCCCCTCCCGGGCTCATAACTCCATGACCCGGCGGTAGTGCGCGTAGAAGGCGCGAATCGCGGCCTCGGTCACGATGTGCTCGCTGTCGGAGAGGTCGCGTCCACCCATCTCGACGAGGGCCGACGCCCCCTCGCCCGCCCGGCAGCCGAGCTGGGCGAGGCGCAGGACCTCGCTGTCGTCGATGGAGACCAGCCCCGCGGGCCCCATCAGGTTCGCCTGCCGCAGGCGCCGGGTGGTCATGTCCTCGTCGTCGTCGGCGTACCCGAAAAAGGTCCAGTGAAGCTCGAACGCGCCGGGCCCGCGCGTGACCAGCTGCCGGGTGGCGAGCGTGTTCGACTGCTGCTGGACGATCAGGTTCGGCCAGATCGTCTGCATCACCACGGTGGCGCTCCCCGGGAACTCCCGCACGGGATCGAGGAGGCGAGGGTCCGCGAGCGTCAGGTCGCTGCGGAAGGACTTCATCTCGGCCGTGGCCTCGCTCGCCTTCTGCTCCCCCTTGCTCGAGACGAGCACGGCGTGCTGGCCGCTCGCGTCCATCTGCACGGCCGAGGGCATGTCGGCGCGGAAGAGGCCGAAGCTCACCAGGAACACGTGCAGCAGGCTCGCGTGGTACGGGTCCTTGATGTTCTCGAACATGAGCTTCCAGTTGGCGGGAACGATCTGCCGCTGGTAGCCGAGAACCCGAAGCTGCCGTCCGTCGAAGACCCGGTCGAACCATCCGAGGTTGGTCTGGCCGAGATAGTCCTCGAGCGCCGGCATACAACCCTCGAACGAGGCGAAGACGACGCCGTGGCGCTCGGCGACGGCGAGCCGCTCGAGGCCGTGCTCGGCGAGCGAGAAGTCGGCCGACATTCCTCCGGCGCCCTTGACCCCGTGCCGGAAGGGGACGCCGCGGAGGTTGCCATCGAGATCATAGGTCCACTGGTGGTACGGGCACATGAAGCTCTTGGTGCTTCCGTACGCCTCCGTGCAGAACTGGACGCCGCGGTGCGCGCAGCGGTTGACGAGCACGTTCGCCCGGCCGTCGGCCGCGCGGACGACGACCACCGGGACCTCGCCGATCGTCGAGCGCTTGAAGTCACCCGGGCGCGGGATCTCGGCGGCGAGCGCGACGTAGCTCCAGCTCGCGCCCCGGAAGATCCGCTGCTGCTCGCGCCGGTAGACCTCGGCGTCGGTGTACACCCAGTAGGGGACCCGGCTCACGCCCTCCGCCGGCCACGTGCGCTTCGCGGGGCGATCGAGGTCGTCGAGGGGTTCCATCGCTGAGAGACCCTCTACCCTCGTGTGTCGACTCCCACGATCATACCGTCCTCCGGCACCACAGCCGCGCATGGTGCGGACTCAGCGCTTCTTGCCGCCCCCGAGCGCTTATCGTGCAGGCCGGATGGGCGAGGATAGTCTCCAGGGCGGGCTGACGACAAGGTCGGATCCGATCGCCGTCGCGCACCATGAATTGGACCCGGTGATCCACTGCCGTCGCATGAGCCGCGTTCCCTTCGATGGCGTCACGCGAGCAGGCGCGTCAGGCGCAGCGCCTCGCCCACCGACCACGCCTGGAACGGGCAGCCGCGCGGCGTGTGCGGCGGGTCGCCGTCGGCGATCTCCGGCAGATGCCCGAGCCCCGCGTCGGAGAGGTGCGCGAGCAGGGGGTCGAGGAAGCGCGCGCGCGCCTCGGCGCGCGCCGCCGGCGTGCCGCCCCGGACGCGCACCCAGGCCTCGACGAACCCGCCCATGAGCCACGGCCAGACCGTGCCCTGATGATACGCGCCGTCGCGCTCGCGCGGACCGCCCGCGTAGCGCGGCGTGTAGCCGGGCTCGCCGGGGGCGAGCGAGCGGAGGCCGAGCGGGGTCACGAGCCGCGCCTCGACCGCGTCGACGATGCGGCGGGCGCGTTCCCCTTCGAGCACCGCGAACGGCAGGCCGCCGACCGCCAGGATCTGGTTCGGGCGAAAGGTCGCATCGACCGTCCCGGGCCGGTGGTCGACGTCGACGACGTCGGCGAGATGGCCGCGCGCCTCGTCCCAGAAGCGCGCCGCGAAGGCCGGCCGCGCCCTGGCGTAGAGCTCGGCCCAGCGCTCGGAGAGCTCGCTCCCGATGCGCAGCGCGTTCAGCCAGAGCGCCTGCACCTCGACGGGCTTGCCGATACGCGGCGTGACCACCCAGTCGCCCACCTTGGCGTCCATCCAGGTGAGCTGGACGCCGGGCTCGCCCGCGGCGAGGAGGCCGTCGCCGTCGACGTGGATCCGGTAGCGGGTCCCGGCCACGTAGCCCGCGAGGATCGCCTCCACCGCGCCCGCGAGCTTCTGCCGGTCACGCGGCGGGACCTGGGGCGCAGCCTCCAGGAAGTCGTGGACGGCGACCACGTACCAGAGCGCGGCATCCACCGCGTTGAACTCGGGCGCCTCGCCCCGGTCCGGAAAGCGGTTCGGCAGCATGCCCTCGGAGACCGCGCCCGCCCACTCGAGGAGGATGGCGCGCGCGTCGTCGAGGCGGCCGGTCGCGAGGCAGAGGCCCCGCATGGCGATGAAGGTGTCGCGGCCCCAGTCGGTGAACCACGGGTAGCCGGCGACGATCGTCTTCCCGCTCCCGCGCCGCACGAGGTAGGCGTCCGCCGCCCGGTGCAGGCGCGAGGGGAAGCGGCGCCGGCGCCCCTCCTCCGCGGCGCGCACGGCGGTGAGGTCCTCCGCGGGCTCGTGCCCTTCCGCGGCGAGCACCAGGACCGCCCCGCCCCGGGCGAGGTCCCAGCGGAAGATGCCGGGCGAGGCCAGGTCCTCGACGCAATCGAGGCCGCGGTCGCGCTCCTCGGTGTAGAGGAAGCTCCGGTACCAGTCCGGCTGGTGCGCGTACGCGCCGTTGGCGCGTGCGACGATCGCGGGCAGGCCCGGATAGGGCCGCCAGACGACCCGTCCGTCCGCGACCTCGGCGTCGAAGCGGAAGGCCGGGTTCTCGTGGTGGAGGGCGTGATAGTCGCGCCCCGAAACGAGCGGCCGCACGGCGAGCGTCCCGCCGGGTCCCTCGTGGAGCCGCCAGTAGAGCGCCGTGGCCGCGCGTCCGGGCTCGACGAGGACGCCGTGCTCGATCAGGCTCCCGTCGGGCAGGCGGAACGTCCAGCGTGGCCACGGCTCGGCGGCGAAGCTCTCGATGCGCTCGGCGCCGTCGGGGTGAATGACGTCCGGCGCGTAGCGCTGCGAGGAGAGGGCTACCGCCCCGCCCGGGGTCTCGATCCACGCCTCGAGCCCGTTCACCAGCACGACGCGGCCGGCGGGCGGGGCGGTCGCGGCGAGGAGGAGCGCGTGGTAGCGCCGTGTGCGGATCCCACTCGCCGTACCGGAGGCGAATCCGCCGAGGCCGTCGGCCTCGAGCCACTCGGCGCGGCTATGCGAAAGTGAGGACGTTCTTGATCCCCCTCGCGGGGCCGAGCAGCAGGTCGCGGTACGCTTCCACCGGGTAGCGGCCGGTGATGAGCGAGCGGACGGCGGCCGGCCAGCGCTGCTGGAAGAGCGTCAGGTCGCGGATCGCGGCCTCGAACGCCTCTTGGCCCGCGTTCACGGTGCCGAACACGACCTGGTTCTTGAGCACGAGGTTCCGCATGATGACGTCGGTGTCGACCTCGATCGGCGCCTTCCGCCCCGGCACGCCGGTGAACACGAAGACGCCGTTCGTGCCGATCACCTCCATCATCTGGAAGGCGATGGACGAGGCGCCGGTCGCCTCGTAGACGAGGTCGATGTTGCCCACCTGCTCGGCGAGCCGCGCGATCGAGGTCTCCTCGGCCGAGTAGTAGTGCCCGCCGATCGCCGCGACCAGG
>Ga0209159_1001913_pt1 | contig 15062 bp, 7 predicted proteins | sample GraSoiAngelo_144_FD_185901 | JGI IMG/M metagenome (GOLD analysis project Ga0209159, IMG submission 185901) | Grasslands soil microbial communities from the Angelo Coastal Reserve, California, USA - 14_1009_02_40cm (SPAdes) (version 2) | ecosystem: Environmental > Terrestrial > Soil > Grasslands ...
GGGCTGGCCGTGACGACGCGTGCGCCAGACGTTGTACAGGAAGACGAGGATCGCGACGGCGATGAGGAACGCCCCGGCCGTCGAGACGAGATTGAGATCGCTCACGCCGAGATCGGCCGAGTAGGTGTAGATCCGGCGCGGCATTCCCAGTAAACCGATGAAGTGCATCGGGAAGAACGCCAGGTTCATGCCGATGAACTGCAGCCAGAAATGCCACTTCCCGAGCGGCTCGGACAGGAGCCGCCCCGTCATCTTGGGCCACCAGTAATAGATCCCGGCGAACAGACCCAGGATGGTGCCGCCGAACAGCACGTAATGGATGTGCGCCACGACGTAATAGGTGTCGGTCTGCTGCAGGTCGGCGGGCGGCGAGGCGTGCGTGACGCCCGAGAGCCCGCCGATGATGAACATCGCGATGAACCCGACGGCGAAATGCAGGGCCGTGGTGCCGCGGATGGCGCCTCCCCACAGCGTCGCGATCCAGTTGAAGATCTTCACGCCGGTGGGCACGGCGATGAGCATCGTGGTGGCGGCGAACACCGAGTCGGCGATGGGCCCGAGGCCGACGGAGAACATGTGGTGGCTCCACACCCCCCATCCCATGAAGCCGATCAGGATCCCCGAATACACCACGACGGTGTAGCCGAATAAGGGCTTCCGGGCAAAGGTGGGCAGCACGTCCGACACGATCCCCATCGCCGGCAGGATGAGGATGTACACCTCCGGGTGGCCGAACAGCCAGAAGAGGTGCTGCCAGAGGATCGGCGTGGCGCCCGCCTGGTGCACGTAGAAGTGCGCGCCGAAGAAGCGATCGAACATCAGGAACACGAGCCCGACGGTGATCACGGGGAACGCGGTGATGATCAGGAACTGGGTGACGAGCGTCATCCAGGTAAACGTGGGGAGCCGCATCAGCTTCATGCCGGGCGCCCGCAGGTTCAGGATCGTGACGATGAAGTTGAAGCCCGCCGCGAGCGACGAGATCCCGAGGATCTGGAGGCCCAGCAGCCAGAAGTCGATGTTCGGCCCGGGGGAGTACTGGCGCTCCGTGAGATTCGCGTAGCCGAACCAGCCGCCGTCGGGGGCGACGTTCAGCATCCCCGCGCGGAACAGCGGTCCCACGAACCAGCTCGCGTTCAGAAACAATCCCCCCAACAGGAACACCCAGTAGCTGAACGCGTTGAGCCGGGGGAACGCCACGTCGCGCGCGCCGATCTGCAGCGGCACGATGTAGTTGAAGAAGCTCGCCGAGAGCGGCATGAGGGCGAGGAACACCATCGTGGTACCGTGCATGGTGAACAGCTGGTTGTACGTCTCGGCCGACACCAGGTGCCCGTCCGGCTGGGCGAGCTGCGCGCGGATCAGCAGCGCCTCGAGCCCGCCCACCAGAAAGAAGCTGAACGCAGTCCAGAAGTAGAGCAGCCCGATCCGCTTGTGATCAGTGGTGGTGAGCCAGCTCTTGAGACCCCGTGCTTCGCTCATTTCAGGCTCTGCAGGTAGGCGCCCAGGGCCGCGATATCGGCATCGGTGAGCGGCGGCTGCATGCGCGTCATGAGCGACCCGGGCTTCAGAGACGGCGCGTCGGCGATCCAGCGAGCCAGGTGCGCGGAGTCGTTGGGGAAGAGTCCGCTCGCGATCGTCGTCCGGCTGCCGACGTGCGTGAGGTTGGGCCCGATGACGCCCGGCGAGACGCCTTGGATCGTATGGCAACCGATACAGGCGCTGCGCGCGAAAACAGCCCTGCCGCGCTCGGCGAGCGTCCCCGGAGCCGGAGCGGCCGGCCCCGCCAGCTGTACCGTCGCCCAGCGCCCGAACCCGGAGTCCGAGTCGACGATGACCCGGAGTCGCATGTTGGCGTGGGAGGCGCCGCAGAACTCGGCACACTGGCCGGAGTAGTCGCCCACCGAGTCGGGGCGGAAAGCGATCCGGGTCATGTGCCCGGGGATCGCATCCCGCTTGCCGCCCAGCGGCGGCGCCCAGAACGAGTGGATCACGTCGGCCGAGGTGATGGACAGCTGCACGACCCTGCCGAGCGGGACGTGCAACTCGTTCGCGGTGACGAGCGCGAGCTCCGGGTACCGGAATTCCCACCACCACTGGTGGCCGATCACGTCCACTTTGAGGGCGTCGGCGGGCGCCTCCCCGGCAGTCGCGAAGATCGTACGGACCGTCGGCACGGCCACGAAGACGAGGATGACGGCGGGGGCGAGCGTCCAGCCGATTTCCATCAGGGTGTGGCCGTGCGTCGGTCTGGGGGCGGCGCGGCCCTCGCGGTGACGGAACCGGACGATGGCGACCAGAAGCATCAGCTCGACGACCACGAACACAGCCGCCGCCCACCAGAAGATGTCGGTGAAGAGAGCGTCGGTGCCCCGCGCGAAGTCGGAGCGGGGGTGGAGCGTCGACTGGGGGAACGGACCGCCGCACCCGGACATGGCGAGCGCGGCGGTGGCGAGCCAGAGTCGTATGCGCGGCACGGCGACGGGATTCCTCAGGTGACGGTCACGAAGCGTGGGACACTAGCACGGCGGCGGGCAGCCGTCAACGAAGGCGCGCCGTGACGTCGAACTCCGCCTCTAAGCCGCCCACCGAGCTCCCGCCCACGAATACCCGGAACGTGCCGGGCTCCACCACGAACTTCATGTCCCGGTTGTACAGACCGAGCTCCTTGGCCGTGAGCTGGAAGTCCAGCGTGCGCGCTTCGCCCGGTTTGAGAGAGACCCGACGGAATCCGGCTAACGCGCGGATGGGCCGCGTCACGCTAGCCACCTCGTCGTGCACGTAGAGCTGGACGACTTCGGCACCTTCGCGGCTACCGGTGTTGGTCACGGTGACCGAGGCGTGCAGCGTGCCGGCCGGCGTGATGCGAAGCGAGCTGAGCCGGAGGTCCGAATAGCTGAAGGTCGTGTAGCTCAACCCGTGGCCGAACGGGAAGAGCGGTGTCACGGGCAAGTCCGTGTACTTGGACGTGTACTTGTCCGGCCCGGTCGGACGGCCGGTGTTCTTGTGATTGTAATAGAGAGGTATCTGACCGACGGCGCGCGGGAAGCTCACCGGCAGCTTGCCGCTCGGGTTCACGTCGCCGAACAGGACGGCCGCGAGCGCGGGGCCGGTCTCGACCCCGAGGAACCACGACTCGACGATCGCGGGCACGTGCTCGGCGGCCCACGGTATGGTGAGCGGCCGGCCGTTCATGATCACGAGCACGATGGGCGTGCCGGTGGCGTATATGGCCTCGAGCAACCGCGGCTGTACGCCGGGCAGGTCGAGATTGGCGCGACTCGCGGCCTCGCCACTCATGTCTCCGGCTTCGCCAAGGACGAGCACGGCGACATCCGCCTGTTTCGCCGCCGCGACGGCATCGGCGAACGCCGCCGCCGCGGTGTCGGTGATGCCACAGCCCTTCACGTACAGCACGCTCACGCTGCCAGCGCGCTGCTTGATTCCCTCGAGCGGCGTAACGGCGTCTCGCGGGTCGCCGCGGCCGGGCCAGGAGCCGAGCGCCGCCACCTTGTCGTCGGCGAGCGGGCCGATCACGGCGACGCTTTTTACCCGCGGGGCGAGCGGCAAGAGCGACGCGTCGTTCTTGAGCAGGACGATCGACTCTTCGGCCACGCGTCGCGCCAGCTGCCGGTGCTCGGGTGCGAGCAACACCGAGCGCTCGCGCTCGGGGCTTGCGCCGTGGTAGGGATCGTCGAACAGGCCGAGGGCCGCTTTGGCCCGGAGCACGCGGCGCACGGCTTCGTTGACCACGGCTACGGGGATACGCCCGGTTCGGACCAGAGCCGGGAGATCGTCCACGTAGATCCGGCTCACCATGTCCATGTCGACGCCCGCCTCGAGCGCGAGCTTGCCCGCATCGGCGCGCGACCCCGCGACGCCGTGGTTGCGCAGCTCTTCGACGGCCGTCCAGTCGCTCACCACGAACCCCCGGAAGCCCCACTCGCGGCGCAGCACCGTGGTCATGAGCCAGGGGCTGGCGGTGCTCGGGACGCCGCCGATCTCGTTGAACGAGGTCATGACGCTGCGAGCGCCTGCATCCAGGGCGGCCCGATAGGGCGGCAGGTACACTTCGCGCAACGTCCGCTCGGACAGATCGACGGTGTTGTAGTCCCTCCCGCCTTCGGCACCGCCATAGGCGGCGAAGTGCTTGACGGTGGCGAGCACCGCGTCGGGGGCGCGCGGGTCCGTGCCCTGAAAGCCGCGCACTCGTGCCGCGGCCATCGCCGAGCCCAGGTAGGGATCCTCGCCTGAGCCTTCGGCGATCCGGCCCCAGCGGGGATCGCGAGCGATGTCCACCATGGGCGCGAACGTCCAGTGCACGCCGGCCGCCGCGGCCTCGCGGGCGGCCACGTGGGCAGCCGCCTCGACTGCTTCGGGGTCCCACGAGGCGGCTTCGCCGAGCGGGATCGGGAAGATGGTGCGGTAGCCGTGGATCACGTCGTGGCCGAAGATCAGCGGGATGTGGAGCCGCGACTCGGTGACGGCGATGTGCTGCGCGTCGTGCGTCGCCCCTGCCCCAGTCAAGTTCAAAAAGCTCCCGACTAGACCCTTGCGAACGAGGTCCAGCTGTTCGGCGTTCGGCTGATTGTCCACCGAGAGCTGGTTCAACTGGCCGAGTTTCTCCTCGAGGGTCATGCGGGCGACGAGGGAGTCGATCTTCTGGTCGGCAGCGGAGCGCTGCGCGGACGCAGGTCCGGCGCTGAAGAGGGCGAGGGCGGCCGGCAGCGCCGTGAGCAAACCGCTATGGGGGCGCATCGGGATCCTGTTTCAGAAAGAGAAAGTTGGAACGCGGCGCTCCCAATCTATCCCGCCGTCATCGGCCTTGACAAACCCGAGAGTGCGCGTGATAAGGGATGCAAACACGTGTACAGGAGACGCGCTGATGAGCCGCACATCGTTCGAGCACCTCGGCCGGCGGTTGTTCCTCAGCCTGACCTTTGTCGTGACTGCCACGCCGGCGGCCTTGTCGCAGACCAGCACCGGGAGTATCCGGGGATATGTGACCGACTCGGGCGGCACGCCGATCGCGGGCGCGCGCGTCGTCGCGGTGAACCCTCTGACGTCGACGCAGCGCGAAGTCGCCACGCAGAGCAACGGGTTTTACGCCATGCTTGGCCTCGTGCCCGCCGAATACGACGTTACCGCGCGCCAGATCGGGATGGCACCTCAAAGGATTCATGTGCGCGTGTTGATCGGCGAGGTATACCCCTTGGACTTTCGCTTGGCCGCTTCTGCAATCCAGGTAGAAGCCGTGACCATCGTGGCGGCAGCCGGCGTGGAAACCCGCACGTCCGAAGTCGCCACCAACGTGACCAGGCAGCAGATGGAGAATCTCCCCTCCAGCAGCCGCAACTTCCTCGACCTGGCGGCGCTGGCCCCGGGAACTCAGGTCTCGCTAGACCGACTCGACGGCACGTCCAAGACGTTCTCCAGTGGCGCGCAAGGTGCAGAGGGCATCAACGTCTTCATCGATGGCGCGAGTTTCAAAAATGACGTGCTCCCGGGCGGCGTCGCTGGGCAGCAAGACAGTCGCGGCAACCCCTTCCCCCGCAACGCGGTCCAGGAGTTCCGGATCATCACGCAGAATTTCAAAGCGGAGTACCAGAAGGCTTCTAGCGCCATCATCACGGCCACGACCAGGTCTGGAACGAACGACTGGCAGGGTAGTGCTTTCTTCTCCGGCATGGGCCAGGGTCTCGTAGACCGGAGCGACTTCGACAAGGCCGCGGGCCGGAGCAAGGCCGACCTCTCCCGCTATCTCACCGGCGCGACCTTCGGTGGACCCATCCAGCGAGACCGGCTATTCGTCTTCGCCTCCTACGAGGGAAACTATCAGAACCGCCAGGGGCGCACGCAATTCCTCGGGGACTCGACGACCTGGCCCGCGCCCCTTAAGGCCCAAAACGGCGAACTCCACACCTCCCCGTTCCGCTCCAGCCTGTTCTTTGGGAAGCTGACTTACGACCCGAACCCACAACAGTCGCTCGAGTTGAGCGCCAACTTCCGGCACGAAACAGATGTTCGGGGCTTCGGCAACATCTTCGCGTGCCAGTGCGCGAGCTTCGAGAACGCCGAGAACTTCAAGAACGACGTGGGTATGGGCATCCTCAAGCACACATACCGCGGGCAGGTCTGGGTCAACGAAGCGAGCGTGAGTTTCCAGCGCTACAAGTACAACCCGAACCCAGTCAACTTCGATCTCCCCGCCTCGGAGTACGAGGGGCTCGGCCGCATAGGGGGCAGGGACACACCCCAGAATTTCACCCAGGACCGCCTATCGCTCCGCAACGACTTTACCTACTCCGGGCTGCAGTGGAGTGGCTCGCACGTGATGAAGTTCGGCGCCAACGTGGATTTCCTCCGCTATCATGTCGTGAAGCAGCAGCTCGGCAACCCGGTGTTCCATTTCCGCTCGTCCGACAACTTCGCGTTCCCATACTTCGCGGAATACGGCGCGGGCAATCCCGACCTGAGCGCGCGTAACACGCAGATAGGGATCTACGCCCAAGACGACTGGAATCCGACTCAACGGCTTGCGTTCAACCTCGGTGTGCGGTGGGATTATGAGTCGGACATGCTCAACAACCACTACGTCACTCCTCCCAACGTCCGAGCCTCGCTCTCGACCATCGTCCCATCGCACTATTTCACGGACGGCACCCAACGCCCGGCCTTCACCGGGGCGTTCCAGCCGCGCTTTGGGTTTTCATACGCCCTAGACGAGGAGGGCAAGACAACCGTGTTCGGCGGTGTCGGCCTCTTCTACGATCGGGATGTCTACAACAACGCGCTCGACGAAAAATTCCGCATCCAGTGGCCGATCTACCGCTTCGACTTCGACACCAGCAGCACGCCCCCACCGGGCTTCATCAAGTGGGATCCCTCGCTCATGAGGCGGAAGGCGCTCGACTCGCTCATCACGAGCGGCACGGCCGGTAGGCCGCAGATCTTTCTTATCGACAACAACACGCGACCACCGCGGTCTACGCAATGGAGTCTTGGGCTCCGCAGACTCTTCGGCCGATGGGCGGCGTCAGCGACCTACACCGGAGTCCGCAGCTATCACGGGTTCACCTACGGCTGTGGTAACCTCGCGGGCGCCACCCCTGACAAGCAGCCACCCAACTGCTTCGCAGCGCCCGTTGCTGCCTATGGCCTGGTCTTCATCTCGCACGACGACATCCGGACGTGGTATGACGCCCTGTACGTGAAGATCGAGCGTCCCTACCAGCGGACGGGCGCCGCCGGCTGGGGCGCTGGACTCGCATGGACGTTCGGGAAGGCCACGAAGATCGGCGGCGATCTGTTCAGCTTCGACTTCCCGGATCCTGCCAACTATCCCAGGTTCCGCACGGGGAACGACCAGCGGCACAACGTGGTCCTCAATTGGATCGCGGATGTCCCCTACATCGCCGGCATCCAGTTCAGCGGCCTGATCACCTTAGGGTCGGGGCTGCCGTTCGACATCGGCGACGCGTCGAGCGGGACGTACGTGCTGCGGCGTGGGGAGGGAACTCCTGAGCAATTCAATTTCATCATCCCGGGCGCCTGGGCGTACCGAAACGTGGATCTACACGTCCGCAAGGACCTGCCCGCTCTGGGCGCCGCGCGGTGGGGTATCACGGCCGACCTGTTCAACGCGTTCAACTACCAGAACTTCGGGTGCATCAACAACTTCGTTCCAACCCCGCCGAGCACGAACAAGGATTTCGGGAAGCCGGGCTGTGTGATCACGGACGGGAGGCGCCTGCAACTCGGCACCCAGGTCGATTTCTGACCAGGGTGGGTGGGCGCACCGCCCCCCTCCGCCGCATCCTCCGCCCCGCCGCGTGTCGTTGGCTCATGGCCACGCACGCGGCGGGTGCATTCACCACCTGTGCCTCCAACCACTCCGAAGGCCCGCCGCCTCCCGACTCGGCGCAAACGGCCGCGCCCCTCGATACCCTCGAGGAGCGCACCCTCCATTACGTCTGGAGCCTGGCCAACACGAGCTCCCTCTGGATGGCTGTGATGGAGGATCAGGTCCCGAGGCGAGCACGCCGCTCCGGCGACCCAGCCTCCAACCAACATCTGACCTCCGGTGTCCCTGATGTGCGCCGATCAGCGTCAAGCGACGCTAGCGGTGTAACTCCGCGACGCGGCTGACACGCGGCAGGTGCTGCAGTGATGCTGCAAACGTTGGACCGGCGCTGGAAGGAGTAAGCGGAGCGCAGCTAGCTGCGTCCGGTCGAGATGGCACGTTGTGGCGCGGCGGCGCCCGGTGCGCGTACGCCCCAGCTGCGGGATGGGTGCCGTTGGGCACCGCGGCCACCGACGTCCGGCTCCACATATTGCCGACGCTCGCACTTTTCGCTGGACGTTGCGACAGGAAACTCTGTGATGGTCGCGAGCTCCTCCCACCGCAGACCACTGGTGCGCAAGAACCCGTGGCCGGCTCGCACCAGTGTTCTTGCAGCGAGAGCCTTGAAGCACGCCCAACGGCCGATTACCCTAGAGAGTCACGGTTAAGGAGCCCGCTATGCGGCAGATCAATAGATCCTTCGCGCTTCGCGCCCTGGTCGGTTCCTCCTTCCTACTCGCCTTGCCGGAGTTCGGGCCTGCGCAAACGTCCTACGGAATCGCCAGCGGGCTGAACTACGCCGGGCCAGCATCGTCCCTGAGAGAGCACTACACCAGTGGCTTTGCTCTCCAGGTGTCCGTCGACCGCCGGTTCGGGGACCGACTAGGCGCACGTCTGGACGCGTTCGTCAATCACTTCGCCATCCAAGGGCCGCCGGCAGCCGTCGGAGTGGCGTGTCCCATCAGCGGTCCCTGCGGGCTTCTTTCTGGGAGCGACGGTGTTGCAGATCCCATCGGGATTTCGGGGCTGACCGCGAGCATGCGCTTGTTTGTCGACCCGCCGCAAGCCGTGAGGATGTATCTGATCGCAGGCCCCGGTGCCTACTACGTCTATCAGCATCCCAGCGAGGTAGGTACAGTCCGACCGGGCGTGTCAGCCGGCGGAGGCTTTTCGACGCGGGTAGGCAGCCGATCGGCGGTGTTCGTGGAAGCGCGGTATCACCGCCTCTTCAACCTTCCGAGCCATCCCACGTGGCTCGTGCCCCTCACGCTGGGCCTCACCTTTTAGGGCAGGCCTTCAAACGTGGCGGACAACTGGTGCAACGCACCGGTGGCCCGCCCCCGGGGATTGCCGCGATATTCTCCCTGCATGACGCGTAGGATACAGCCCGCCGTCGGTCTGGTCGCGGCGATCCTCTCGGGGTGCGGGGTCAACCACTCCGAAGGCCCGCCGCCCCCACCGGTCCCGCTCGATCCTGTCCAGGCCGCGGCGTTCCTCGACACCGTCGAGGCGCGCACCTTCCACTATTTCTGGGACCTGACGAACGCGAGCAACGGCCTCACCCCGGACCGCTCCCCTACTCCGTCCTTCTCGAGCATCGCGGCGGTCGGGTTCGCGCTCACGGCGTATCCCATCGGCGTCGAGCGCAACTACATAACGCGCCTCCAGGCGGCACAACGCGTCGTCACCACACTGCGGTTTTTCTGGACCGCACCCCAGGACTCGGCCGCCTCGGGCTCCACCGGCTATCACGGGTTCTTCTACCATTTCCTCGACATGAACACGGGGGCCCGGTTCCAGCAGGTGGAGCTTTCGACCATCGACACGGCCCTGCTGCTCGCCGGAGTCCTCACCTGCCAGTCGTACTTCGACGCCGCGGATCCGGTCGAGACCGAAATCCGTGGGCTCGCCGACTCGATCTACCGGCGCACCGATTGGCAGTGGGCCGCTCCCCGCGTACCGCTCGTCGCCCTGGGATGGCACCCGGACGGCCCGGAGCGGGGGTTCCTCGGCTACGACTGGCGTGGCTACAACGAGGCGATGATCCTCTACATCCTGGCGCTCGGCTCGCCCACCCACGCCGTCGCCCCGGCCGCGTGGACCGGCTGGACCGATGCGTACCAGTGGGGGACGTTCTACGGGCAGACCCACCTCGGGTTCGCCCCGTTGTTCGGCCACCACTATTCGCACGTGTGGATCGACTTCCGGGGCATCCAGGACGCTTACATGCAGGGCCGCGGGATCGACTACTTCGAGAACTCGCGCCGCGCCGCGTACGCCCAGCGTGCCTACGCCTACGCCAACCCGGGCGCCTGGCGCGGCTACAACGATCGCATCTGGGGACTCACCGCCTCGGATGGGCCGGGTGACCTGACACTCACGATCGACGGTCGCCGCCGCCAGTTCCACAGCTACTGGGCGCGTGGGGCGTCTTTCACCGAGAACCCCGACGACGGCACCATCGCCCCCACTGCCGCGGGCGGCTCGATCCCGTTCGCACCCGAGATCGCGATTCCCGCGCTGTACGCGATGCGCCACACCTACGGCGGCGACGCCCTGTTCTCGACCTACGGCTTCCGCGACGCCTTCAACCCCACGTTCACTCAGACGAGCGCCGCCGGCTGGTTCGACGTCGACTACCTTGGCATCGACCAGGGGCCGATCATCGCGATGATCGAGAACTACCGCACGGGACTCATCTGGAGGCTCATGCAGGGCAATCCTCACATCGTGCGGGGACTGTGCCGCGCGGGGTTCACGGGGGGATGGCTTCAGAGCAAATGTCCTCCGTGAGCTGTCACGAGTGAGATCGTGCACGGGTGTCCCCAGGCTAAAAGCCTGGGCCCTGCACGGCACTGCCCCTTTAAGGGCAGTGCGCCTCCGGGCCCACCCTTGAGGGTGGGAACACTGAAGTGCCGTTGGGCTCCTCTGCTGGTGCTGTTATTCTTCGCGCTGCTACAACAACGGCATACATCGAGTAGCGAGCCCTACGAGATGATAAAGCGACTGGCGGTGCTGACGAGCGGCGGAGACGCGCCCGGGATGAACGCGGCGCTCCGAGCCGTGGTACGTGTGGGAGTGTCGAGCGGGCTCGAGGTGATCGGCGTCCGGCAGGGCTACACCGGGCTGATCGAAGGACAGGTCCAGCCGCTCGGGCCCCGCGACGTCGCCAGCATCATCCACGTCGGCGGCACCATGCTCGGCAGCGCCCGGTGCGCCGAGTTCCGCACGCCCGAAGGGCGGAAGCGCGCGCTGCAGGTGCTCGAGCAGAACCGGGTCGAGGGGCTCGTCGTGATCGGGGGTAACGGCTCGCTCTCCGGCGCGCACGCGCTCTCGCAAGCCGGGTTCCCCGTGGTCGGCGTCGCCTCCACCATCGACAACGACCTGAACGGCGCCGATATCACCATAGGTGTCGACACCGCCCTCAACACCGCGCTCGAGGCGATCGACCGGCTGAAGACCACCGCCTCGTCGCACCAGCGCGCTTTCGTGGTCGAGGTGATGGGACGCTCCCACGGCTATCTGGCGCTGATGGCCGGGATCGCCGGCGGCGCGGACGTGGTGGTCATCCCCGAAGTGGAGAGCGACCCGGACGCGGTGGCGGCGGGATTGCAGGACGCCTACGCCCGTGGCAAGCGGCACGCCATGGTGGTCGTAGCCGAAGGGGCGAAGTGGAACGCGACGGCCCTGGCCAGCTACTTCGCCAACCACCGCGACCGGATCGGCTTCGAGCTCCGCGCCACGATTCTCGGGCACGTGCAGCGCGGCGGCGGACCGGGCGCGTTCGACCGGTTGCTGGCCAGTCGCACGGCCGCGGCGGCGGTGGACCTCCTCGCCGCCGGGGGGTCCGGCGTCTACACGGCCCTCGTGAAGGGAGCGATCTCCGCGCTGCCGCTCGAGCGCGCGCTCGTCCCCAAGCCGCCACCCGACCCGGAGCTCGTCAAGCTGGCGCATCGGTTGGCGCGCTGAGGCACGGGGCCTAACGTTTCTTCCCGATCCACTCCCGCACGTCCTGCTCCAGCAGGTCGAGCGGCAGGGCACCGTTCCGGAGCACTTCGTCGTGGTACGCCCGGATGTCGAACCGCGGCCCGAAGGCGGCGGCCGCGGAGTCGCGCAGCTCGCGGAACTTGAGCTGCCCGATCTTGTAGGCCAGGGCCTGGCCGGGATTCACGATGTAGCGGTCCACCTCGACGACGATGTCCTGCTCCGCCTTGGGGGCGTTGTCCTTGAAGAAGTCGATCGCCTGCTGGCGCGTCCACCCCAGGGCATGAATCCCCGTGTCGATCACGAGTCGCACGGCGCGCCACATTTCGTAGGTGAGCTGGCCGAACTTGGAGTATGGGTCCTGATACATGCCGAGCTCGGGCCCGAGGCCCTCGGCGTAGAGCCCCCAGCCTTCGACGAACGCGGTGTAGCCACCGTACCGGCGGAACTCGGGCAGAGCGTCCAGCTCCTGGGCGAGCGCGATCTGCAGGTGATGGCCGGGCACGGACTCGTGCAAGCTGAGCGCTTCCATCTCCCACTTGGGCCGTGACTTCACGTCGTACGTATTGACGAAGAAATACCCCGGGCGTCCTGCCTGGAGCGAGCCGCCCTGGTAGTACGCCGTGGTCTGCGACTTCGCCATGAACGACGGGATGGTCGTCACGCCGTACGGCAGGCGCGGCAGCTTGCCGAACAGTTTGATGAGCCCCGGGTCGGCGCGCTTCGCGATGTCGCGGTAGGCGCGCACCAGGCTCGCCGAGTCGTCGTAGAAGAACTGCGGGTCGGTCCGAAGGAATCGCGCGAAGTCGGCGAAGCTCCCCTTGAACCCCACGCCCGCGATGACGCTGTCCATCAGCGCCCGGATGCGTTTCACCTCGCGCAGGCCCAGCGCGTGGATCTGGTCGGGCGAGAGCGAGGTGGTGGTGAACTGCCGGACCCGATAGGCGTACCAGGCGGCGCCGTCGGGCAACTCGCGCATCCCGATCGACTCCCGCGTCTTCGGGATGTAGGTCCCCACCACGTAGTCGTACAGCTTCCGGTACGCCGGCGCTACACGCTGCGTGTATGCGTCGCGCCCCGCCCGCGTGAGCCGCTCGCGCTCGCTCACCGGGATCGTCTGGGGGAACTGCGCGAACGGCCGGAGCAGCGGGCTCGCCATCGGGTCGTCGGGCGTGAGCCCGCGGATCTGGTCGGGCACATCGCGCAGCGTCACCCGCGGCGGCGTGATGCCGGCCTCCAGTCCTTTTCCCAGGAGCGCGATGGTCTGATCGACCAGTGCGGGGACGCCGTTCAAGCGCGCCACGATGTTCTCGTAGTCCTGAACGCTCGTCGTGGGCATCTGCGCCAGCAGCCGGCCCACGTCCTGCTGCACGCCGCCGAGCTGCGTGATCGCGAGGTACTCGTCCTTGAAGCGGGTGCCTTCGATCTGTTCCTCGAGCCCGCGCCGGAACAGATCGTAGTTGAGCCGATCGGTGGGAGACAGGCGATCACGTCGGATCGTTTTGACGACGGCGAGCGGGTCCTCGCGCTCCCGTTTGCGCCGCTCGATCGCCTGGAGCGAGTGGTCGGTCCACCGGGCGTTCTGACCCGGGTAGCCGACGTACGTGGCGAACTCCGGAAACTCGGTCATCACGTATTCCCAGTTCAGCCGGAACACCGCGCCCAGGCGCGCGCTGTCGCTCAGATTCCGCGGATTCGCGGCCAGCTCCGCGTAGCGCGCGTGAAACGTGAGGCCGGGACCGGAGGGTGGCTGCTGGGCGGACGCGAGCGCCGCCGCGAATAACAGACACGTGATGGCCATCAGACCGAGTCGAGTCATGGTAGGACTCTCCGAAGCAGATCCTTCGCGCCTTCGGCGCTCAGGATGACAGGCTCGCTCGCTCCGCGAAGAAAGAGACATTTTCTCAAGGCGCCCCGCGGCTTGTCATCCTGAGCGAGCGCGCGGTACGCGCGCGAAGCGAAGGATCTGTTAGTGTGCCGCTATTGCGCCGTCTCCGGCGAAGGCCGCCGCAGCTCGGCGGCCCGAGACACGATCCTGGGCACGTTGGCCGCGCGGAGCGCCGCATTCACGGCCTGCAGGTCGCGACCCAGGACCGCGCGCAACGCGAGGAGCTGACGCTGGAGCTCCGATGCGAACATGCGGTACACGTCGTAGGCCTGCGCGGGCGGTCGGGCATCGACGCTCGCCACCATCCCGCTCAGCCCGCTGATCCGCTCCACCAACTTCGGGGGAAAGTTCAACGGGTCCTGGAACGACCGGTTGCGCACTTGGTAGAGCTCGCCTTCGATCGCGGCGAGCCGGTCGGCCAGCGTCCGGGTGCTCGAAGCCAGGCGTGTGGTGTCGGACGCCGCCTGGAGCCGGTCCTCGAGCTGGGCCTGCACGTTGCGGATCGTGATCACGGCGGTCACGCCCGCGTTGACGGTGTCGCGCAGCCGCTTCAGGAACGTGAACTGCTCGCGCAGCTCCGCCGGCGTCACCTTGGAGCGCGGATCGACTTTGAGCGCGAACCGCTGTGTGTACGTCCGGCCGCCCACGCGCAGCCGCGTCTGATACACGCCCGGCAACGCCATGGGACCGTCGGTCCCGACGCCGACCATTCCCCAGAACGCGACGGCGTCAGGGTACTTCATGTTCCAGACGAACATGTTCAGGCCCTGCTTGTTCGGCGCTCGGGGCGCGGCCGGCGGGCGCCGGGGCCACGGCTTGTCGGCGTCCTTGAGCGTATCGGAGACGATGCTGTCGATCTTCACGCTGTCCGTCACGCCCGCCTGCTTGAGACTGTCCGTCCGGACGTGCTTCACGCTGTCGGCGCGCACGCTGTCCGCGGCGGTGAGCGAGTCCGCCCGGCTCGTGAAACTGCGGATCACGTGACCGGCGGCGTCGAGGATGTCGAGTGTGAGCCGCTGGTCCTTGTCCTTCAGCCAGTAATAGATCATCGCCCCGTTGGGCGGGTTTTTCCCCACCGGGTGCGCCTCGTTCGACGGGAAGGAGAAGCCGCCCGACCAATCGACGCGGAAGGCGTCGCGGGGCTTGAACAGGTGCGCGGCTTCGCGCGGTGTGGCCCGCACGAGCTCGCGCAGCGGCGAGATGTCGTCCAGGATCCAGAACGAGCGCCCGTGGGTCGCCACCACGAGGTCGCCCTCCTTGATCACGAGGTCGTGCACCGGGACGATCGGGAGGTTGCGGCGCAGCGACTCCCAGTGGGCGCCATCGTCGAACGACACCCACACCCCG
>Ga0209159_1001917_pt1 | contig 15038 bp, 16 predicted proteins | sample GraSoiAngelo_144_FD_185901 | JGI IMG/M metagenome (GOLD analysis project Ga0209159, IMG submission 185901) | Grasslands soil microbial communities from the Angelo Coastal Reserve, California, USA - 14_1009_02_40cm (SPAdes) (version 2) | ecosystem: Environmental > Terrestrial > Soil > Grasslands ...
CCGCTGACTCGGGCCGTATTCCGTCAATCAAGGCTGTGGCTCAGCGAGTCCACGCCTCGACCGACGAGGTCGCGCAGGCATACGCCCGCCTTCGCGCCAGTCGCCTCCTCCTTCTTGAGCGTGACGGCACTACTATCCGCATGGCTCCGCCATTCTCCGGCGTGCCTACCCAGCATCGCGTTGTCGTCGGCGGCATCGAGTACTTTGCTAACTGCGCATGGGACGCTCTCGGGATTTCCGCAGCTCTTCATCGTCCGGGAACGGTGCACTCGCGGTGCGAACAAAGCCACGAACCGCTCGATTTGTCTGTCGCTCTCACTGGGCCTGAGCCTTCGACGTGGCTCTTTCATTGCCTGGTCCCTGCGGCCAAGTGGTGGGATGATCTGGTTTTTACCTGAAACAATATGCTCTTCTTTCGGTCGGAAGAACTCATTCGAGAATGGTGCAGGGCCCGAGCGGTCGAGCCCCGACCGATCGTGCGAATGGACCAATTATGGCAGCTGGCAGTGACTTGGTATGGCGCCCGGCTCGAGCCCGTCTCCCGTCGCCCGGCAGCCAATGAGATGCGCGAGATCTTCGCCAGGCTCGGCCTGCACGACGCCTTTTGGGATCCCCAGGCAGACACCTTCCAGTGAGAACGCAGCCTAACGACACGTATAGAGCGTGAGGTATCTTACTCGACAATGCCTCGCCTCCTCTCAAAGTGCCGGGTCCCTGGCCTTTTGCTCGTTAGGCACAAGGGATTTATGAACCAGATAATTGTACTCGCTGCAAATTTGGCGCTGGTCGCAGGGTTCGCTTCGGCGCAACCGGGGTCATCAAAACTCGACACGGGAAAGGAATTGGTTGCCCAGCTTTATAAGGAACACTCTGGAAAGTCCGACCCATTGCAGTACCCAGCCAGCAAGAAACTACTTCCAAACTATTTTTACAAACCGCTCCTTGACCTCTATCTTAAGGACCAAGAGGACTCAAAAGGCGAAGTGGGTAAGATCGACTTCGACCCCCTCTACAATGCGCAGGATTTTGAAATCTCGGCTTTCAAGCTGGTCGTGCTCCCTAATAAAAAAGGCTCAGCGTACGTGGCCGCCCGATTTAAGAATATAGGGGTCGACCAAGAGATCATCTTCGCACTTCAGCGAACGAAAATGGGATGGCGCATCGCTGACATTCAATACCAGGACGGGCGTTCGCTTTGGAAAATATTGAAGTGATAGGGCTTGTGCCTAACAACGCGCTTCAGTCAACGTCACGCCGCCGCTGCGCGTCGGTGTGGGAGCGGCTGAGCTTCGTACGTTAGACGTTTCCCTTTCTCATGAAACGACACTTCTTCTTGTCCGCCGCTCTCGTTGCCCTGCTCGTCATTGCCGAGGTAGCACTTGCGTCTGATGTGGCAGTTTCATCGCAGGCATCAAAAGATGAGCAAACCATCTGGGAACTTGAGCGGGCTTATTGGCGCTACGTTCAGGAAAATGATTTGTCGGCCTATTCCGGCCTGTGGCACAAGGATTTTCTGGGCTGGCCGTCAGTCAGTGCCGCGCCCGTTCACAAAGACCACATTACAGACTGGATTACCTCGCAAACCAGTAAGGGACTGGCGTTCAAGACCGGTGAATTCAAACCCGCCTCGATTCAGGTTACTGAGGACATCGCGGTCGCATGTTACTGGATAACGTTTAAGTGGCTGGACAAGGATGGCAATGGATCGGCGAATACCATCCGTATCACGCACGCGTGGCGCAGGACCGGAAACGATTGGCGCATTATAGGTGGAATGTCCATGCCGGAACCCGACACTCCCCGCAATTAATATCACAATGAGAAGGCCTAAAAAGGCGCCGCAGCCAACTCCAAAAGCCAGGTTTATACTGACCTCCGAACTTCTATTCTCTGATCTCTCATTTTATGCTCGCTGTCGGTAGCAGTAGCTGATCTTGTTTTTCATTGAGCCATTTTCCAGACCATCCAATCAGTTTTAACGAACAGCAAGAAAGAACATTATGACAAAGACGCGCATCCCGCTGCTTTTGGTTTTGCTTGGTTTAGCTGGTAACAACCAGTTTGTCCGCGCCGCCGATCCGGATCACGCCGACCAACCAATCGTTCCTCCCACTGAAGCGATCTCCCGGCTCAAACAGGGCAATGGACGTTACACCAAAGGCAAACCGCAGCATCCACATGAGTCGATCAACGAAAGAACACGGTTGGCAACCAATAGCTATGAAAATGCGAGCTTGATCTATCCGGACATGACAAAGCGGCGCGAGGAGCTGGCAAAAAGTCAGCATCCGTTTGCTGTCGTTCTTGGCTGCTCTGACTCGCGTGTCCCGCCTGAGATCGTGTTCGATCAAGGGCTGGGCGATCTATTTGTCCTGCGCGTGGCCGGCAACGTGATCGACGATCACAGCCTGGGCAGCATCGAGTACGCGGTCGATCATCTGTCCGTGCGCCTGATCGTGGTGCTCGGACATCAGCGCTGCGGCGCGGTCAAGGCTGCGAAGGAGACGATCGCTGCCAAAGGCGAGGCACCCGCTCATATCCAGTCGCTGGTCACGGCGATCCAACCAGCGGTTGAAGCGACAGTCCAAGGCGACCTCGAGACGACGGTGCGTGAGAACGTAAAGAATGTCGTGCAAGCATTACGTTCATCCGCGCCGGTTCTCAAAGCCAAGGTTGATTCCGGTGAGCTCAAGGTGGTCGGCGCTTATTACAGTCTCGATACCGGGTCGGTCGCTTTCCCGGAAGAAAAGTAAACCGTTCACAAAAGCGTAAAGCCTTGCAGACAACTCCGAAAGTATTCGTGGGCAGAGCAGGTCCTGAATCATGTCCTGCCTGCGGTAGCCGGCGTTAAACCGAACCTGACCATTAAAGTGGAACATCGCGACGCAACTCTTTCAAAATGGACGGCGCCTCTGCGAACCAGCGCATGCACGACCTCGTGAAGTCGTCCTACGCTGACCTCAACTCTCACGGGTGGGCGCAGGCAGTGAGTTACACGACTGAGGACTGGGTCACATCAACTCGACCCCAAAGTGCAGGTCGAAATTACGACATGTATGCAATTTCTACTTAATTTGCCGTCAGCGATCTCATTTCTGATTGTCTCGGTTATTACCACCGCGGTCGCACTAGCCGGACTTCGGTTTGTGCGGAAGAAATATTCGACCGAAGCGTTGAAAGAGAACCACGAAGTAGCAGCGATAATCTTCAATGCGTTCGGCCTGCTTTACGGGGTAGTCGTCGCCTTTGTGGTGTTTGTTACCTGGAGTGGATATGACGACGCCACCAAGAATCTGCAATTGGAAGCCAACGAGATCGATGATATTTTTCACATCTCGAAAGCATTCCCTAGCCCTGTCAATAAAATTATACAGCAAGGATTAATAGATTATACCGCCTCCGTTTATAATGATGAGCTGAAAAGAATGTCACAGGGCGACGTAAATCTTCATTCCAACCGAGCGATGGCGAGGCTTATTACGGTGTTTTACGGAATAGATGAGAAATCGATTTCCAACAATGAGCTGTATGCCGAATCACTGAAGCGAATAAATAACCTCGCTCAGTACCGCCGACTCAGAATATTTGCAGGCAAGAACGAGGTGCCACCTGTGATCTGGTTAGTCCTACTTGTTGGCGGGACGATCACAGTTTCATACGCCTTTTTCTTTGGAATGAAGAACATAAAGGCGCAGTACATGATTACGGCCGCGCTCACGGTAACGATCACGTTGATTTTATTTCTGATATATATTCTTGACCATCCCTTTACAGGGACAAGCAAAGTTAGTACGGAGCCTTTGAAACAGGTGATGGAGATAGTGCAGAAAGAATGAGGGCAACGCGTCTCCGTGCCTGTTAAAATTTCCCTGGATCGGTGTTCTGTGATGACCATCAAAGGATAAAATTGCGAAGCTTCTTCTGTCCGCAGCTGGCTTGCTATGTCTGCTTGGGGTTGCATGGGGCGCTGACGATGAACAGCTAGTGCGAGAAGTCGTGAAGGCCTTCGTCGCTAATTACAACAACGGAGATTTTAAGAACGCACCTACATATACAACCGATGACTGGGTGCATATCAATCCGGGAGGCGGAATTACGAGAGGACGAGATGAAGGTCTTAAAGAGGTAAGAGCCATTCACAAGACCATGTTAAAGGGAGTCTCAATCACGATCGACAACGTGACGGTTCACTTTGTAACGCCTGACGTCGCCTTGGTTGATGCAGTTCATACGAGCGATAGTTACGTAACGCCGGAAGATGGTGTGAAGCACGAGAACGAAAGGCAGATAAAGACCTACTTGATAGTAAAGCGCAATGGCAAGTGGTTGTTGGTGCTTGACCAGAACACCATCATTTCCAATCCATGAACGGTGTTCTGGGAGGAGGCCAACAGGATCGCTGGCCGGGTCAAGACATCGACAACATGACTACTGACCACAGACCACGAAGTATGCTCGCTTTCGCCGGCGGTAGCTGAGCTCCGTCTCGCTAGGCGAAATTCCATTATGGCTCTCCTGTCTCATCTTGATGCCTTTTGCAATTGGCTCCGCACTCGTGTACGCGCGCATGTTTCCATTGGAAGACCTGATAAGGCACTTACCGGTATATACGTTTTGCCATGGTACGCGGTGCCGAATCTACAAAAGCGAAATATGCCTCGGATGCCTGGCCTCGAGGAAACTGTTGGTGACTTTGAGGCGCAAACCTTCGACATCCACTTTCTGCTATGGCGACGCCTGCCGACACTGTTGAAGCGTTCGCGAGCTTGGAAGCCGCACAACAGGCGATCCATGATAATCCTATCTTGATCTTGAATGCCGCTGGCGCACAGCTCAAGGTGATAGCAGAGCAAGTCCCCAACGGTGATCTGGCAGCCATATTTACGGCCGCGAGGCTGGAGCTAACTATTTGCTTAGCTTATGTGTTGAGGTGACGTATTTTCTCAGGCTAACGCCATGCCGCTTAGAGGCGGGTACAGCGAACTCCTGGCCGGCGCAAACGTCGCGTCTTGCTCTGTCTTAGAACTGATCCCCGTGGCTGGAGGCACTGGGATGCTTTACCTCACGCGCCGCAAGAAGTTGAGCATGTCGCCAAGGTCCGCGGCGAGTTCGTGGGAAGTACATGCTGATGGCTTGCACTTCCTTGAAGCTGGCAGGGTGGGTTATTGCCGCTGCTATCGTTTTCGGCAGCGTCGGATGTAACCGATCGCGCGAGGACGCGCATGCGCGCGAAGTCGCAACCCGGGTTCGCACTGAGTTTCTGCATGCGTGGACTAATTACGAGAAGTACGCCTGGGGACATGATGCGTTAAAGCCGCTGAGCAAGACGCCGCAAGATTGGTACGGCCAATCGCTGCTGATGACGCCGGTCGATGCCTTGGACACGCTCATCCTGATGAAGCTGGATAAGGAAGCCGCGAAGGCGAAAGAGCTCATCGTGAAGAATCTTTCGTTCGATCGTGACGTTTACGTCAAGAATTTCGAAATCATCATCCGTTTGCTCGGTGGCTTGCTCTCGAGTTATCAACTAACGAATGATAAACAACTGCTCGATCTGGCTGACGATTTAGGCAATCGGCTGTTAGCCGTTTTCAATTCGCCTACGGCACTTCCTTACGTTTACGTGAATCTGAAAACCGGCCAGGTTCGCGATGCGAAAACGAACCCGGCCGAGACGGGGACGCTGTTGCTGGAATTCGGGACGCTGAGCAAACTAACCGGTAAACCGATCTACTACGAAAAAGCCAAGCGTGCTTTGGTGGAGACATTCAAGCGCCGCTCGTCGATCGGTCTGGTTGGCTCGACCATCAACGTCGAGACCGGTGGGTGGATGGATGCAGATAGTCACATCAGTGGCGGAATCGATTCTTACTACGAATATCTCTGGAAATGCTGGCTCTTATTCGGCGACAAAGATTGTCAGAAGATGTGGCACGCGAGCATTCCCGCGGTTAACAAATATCTTGCCGACGAAGTCCGTGGCGAATTGTGGTACGGCCACGCCGACATGAACACAGGCAGGCTCACTGCATCGCAATATGGCGCGCTCGACGCTTTCTTTCCGGCTGTGCTGACGCACTCCGGCGACGTCGCGCGGGCGCGGCGACTCCAGGATTCATCGTTCAAAATGTGGAACATGCACGGGATCGAACCGGAGATCATCGATTACAAAACGATGCAGATTGTTTACAACGGCTACCATCTGCGTCCCGAGATCGTGGAATCGACCTATTATCTGCATCACTTCACACACGATCCGCGATACCGAAAGATGGGAGAGAAGATCTTCGAGGACTTTGTGAAATATTGCCGGGTGGATGCTGGCTACACCGCGCTTCAGGATGTGGTCACGAAAGCAAAGCGCGATGAAATGGAAAGCTTCGTCCTGGCCGAGACCTTCAAATACCTTTATCTTCTCTTCGCTCCGCCGGATACTTTGGATTTCGACAAAGTCGTGTTCAATACTGAGGCGCACCCTTTGAGGCGAACGGATTGACGTGACTACAGACTACTGACTACAGACTATCTTATGCAAGTATCGCGTTATTTATCATTGATTCTGCTCGGAATGACTCTGGATAGTTGTTCTGAGCGACAGTTCGATTCCAAAACCGAAGGGGAAAAATTGTTGGCCAGGGACGCAGAATGGGCGGATCTCGCCACGGCAGGCAAGGATATCGAAAAGGTTGTCTCTTACTGGAGCGATGATGCTGTCCTCATTTTCCCGGGACAGCCTGTGCTCGAGGGCAAGGCGGCGATTCGTGCTTACGTTGCCGCCAGCTTTGATACCCCCGGATTCAAGATCCATTGGGTCTCGCAAAAACCTGTATTCTCCCCCGATGGCAAGCTTGCCTATATGCGCGGGACGGACGAGCTCACTCTGCCTGGGCTAAATGGCGGTACGATGACGCTGCACCTTCGTGGAATATCGGTCTGGCGTTTGGATCCGGATAAGCAATGGCGCTGCGTCCTGGATATTTCAAATGAGGCACCGCCTACTAGCCCGAGCTCTTAGCCTGCGCGGCCTGTCCAATGGTCATTTGCTGTAGCGGCGGTCTATGACCGCCGAAACTATCCGAAATCGGCGGTCATAGACCGCCGCTACAATTTTGCCTTATAGAACTTGGGTATCCCTTTCCCGCTGCCCACACCGAAACCGGGATCACCGATCCCGGCTACAGTAAGCATGCTGAAGACGACTGACCAGAATTCTACTGGGGGCGATTGCGAAGGAAATTGAGGGTCGCCCGCTTTGGCTAGGCGCAAGTTTCCCTCGGCCTCCGGAAAGTCGGGATGAAGGCGCAGCGCCTGTTCAACTTGCGCAATCGCCTCGAGGAGCGTTGCCTTCGCGCATAAAAATCTTTCCCAGATAGTTATGAGGCTGGGCGAGCTTCGGGCTCCGGACCAAAGCATCGGCCCGCGTTCTCTTCGACGTCGAGTTGCGCACTTTGTCATGTCGAGCGAAAGTCGAGACATCTCTCGCTACTCGTCTGTCACGAAGTTAGAGATTCCTCGACTGCCCTCGGAATGACAAAAAGAGCGCTCACCCGAAATAGACCTCCTTTGTGTTGCGGCTGAAATGAAACCAGATCGTAATTCGCATGAAACCGGCGCCCGCCTTCCATGTCGCGATCATCCAGCCCTCTGTCTTAGTCTGTTTGCCTTCATGTTCGTTCCTGCTGTCGTGGGCGAGATTGCGCTGGGGCGGTGGCTGACTCAGTTCATGCCGCATCCCGGATTGGTTGCCATGCTGTGTTTTGCACCAGTAATGGTCATCCTGTTCATTATCGGAATGCTTACTGGAGGTACCATCTGGCTTTTGCTGATGAAGCGCTTTGTGCAGCAGAACATATTGGCGACATTTTTTCTCGGAGGTCCGCGCGTCCCGGTCTTCTCCAATCTTTGCTCGAAGATATTTTCCTGGAGTTACGGTCAGAACCGACCGAAAACCGAAGTATGAGCTTGCTCTCTGAGATAGCTGATGGCTGATAGCTAATTGCTGATGGCGAAGGGACGCGCTCCGCGCATCCAGGACTCGCCGCGGCGCGGTGTATTTGCATGACTATCGATTAGAGGACCACAAAGTCACATCATGCTGTAACCATGGAACGAGTAACTGGAATCGGCAGCGTGTTCTTTCGGGCGAAGGATCCCGAAACCCTGTCGGCGTGGTATGACGATACGTTCGGCGTAAGTCGAGCGCCACGCGATTACAGCACAGCACCATGGATGCAACAGGTGGGGAGCGACCGTTTTCGCGCCATTTCCCAGCGAGAGCGATTATTTCGGCAACCCAAGCCAGGCATGGATGATCAATTTTCGAGTAGCTAATCTGGATCGTATGATCGCACAGTTGCGGGCGAAAGGGATCGAAGTATCGCTTGATCCGGAGATTTATCCATACGGTCGTTTTGCTCGTTTAACTGATCCCGAGGGAAATCCGATCGAGCTCTGGGAGCCCAAGGCTGATAGCTGATGGTTGTTGCGGATAGAAAACTAGCGGCCGCAAGCCGGCTCCGCAGAGCGTCGCCCTACCAGTGAAAATTTTCGTGGAGAGGCGTTGGTAGGGCGAGACTCCGTCGAGCCGCTCAGCCTTTCGCAGTCACTCATGGAGCCGGTAGGCTTCTACCAACGCGACACCGGTCGTACCGTTGTTTCCGCGCACGATCACGGTGTAATTCCCGGCGGCGAGCGAAGCGATGATAGCTGATTCGCGATTGTCAGTCGGGTTAAGCAATGTCGCTTTGATTCCTGTCGGCGTGTTGTCCTTCCAATCGTTGTCGAATGCGATCAAAGCTCCGTTAGCATCGCGCAATTCAAGGGTCGGATCTTGCAATGGTTGCGCAATTCCGAAACTGCCCAGTGTCGGTCCGATCGCACGCAGCACGATCACGGGTGGTTCGCCATTGCCGATAATCAATCCACCGATCAGGACATTCTCGCCCGTGCCAACGAAACCACGCGTACTGAGATTTCCGAAAATCGAGGTCGAGGCGTCTAATTGGTAAAGATCAACCAGCGCGACACCCGTTCCGCTATTTTTTCCGCTCACTACCGCGGTGTAAGAGCCGGGAGCGAGGGTGGCAATGATGGCCGATTCCAAATCATTGGGCGGAGCAAAACCGCTGGCTGCGATTTCGGTCTCTTGCCTATTCCGCCAATTGTCGTTAGAGTCGACTACAACGTTGCTGCTGTTAACTATGGTAATGGTTGGATCCGCCAGCGCGCCACTCACTCCAAGGGTGCTCAAGGTTGGCCCGAGCGCGCGCACAATGACCTTTTTTGGCTGGTTCCCGCTAATAATGAAGCCAGCGATCAGCACATTTTGTCCGGTGCCAACCATTCCCCGGGACGAAATGTTGGTCGCTTTTCCGAGCGGCGCGATCGGGCCGCTCAGCAGTCGATTCGCTTCGTTGGCGAGCTCAAAATGACCACCAGTGGTCGGATGAATATCATCCCAGAAAAGATATTGATCCGGATTGACCCCAGATGCGCCTTGGGCCGAATCAATTGTGTTGACGAAGTTGTAATGTGCGGGCTGGCCCAGGACACGGATCACATCGAGCCAGACATCGAAGGGGTAAACCTGAATGGTAATCCCGCTCCCGTGGAGTCCGCTTTTGGTCGAAGCAATGACGGATTTGAGATGATCGCGATAAATCGCAGAAGCGTAGTCAAGTGCCAGGACCCGGGTTGGATCGCCGAAAGAATTTGGCACCGCGCCTAGGGGTGGAACATTGGGCACGAGAAAATTTCGGGCGCCAGCGTTGGCCAGCCGCACAATCAGACCTCCGACGCGATTAGCGGTGTCGATTACGCTCTGTGCGCTATGGTCATCAAAGAGATCGTTGCCGCCGCCCCAAAGAATGTACAAGGCATTAGCGTCGGCGGCGTGGCTGGCCAGATAATCGTTAATTTGTTTGCCCATGTTATCGATGGTGATGGTGAAATCGCCACCGCCGAATGGAAATGGGTTATTGATGATGGTTCGGTCTTGCGTGCCGTCCTTGGTGGTGGCGCCGCCAAATGCATAATCGGTTCCCCCATCGAGACTGTTTTTTGCGACTGCCAAACCGAGGAATGTTTTTTCCAGTTGCTCGTGCCAGGTACCGACATACAAATTTGCCGCCGGTGACGTGTTAGTATCGTCGGTAAACCGATAATCGCTGTAGTTGAAGTTACTGCTCGGATAACTGAAGCCAACCAGGTCGCGCGCGCGATGCGCGATGTTTCCATCATCAGAAAGGCTGTCGCCGAAAACGATGACCTGGGTAAATACCGGCGCCTGAGCGTTAACGAGAATTGGAGTCGCCAGAAAAATGGCGACGCTCAAAAGTTTTCTTATTCCCATGATTGATCCCTCTTACTAAAACGAAATTGAACTGCCTTTCGGATGCAATCTGTGCATGTCGCAAATCCTCAAGAACATAGATGGTCAGTCGGTGGCAAAGAGGCGAGAATACCTAGCTTCCCAGAGCCCGCAGAAAATCGGCAAAGTTGGCGCTCTCGCGCATGGCGGCATTCAATCGCTTCAGACTTTCGTCGGCCGGTTCCGGCAGCGCGATACGTCGGGAACACCCGGCACCGGACAACACAATCTCATTCCATTGAATCGATTCAATCTGATCGGTGAAACGCGCAACCGCGCGCCCCCGGAAGAAAGCGCGTGTGGTTTCCGGAGGAGAAAAAATTGCGCGGCGAATCTCATCTTCGTTGACCACCCGCCGCATCGAACCCTGGCGCAGCAACTCATAATATAATCCGCGCTCCAGATCGATATTGTGATACTCGAGGTCAATTGCCTGCAGCCATGGATCGCTCCATTGTAATTTTTCCTCCTCCTGCAACTCGTTCAGCAGAAATTTTTTCGCTGCCCAATCCGCCCGATCGCGACATAACATCACGTCTCGCTCCAAGTCATTGAGGACGCTTTCCCATTCGCGCAAAATCCAACCGCGCTCCTCCTCATCGCGCTCGACCTTCTGTGCCGCGTTCAAATAAAGCCGCTGCACATCAATCGCGGAAATCTTTCGTCCGTCGCGCAACTCGATGATCCAATCATAATTCTGATCGCGACTAATCGATTTCGCGGCGTCAATCGGTTGGGCGATTTCCAACTGCGGCGCTTTGCCGCACTCGATCAAATCCAGCACCAGCGCGGTCGTCCCCAGCTTCATCGCCGTCGCCCATTCACTCATGTTCGAGTCGCCAATAATGACGTGAAACCGGCGATACTTGTTGGCATCGGCGTGCGGCTCATCCCGCGTATTCACCAGCGGGCGGCGATTCATCGTGTCGATGCTGACCAGGACGCTAAAGAAATCCGCTCGCTGCGAAATCTGAAACACACCGGGCTGACCGGCCGCGCTCTCCGCTTCAATCCCCATCTTGCCGGCGCCGGCAAAAATCTGTCGCGTGATCAGAAACGGCAGGGCGCCCGCGACGATGCGATCCCATGGGATGTCGCGCCGCATCAGGTAATTATCGTGGCAACCGTAGCTGTGACCGAGAAAGTCGGTGTTGTTTTTGTAAAGCCGGACGTGCTCACCGTCCGACAAATGCGCATTCCGGCGTCGCGCGCATTCGGCCAGAATCCGCTCGCCCGCTTTTTCCTGGGCCACAATCTCACGTAACGTCGTGCACTCCGGCGTGGAATATTCCGGATGAGCGTGATCGTTGTAAAAACGCGCGCCGTTCGATAACACGAGGTCGCTCTTGATTTCCTGAAAGGTCAGCGGCCGGTTTTTATCGATCTCATAGTAGGCCGATTCATCCGCGTCCTGACGCAATTCTTTGGCCCGAAAACCGCGCGCATCGCGATGCGGATCTTCGTGGCCGTAATCCCATTTCATCAACGCGCCGTGCTCGGTATAACTGCGCACCAGCGCGATCGATTCCGCGACCACGTCCACCGACTCCGCGCCGTCCAGCGTGATCCCATATTCCGTCTCCAACCCAAAGACGCGTTCCATCGTTCCGAAACATAGCGCGATACCAAACCACGCGAAAATTTTACGGCGCTTTATTGTCCTGAACCTCCGACCCACGAGTCTGAAATCTCGATTCACGATTCACCGATCAGGATGCTCGATGCTCGATGCTCGATGCTCATAACCGATACCGCGGCGCTTCGCGCCGTCCTCCTTGCTCCAACCTCTTCACTCTGCTCTTATCTTCGCCAATCTCCCGACTGACCGCCTGCTTGATTCTATTCGTCATCTGGGCCTTGATTTACCTTACCAACGGAGGGTCGTCCGCGTTCCGCAGTGAAGAAGGTCATCGCGTCCTGCCTGCGGTTCAGATGCTCGATAAGTAGCAACTACCTGGTCCCCTACATTGCGGCACGGTCGTATTTTGAATAAACCGCCGTTGACTAATTAGATTGTCGCTGCCTCGTTTAAGCTTTCCGGAGTTCGCAACGAACGGACCGCGCGGCTGCCATCCGCATTATTCATTCTAGCCGTTGCCCTTACCCTGGCGACGGTCGGACGAATCAGCCTTGGCCCAATCCATTCCTTCATCGCAGCACTCTGCTGGCTAACGAATCTTGGACTGATCGAAAAGGGGCGAATGATCGAGATCGAGGCGATCTATTGTTCACTATTCGCCTTTGCTCTCATTCTGTGGTTGCTGCTCTGGGAACAAAAGCGTTCACCCTGGCTTACCTTCGTCGTGTCCTGGATCTTTCTTGGTTAGGCCTGCTGGCGAAAGGTCCAAGTCACGTCCTGTTCTTTTATCTTATCGTTGGCGCCGTTCTCTGGCGAAATCGTCACCTCCGCGACCTAACTCACCCGACGCACTTCATTGGAGTCGTGGTAATGCTCGGAATTTTGTGACCTGGCTGATTCCGTACTTTCGGGCGTTACCTTCTCGGTCGCCTTTACAAGCCTGGTCACGAGAAGCGGCGGTCGCATTTCACGGCGAAGAAGGCGAATCAGAGGATTGGTTACTAAACTTCCCCCGCGGCTTCGCCTATCTACTTCCCTGGGTACTACTTCTCCCGTTTATTCGATTGAGTAAAATAGCGGACCCATTACAGCGCAACGTAGCTTATGGATTAGCATGGGGGAGCATTATTCCATTTGTTATTGTTCTTCTGACTTCCGGAACACTCCCAAGATATATTTTGCCCTTGGAAGCACCATTTTGCTGGACCGTCGGAAGCGCTGTCGCTAATGGAGCCTCGCAATGGAGTATTAAAGGCATTCGAGTTCCGCAGGGGCCTAATCTTCTCCTTTGTCGCGATAGGCATTGTTGCGGCGATGATAATCTTTCCGCTGCGTTCCGTGACCTATTTAAAGAGGCACGAGCGAATTAAACCGATTGCCGGAGAAATTAACGCGCTCCTCCCGTCTGAGCAACGGCTTTACGCAATCGACCCTGACTTTCAGCCGTATCTCTTTTATGTCCGCGCGCCTATAACCTACCTCACTACCTTGGGCGAATTACCAGCGGATGCGCATTATTTTTTATTTCAGCTCAGGCATCAACGAAAATTCGAAAGCAACCCGCGATGGGCGACCTTGCGACCGAAACTCCTGGCTCATATATCGAGCTATCGTAACAAAGAAAGCTTGCTTTTCGCCATCGAGCACTGACGACGGACCACGGACTTCCCCGCGTCGCCTTGCACAATCCAATAATCGACAACCGATAACCGAAGCGCGCGGCGCTTCGCGCTCCGCCTTTTTATTTGACGCCATTGAACCTGCGAGAAGAATCATCCGCATGAACACCCGCATTATTTCAGCACTTATCGCTCTTGTCGCGATTGCCTTTATCGCTTCCATCGCCTCCGCACAAACGCCAGCTCCACAGCCGAGCGCTCCCCCAACCACCGTTACCAGCCCGGTCGTTTCTGCCCCCGCTACGACCACGGCTTCACCGAACGAAGCCGAGATGATGAAGCAAATGATGGAGCTGGCCAAGCTCAACGAAAATCATAAGCTTCTCGCTGACCTTGCCGGTTCCTGGAGCACTTCAGTAAAAATGATGGAACCCGGCAAGGAACCTTCCGTTTCCAAGGGTAACGTCATTTTCAAGTCCATCATGAATGGCCGCTATTTCATCGGCGATCATTCCGGAAGCATGAAAATGCCCGGGGCTGATGGCAAAATGAAAGACTTCGCCTTTAAGGGGATGTCGATCGACGGCTACGACAACGTGAAACAGAAATTCATTTCATCGTGGATGGATAACCTGGGCACTGGGATCATGACCATGGAAGGAACGTACGACCCCGCGACAAAAACATTTACCTATACCGGCGAAACGGAGATGATGCCGGGGATGAAGACTCCGGTTCGCGCCGTAGTCAAGATCACGGACAAGAACCATCACACCTTTGAATGGTACGAGAACCGTGGTGGCCAGGAAACGAAGACGTTGGAGATCAGCTACACTCGCAAAAAGTAGCGGTATAGTTGTTATTGTTCTCTGACTTCTATCCTCTGATTCAGCCACCGATATGATCCGTCGAAAATTTCTGGATACGACTCTGGCAGGCGGAGCTACGCTGATTGCAGGAGGGTCGACCATCATCTTTGCGGCGAATTCGCCAGCGGTAACTGAGCCAGGCACCAGTTCCGTTTTCCGATTGGGGGGCGATCTTCCGGTCAACCGCCTCGGCTTTGGCGCGATGCGCATCACCGGAGAGGGCATTTGGGGGTGGCCGGCTGACCGCGGCAACACCCTCAAAGTTCTGCGACGTGTCGTCGAGCTAGGCGTCAATCTAATCGACACGGCTGACGCCTACGGACCGGAAACAAGCGAACTGCTGATTGCAGAAGCTCTGCATCCTTATCCAAAAGACCTGGTGATTGCGACCAAAGGCGGCCTAACGAGACCTGGACCTGGACAATGGGTGCCGAACGGCCGCCCGGAATACCTCACCCAATGTGTGGAGAAGAGTCTAAAACGACTCCGACTCGAGCGAATCGATTTGTATCAACTGCATCGCATCGATCCGAAAGTGCCGATGGAAGAATCGCTCGGAGCACTCAAGAAGATGCAGGAGGCTGGAAAGGTTCGGCATATCG
>Ga0209159_1001923_pt1 | contig 15007 bp, 16 predicted proteins | sample GraSoiAngelo_144_FD_185901 | JGI IMG/M metagenome (GOLD analysis project Ga0209159, IMG submission 185901) | Grasslands soil microbial communities from the Angelo Coastal Reserve, California, USA - 14_1009_02_40cm (SPAdes) (version 2) | ecosystem: Environmental > Terrestrial > Soil > Grasslands ...
AGCTCGGCGTACTGCCGGCAGCGCTCGACGTTGGCGCGGATGCCCACGACACACTTGCGCGCGAAGACGCGAGCGGCCGCCGCCGTCACGGCGACCTGCTCGAGGAGCGCGTGCGCGATCACCGGCATCATGACGTTCAGGTCCAGGTTGCCGTTCATACCCGCGATCGCGATGGTCGCGTCGTGACCGATAACCAGCGCCGCCACCTGGTTCACCGCCTCGGGGATCACCGGGTTCACCTTCCCCGGCATGATGCTCGAGCCGGGCTGCGTCGCGGGCAGCTCGATCTCGTTGAGCCCCGTGCGCCCGCCCGAGGTGAGCAGGCGGAGGTCGTTGGCGATCTTCATGAGCCCGACGGCGAGGGTGCGGAGCGCGCCCGAGGTCTCGACCGCGGCGTCGCGGTTCTGCATCGCCTCGAAGCGGTTCGGCGCGACCACGAAGGGGAGCCCGGTCGCGCCGGCCAGCTCCGCCGCGACCTTCTCCCCGAAGCCCGGCGGCGCGTTCAGCCCGGTGCCGAGGGCGGTGCCGCCGATCGGCAGCTCGGCCAGGTGACGAAGCGTCGCCTGCACGCGCGCGATGCCGTGGCGGATGACGCTCGCGTAGCCGCCGAACTCCTGCCCGAGCGTCATGGGGACCGCGTCCTGGAGGTGCGTGCGGCCGGCCTTCACGACGTCGGCGAAGGCGCGGGCGCGCTCCTCGAAGGCCGCCACCAGCTCCTCGAGCGCCGGGAGGAGGGCGCGCGTGATCTCGCCGTAGGCGGCCACGTGGATGGCGGTCGGGAAGACGTCGTTGGTGCTCTGGCCCATGTTCACGTGGTCGTTCGGGTGAACGACGGCCTTGTCGCCGCGCCGGGCGCCGAGCAGTTCGAGGGCACGGTTCGCGATCACCTCGTTGGCGTTCATGTTGGTCGAGGTCCCGGAGCCGGTCTGGAAGACGTCGAGCACGAACTCGCCGTCGAGCTTGCCCTCCGCCACCTCGGCGGCGGCGCGGGCGATGGCGTCGGCGAGCCGCTGGTCGAGGAGCCCGAGCGCGGCGTTCACGCGCGCGCAGGCGCCCTTGATGGTGCCCAGGGCGGCGATGAAGCTCCGCGGGAAGCGCAGCCCGGAGATCGGGAAGTTCTCGACCGCCCGGGCCGTCTGCGCGCCGTAGTAGGCGTTCGCGGGCACCACCATCTCGCCCATGCTGTCGCGCTCGGTGCGGGTGTCGGCCATTGCCGGAGCCCTATCACCTCGACGGCGAAAGAAAAGGGGGCCCCTCGCGGGCCCTTCATCCCTTCACCACCACGAGCGGCTTGAGCTTCGCCACCCGCCGCGCCAGCCCCGCCCGCTCGACGACCTCCACCACGTCGGCCACGTCCTTGTACGCCCACGGCATCTCCTCGGCGACGCCGCCGAGCGACTGCGCGCGCACGATGACCCCGCGCCGGGCGAGCTCGGCCACCAGATCGAGGCCGCGCCCGGCCTTCTTCGCCTGGGCACGGCTCATGACGCGGCCCGCGCCGTGGCAGGTCGTGCCGAAGGTCTCGGCCATGGCGCCCGCGGTGCCGAGGAGGAGGAAGGAGTAGCGGCCCATGTCGCCGGGGATGATGACGGGCTGGCCGAGCGGGCGGAGATGCGCGGCGAGCGCCGGATGGCCCGGGCCGAAGGCGCGCGTCGCGCCCTTGCGGTGCACGCACACGCGCCGCCGCCGGCCGTCCACCGCGTGCTCCTCGAGCTTGGCGATGTTGTGGCAGACGTCGTAGACGAGCCCGAAGCGGAGCGCGGCGGGGCCGAGGCCGAGCGCGGTCGCGAAGACGCGCTCGGCGAGGCCGCTCATCACCTGCCGATTCGTCCAGGCGAAGTTCGCGGCCGCCGCCATGGCGGCGAAGTACTCGCGCCCCTCGGGCGAGCCGAGCGGCACGCAGGCGAGCTGGCGGTCGGGCATGCTGAACCCGTAGCGCGCCATGGCGCGCCCCATGGTGCGCAGCGCGTCGTCACACACCTGGTAGCCGAGGCCGCGCGACCCGGAATGGATCATGACCGTCACCTGGCCCGCCGCGAGACCGAGCGCCGCGGCGGCACGCGCGTCGTACACCTCGTCCACGCGCTGGACCTCGAGGAAGTGGTTCCCGGAGCCGAGCGTGCCGACCTGGCTCCGCCCGCGCTCGAGCGCGGTGTCGGACACCGCGTCCGGGTCCGCGGCGCGCAGGCAGCCGCCCTCCTCCGTCGCCTCGAGATCGGAGGTCCGGCCGAACTCGCGCGCCACCGCCCACGCCGCGCCCCGCGCCAGCATCTGCTTCTCCTCGGCCCGGGTGAGCTTCGGGATCGCGCCCTCGGAGCCGACACCGGCCGGGATCGCCTGGTAGAGCGCGTCGGCGATCCGGTCGAGGTGCACCCGAAGGTCGTCGGCCACGAGCGCGGTGCGCAGCAGGCGCACGCCGCAGTTGATGTCGAAGCCGATGCCGCCGGGCGAGATCGCGCCCTCCTCCGCGTCGACCGCGGCCACCCCGCCGATCGGGAAGCCGTAGCCCCAGTGGATGTCGGGCATGGCGAGCGCGTGGCCGACGATCCCGGGCAGGTGCGCCACGTTCGCGACCTGCTCGAGCGCCGGATCGTCGCGCAGCTCCGCCATGAGCTTCTCGCTCGCGTAGATCCGGCCGGGCACGCGCATACCGCCCTGGCGCGGGATCTCCCAGACGTAGTCGTTGATCCGCTGGAGCTCCACGGTCAGACGTCGAGGATGATGCGTGCCCACCATCCGCCCGCCGTCTCGCGCAGCGCGAGCTGGTGGTAGGTGACGCCCTTCACCTCCGTATAGAGACGGTGCCGTGCGCGGTCAACGCGCTCGCCCGCGCCCCAGGCGCGGAGCGCGCGCTCGCTCACCTCCTCGACGGCGAGCTCGCTCATGGCGAAGGGCCCGGCCTGCAAGCGGACGAGGAGGTGCTGGAGCCAGTCGTGGAGCAGCGCCTCGCGATCGTCGGCCGCGAGCGCGATCGCGACCCGCTCGCGCGGCTCGACCGCCGCGAGGTCGATCATGAGCGCCAGCATGCCGAGGCCCGCCCGCTCGAAGAGGAGGGGCAGGCTCGGCGCCTCCACCTCGAGCCCCAGGTCGGCCGTGTGCTCGATCTCGCGCACGAACGGCCCCGGATCGCGCGCCCGCGTGACCATCATCGCTCAGGCCGGGTCGGGCGCGGCGGCGGGCGCGACCTCGACCAGCATGCCGTGCGCGTCGACGGGGCGCACGTACCAGCGTTCGGCGGCGCCGGGCGTCTGGACGCTCGCGTGCGCCAGCTGCTCGCGCGCCTGCGCCGGATCGTCCACGCGCAGCTCCATCGCGAACATCCCCTCGCCGCGCTGGCGGAGGAAGAGACCGGGCGGCGACCTCTCGTCGTGCGGCTGCACCAGCTCGAGGAGGCAGTTCTCCGCGCGCAGGAAGACGTGCCGCGCGCCGAGGCTCGGCACGTCGCTCGGCTCGCCGACGCGGGCGAAGCCGAGCCCCTGCTCGTAGACGGCGAGCGCGTGCTCCAGGTCGCGCACCACGAGGACGAGCGAGGCGAGGCGGGTCATGGGAGCCTCCTTCCGTCAGTGCGCGGGCTCCGCCGCGCGGCGGCTTTCGTGCTCGATCTGGATGGTCACGTGCTCGATGTGGAAGTCGCGCGCGCAGATGGCGGCCATCGCGGCCAGGATGGCGTCGTCGGCGTCGTGGTCGACCGCCACCACGGCGTGCGCCGAGAGCGCGTAGCGGCCGGTGGTGAGGCTCCACACGTGGAGGTCATGCACCTCGTCCGTCCCCGGCACGCGCTCGAGCGAGCGGCGGAGCGCCTCCACGTCGATGTGCGCGGGCACCGCCTCCATCAGCACGTCCACTGCCTCGCGAACGAGCGCCCACGAGCCGAAGAGGATGAGGGCGGCGATCAGGCCGCTCGCCAGCGCGTCGGCGGCGTTCCAGCCGGTCAGCACGATGACGACTCCCGCCGCCGCCGCACCGAACGAGCCGAGCAGGTCCGAGAGGACGTGGAGATAGGCGCCGCGCAGGTTGAGGCTCCGCGCGCGGTGCTCGCGCAAACGCAGCGCCACCACCGCATTCACGGCGAGCCCCACGAGGGCGAGCGCCAGCAGCCCGCGGCCCGCCACCGGCGGTGGATCGTGGAGCCGCCGCCACGCCTCGGCCACGATGAACACGACGATCACCCACAGCACCACGCCGTTCACCAGCGCGGCCAGGATCTCGGCCCGGTAGTAGCCGAAGGTCTTCGTCTCGCTCGCCGGGCGGCTACAGATCCAGAGCGCGAAGAGCGTCAAGCCGAGGGCCGCCATGTCGGTGAACATGTGCGCCGCGTCGGTCATGAGCGCGAGGCTGTTGGTCAGGTAGCCGCCCACCAGCTCGACGACGCAGAGGAGCGCGGTCGCCGCCAGGCCGCTCCGCACGGCGCCGAGCTCGCGGGCATGGTCGCGCTCGTGCATGGCGGGGATCAGGGATGCTCGTAGTCGACGAGCGAGAACACCTCGATGCCCCGCAGGCGGCGGCGGCCGCCCAGGTAGGCGAGCTCGATCACGAAGGCGCAGGCGAGCACCTCGCCGCCGCAGCGCTGGACCAGCTCGACGGCCGCCGAGGCCGTGCCGCCGGTGGCGAGGAGGTCGTCCACGATCAGCACCCGGTGGCCGGCGCCGATCGCGTCGTGGTGGATCTCGAGCGCGTCGCTGCCGTACTCGAGCTCGTAGCGCGCGGTGTAGGTCTGGGAGGGGAGCTTGCCCGGCTTGCGCACCAGCGCGATGCCGGTGCCGATCCCGTAGGCCACGGCCGCGCCGATCAGGAAGCCGCGCGACTCGATGCCGAGCACCACGTCGGCCCGGCCGCGGTAGCGCTCGACGAAGCGGTCGACCAGGGCGCGGAAGGCGTCGCGGTCGGCGAGCAGCGGCGTGATGTCGCGGAAGACGATGCCGGGCTTGGGGAAGTCCGGGATGTCGCGGATGTGGCGGCGCAGCTCAATCATGCCCTCCCTCTACCACATCCGCGCGCCGCAGCGCCGCCCCGACCGCGGAGAGCGCGGGCAGGTAGAAGAGCGGGTTGCGGGCGATGTTGTCCTTGCGCACCTCGAAGTGCAGGTTCGGCCCCGAGGTCTTGCCGGTCTGCCCGACCAGCGCGATGACCTCTCCCTGGCGGACGGCCGCGCCCGCGTGCGTCCGGTTCTCGCGATTGTGTGCGTAGACGGTGGCGTAGCCGTCGTCGTGCGCGACGATGATCAGGTTGCCGTAGCCGCGCAGGTGGTCGGCGTAGAGCACGCGTCCGGCGCGCGCGGCGCGCACGGGTGCACCCTCGCGCGAGCCGATGTCGATGCCGTCGTGATGGGTCGCGCCGCGCGCGCCGAAGGTCGAGGTCACCATCCCCGCCTCGACCGGCCACACGAACGGCGAGGGGCCGCGCGGCAGCTCGGGGGGCGCGGGGCGGTCGGCCCGCGCGCTCTCGGGCGTGATCACGCCGACCGGCAGCGCGCGCCGCGCGCGCGGGATGACGATCACCTGGCCCACCTCGATGCGGCTCGTGTCCGCGACGCCGTTCACGCGCGCCAGCTCCTCGGGCGCGACGCCGTACGCCTTGCCGATCCGGTAGAGGCTCTCGCCGGGCGCCACCCGGTGCCGGAGAGCCGCGGTCCCGGCGCAGGCCGTGATCGCCACCGCCGCCGCCACCGCCCCTCCCCGCCCCCACCGCACCACCCGCTACGGCTCCTCCCACCCGTAGCTGCCGAGCAGCTTCACGAAGCGGCATTCGCCCAGGTACTCCTCGACGAGCCCCGCGGGCCCGCGCCGCAGGCGCACCAGGGTCTGCAGCTCGTCCTCGCCCATGGGAAGGACGAGCCGCCCGCGCTCGCCGACCTGCTCGACCAGCGGGCGCGGGATCTGCGGTGCGCCCGCCGTGACCACGATCGCATCGTAGGGCGCCGCCGGCGGCCAGCCGAGCGTTCCGTCGGCCACCTCGACCGTCACCCGGTCGCCGTAGCCGAGCCCCGCGAGCACCTCGTGCGCGCGGGCGGCGAGGCGCGGGATGCGCTCGAGCGAGACGACGCGCGCGCCCATCTCGGCCAGCACCGCCGCCTGGTAGCCCGAGCCCGTGCCCACCTCGAGCACGCGCGCGCCGGGGACGAGCTCGAGCGCCTCGCTCATGAGCGCCACCATGTAGGGCTGCGAGATCGTCTGCCGCTCGCCGATCGGCAGGGGGGTGTCCTCGTAGGCGCGATCGCGGAGCGCCGGCTCGACGAAGAGATGGCGCGGCACCTGCCGCATGGCGGCGAGCACGGCCGCGTCGCGGAAGCCCCGCGCCTCGAGCTGCTCCTCGATCATGCAGCTGCGGGCGTGCTCGAAGTCTAGGGCCATGGGAACTGGAGCGCGCGGAGCGCGTCGAACGACTTGTAGTTGGTCAGATCGAGGTGGATGGGCGTGACCGAGATGAGACCGTGGCTGACGGCGTGGAAGTCGGTCCCCTCGGCATCCTCGAACGCGAGCTCGTCGCCGCCGATCCAGTAGTACTTCTTACCGCGCGGGTCGACCTTCTCGATGATCGCATCCCCGTAGCGCCGCCGCCCCATGCGCGTCAAGGCGAAGCCGCGGATGGGCGCGCCGTCGAGCGGCGCGGGGATGTTCACGTTGAGCAGCGTGTCCGACGGGAGCCCGCGCTCGAGCACCCACGCCGCCAGGCGCCGCGCGAAGCGCGCCGCGACCTCGAAGCGGAAATCGCCCCGGCCGAGGAGCGAGACGGCGAAGGCCGGGAGACCGAGCAGCGTGCCCTCCATCGCCGCCGACACGGTGCCCGAGTAGGTGACGTCGTCGCCCAGGTTGGCGCCCTTGTTGATGCCCGACACGACCAGCGCCGGGCGCCGGGGCAGGATGCCGTTGACGCCCAGGTTCACGCAGTCGGTCGGCGTGCCGTCGACCGCGTAGCGCCCCGGCCCGATCTCCTCGACGCGCAGGGGGCGATGGAGGGTGAGCGAGTGGCTGACGGCGCTCCGCTCGCGGTCCGGCGCCACCACCACCACCTGGCCCAGGTCGCGGAGCGCCTCGGCCAGCGCCGCGATGCCGGCCGAGTGCACGCCATCATCGTTGGAGACCAGGATGAGCGGCGTGGCATCCATGCTGCGCTGCGCGCAGGGTGCCACCACCACCGGCCGCCTGCAAGTTGCGCGGTGGCACCCGAAGAGCCCGTAAGTCGGGGCGAGCCGATTCGAACGGCCGACCACTCGCACCCCAAGCGAGTGCGCTACCTGGCTGCGCCACGCCCCGGCGCCCTCTCCGCTACGCGACCCCCGGCAGGGAGTCAAGGCGCACGTCAAGCGCGTGACACCCGCCCGCGAGTGCCTGGGTAGCTTGCCAGCTTTTTGACGCTCCGGACACGAGTGTCAATTCGGGCACGCCCCGCCCTCCGGGCGCCACCCCAGAACACAAGGAATTCGAGCATCGCCGGTCCGCCGCGCACTGGCGCACGGGTTGCATCGTTGCCCGGTCACCTGGAGGGGTCGATGGCGAACACATCGAGCGACACGGCGGCGATCGAGGTCGAGGCACGGGAGCAGGTGCTCACCGAGCCGCCGCGGGGGGACCGCACCCCCGAGAGCCTGGCCGATCTGTTCGCCCCCGACGTCGTCCTCCCCGAGCAGTTCTTCGAGGGCGCGCGCCGCGACAGCCAGGCCTCGGGCGAGAAGGCCCTCATGCTCGCGGTGCTGGAGGACGGCATTCGCTGCTTCCAGGAGCACCTCCGCAACCCGCGCTCCAACCCGCGGCTCCTCTCGCAGCAGGCCGAGGCGTGGATCCGGGCCGTCGACTACGAGTGGCCCTTCTCCTTCAACAACGTGTGCGAGACGCTCGGCATCGATCCCTCGGCGCTGCGTGCCGCCCTGCTCTCCTGGAAGGCGACGCGGCTGGTCGAGGGCGAGGCGAACGGCGGGCCGACGCCGGCGTCGAAGAAGGTCTACCGGCTCCATCTCCGCACCAAGCGCGCGAGCACGGTCCGCTAGCGGATCGAGCGAAGTCGCGCGGCACGGGGCGGGGCGGCCACCGCCGCTCCCGATCCTCGGCCCACGCGCGACTCGTCGGCCGAAACGTCCCCCCGCAGCTGCACGCGCGCGGGGCCTGCGGGGGTCCGCGGCGGCGGCCGCCCCGCCCCCGTGCCGGGTCCTATTCGATCTTGAGCGGGGGAGCTGGATGGCGCTCGAGCATGCGGCAGAGGTCGGTGAGCTCCTGGCGCACCTCGGCGAGCGTCGTGCCCTCGGCGCGCACCCTCGCCTTGCCTGCGGTGCGGGTGCCCTCGCGCAGGCGGCGTTTGGCGCCGGCGATGGTGTAGCCCTCGGCGTAGAGGAGGCGGCGGATCTCGAGCAGCGTCTCGACGTCCTTGCGGCGGTAGAGGCGATGCCGGGAGCGCGTCTTGCCGGGCCGCAGGACGCTGAACTCGCTCTCCCAATAGCGCAGCACGTAGGGCTTGACGCCGACCATGCGCGCCACCTCGCCGATCTTGAAGTAGAGCTTGTCGGGGACATCGACGGCGGTCACGGCCCGGTCCTCAGGCGGCAGCGCCGTTCATCGTCTTCTTGAGCACCTGGCTCGCCTTGAAGGTGAGCACGCGGCGGCCCGAGATGACGATCTCCTCGCCGGTCTGCGGGTTGCGACCCTTGCGCGGGCGCTTCTCGTTCACGACGAAGTTGCCGAAGCCGGAGATCTTGACCTTCTCGCCACGCTCGAGCCGGCGCTTCACCAGCTCGAAGATCGACTCCACCACTTCCGTCGCCTCCTTCTTCGAAAAGCCGACCTTCTCGTAAATGCGTTCCACGATATCGGCCTTCGTCATGGTCATGGCGCAGGGGCTCCTAGGAGTCTGCCGGGGTAATCAGGGTGAGCGAGGCGAACCAGCCGGGGAGCGAGAGCGGCAAGCGCAGCGATGCGCCGCAGGGGGGAGGAGCGAGCACGCCGCTCGCAGTCCCCGGATCGTTCGCCGCAGCCGCCATGATTTACCCCGACAGCCTCCTAGGCGCGGAACTCGAGCGCGAAGCGGCCCGCCAGACGCTGCAGGACCGCCGCATGCAAGACGTTCACCTCCTCGTCGGTCAGCGTCCGGTCGGGGGCGCGATAGGCGATGGTGTAGGCCAGGCTCTTCTTCCCCGCCGGGACTGGTGCGCCGCGGTAGCAGTCGAACAAGCGCACCAGCTCGATGTGCGGGTTCTGCAACGCTCGGATCTCCTCGAGGATGTCACCCGCCCGAAAGGCCTCGTCGACCACCGCGGCGAGGTCACGGGTGACGGCGGGGAATCTCGGCAACGGCCTCAGCGCGAGGCGGCGCGGAACATAGTGAGCGAGTTCCGCGAAGTCAAGCTCGGCCACCCACACTTCCCCTGGAAGATCAGCGGATTGCGTGATCGCGGGGTGGAGGGCGCCGGCCACCCCGAGGGTCGCGCCGCCGAGCTCGACGAGCGCCGCCTTGCCGGGATGGAGCGCGTCGATCTCCCCCGCCGGCCGCCAGCAAACCCGCTCCCCGTCCAGGCCGAGCGCCGCGAAGAGGCCGCCGAGGACGCCCTTCAGGTCGAGGAAGTCGACCGGCGGCCCGCTGCGCTCGACCCCGCGTGGCGGCCAGGCACCGGCCAGCAGCAGCGCGACCGCGCGCGGCTCCTGGCGGGCGCCGTGGGCGTCGAGGCCGTAGCCCTTGCCGAGCTCGAAGGCGCCGACGAAGGTGGCCCCCAGCGCCAGGTTCAGGCGGAGCGCGCGCACCAGGCCGGCGAGCGGCGAGCGCCGGAGCTCGCCGGTCTCGGAGGAGAGCGGGTTCTTCACCGCGAGCGGTGCGAGCGCACGGCCGACGAAGCCCGGGAGGCGCCGGTTCGTCTCCGCGTCGGTGAAGGCGATGGTCACCATCTCGGCGAGGCCCGCGGCGACGAGCGCCCGCCGCACGCGGGCCGCGAGCCGCCGCTCCGGCGTGTCCTCGCCGGCGGCGAGCGGTACCTCGGGGAGGGCGACCGGGATGCGATCGTAGCCGCCCACGCGCGCGACTTCCTCGATCAGGTCCTCCTCGAGACGGAGATCCCCACGAAACGACGGCGGCGTGACCACGAGCGCGTCGCGCTGCGTGCGGCAGGTGGCGCCGAGCGCGCGCAGGCTGCGCGCGATCTCGCCGCGCGCGAGCCGCGTACCGAGGAGCGCGACCACGCGCCGCGGGCGGAGCCGGATGGTCGGCGGCGCCAGCGCCTTCGTCCCCGGAGCGTCCTCCACGATGCCCGGCGCCACCCGGCCGCCGGCCGTGCGCGCGATCAGCGCCGCTACGGCATCGAGGGCCTCGGGCACCATCGCCGGGTCGACCCGGCGCTCGAAGCGGTACGCCGCCTGCGACGGGAGCGCGAGGCGCCGGCTCGTACGGCGCACGCTCGCGGGCGCGAAGAAGGCGCTCTCGAGGAGGAGCACACGCGTCGCGGACGTCACCTCGGAGGCCTCGCCGCCCATCACACCCGCCAGCGCCACCGGGCCGCGGCCATCGGCGATCACCAGGTCATCCGGCTCGAGCACCCGCTCGACGCCGTCGAGCGTCGTGAGCCGCTCGCCGGCGGCGCCGCGGCGCACCACGATGCGCCGCTCGACGAGTCGCTCGAGGTCGAAGGCGTGCAGCGGCTGGCCGCGCTCGAGCATCACGTAGTTGGTCGCGTCGACCACCGCGTTGAGGGCCCGCATGCCGGCGCGCCGGAGGCGGAGCCGCACCCAGAGGGGCGCGGGCACGATGCCGACGCCGCGGACGACGCGCGCGCAGTAGCGCGGGCAGAGGTCGGCGGCCTGCACGCGCACGCGCACCTCGCGCCCCGCGGCGGCGCCCGACTCGCGCGGGCGGGGGCGCGGATGGCGGAGGCGCGCGCCGGTCACGGCCGCGACCTCGCGCGCCACGCCGAGGATCGAGAGCCAGTCGCCGCGGTTCGGCGTCACCTCGGCCTCGAGCACGGTGTCGGCGATGCCGGGGAGCGCCGCGAGCGGCGTCCCCGGCGCGGCGTCATCGGGGAGGACGAGCACCCGGCTCGCGTCCTCGCCGAGCGCGAGCTCGGCCTCGGAACAGAGCACGCCGGCGGACTCGACGCCGCGGATGCGGACCGCCTGCGCCTCGCGCCCGTCGGGGAGGCGCGCGCCCGGCAGCGCCACCGGGACGAGCTGCCCGGCGGCGAGCCCCGGCGCGCCGGAGACGGCCACGAGCGCCGCCGGGCGGCCCACCTGGACCCGGCACACCAGGACGCGGTCGGCCTCCGGGTGCGGCTCGACGGCGGCGAGCCGCCCCGCCACGATGCGGCGGTCGAGCTGGCCCACCTCCTCGATGGCCTCGATCTTCAAGCCGGCCATGGTGAGCCGCTCGGCGAGCGCCGCGGCCCGGCCGCTCCAGGTGACGAACTCGGCGAGCCAGGAGAGCGGGATGCGCATGGGGGCCGCTCGTCAGAAGGGGAACTGCCCGAGGAAGCGGAGATCGTTGTCGTAGAACAGCCGGAGGTCGGCGAGGCCGTAGCGCAGGAGCGCCAGCCGATCGGTGCCCATGCCGAAGGCGAAGCCGCGCACCGCCTCGGGATCGTAGCCGCCGGCGCGCAGCACGTTCGGATGGATCATGCCGGCGCCCAGGATCTCGAGCCAGCCGCCGCCGCGGCAGACGCGGCAGCCCGGATCGGGCGCGCCGCCGGCAGCGGCGCACGCCGTGCAGGCGATGTCGACCTCGGCGCTCGGCTCGGTGAAGGGGAAGAAGCTCGGCCGGAAGCGCACGCCGGTCTCGGGCCCGAAGAAGCGGCGGAGGAAGTGGACGAGCACGCCCTTCAAGTCGGCGAAGGTGACGCGGTCGTCCACCATGAAGCCCTCGACCTGCTGGAACATCGGCGAGTGGGTGGGGTCGAGCTCGTCGCGCCGGTAGACCGTGCCGGGCGCGATCACGCGCAAGGGCGGCTTCGTCGAGCGCATGACGCGGATCTGCACCGGCGAGGTGTGCGTGCGCAGCAGGGCGTCGTCGCCCGCCGCCACGAAGAGCGTGTCCTGCGTGTCCCGCGCCGGGTGGTCGGGCTCGAAGTTGAGCGCGCCGAAGTTGTGGTAGTCGTCCTCGATCTCGGGGCCCTCGGCGACCCGGAAGCCCATGGCGACGAAGATCTCGACGATCTCGTCCTCCACCTGGCGCAGCGGATGGACGTGGCCGCGCGGGCGCTCGCGGCCGGGGAGCGTGACGTCGATGCGGTCCTGGCTGAGCGAGCGCTCGAGCTCGGCCGCGCCGAGGGCGCCCTCGCGGGCGGCGAGCGCCGCCTGGAGCGCGTCCTTCACCTGGTTGGCGAGCGCACCCAGCGCAGGCCGGTCCGCGGCGGCGAGCGCCCCGAGACCGCGCAGGACCGCGTTGAGGGAGCCCCGGCGCCCGAGGTAGCGGACGCGGATCGCCTCCAGCTCCGCCGGGGTCCGGGCGGCCGCTATCTCGGCGAGCGCCGCCTCCCGGAGCTGTGCGAGGTCGGCGCGCAATGCGGTCAGGCCGGGGCGGCGGCTTGCGTGCGGGCGACCTCTGCGATGCGGGCGAAGGCCTCGGGGTGGTCGAGCGCGAGCGCGGCCAGGATCTTGCGATCGACCTCGACCCCGGCGGCTTTGAGCCCGGCGACCAGCCGGCTGTAGGAGAGCCCGTGCGCGCGCGCCGCGGCGTTGATGCGCACGATCCACAACGAGCGGAAGTCGCGCTTGCGCTGCTTGCGGTCACGGTAGGCGTAGGTGAGGCCGCGCTCGACGGTCTCGCGCGCCTGGCGGTACGTCTTGCGCCGTCCGCCGACGAACCCCTTCGCCTGCTTCATGGTCTTCTTGTGGCGGCGGCGCGTCTTCGGGCCGCCCTTCGCGCGTGGCATGGCTCGACTCCTATAGGTAGGGGAGCAGGCGCTTGATCGCCTTCTCGTTCGCCTTGTCGACCAGCGCGGCCTTGCCGAGCCGGCGCTTCTGCTTGCGGGTCTTGTTGGTCAGGATGTGGCGGAGGTAGCCGCGCCGCCGCTTCACCTTGCCCTTGGCGGTCAGCTTGAAGCGCTTGGCCGCGCCCCGGCTCGTCTTGATCTTCGGCATCGCGGTCCCCCCTACTTGGCGATCAGCATGATCGACATGCTGCGCCCTTCCATGCGCGCCTGCTGCTCGACGCTGGCCACGTCGGCCACCTTCTCGGCGATCCGGTCGAGCATCGCCTTGCCGAGCTCGGGGTGCGTGATCGAGCGCCCGCGGAAGAAGACCGACACCTTGACGCGGTGGCCGTCGGCCAGGAAGCCGCGGATGTGTCCCACCTTGAAGTTGACGTCGTGCACGCTCGTCTGCGAGCCGACCTTCACCTCCTTCAAGATGGTGGCGGCCGATTTCTTGCGCGACTCCTGCGCCTTCTTCTTCTGCGCGTAGCGGAACTTCCCGAAGTCCATGATGCGGCAGACGGGCGGGTTCGCGGTGGGCGCCACCTCGACCAGATCGAGCTCCTTCTGCTGCGCCAGGCGGAGCGCCTCCTGCGGCGTCATGACGCCGAGCTGCGCGCCGTCGGCGCCGATGACGCGGACCTCGCGCGCCCGGATCTGCGCGTTGATCCGTGTCTTGTCCTCGATCTTGGCTATGGGACACCTCCCGGCATGCGGGCCTGGGCGGCGGTCGCCGCCACGAACGCCTCCACCGCCGTCGTCTGCGGCGCGCCGCCCGTGCGCGGCGCGACCGTCCCCGCGGCCGCCTCCCGCTCGCCGACCACGGCGACCACCGGCACCTTCTCGAGCTCGGCCTCGCGCACCTTGTAGCCGAGCTTCTCGTTGCGGAGATCGGCCTCGGCGCGCAGCCCGGCCGCGCGGCAGGTCTCGGCCACCCGCGTCGCGTACGCGGCCGCCTTCTCGCTGACCGGCAGCACGCGCACCTGCACGGGGGCCAGCCAGAGCGGCAGCCTGCCCGCCGTGTGCTCGAGCAGGATGGCGATGAAGCGCTCGAGCGAGCCGAGCACGGCGCGGTGGAGCATGACGGGGGTCGCCTCGGTGCCCTCGGCGGTGACGTAGGTGAGCGCGAAGCGCTCGGGCATGGCGCAGTCGATCTGCACGGTCGCCAGCGTCCAGGAGCGCTCGAGCACGTCGCGGAAGTCGAAGCCGATCTTGGGGCCGTAGAAGGCGCCCTGGCCGGGGAGTGGCGTCACCGTGAACCCGGCCTGTTCGAGCGCGCGGCGGAGCGCGTCCTCGGCGGCGTCCCATAGCTCGACGCGGCCGAGGAACCTCTCCGGCCGCGTCTGCAGCGTCACCTCGATGCGGTCGAAGCCGAAGGCGGAGTAGACCTCGCGCGTCATCGCGATGAACTGCTCGAGCTCGCCGTCGAGCTGCCCGGCCGTGCAGTAGATGTGCGCGTCGTCCTGCGCCATGGAGCGCACGCGCACGAGCCCGGCGAGCGTGCCCGAGGGTTCGAAGCGGTGGAGGCGGCTGAAGTCGGCATAGCGGATGGGGAGGTCGCGATACGAGTGCTTGCGGCTCGCGAAGAGGTGGCAGTGGCCGGGGCAGTTCATGGGCTTCACCCCGTACTCCTCCTCCTCGATCGTGAGCAGGAACATGTCGTCCTTGAAGAGGTCGTAGTGCCCCGAGGTCTTGTAGAGTTCGGTCTTGTAGATGAGCGGCGTGATCACCTCGGTGTAGCCGTAGCGCGCGTAGAGCCCGCGCACGAACTGGACGAGCAGGTTGTAGACGATGGCGCCCTTGGGGTGGAAGAAGGGCGAGCCGGGCGCGATCGGGTGGAGCGAGAAGAGGTCGAGCGCCTGGCCGAGGCGGCGGTGGTCGCGCTGCTTCGCCTCCTCGACACGCTGGAGGTACCCCTCGAGGTCCTTCGCGCTCGCCCACGCGGTGCCGTAGATGCGCTGGAGCTGCTCGTTGCGCGCGTCGCCGCGCCAGTAGGCGCCGGCCAGGCCGGTCAGCCGGAAGGCCGGGATGCGGCCCGTGGAGGGCACGTGCGGGCCGCGGCAGAGGTCGACGAACTCGCCCTGCTGGTAGAGCGACACGGTCTCCTCCGGGATACCCTCGATGATCTCGACC
>Ga0209159_1001924_pt1 | contig 15004 bp, 10 predicted proteins | sample GraSoiAngelo_144_FD_185901 | JGI IMG/M metagenome (GOLD analysis project Ga0209159, IMG submission 185901) | Grasslands soil microbial communities from the Angelo Coastal Reserve, California, USA - 14_1009_02_40cm (SPAdes) (version 2) | ecosystem: Environmental > Terrestrial > Soil > Grasslands ...
CGACAAAATGGCGAATCGCGTCGTCGGCGTCGGCGTCATCCCCTACCCTCCGGGCATTCCCATCGTGATGCCGGGCGAGAACGTCGGCCCCGCGGATGGTCCCTGGCTCACCTATCTGCGCGCGGTCCAGGAGTGGGGTGAGCGGTTCCCCGGGTTCGCCAAGGAAGTGGAAGGCACTGAGGAACGGGACGGGGTCTACCACATCTACTGTGTGAAGCACTAGCAGAAAGCAGTCCTCCAAGGGAGGAGACCGTGGCAACACCTAAGAAGATGTCTCTCGTCCAGCTGACGTTCATCGTGGCCGTGAACATGATGGGCTCTGGGATCATCATGCTCCCGACGAACATGGCCCAGGTCGGGGCGATTTCGCTGCTCTCGTGGGGCGTGACGGCGGTAGGCTCGATGGCGATCGCGTACGGCTTCGCACAGGCCGGGCTTTTCAATCAGCGCCCGGGGGGCATGTCGGCCTACGCCGAGGACGCCTACGGCAAAGACGGGTACTTCCTCGTCTTCTTCCTGTACTTCCTCTCCCTCGCGATCGGGAACGTCGCGATCGCGATCTCCGCGGTGGGCTACCTGGCCACGTTCTTTCCGTGGCTCGCCTCGGCGCCGATCGCCACCTGCACCGGGGTGATCGCGCTGCTCTGGCTCACGACCGTGGCCAACTTCGGCGGCCCTTCCGTCACCGGACGGATCGGTGCCATCACGGTCTGGGGAGTCATCCTCCCGGTCGGCCTGCTCTCGATCATCGGATGGTTCTGGTTCAGCGGCGCCACGTTCTCGGCGGCGTGGAATCCCCAGGGGCTCAGCCTGGGTCAAGGGATCGGCTCGAGCATCTCGCTCACGCTCTGGGCCTTCCTCGGCATGGAGTCGGCGGCGCAAAACTCGGATGCGGTCGAGAATCCGAAACGCGACGTGCCCCTCGCCTGCCTGTTCGGCACGCTGGGCGCCGGCGTCATCTACATCCTGTCGACCACGGTGATCCAGGGGATCGTGCCGAACGACGTGCTGGCCAAGTCCACCGGTCCGTTCGGCACCGCCTATGAACACATGTTCAATCCGACCGTCGGGCGCATCATCATGGTGCTCGCCGTCCTCGCGTGTCTTGGCTCCCTGCTCGGCTGGCAGTTCACGATCGCCCAGACGGGCAAGGCCGCCGCGGAAGAGCGCATGTTCCCGAAGCTCTTCGCGAAAGTGAACGCGATGGGCGCCCCCCTCGCCGGTATGCTCGTGCTGGGCGTGGTCCAGACAGTGCTCGCGTTGTCCACGATCTCGCCCAGCCTGAGCAAGCAGTTCAGCAAGCTCGTCAACCTGGCGGTCGTCACCAACGTGATCCCTTACATCATTGCGCTGTCCGCTCTCGGGGTGATGATGAAGATGAACAATGCCCCGCTGAGCACCTATCGGCGCAACATGGCGGTCGCGCTGATCGCGATGCTCTACAGCACGTACGCGCTCTTTGCCTCGGGGTTCGAAGCGGTGATGGGAGGCATGCTGGTCGCCTCGCTCACCTACATCATCTGGGGGTTCATCGCGTACCGCTTCGTCCAAAAGGCAGGCACCACACGCCCGGGTGTCTCGGCCCCGGCCGGGCAGCCGGTCCGAGCCTGAGGGACGACCGCAACCGTGGAAAGGAGAGCAGTCATGCAACGCATCAGGAGCACGGCCTGCGCGATCGCCTGCCTCGCGATCGCGTTGCCGGCACCCGCCCAACAGGCTGCGGCGCCCACGTCCAGCACCCTCGCGCGGATCAAGCAGGGTGGCCGGATCCGGTTCGGCTATCAACCCGACGCGCGGCCGTTTTCGTTCCGGGACCCGTCCGGAAACGCCGCGGGATTCTCGGTCGCGCTGTGCCAGAAGGTGGCGGACGCGGTGAAAGCCCAGTTGGGACTGCCGACGTTGAACGTCGAATGGGTCCCGCTCGGCGCCGCTGATCGGTTCGCTGCCGTCCGCACCGGCAAGGTCGACGCGTTCTGTGGAGCCGACACCGATACCTGGAGCCGGAGGGAGGAAGTCGCGTTCTCGTTACCCGTCTTCCCGGGAGGCATCGGCGCGTTGTTGCGCAAGGACGCTCCCGACCGTCTGACGGAAATCCTGAACCAGAAACCCCCGTCCAGCCCGACCTGGCGAGCGTCGGCGGGCCAGCTGCTTCAGGCCCAAACATTTTCTGTCATCAAGGGCACGACGGCCGAGACGTGGTTGGCCGGGAAGCTGAACCAGTTCAAGCTCGCCACGAAGATGACACCGGTGACGACGTACGAGGATGGCATTGCGGAGGTGCTCCAGCGCCGGTCCAGCGTGTTCTTCGGAGACCGCGCCATCCTGCTCGATGCCATCGCCCACAATCCGAAGGGGAAGGAGCTGGCGGTCTTGGACCGGTACTTCACCTACGAGGCGTTCGCGTTACCGCTCCCCCGGGGCGACGAGACTTTTGACAACCTCGTGGGGCGCACGCTCAGCGGGCTCTACCCCACGCCGGAGGGGCGCGCCTTGTACGTCCAGTGGTTCGGGGAGCCGACTGCGGAAGTCGAGAACTTCTACCGGTGGAACACGCGGCCGGAGTGACGGCGAGTGAGGAGATGGTGAAATGATCGAGCGAAGCATCAAGCGCATCCGCATGCGGGCGCTCATGGTGGACGATGAGCTCCCGACGCCGACCGCCGAAGGGCATGCGGCGCGGGCCCTCGTGCAGGAGCTGCAGGGCCGCGCGATCGACGTGGTGGAGGCCGCGTCCGCCGAGGACGGCATGTCCGTCGTCGTATCGGACTCGGCCATCCACGCCTTGCTGCTGGACTGGACATTGGGATCGAACGGCGAGCACGATCACGAGAAGGCGCGCGCGCTGCTCGAGTTCGTCCGCTCCCGCAACGACAAGGTTCCCATCTTCCTGATGGCGGAGCGGGGCGCGGCATCGTCGATCCCGATCGACGTGATGGAGATGGTGGACGAGTACGTCTGGACGCTCGAGGATACCGCGGCGTTCGTCGGGGGACGGGTGGTCGCGTCCATCCGCCGCTACCTCGAGGTGATGATGCCGCCGCTGGCCGCGGCGGTCATGAAGTTCAGCCAGGAGTACGAGTATTCCTGGCACACGCCCGGCCACACCGGCGGAACGGCGTTCCTCAAGTCGCCCGTGGGCCGAATGTTCTTCGACTATTTCGGCGAGAACCTGCTCCGGTCGGACCTCTCCATCAGTGTGGGTGCCCTGGGCTCACTGCTCGACCACAGCGGACCGATGGGTGCGCACGAGAAATACGCGGCGCGCGTGTTCGGGGCGCATCGGACCTATTCGGTCACCAACGGCACCTCGATGTCGAACCGGGTGATCTTCATGGCCGCCGTGGCGCGCGACCAGATCGCCCTGTGCGACCGCAACTGTCACAAGTCCATCGAGCACAGTCTGGTGATGACCGGAGGCATCCCGACCTACCTGGTCCCGGTGCGCAACCGCTACGGCATCATTGGTCCCATCCTTCCCGAGCGGCTTACGCCGGAGGCGATCAAGGCGGCGATCAAGGCGAACCCCCTCGTCACGAAAGGGATCGAGACGCGGCCCGTCCATTCGATCATCACGAACTCCACCTACGATGGGCTGTGCTACAACGCACGGCGCGTGGCGGAGCTGCTCGACCCGAGCGTGGACCGGATCCACTTTGATGAAGCGTGGTACGCCTACGCCCGCTTCAATCCGCTGTACCGGGACCGCCACGCCATGTACGGCGACCCCAAGGACCACAAGGGGCCCACGGTCTTCGCGACCCACTCGACGCACAAGCTCCTCGCGGCGCTGTCGCAAGCGTCGTTGCTGCACATCCGGGACGGGCGCAGCCCCATTCCCCACGCGCGGTTCAACGAGTCGTACATGATGCAGGCTTCCACGTCGCCGTTCTACCCGATCATTGTCTCGAACGATGTGACGGCGGCGATGATGGACGGCCCCGGGGGCATCGCGATCACCGCCGAGTCCATTCAGGAAGCGGTGGCGTTCCGGCAGACCATGAGCCGCGTGCACCGCGAGTTCGCGGAAAAAAAGGATTGGTTCTTCGACACCTGGAACGCGGACAAGGTCAAGCATGGCAAAGGCGGCAAGGAAGTCGCGTTCGCGGATGCGCCGCCGGACTTCCTCATCCGCGAGCCCGACGCCTGGGTGCTGCATCCCGGTGACACCTGGCACGGGTTCGGGAACATCGAGGATGGGTACTGCATGCTCGACCCCATCAAGGTGTCGATCCTGACGCCCGGAGTGGCCACCGAGGGTGGCCTGGACAAGCGCGGCATCCCGGCGACGCTGGTGACCGCCTACCTCCACCGCCGCGGCGTGGAGGTCGAGAAGACCACGGACTTCACGATCCTGCTGCTCTTCTCGATCGGTATCACGAAGGGGAAGTGGGGAACGCTGCTCAACGCGCTGCTCGACTTCAAGCGCGACTACGACACCAACAGTCCTCTGGCGGAGGTGCTGCCGGAGCTCGCCAGCGGGTATCCCAGCGTCTACGGCGCCATCGGGCTGCGCGATCTTGCCGACCAGATGTTCGCCATGCTCAAGGAGACCCGACAAACGCATTGGCTCTCCGAGGCGTTCTCGACACTCCCCACGATCGTCATGACGCCGAACGCCGCCTACCAGCATCTGGTGAAGGATCAGATCGAGCACGTCGCGCTCGACAAGCTGGCCAATCGCGTGCTCGCCACGAGCGTTGTTCCCTATCCGCCGGGCATCCCGATGCTGATGCCGGGCGAGGCGACCGGCCCCGCCGACGGGCCATATCTCAGCTACCTGCAAGCGCTGGCGTCGTGGGACCGCCGGTTCCTCGGGTTCGGGCACGATACACACGGTGTCGAGAACCGGGACGGCGTGTACCACGTGCAGTGTCTGAAGGCAGGCGCGACGGGCAAGACGTGACGCGATCGGCGTCATGTGATTGCCACTCGAGGGGCGCGTGAGCGATCCGGGCCGGAAGATGTCGCTGGTCCAGGGCACGATGCTCGTGGCCGGCAACATGATCGGCACCGGCCTCTTTCTCCTCCCATCGACCATGGCGGCCGTGGGTGGCATCGCGATCTTCGGGTGGCTGATCGCCACCGCCGGCGCGGTGGCCCTTGGCCTCGCCTTTGCGAAGCTCGGCGAGCTCGATCCCAAGGAAGGCGGGCCCTACGCCTACGCGCGGGACTTCCTCGGCCCGTACGCCGGGTTCCAGACCAACTACGTCTACTGGTTCGGCAACTGGATCGGCAATATCGCGGTCGCGGTGGCGGCCGTGGGATACCTGGCGGAGCTCATCCCGCAGCTCACCAACCCGACCGCGAGCGTGTTCGCGGCCACCGGGGTGATCTGGCTCCTCACGTTCGCCAACATCATGGGGCCCCGCGTCGTCGGCGCCCTCGAGACCTGGACCATGAGCCTCGCCCTGATCCCGATCCTCGCGATCGCGTTCTTCGGTTGGTTCTGGTTCGACCGGGGGACGTTCCTCGCGTCGTGGAACGTCAGCGGCGGCTCCTCCGGCCACGCCATCGGGCGCGCGGCCTCGATCGCGCTGTGGGCCTTCATGGGCGTGGAGAGCGCGGCCGTCTCGGCGGGTGTGATCGAGAATCCGAAGCGCAACATCCCACTGGCGACGCTCATCGGCCTCGCCATCTCGGCGGTCATCTACATCCTGAGCTCGACCGTCATCATGGGCATCATCCCGAACGCCGAGCTGCAGACCGCCCACGCGCCGTTCGCCGAGGCGGCGCGCCTCGCCGTGGGTACCGTGGGCATGATCGTCATCGCGGTGTGCGCGATCCTCAAGTCGGTCGGGTCGCTCGGCGGATGGATGCTGCTCGTGGGTCAGAGCGCCAAGGCGGCGGCGGACGACGGGATGTTCCCCAAGGCGTTCGCGCGCCTCAATCGCCACGGCGTGCCCGGGCGCGGGCTCGTCATTGTCGGAATGCTGATGACGATCATGCTCTTCGCCACCATGTCGCCCACGATTGCCAAGCAGTTCAACCGCCTGATCGACCTCGCGGTGATCCTCGTCGTTGTGCCCTACGTCTACGCGGCGGTGGCGGTCGTGAAGGTCGTGTACGACCACCAACTCGGACGGCGTGCCGTGCTCGCGTTCATGTGGGTCGCCTTCGCCGCGGTCGCCTACTGTCTCGGGGCCGTGCTGGGAGGCGAGCCCAAAACCGTGGTGGCCTCGTTCACTGTGCTGCTGGCGAGCGCGCCGATCTATCTGTTCTTCTTCCGCTCGATGGAAGCGGCGGCGAAGACGAAAACGAAGGCTGTCTGAAGGAGGAGTTATGAACGCGGAACAGGTTCGCCTCGAGGAGGCACGAGAGCAAAAGACCCCCTGGAAGAAGTGGGGACCCTATCTGAGCGAGCGCCAGTGGGGCACGGTGCGCGAGGACTACAGCGAGTCGGGGGACGCGTGGAACTACTTCAGCCACGACCATGCACGCTCGCGGGCGTATCGCTGGGGTGAAGATGGGCTCGCCGGGATCTCGGACGACCGGCAGCTGCTCTGCTTCGCGCTGGCCTTCTGGAACGGCCATGACCCGATCCTCAAGGAGCGGCTGTTCGGCCTCACCAACAGCGAAGGGAACCACGGCGAGGACGTCAAGGAGTACTATTTCTATCTCGACTCGACGCCGACCCACTCCTACATGAAGTACCTCTACAAGTACCCTCACGCCGCCTACCCCTACGACGACCTGGTCCGAACGAACCGAGCACGGGGACGCGGCGAGCCGGAGTACGAGCTGCTCGATACCGGCGTGTTCGATAAGAATCGCTACTTCGACGTGTTCGTCGAATACGCGAAGGCCGGCCCGGACGACATTCTCATCCAGATCACCGCCTCCAACCGCGGAGCCGAGGCCGCGGCACTCCACCTCGTCCCGACGCTCTGGTTCCGCAACACGTGGTCGTGGGGGGAGAATGCGGCCCGGCCCACGCTGCGCCAGGTCGCACCCGGTGTCATCGCAGCCTCTCATCCGGAGCTGGGCGAACGGTTCCTCTCCGCGGAGGGGAACGCCGAGTTGCTGTTCACGGAAAACGAGACCAACACCGAGCGTCTGGTCCACACCGCCAACCGGACGCCGTACGTCAAGGATGCAATCCACAACTACCTCGTCCACGGCGTTGCGGCGGCCGTGAACCCGGACCACACGGGTACGAAGGCGGCGGTGCACTACAATCTGATGGTAGACGCGGGTAAGTCGGCTACCGTGCGGCTGCGACTGAGTGACGTCGCGCCGGCTGGATCGGGCCGGTTAGAGGGGAAATCGAATGGCGCGTTCGGAAGCGCGTTCGAAGCCGTGCTGGCCAGCCGGCGGAAGGAGGCGGACGAATTCTACGGGAGTATCCTCCCGGCCTCGGTCGGCTCCGACGGGGCCAACGTGATGCGGCAGGCACTCGCGGGCATGCTCTGGTCCAAGCAGTTCTACTACTACGACGTCGAGCGCTGGCTCAAGGAGCGCGGCGTCAGCTTGTATAAGGGCGGAAAGCACGCCCCTCGGAACGAGCACTGGCATCACATGTACAACGCTGACGTCATCTCGATGCCGGACAAATGGGAATACCCGTGGTACGCGGCGTGGGACCTCGCCTTCCACTGCCTCCCGCTGACCATGGTCGATGTGGACTTCGGCAAACAGCAGCTCGACCTGATGGTGCGGTCACAGTACCTGCACCCGAGCGGTCAGTTGCCCGCCTACGAATGGAACTTCGGCGACGTCAACCCACCGGTGCACGCCTGGGCCACGATCTTCACCTACCGCCTGGAGAAAGCCCGGCGCGGAACGGGTGACCTCGACTGGCTGGAGCGCTCGTTCCAGAAGCTGCTGCTCAACTTCACGTGGTGGGTGAATCGCAAGGACCGCACAGGGACCAACGTCTTCGAGGGCGGCTTCCTGGGATTGGACAACATCGGGGTGTTCGATCGCAGCGCGCCGCTGCCGACCGGCGGATACCTGGACCAAGCGGATGGAACCGCTTGGATGGCGCTGTTCTGCCAGAACATGCTCGAGATCGCCGTGGAGCTGGCGCTCACACGACCGGTGTATGCGGACCTGGTTGAGAAGTTCATCGAGCATGTGCTGTGGATCACTTCCTCCATGCTGAATGCCGGTGGGGGCACCGGGATGTGGGACGAGGAGGACGGGTTCTTCTACGACGTGCTCCGGCTGCCGGACGGGAAGGCTCAGCGCCTGAAGGTTCGCTCGATGGTCGGGTTGCTTCCCCTCTGTGCCGTCACGGTCTTCGAAGGCGAGCTCAAGCGTAAGGTCCCTGAGCTGGTGAATCGGCTGCGTCAGTTCCTCCTGGCTCGGCCGGAGCTGACCGCGTTCATCCATGACCCGGTCAAGCCGGGTGTGGCAGGTCGGCAGATGAGCTCGCCGCTGAACGAAGCCAAGCTCCGCCGCGTGTTGGCACGGATGCTGGACGAGAAGGAGTTCCTCAGTCCCTACGGCATCCGGTCGATATCGCGCTACCACGCCGACCACCCCTTCGTATTCCAGGTTGGGGGCCAGGAGTACCGGGTCTCCTACCTGCCGGGCGAGTCCGACAGCGGCATGTTCGGCGGGAACTCGAACTGGCGGGGACCAATCTGGATGCCGGTCAACGCCCTCATTATCCGGGCCCTGCTCCAGTACTACCTGTATTACGGAGACGATTTCAAGATCGAGTGTCCCACCGGCTCCGGCCGGGAGATGACCCTCTACCAGGTGGCCGAGGAGCTCGGCCAGCGGCTCGCGAGCATCTTCGTGCGTGACAAACGGGGTCGGCGTCCCGTGTACGGCGACGCGAAGACGTTCCAAGAGGACCCGTACTGGCGGGACCTGCTCCTCTTCTACGAGTACTTCCACGGCGACTCCGGACTCGGGGTCGGCGCCAGCCATCAGACTGGTTGGACCGGCGCCGTCGCCCGAGTCATGCATCTGTTCGCGACGACCACGCCCGAGCAGGCACTCGAGCTGGGCAAGGCGGCCGCCGCGCACGAGGTCGTGAAGCCCGCCGGGAGCGGCAAGACCCGGCGCGTCTCCCGGGTGCGCAGCGGCTGAGATGCGCGACCCGCTGTATCCCTCCCTCTACCAGATCAATACCCGGGTCTGGCTGAGCGAAGTGTCGCGCGCCCTCGGGCGCGCGGCCACCCTGGCCGACATCCCCGACAGCGCGCTCGACCGGGTGGCCGACCTGGGGTTCGACTGGGTGTGGCTGCTGAGCGTCTGGCAAACCGGCCCGGCCGGGCGGCAGATGTCGCGCACCAACCCGGAGTGGCGCAGGGAATTCCTGGACACCCTGCCCGACTTGACCGACGACGACATCGCCGGCTCCGGGTTCGCGATCACCGGCTACACCGTCGATCCCGGCCTGGGAGGCGACCAGGCGCTGGCCGAGCTGCGCGGGCGCCTGCGGCAGCGTCGCCTCCGGCTGATGCTCGACTTCGTGCCGAATCACACGGCCATCGATCATCCCTGGGTCGAGACGCACCCCGAGTACTATGTCCACGGTACCGAACTGGACCTGACCCGAGCCCCCAAGAACTACGTCTGGGTCAAACGCCCCGGGGGAGATCTCCTGCTCGCCCATGGCCGGGACCCGTTTTTCCCCGGGTGGTCGGACACGCTCCAGCTCAACTACGGCAACCCCGCCACGCAGGACGCGATGATCGAGCAGCTGCTCAAGATCGCCGGCCAGTGCGACGGGGTCCGGTGCGACATGGCGATGCTGGTGCTCCCGGACGTCTTCGAGCGGACGTGGGGGATGCGGACTCAGCCATTCTGGCCGAACGCCATTGGGTGCGTGCGCGAGCGCGTCGCGGACTTTTGTTTCATGGCCGAGGTCTACTGGGACCTCGAATGGACCATGCAGCAGCAGGGATTCGATTACGCCTACGACAAGCGTCTCTACGATCGCTTGGTGGAGGGACAGGCCGGTCCGGTCCGGGACCATTTCCGGGCGGGACTCGACTATCAAAACAGGCTGGCCCGGTTTCTCGAGAACCACGACGAGCCACGCGCTGCCGCCACGTTCACGCGGGAGGTGCACGAGGCGGCGGCGGTCATCACCTACCTGTCACCAGGGCTCCGGTTCTTCCATCAGGGACAATTCGAAGGGCGGAAAAAGCGGATCTCCCCCCATCTGCGCCGGGCCCCGGACGAGGTGGTGGACCAGACCCTGAGCCAGTTCTATCAACGACTGCTCGCCGTCCTCCGTCGTCCGCTGCTGCGGAGCGGTCAGTGGCAGCTGATCGACGCGTCGCCCGCCTGGGAGGGCAACTGGACCTCGGAGTGCTTGGTGGCGTTTGCGTGGCAAGGGTCCGGCGGAGAGCGCTTGCTAGTGGCCGTGAACTACGCCCCGAATCAGAGCCACGCGTATCTGCGACTGCCGTTTGCGGATCTCGCCGGGCACCACTGGCTGCTGAACGAGCTGCTGGGCGGTACGTCCTACGAGCGCGAGGGCGACGACCTGAACTCGCGGGGGCTCTACGTGGACTTGGAGCCCTGGCAATACCACGTCTTCGAACTCAAGACGCCGGGCGCATCCGCCGTCCCGCCACGACGGAGGTCGGGCGGCAAGGCGATTCCCGACCGCCACGCGTCGCTGGTGGCGGAATAGACGCCTCCGCATTGAGGTTCGGATGACGAGCGGAGAATCCCGCGCCCTCGAGGCGCGACCGACCGTTCCGGCGGCACCCCGATTGCCGTGGCAGATCTTCCTCTCGGAGATGATCGGCACGGCCGCGCTGCTCGTCGGCGGCCTCTCGCTCGTGATCCTGATGTTCGGCGCCGGCAGTTCAATCGCGTCCCTCGTCCCGAACCTCGCCATGCGAAGGTCGATCAGCGGCTTCCTGTTTGGAGCGATCGGGGCGGCGATTGCGCTTTCTCCGGTCGGGGAGTTTAGCGGGGCGCACATCAATCCGGCCGTGACGCTGGGATTCCTGCTGATGGGGAAACTCAAGCCCCGACCGGCGTTCGGCTACGTCGTGGCCCAGCTGGGCGGCGCGGCGCTGGGCTCCATTCCGTTGCTCGCCTGGGGCGACATGGGCCGGAGCATCAGTTTTGGCGCCAGCCTCCCCGGTGCAGGCTATCCGACCTGGGCCGTGCTCGTCGGCGAGGTCGCCACGACGTTCGGCCTGGTCGCGAGCCTGTGCGTGTTTCTCGCCATTCGCCGGCTGCGTCGGTTCACCCCGTTCATGATACCGTTCTTGTACGCCATCATGGTCCCGCTGGAAGCAGCCATTTCCGGCACGAGCACCAATCCCGCTCGCAGCCTCGGCCCAGCTATTGTCTCGCAGAATTATGACGGCTGGTGGATCTACTGGGTCGGTCCGTTCCTCGGGACGGCCGCCGCCATCTTCGCCTGCAGTTTCCTGGCCCGTCGCATCGAAGTCGCGAAGGTGTACCATTTCGATCGGGACCGGGGCGGCGTGTTCAAGGCTATGAGCCAGTAGCGCCCGGCATCAACTCGGCCGTGCGCTTCAACGACAGCGCCAGCGGCACGGCGAGGATCGCCCCCGCCGGGCCCAGCACCCAGCTCCAGAATACCACCGCGAAGACGAGGGTGGTGAACGAGAGATCGAGCCCCTTCACGAAGAAGCGGGGCTTGATGACGTTGTCGCCGATCAGGTTGACGACCCACCATCCCAGGATCACGACCACCGCCCGTTGCCAGCCATGCTCGAGCAACGCGAGCAGGGCGGGAGGAACGAGGGCGACGAAGAAGCCGACGCCTGGAATGAAATTCAGGAAGAAGAACAGTACGGCCCAGGTGAGGGGCGCGTCCACGCCCGCCACGAGCAGAATGACGAGGTTGAACCCCGCCTGGATCAGACCGGCCAGACCGGTCAGCGCGATATACTGGCGCGACTGGCCGGTGACCTCGTCGAATCGGGCTGCCAGCGTCCCCGGCCGCTCGCCGCGCGCGTGGAGCGCGCGGACCGCGGTGATCTCGTAGACGACCACTGCCGCGATCAAGAGGACGAGGATCGACGTGCCCAGGGCCGAGGCGAGCCCCCCCAGGAAGACGCGCGCGGCGGCCAGGAGGCGATCAGGGTCCAGGGGCTGGAGGAACGAGACTTTGGAGACGTCGATGCCACGGGTGGTGAGAAAACCGAACGCGCGGTCCCGCAGCGCCAAGAGCCCCGACTGATAGGCGGGCAAGTTGTCCACCAGCCGCGCGGTCGAAAGGCTGAACAACGCGACGAGCAGGCCTCCCCCGGCGAGCACGACCAGGATCGACACGAGCACGCTGAGGCCGGGCTTCAGCCCCTTCTTCATCAACCACATGGGAAGGGGACTCAGGGTCTGCGCCACGAGCAGCCCGAGCAGCACCAGGTTGACGATCGGTGCCGCCGCCTTGAGGCCCGCTACCACGATCACGAAGCAGGCTCCCGCCACGAGCACCGGCAGCAGCCCGGACAGTTGATTGGTAGCGACGCCAGTGATTCGCTGCATTGCAGAGCTCCTCGCGCGGTCGGAAGACACCGAATCGTTTATGTCAGCCTCCTAGCGCGATGGTCGCGGCGACCAACGCGCCGCCGAGCACGACCATCGCCAGGCCGGTCAGCCACGGGTGATAGTTCGTGATACGCCCAAACGCGTAGCCGGTGATAACCAGCAGCACTACCGCGATGACGTTCGACACGCGCATGGCCCGCGCCACGTCGCTCATGAAGATGAACGGGATCGCCACTGGGAACGTCGTGACGAACACCCAGAAGAACACCGCGAGTCCGCCCAGCCAGTCGGTCTTGGACAACCAGGGGCGCGACGGCGGCTCAGGCAACAACAGCAGTTTCTTGCGGACCGTCTCATACTCCGCGGGACCAAGCGTGGCCGCCACCACGGGCGGCAGCGCCTCGGCAATGACACGGTGCGCCTCCTCAGGGGCTGCGGCAGTGCGCGCGGCCCGCAACGCGCGAATGTCGCGTCCCCGTTCGCTCAGGCAATCCATGAGATAGAGGATGCCGTCGATGATGCCCCAGGCGATATTGCACCCGAGCGCACCGATCAGCATCAGCCGCACATCATCGCGCCCGGCCTCGGCCACACTGAGCGAGCCGGTGAAGCTGAGCACCATGATCAGGCCAAACAGCACCTCCGCGATGCGCTCGCCCGGTTCGAGCACGCGCCTGGAGGATGTGGCGGGTTGCCGCGATGCTGGGATGAGCGGCGCTCTCATGGCACTCGGGGCGGGAGCAGGTAGAGCGTCATGGCAAAGATCAGGTAGACCATCAGCACCAGCACCCCGACGAACCAGGCGGAGCGCCCGCTGTTCGTCACTAGCGACGCAGTGAGGGTGGCGATGAGCACCATCACCACAGCGCCGGGCCAGAATTGCAGATCCATCGGCGCCGGTCCGATCACATAGCTCACGAGCACCAGCACCGGCGCCACGAAGAGCGCGATTTGCGACGCGCTGCCGAGGGCGATCCCCACGCTCAAGTCCAGCCGGTTCTTGCGCGCACCCGAAAACGCCGAGGCCATTTCCGCCGCGCCTCCGACCAGTGCCACGACGATGAATCCCACGAAGGCCGGGGTCATCCCAAACGCTTCCGCCGCCTTCTGCACCGACTCGACGAAGATCTCGCTCACCAGCGCCACCAGCACCGTGACGCCAGCCAGCGTGGCCAGGGCCAGACCGATGGGCCACGGTGCCTCGCCGTCCTCACCGTGCCCCGCGCTGGCAAACAGCTCCCGGTGCGTCTTGAGAGAGAACAGCATGCCCAGCCCGTAGGCGACGATCAGGAGGATCGCCAATCCCAGGCTCAGCTTGTTGGTGAACGCCACGCCTGCCGCATCGGCTTCCGAGATCGCCGAAGGCACGAGCAGCGCCACGGTGGCCAGGAAGAGCAGACCCGCTTGCAGGCGGGCGCTGACCCGGTTGTATTCCTGCACGTGGTGCTTGAGCCCACCGAGCAGAAACGATGTACCCAACATGAACAGGGTGTTGGTGACAATGGCGCCGGCGAGGGACGCTTTCACGAGCATGTATTGCCCGGCGCGCAACGCCGTCAGCGCGATGACCAATTCGGTCAGGTTGCCCAAGGTAGCGTTCAGCAAGCCCCCCACTGCGTCGCCGGTCTTGGCCGCGACGGATTCCGTGGCGCGACTCAACAACGCGGCCAGGGGCACGATGGCCAGCACGGATAGCACAAAGAGCAGCGTGTGCGCACCAGGCTTGAGCTTCTCGGCGACAAACACTACGGGCACGAAGACCAGCAGCCAGAGCAGCGGATTGTCGCGGACGTCTTTCAGTAGGGCGTTCACAGGCTATTGGTCACACTGACCCTGCCGGGTTCACTGCGCTGGATATGCGGGGTGAGGTACAAACGAAGAATGTCCAATGCTCAACGATCACATCGAACGTGATCGTTCAACATTGGACATTGGGGCAATGAAGCTGGCGGCGGCCTACTCTCCCACGACCTCGCAGTCGCAGTACCATCGGCGCTGACAGGCTTAACGACCGTGTTCGGGATGGGAACGGGTGTGGCCCTGTCGCGCTAGTCGCCAGCAGAATTCGAGGTGTCTGGTGTCAGGGGCCAGATGTCAGGGGAAAAAACCTGACACCTGACACCTAGCACCCGAAACCTGACGAGCATGTGTGTGATGCCGAGGCTCACCTCGAGAGAGAAGAGATCAAGCCTCACGGGCAATTAGTACGGCTCGGCTGAAGCGCTCGCGCGCCTTGCACCTGCCGCCTATCAACCTGGTAGTCTCCCAGGGCCCTTCAGGAGCCTTGCGGCTCGGGAGTGTTCATCTTGGGGAGGGTTTCCCACTTAGATGCATTCAGCGGTTATCCCCGCGCGACATCGCTAACCGGCGTTGCCCTTGGCAGGACAGCCGGGACACGAGAGGTCGCTTCGTCCGGGTCCTCTCGTACTACGGACGACATCCCTCAACACTCCACCGCCCGCACCGGATACAGACCGAACTGTCTCACGACGTTCTGAACCCAGCTCATGTGCCACTTTAACCGGCGAACAGCCGGACCCTTGGGACCTTCTCCAGCCCCAGGATG
>Ga0209159_1001925_pt1 | contig 15000 bp, 12 predicted proteins | sample GraSoiAngelo_144_FD_185901 | JGI IMG/M metagenome (GOLD analysis project Ga0209159, IMG submission 185901) | Grasslands soil microbial communities from the Angelo Coastal Reserve, California, USA - 14_1009_02_40cm (SPAdes) (version 2) | ecosystem: Environmental > Terrestrial > Soil > Grasslands ...
TGGGCGCTCGGGTCGCGGTCGTCAAAGCAGGCCACGCCGAGGGGGACGTGATCGACGTGTATTTCGACGGGTCACAGCTGGTCGAGCTCAGCGGTGAGCGCATCCAGACCCCGAATACTCACGGCAGCGGCTGCGTTTTCTCGGCTGCGATCACGGCGGGCCTTGCCCGTGGCGAGGACCCCCTCGACGCGGTCCGCCGAGCCAAGAACTTCATCACCAAGGCGATCGCCAATTCGCTCGAGATCGGCCGCGGGCACGGGCCCGTCAACCCTGCATTCGGCTTGAGGTTTGGCGGTTAAGCTTTTCGTCCCATGAGCAAGCGAAAGCGCGCCAGCCTCGGCAGGACCCCCGCCACGCCGACCCCGGGCTCCGGCCCGGAAGATTCCGCCGATGACGCCGCCGTGAAGGAGGACATGGTGCATGTCACTCCCGACCTGCTGGCTGGAAGCCCGGACATCTTCGCCGGCAAGAAGGCGGGGGCCGCCGCCGCTCCGGAGAGGGCGACTGAACCGACCGAGGAGCCGGCGCCGATCCAGCCCGAGCCGGCCGGTGCCGACATGACGCTGGCTCCGGCCGAGGAAGCGCCGGCGCCAGCTCCGCAGCCTGAAGAAACGCCGCCGCCGCCTTACGTCAGCGCGGTCGCCTACCCCCCTCGGCCGCACCGAGGCGGATCCAGCACGGCGCTCGGCATCGTGCTGGTTGTGATCGGCCTGTTCGCCCTGGTGGTGGTCCTGTCCGGCGTCGATCTGACCGAAAGCGGCTGGCCGCTCTTCATCATCATCCCCGGCATCACCTTGGTGGTCGTCGGCTTCTTGCGTGTAGGAGCCGTCGCCACAATTCCGGGTGGCATCGTCACCATGCTCGGCGTCGTCCTCGCCTACTGCAACAGCACGGGGGACTGGCCGTTCTGGGCTTACGGCTGGTCGCTGGTGGTGCCTTTCGGGATCGGGCTCGGCATGTACCTCCAGGCGCTGCGTGACCGGGACCAGCACGCCCTGAGAAGCGGGCGGACGCTCCTGTTCATCAGCTTGATCATCTTCCTGATCGGGTTCGTGCTTTTTGAGTCGATCCTCGGCATCAGCGGGCGCGACTACTTCGGGCCTGTGGGCAAGGCCGCCCTGCCGGTCTTGCTGATCCTGGTCGGGATCATCCTGCTCGTGCGCAGCGTGCAGAGGAGCCGCCAGGCCTAGCCGGCCCGCCTATCCGGCTGTCAGGCTCCCGCCGAGCCGATCGCGGATGATCTGGTACTCGTTGCCGGTGCGGTATGGCTTGAAGCCGAGCGCCCGATTGATCTTCAGCATCGGCGCGTTCGACCTCGCGTTTCCGGTGGCGATCCAACGTGTGCCTGGATACAGGTCACGAATGTGCAGCAGCATCGCCGCCTTGATCCACTTGCCCAGCCCGCGGCCGCGCGCTTCGGGCCGCACCCCGGTGAATCGCTGCTCGATGAACGCGGACCGGTAAGGCGCCCAGGTGATGTCCGTGATGCCCGAGATTGTCCCGTCGGGCTCGCGCGTCACCACCGTGTGCTGCACCTCGCCGCTGAGCTCGAGGCGCTCGTAGAAGTCACGCATCTTCTCCGGGGTCACGACGATCTCGCCATGGTCGAGGTCCTCGAAAGGCATCGTGTTCAGCATGGCCGACAGCTGAGAGCTGAATGCTTGCCACTCGTCCTCTGGCAAGGGCCCGTCGATGATCTCGAGCGTGGTGTCGGGCGACCGCCTGGCTCCTTCCGCGGCCCAACGCTCCATCTCCTGCCACTCGATCTCCGAGAACATCAACCGGCTCTCGATCGCGGTCAGCTTCGATTCGGCGCCGACCCACTTCATGAATTCGTGGCCTGAATCCTCCTCGACCCAGAAGCCCAGGGTGGTGCAGCCGCGCCGATCCATCAGCTCGACGATGACCGGCAGGAATGACGAGGCGATTCCGCGGCGCCGGAATTCGCTGCGAACGAAGATGTCGGCCTCGTACAGGTGTCGATTCGACACGTACTCCGGCGATGCGGGTTTCACGGATGACCCCTGCAGCAAACCGAGGATCTCGCCGTCGCGAAACACCTCGTAATAGACCGTTTCCTGGAAGGGACTGACCCGCTTCATGTGCGCCTCTTCATCGGCGTCGTCCCTCAGCGGATCGTCTGGGCGTGATTCCTTCTGCCGAACACGGCGAAATTTGTGATAGCGCCTCCAGAAATCCACACCCGCGGTCGCCGGGTCGACCGACGAGGGGACCAATTCCCCAACCATGGACTGTCGATAATCTCACAGCGATGTCTTCCGCCCGCCCGTTCAGAGTCGGGGTCACCATTCACCCACAGCAATGCACCATCCAGGAGCTGCGTGACGCGTGGCGTCGCGTTGACGCGCTGGGCGTGGACAGCATCTGGTTCTGGGACCACTTCTTTCCGCTTTACGGCAACCCGAACGGAAATCACTTCGAATGCTGGTCGCTGCTCGCGGCGGCTGCCATCGACACGCGCGCTCCCCAAATCGGCCCGATGGTCACCTGCGTCGGCTACCGCAACCCCGACCTGCTGGCGTCGATCGCGGCGACCGTCGACCAGCTGTCGGGTGGGCGGCTTGTCTTCGGACTTGGAGCCGGTTGGTTTGAGCGCGACTATGCCGAGTACGGATACGAGTTCGGCGAGACCCGCGATCGTGTACGCCTGCTCAAAGAAGCGCTGCCCCGGATCAAACGGCGGATCGAGAAGCTGAGGCCGGGGCCGGCAGGGCCGATGCCGATCCTGATCGCCGGGAGAGGCGAGAAGGTGATGCTGCGTCTGGTCGCGGAGCACGCGCAGATGTGGAACGCGATCGGCTCCGCGGACGAGTACGCGCGGAAGTCCGCCGTGCTGGACGAGTGGTGCCGCCGGATCGGCCGAGATCCGGGCGAGATCGAGCGCACGGCCAACGTCGGAGGCCTGGGTCCGAAGGCGATTGACGAATGGCTGAAGGCCGGCCTCCAGCACTTTGTGCTCCGGATCGCCCATCCCTTCGACACCAGCGAGGTCGCCCGGATTTTGAAGGTGCGGGACTCATGAGCTACAACGCTGGCGGAGGTTATTTGTGGCTGGCTCACTAACAATTTGTAAGGGCCGGGCATAGCATTTCCGTTCACCACACCCTCTTCGCGGCGCGAGCCTCCTGGCGGTATAGCCCGGAGGCTCGTTTTTATTTCGCGGCGGAGGATTCTCGCCCCGAGGACTCTTGGTGGCGTTCCGTGATTAGAACGCTGGGCGCCCCCACCCGGCGGCTTCGCCGCCGACCTCCCGACAGGGTGGGGAGGTGAATTGGGTGGCGTCCCCACACGGTGGGGAGGTCAATATGTCAGGCGGCTTTGACGGCGCTGACCAGCTTGGTCAGCGAATCTTTGGCGTCGCCGAAAAACATCACCGTGTTCGGCCCATACATGAGCTCGTTGTCGATGCCGGCAAAGCCGGGACGCATTGACCGCTTCATGAAGATGACGTTCTTCGCCTGATCGGCGTTGAGGATCGGCATCCCGTAGATCGGGCTGCCGGGTGTGCTGCGCGCGGCCGGGTTGACCACGTCGTTGGCGCCGACGATGAGGGCGACGTCGGCGTTCTTGAAATCGTCGTTGACCTGGTCCATCTCCTTCAGCTGCTCATAGGGAACGTTGGCCTCGGCCAGGAGGACGTTCATGTGGCCCGGCATCCGGCCCGCGACGGGATGGATCGCGTACTCGACGTCAACCCCCCGCTTCTCGAGCACGTCAGCGAGCTCTCGCGCTGCGTGCTGCGCCTGCGCCACGGCCAACCCGTAACCGGGGACGATGATCACCCGCTGCGAGTAGGCGAGCAGCGTGCCCAGGTCTTCGGCTGACGCAGAACGGACACTCCGCGATTGGCCGCCAGCGACAGCCCTGACACCTGCATGCACCTGGCCGAACGCGCCAAAGAGGACGTTGGCGAGCGAGCGGCCCATGGCGTCGCTCATCAGCTTGGTCAGCAGCGAGCCGGATGCACCGACCAGCGTCCCCGCGACGATGAGGGCGAAGTTGTTCAGCGTGAAACCGCTCGCCGCGACGGCAAGACCCGTGCACGCGTTGAGGAGCGAGATGACCACCGGCATGTCTGCGCCGCCGATCGGCAGCACAAACGCCACCCCGAGGATCAGCGCGAGCACCAGCAAAGAAAGGAAGGAGAAAGGAATCGACGCAATCGCAAGCACCGCGATGGCGAAGCCGATGATCGCTGCCGCGAGCAGTCCGTTGACGATCTGCTGCCCCGGGTACGTGATCGGTGTGCCTGTCATCAGCTCCTGGAGCTTGGCCAGGGCGACCATGCTCCCCGCAAACGAGATGGAGCCGATCACGATGCTGAATACGCTCGGAAAGACCTCCGCAAAAGGCGGATGGACGCCGAACTTCAAAAGCTCGGCCACCGCCACCAGCGCCGCGGCGCCTCCGCCCACCCCGTTGAAGAGGGCGACCATCTGCGGGATCGCCGTCATCCGGACCATGCGCGCCCCGACGGTGCCCACGATGGTGCCGGTGACGACGCCGATCGCCACGACGACGGCGCCGGCCCTCGTGAAGTGAAGCAGCGGCACGGTGGCGGCGAGCGCGATCACCATGCCAAGCGCCGCGGTGAAGTTGCCGTTGCGCGCCCCCTTGGGCGAGCTGAGCTGCTTGAGGCCGAGGATGAAAAGCACGGCCGCGAGCAGGTAAGCGAGGGCGATCAGGGTGTTCATTTCGGCGCGGGCGAGTCAGCGGGCCGTCTGGCGGTTTGCCTGCCCTTGAACATCTCCAGCATCCGGTCGGTGACGACAAAGCCGCCGACCACGTTGGTGGTGGCGAGGGTGACGGCGACGAGCCCGAGCACGATGGTCACCCGTGAGTTGGCGCCGGCGGCGATCAAGATCGCGCCGACCAGGATGATGCCGTGGATCGCGTTGGTACCTGACATCAGAGGGGTGTGGAGGATGGTCGGCACCTTGGAGATCACCTCGAAGCCGACGAAGATCGCCAGCACGAAGAAGGTCAGCTCGTTGAGGAGCTCGTTGGTCATGCCGCCCCCGCCATCTGCTTCGCCCGCTCGTTGACGATCTCGCCACCATGGGTCACGCACGCGCCTTTGGTGATCTCGTCCGCGAAATCGAGCGCGATGGCGCCGTCCTTGACGAGATGGAGAAGCAGGTTGGCGACGTTGCGCGCGTAGAGCTGGCTCGTGGTCAACGGCATGGTGGACGGGATGTTGCGTGTGCCGATGATGGTCACGCCGCCGACATCGACCTCCTTGCCCGCCTCCGTCAGTTCGACGTTGCCGCCAGTCTCCGCGGCCAGGTCGACGATGACCGAACCCGGGCGCATGCCCTTAACCATCTCGCCCGTGACCAGCAGTGGTGCCTTCCGGCCTGGCACTGCTGCCGTGGTGATCACCACATCTGACTTGGCGATGTGCTCACCGATGAGCTGCCTCTGCTTGCGCAAGAACTCTTCCGACTGCTCCCGCGCGTAGCCCCCTTCGCCTTCTTGCGTTTCGAGGGGCAGCTCGATGAAGGTCGCGCCGAGCGACTGCACCTCTTCTTTCACCGCGGGCCGGACGTCGTACGCGGAGACGACCGCTCCCAGGCGCCGGGCGGTGGCGATGGCCTGCAGGCCCGCGACGCCGGCGCCCATGACCAGCACCCGCGTCGGGGCGACCGTGCCCGCGGCGGTCATCATCATCGGAAACAACTTGCCGATGCGGGCGGCGGCCATGAGCACGGCTTTGTACCCGGCGGCGGAAGCCTGTGACGAAAGGGCGTCCATCGACTGGGCCCGCGATATGCGGGGCAGCAGCTCCAGGCTGAAGGCAGTCACCCCGCGGCTGGCCAGCGCCCTCACGATGTCGCCCTGGGTCGAAGGCTGCAGGAAGCTGATCAGCACCGCGCCCTCGCGCAGCAGCTCGACCTCGGTCCGCATCGGCGCCTGCACCTTGAGCACGGCGTCGGCGTCCTTCATGAGGTCGGCGGCATGGGTGATCACCTTCACCCCGACCGCGTCGAACGCGTCGTCGGGGATGAAGGCGCCGGCGCCGGCGCCCGCCTCGACGGCGACATCGAGCCGGGCGGCGATCAGCTTGGTCGCCGTGTCCGGAACCAGAGCCACCCGACGCTCGTCATGTGTGAGTTCTCTGGGGGTGGCAACCTTCACGTCTTGAGGACTCTAAGGAATGGAGGCCCACTTCTGCAGGCGCGTAGAATCCTAAATCCGCCACCCCCAAAATCCAAGTGACCGAAGCCATCGTCAACGACCTAACCATCCAGGCTGCCACTGTCAACGGTTCTGGCAGCCAAACCGCCAACCTGGTTCTCACCAGAGCGATCTTCCACATGGGCATTCCCGTGGCCCCGAAGAACGTCTTTCCATCCAACATCGAAGGGCTGCCGACGTGGTACCAGCTCCGCATCACGCCTGAAGGCCACATGGCGCGCTCGGACAAGGTCGACATCCTGGTCGCGTACAACGTCGCCACGTGGCGTGAGGACCTGAAGACCGTGCGGCCGGGCGGGGTTGTGATCCACGAAGAGGCCTTCTCGACCCTCGACGTCCGCGGCGATGTCACCTACTACGCGGTGCCTTTCGCGAAGCTTGCCAAGTCGAAGATCCAGAGCGACACGCTGCGCAAGCAGCTGGCCAACATGATCTACGTCGGCGTCGTGGCCGGCGTGCTGAACGTGCCCTGGGAGGCGTTGGAGCACGGCGTGAGGCGTCAGTTCCTGGCCAAGCCGAAGGCGGTGCAGGTCAACCTCGATGCGATCAAGGTCGGTTACGACCACTGGCAGGACAGCTTCTCGAAGCAGGACCCTTACCGGCTGGAGCCCATGACCGGCGCCGTCGAGGGCAAGGTCCTGGTCGAGGGCAACCAGGCCGCGGCGCTGGGCGCCCTGATGGGCGGTGTGACGGTGGTCGCCTGGTATCCCATCACCCCGTCGTCTTCCCTGTGCGAGTACGTGATCGCCTACTCGGAACGGTTCCGCGTCGAGCCCAAGACCGGTGAGAAGCTGATCTCCGTTGTCCAGGCCGAGGATGAGCTGGCCGCCGTCGGCATGGCCATCGGAGCAGGCTGGGCGGGCGCCCGCGCCATGACGTCCACCTCCGGACCCGGCATCTCGCTGATGGCTGAATTCTCCGGTCTTGCCTACTACGCCGAAGTTCCCGTCGTCATCTTCGACATCCAGCGCATCGGGCCGTCGACCGGGCTGCCGACGCGCACGTCGCAGGCAGATATCGGTTTTGTCTACACGCTGTCGCACGGCGACACCAAGCACATCGTGTTGCTGCCGGGGACAGTCGAGGAGTGCTACGAGCTCTCTCGCGACGCCTTCGATTACGCCGACCGCTTTCAGACTCCGGTGTTCGTGCTCTCCGATCTCGACCTGGGCATGAACCTCTGGATGACGCCGGAGTTCAAGTATCCGGACAGGAACTTCGACCGCGGCAAGGTGCTGTCGAAAGACGACCTCGATCGGCTGGCCGGCGAGTGGGGGCGATATCAGGACGTCGACGGCGATGGCGTGGCGTACCGCACGCTGCCCGGCACCGACCATCCGGCCGCAGGCTACTTCACGCGAGGCTCGGGCCACGACGAGATGGCGCGCTACACGGAGAGCGCCGACGCCTACGCGCGGAACATGGACCGGCTGGCCCGCAAGCTCGAGACGGCGCGGCAAGCGCTACCTGCCCCGGTGGTCGACGAGGCCGGCGGGTCCGTCGGCCTGATCGCGTTCGGCTCCACGCACGCGGCCGTGATCGAGGCTCGCGAGACGCTGGCCGAGGCCGGCCGGCCCGTCGACTACCTGCGCGTGCGAGCCCTCCCGCTCTCAGACGACGTGGCCGCCTTCGTCGGCAGGCACGAGCACGTCTATGTCGTCGAGCAGAATCGCGATGGCCAGCTCTTCGACCTGATCCGGCTGGCGCTCCCCGCCGGCCTTGTCGGTCGGCTGCGCTCGATCCGCCACTACAACGGACAGCCGATTCCGGCCGCCGCCATCATCGACCCACTAATGGACCGGGAGGCAGTACCCGCATGAGCACGACCCTGAACCGCGCGGGCCTTGCGCGCGACGCCTACAAAGGCGCCGCCACCACCCTCTGCGCGGGCTGCGGACACAACTCGATCACCAACCACATGGTCAAGGCGCTGTACGAGCTGGGCGTCGAGCCGCACCTGCTCGCCAAGATGTCAGGTATCGGGTGCTCGTCGAAGACGCCGGCCTACTTCGTCGAGACCGCGCACGGATTCAACGGCGTCCACGGCCGGATGCCGGCCCTGACCACCGGCGCTCACCTGGCCAACCGGCAGCTGATCATGCTGGGCGTTTCTGGCGATGGCGACACCGCGTCGATCGGACTCGGGCAGTTCATGCACATGATTCGCCGCAACCTCGACTGCACATACATCATCGAGGACAACGGAACCTACGGCTTGACCAAGGGCCAGTTCTCGGCGACGGCCGACCTCGGCTCGGTCCAGAAGAAGGGCGCGGTCAACACGTTCCAGCCGATCGATCCCTGCGCGGTCGCGCTGGCGCTTGGCTGCTCGTTCGTCGCGCGCTCGTTCAGCGGCGACGGCAAGCAGGTGGTGCCGCTGATCAAGGCCGCGATCGCGCATCGCGGCACGGCGATCCTCGACATCATCTCGCCCTGCGTCACCTTCAACGACCACGACGGCTCGACCAAGAGCTACAGCTGGGTCAAAGACCACGAGGAATCGATCGCGGACGTGTCCTTCATCCCGTTCTTCGAGGAAGTGCATGTCGATTACGAGCCCGGCACCATCCGCGACGTGCGCCTGCACGACGGCTCGCATATCGTGCTCAAGAAGCTGGGCGAGGACCACGACCCGACGGACCGCCAGGCTGCGATCAAGGTGCTCGAGGAGGGCCGTACGGCGGGTCACCTGGTGACCGGGCTGCTCTACGTCGACCCGACGATGGCCGACTTCGCGAGCACCGAGCACATTCCGGACCGGCCGCTCAGGGACCTGGGCGAGGACGAGCTGCGGCTGACGCGCGACCAGTTCGCCCAGTTCATGTCCGAGTTCGCCTGAAAACAGAGGACGCGCCCCTCCGCCGGCTTCGCCGGCACCTCCCCATAAATGGGGAGGAGTTATCGAAGAGCCTCGCCAAGGGAACTCGCCTCGTGGCGAGGCGCGACCTCGCGATGGCCAGGCTGATCAGGCGCACGGGCGCCGTGGACCTGCGCGACCCGCTGGACGACAGCTTCGCCGCGTTGGTGCGGTCGATCATGTACCAGCAGCTGGCGGGGGCCGCCGCGACCGCGATCCACGGCCGGTTCTTGAAGCTGTTCGCCGACGCCCTCTCCCCCGCTGCCGTGCTTGCGCTGCCGGCGGGTGCGATGCGCGCGGCCGGGGTCAGCGGGCCCAAAGAAGCCGCCATCACCGACCTGGCGCGCAAGGTCGGCGACGGCACGGTTCCGCTGGGCGACGTCGACTCCCAGTCCGATGACGAACTGGTCGAGCGCCTGACCAAGGTTCGTGGGATCGGTCGCTGGACCGCCGAGATGTTCTTGATCTTCCAGCTCCGGCGGCTGGACGTATGGCCAGTCGACGACTATGGCGTGCGCAAAGGCTGGACGCTCGCGCACCGAAAGCGGGAGATGATCACGCCCCGCGCGCTGCAGGCCGAAGGCGAGATTTTCCGGCCCTACCGGACGATCGCCGCGTGGTACTGCTGGCGGGCCGTCGAAAATCTCGTCCTGCCCACCTGACATTTCGCCGGCGAGCCGCGTGCCGATGACGATTCGCTCCATGTCCCTCTGTAGGATTTGCGGCGGGGTGTGGTGGTAGCTCTGCCTGCGTCTGCTGACGCTTTCAAAAACTCGGGCTGGAACGACATCGCACCGTATTACGACGAGCTCAACGTCCGGCCCCTGGACATGGCCAACGTCGAATCCTGGCTCGCCGACTGGTCGACGTTCGAGTCGCTGCTGGCGGAGGCCGCGGCCATGGCCAACTTCGCCTACGCGCGCAACACCGCCGACCGCGAATCCGAAGAGGCACAGCTGAGGTTCAGCAGCGAGATCGCGCCCAGGGCCGACGAGCAGCGAACCAAGCTCCAGGCTCGGTTGGTCGGGCTTGGCTACGTCAGGCCGGGGCTCGAGACGACGGTGCAGCGGTTTCGCAACCAGATGGAGCTATTCAGCGATGCCAACGTGCCCGTGTTCACAGAGCTGGCGAAGCTCTCCACCGAATGGGCGAAGGTGATCGGAGCCATGACCGTCGACTGGGACGGCCAGGAGAAAACGCCGCCCCAGATGTGGCCCTACCTCGAAGACAGGGACCGGGCCACTCGCGAGCGGGCGTTTCACAAGATGTTCAAGCCGTACATCGACCAGCGCGACGGGTTGGCCGGCCTGTTCGACCGCATGTACGACCTCCGCCAGCAGGTCGCCACGAATGCCGGCTTCGACAACTTCCGCGACTACACGCATCGGGAGAAAAACCGCTTCGACTACACGCCCGATGACTGCTTCCGCTTTCACGAAGCGGTGGAGACGGCCGTTCGACCGGCGGTCACGCGGCTGCTCGAGCGCCGCCGCTCGCATCTCGGTGTCACGCGGCTGAGGCCGTGGGACCTTTTCGTGGATCCGAAAGGGCGGACACCGCTCAGGCCCTACGCGGATGTTGGCGATTTCGTCCGCAGGGCTGGCCGGGTCTTTGCGCACGTGGAGCGTGATTTCGGTCGCGACTTCGAGACCATGGCGTCCGCCGGCCTGCTCGACCTGGACAACCGCAAGGGCAAGGCGCCCGGCGGCTTCTGCGACTCGTTGCCGGTACGGAAGCTGCCATTGATCTTCATGAACTCGGTCAACATTGATGACGACGTCCGGACGCTGCTGCACGAGGCAGGCCACTGCTTTCACGTCTTCGAGACCGCGGCGCTTCCGCTCCTGTTCCAGCGCCATCCGGGGGCCGAGATGGCTGAAGTCGCGTCGATGTCGATGGAGCTGCTGGCCGCCCCTTACATCGACCGCGAGCACGGCGGCTTTTACTCGGAAGCCGAGGCGGTGCGGTCGCGGCGCTGGCTGCTCGAACGTGCTGTCATCTTTTTCACGCACTGTGCCTCCGTGGATGCGTTCCAGCAGTGGATGTACACGACGCCTGAGGGACGCGACGCCGACGCTCGCGATCGCAAGTGGCTGGAGCTCAGACGTCGATTTGAGGGTGACGTCGTGGACTGGACTGGCCTCGACGCGGAACGAATCGCGCGCTGGTACTTCCAGCCGCACTTCTTCGAGTTCCCCTTCTACTACATCGAGTACGGCATCGCCCAGCTCGGCGCCCTGCAGGTCTGGCGCAACAGCCGGTCCGATCGCACAGGCGCGGTGCGAAAGTATCGTCAGGCGCTGGCGCTCGGCGCGACCAGGCCGCTGCCGGAGCTTTACGGGGCCGCCGGTGCGCGCCTCATCTTCGACGGCGACGGCATGCGGGAGCTGATCGACCTGGTCGAGGAGGAGTTGGCCACCATCGACGCGTGAGCCCGCGGCTCAGCTGTGGATGATGTCGCGCAGCGGTTTCCTGGGCCCGAATCGAGGCGCGGTGATGCCCGCCGTCGTGATCAGACGGATCACCCGCGCGCGATGCCCGCGGTACGGCTCGAGGAGCTCGAGCATGCGCTCGTCGGTGGAACGCGGCGTGCCCTCGAGCGCGTATCCGACCGAGTGCGGCAGGTGGTAGTCGCCGACAGGAACCGCGTCCGCGTCGCCGAGCGCCACCATGGCCACCTTGGCGGCGGTCCAAGGCCCGACACCAGGGAACGCGAGCATCCTGCGATAGGCGCCGGCGAGATCCATGGCGAGGATCTCCTCGAGTCGTTTTGCGCTCCGGGCGGCGCGGATGATCACCTCGGCGCGGCGCCGCTCGATGCCAAAGCGGTGGAGGCTCCAGTAGGGGGTTTGCGCAAGGACCTGCGGCGATGGCGGCAGGGTCAGGCGGACGGGTCCAGGCGCGGGCTCGCCCAGCGCCATCACCAGGTGTCGGTAGGAGGCGCGAGCCTCCTCGGTCGTCACCTGCTGCAGGACCACCGAAGGGACCAGGGCCTCGAAGACGGCAAGCGTCCGAGGCAGGCGGATGCCGCGGATCTCTCGATGCAGGCGAGCGATCAGCGGGTGGGCGGGGATGAAGCCTGAGTCGTCGTCCTGCTCGCCGCACAGCACCGGCGCCTGAACCACGGCCCACTCGGCGCCAGGTCCCCACGCGCGCGCAACGATCGAGCCGTTGTCCTTCTCGAGCTGCAGGGTCGCGGCGCCCAGCGGCGTCCGTGTGGCGCGCCAGATGGCGCCGCCGTCGTGGCGCAGGGACGGGCTGGAGCCAAGGGCCGCGAGCGTCAGGTCGAGGTCGAGGGGTCGGGGCGGCTGGAATCGGGCCTCGGCGTCTGCTGCCACTCAGCAGAGACTACTGACTGAGCGGCACCGAGAAGGTGAACTTGGTACCGAGACCGGTCTGGGATTCGACGGCGAGGTCGCCGTTATGCATGCGGGCGATCTCTTTTGAAAGCCATAGGCCCAGTCCGGTGCCCTGAACGTGCGCCGAGGTCTCGATGCGGCTGAATCGCGTGAAGAGCTGGGCCTGGTCTGCCTTCGATATCCCCACCCCGCGGTCGCTCACCGAGACGGAGGCCATGTCGCTGTCGCGTCGAACTTCGACGTCGATGTCGGTGCCCGACGCTGAGTATTTCGCCGCGTTGCTGAGCAGGTTGCGGACGACGATCTGAAAACGGTCAGGGTCGACGTCGGCATCGATGGCTTGATGCGGCAGGTCGACCTTGAGGTCGTGGCCGCTGAGAAGCATCCGCACGCCCTCGATGGCAGACTCGGTGAGCTCGACGATGTCGGTGCGTTGTTTTTTCAAGGCGAGACGGCCTTCTTCCAGTCGTGAGGCCTCGATCATCTGCTCGATCATCCAGTTGACCTCATCTGATTTCGAGATGAGGAGCGGAAGCACCGACTGGGCTTTCGGCGACAGCTCACCCAGCGCGCCGGCGTCCAGCATCGTGAGGTAACCCTTGATGACCGTCATCGGGCCACGCAGCTCATGCGATGCGATATTCAGGAAGTCCGTCTTCGCTCGCTCGAGGGCGGCGATCTTCGAGCTGAGCGTCACCCGATCGAGACCGGCCGTGATGCTTGCCGCGTACTCCCGCAATCTCGTCAGCTCGTCATCTCCGAACATCGGGCTGAGGCGGCCGGAAACGATCACCATCGCGCCTCGGCCCTGGCGAAGATCAAGCGGGACGACCAGCGTCGAACCTGCCCGCCAGGGCGCGTGGCCGTCTTCCTGGCCGTCCGGCTCCAAGAAAGCCGACCGGGCGGCTACCCCTCGAGCGTCGGCACTGCTGATTCCCCGCGCCGCCAGCACCGACCCGTCCGAGTCGATGACGAAGGTCGATTCACCACCCACCAGTCGCTCCGTCCAGACGAGCGCCCGGTCCGCGAGCGTCGCGCGATCGGGGCTGTACAGCAGCAGGTCGTACAAGGCATGCCGGAACTGGTCCTCTTCCGGCTGGCGCCAGATGCGGCGGAGCCACGCCGGCGGAAAGAACGCGACGTAGAGGATCGGCACGGTCGCAAGAGCCAGCGCGTCGACGAGCAGCGACAACCAGTTGCTGAACGAACCGGCGATGGTGCCGACGACCACGACCAGCAGCAGCAGCGCGTACCCGACGCTGATGGCGCGCAAGCGCGCCTTCTCGACAGCCGGCCGGCCTCCGGCGGCCGTCCAGAACGTGACGATCGGCTCCAGGATGCAGAACGCCCAGACGCCGATGATCGCCACCACCACGAGCGCCTGGAGTGGTGAGTGCGTGCTCTCGAGATCCGCGGGGAGTCCCAGGGCGATGCCGAGGAGACCGATGACGACGATCGCGAGCGTCAACAGGCGCGTGGTCGAGGTCCGGAACGGAACAAAGGACTCCCGGAACATGAGGAGCCCGTAGCCCGAGACCAGGAACAGGACCACGGCGATGTCGGTCAGGACCTGGGCGGTGGACCCGGTGCCGCCAAGCGCAGGCCCGAGCAGGAGGAGGAGGGCCAGCGAGCCGAGGGCGATCGCCAGGTTGCCATGTCGCCGGTCTGGCTGGCGCATCCAGCTCGCCACCGTGCGGAGGGCCAGGATCGCAAAGGCCACCTCGATGGCAAGCTGCAGGAGCAGGAGAAGCTCAGACACCGCGGCAGAGTAGCTTACACGACGATTTTTCAAGGACAGCACATTTGGTCATCAGGTGGGTTACCCGACAAACCGCCAGCGCGCCTCCGTTGGGAAACTAGAGGGCTCTTGTCAGCAAGATCCCGTTGGGATCGGTCTGGGCCGCCTCCAGGCGCCTGATCTCGAAGCCGCGCAACCCGCGAACTTCCGGTTCCACGGGAGCCGCGCCGTGTCCCTGCAGCAGGTTGATGCCCAGGTGGTGGTGATAGCCGTCCCAGCTCATGAAGCGCATGACGTGGCCGGCTTCGGCCATCAGCTCCATGCCCAGCGACTCGTAGAACGCCTGGCTGGCGTCGAGGTCGCTCACGTTCAGGTGCATGTGGCCGAGGACGGTGCCGGCCGAGAACTTTTTCTCCGGCGCCGCTGCGATGCGGAGAAGCCGCTCGAAATCCAGGTGCTCGATGCCGATGTCCAGCCGGCCGTTGGGATACTGCCACTCACTGCGCGGCCGGTCCGCGTAGACCTCGATGCCGTTGCCCTCGGGATCGTCGAAGTAGAGGGCCTGGCTGACCAGATGATCAGAGGTTCCGGTCAGCGGCAGCCGCTCTTCGAGGGCACGCTGGAGGAAGCCCCCGAGCTCCTCTTCACTCGGCAAAAGGATCGCAAAGTGATAAAGGCCCGCGGTGTGAGGCGGGCGTTCCCGACCTCCTGGAAACGCCGTCAGACGCAGGAGCGGCGAGCCGCCCGCGCCCAAGTCGGCATGCTCGTTGCTGCTGCTGATCGGCGTCAGTCCGAACCGTTCGTAAAACCCGACTTGGCGCTCGAGG
>Ga0209159_1001926_pt1 | contig 14997 bp, 15 predicted proteins | sample GraSoiAngelo_144_FD_185901 | JGI IMG/M metagenome (GOLD analysis project Ga0209159, IMG submission 185901) | Grasslands soil microbial communities from the Angelo Coastal Reserve, California, USA - 14_1009_02_40cm (SPAdes) (version 2) | ecosystem: Environmental > Terrestrial > Soil > Grasslands ...
AATAGGGTCGCTACAAACTGGAGACAGGGTCCCAGCACCCCCCGGCCGCACGTGCGCATGTCCCTCCCGACGTCGCTTCCGCAGTTTCTGGTGGCCATTCTAGAGCAGTCGGCGACGAGTGCTCAAGTCTGAGCGGCGGACTCCCCTCAGCCTTTGGCTTATACTTTGCGCCGCCGCCAGGATGGCTCGCACCTCTCCGATGGAAAAGAAGCCCGTAAATCTTGCCGTTCTGTTCGCCGACATCACGGGGAGCACGCGCCTGTACGAGAAGCTCGGCAACGCACGAGCCCTCGAGTGCGTCGGACTCTGCCTCAATATCATGCGCGAATCGGCGCTCGGCTGCGGCGGGCGGGTGGTCCAGACTATCGGCGACGAGGTCTTGTGCGTCTTTCCGACTGCCTTGGCCGCGACCCAGGCCGCCACCGAGATGCAATCGCGGGTCGAGATGCAGGAACCGGTATCCGGGCAGCGCCTTCAGATACACGTCGGCCTGCAATTCGGTCCCGTGCTGGAGGAGGGGCGGGACGTGTTCGGCGACTGCGTCAATGTGGCGGCTCGAATGGTGAAGCTCGCCAAGCCTTCCCAGATCATTGCCGGCGGTGAGTGCGTGGAAGCATTGACCGGGTCGATGAAGGATCAGACCCGCGCCCTCGACAAGCTCCCCGTCAAGGGGCGGGAGCAGGAAGTCGAGGTCTACGAGGTTCTGTGGCGGCAGAGCGAGGAATTGACCTACATGGCGAGTCGCGCGCCCGGCCCGCCTGATCAGGCTCAGGTGCGGCTGTGCCTGAGGCACGGCGGGAAGGAAGTGGTCCTGGGCCCGGGACGCGAACTAATAAAGCTCGGCCGGGAGAACTCCTGCGATATCGTCATAGCGGACCGCAAGGCGTCCCGCGAGCACGCGCGGATCGAGCGCCGCCGCGACAAATTCGTTTTGGTCGATGTCAGCTCCAACGGCACTTTCGTTACGTTTCAAGGCGAGCCTGAAATGGCGGTAAAACGCGAGGAGGTCCTCCTGCGCGGCCGCGGATCGATCAGCTTCGGGCATCCTTACAGCGCCGATCCGACGGAAGTGGCGGCGTTCGAAATTCTCTTACCTGAATCTACCTGACGCGGTTCGCGAATATTCCGTTGAGGAGCTCTCCTAAAGACCGGAGGCTCTCAGCGGCGCGGCAGACGAGGTCGGCGACGAAGTCCGCGTCGCGCATCTGTTCCTTGGCGATCTGCCGGTCGCTTTCGCTCACGCGGATGCTGTCGATGCGCCGATCCATGCTGGAGTACGAGTCGGCGTTCTTGATCATCTCTGTGCTCCTTGTTCCTTTGCGTTTCCGGTTTTACCCGGCCCGTGCAGAACCTTCCTGCACGGTAACCAGCTTAGGTTTCGGGAGAGACAAGCACAGTGAAGCCTTCCACCGTCTTATTGTGGAATATGCACATTCGGCGGGGGAAAGCGCAACCGGTCGGGGCGCCGAAGCAGGTCACGCCGCGCGGCGATATTCGTGCGAACCCTTGAGCGCGCGGGCGAGCTCGACGAGGCTCGCGACGTTGTGCACCGGCAGGAACTCGTCCACATGGGGCAGCATCGCGCGCACGCCCGCCGGCCGCGCCTCGAATCCCTGGTAACGCAGGAGCGGATTCAGCCAGATGAGCTTCCTGCACGACTTGTGCAGGCGCTCCATCTCCCTCGCCAGTCCCTCGCCGACGTCTCCGTCGAGGCCGTCGGAGATCACCAGCACGACCGCGTTTTGCCCGAGCACTCTGCGCGACCATCGCAGGTTGAATTCCCGCAGGCAATTGCCGATGCGCGTTCCGCCCGACCAGTCGGCGATCGCATCCGACACCCCGCCCATCGCGACGTCCACGTCTCGATGGCGCAGGTAGCGGCTGATGTTGGTGAGCCGCGTGCCGAAGACGAAGCTCGTCACGCGGTCGCGGTCGTTGGTGATCGCGTGCAGGAAGTGGAGAAACATCCTCGAATAGCGGTTCATCGAGCCCGACACGTCGCACAAGACCACGAGCGGCGGATGGCGCCGCTGGGGCGAGCGCCGTTTGAGCGGGATGATCTTCGCGCCATTCCTCAAGCTTGCGCGCAGGCTCGCGCGCAAGTCGACTCGCGCGCCGCGCGGGTCGGACCGGAAGCGCCGGGTGCGGATCTCCGGTATCGGCAGGCGCAGGTTCGCGAGCATTTTTTTCGCCTGCGCGATCTCCTCGCTCGTCATCGTCTCGAAGTCGGCGTGCTGCAGCACTTCGCGTGACGAAAAGCTGAAGCTCGCATCGAGCTCGGTTTCGTGCGGCGGCTCCGGGGGAGGTTCCTCGGGTTTCTTCGGCTTCGGGTAAAGCGCGTCGGCGACGCGATTGGACGCCGAAGGCTCCTCGTCGCGGCCCTGGCGTCCATAGACCTGCGGCAGGAACATCGCCATGACTCGCTCGAGGAGCTGCGGGTCGCGCCAGAAGATGTGGAAGGCCTGGTCGTAGATCTCGAACTGCTCGCGCCGGCCGAGAAAGACGCTCGCGAGCGTCCAGTAGAAGTCCTCGCGTCGCTCGACCCCGGCCACCTCGAGCGCCCGCACCGCGTCGAGCACCCGGTCCGGGCCTATCGGCAGGCCCGCCGCGCGCAGCACGCGGGCGAAGTGCATGACGTTCTCCGCGAGGCGGCCGTCCGCGGCTGATTCACCGAGGTTCAACGATTTTCCGCGTGGCACGGCGACGTCGTCCCGGTGATCATGGTCATTTTCCGGCAGGCTCGCGCAGCTCGGTGTCGATCACTACGCTTACGCTCTTGGCCCCGACCTTCACCGGTGCGCTCAAGCCTTGCAGGTCCCCGGGCTGCGGGCCCGCGTTTGCGGATTTCGAGACGCGCGCGCCGATCACCACGCGCGGGAAGGCGGAGAGCCTCATCTGCGGCGCCATCGCCATCGAATCATCGAGGGCGAACTCGGCGGGAAGATCGCTCCCGCGCTTGCGCAGGACCGCAAGGGGCATGCGCGGACCTTCGGCCGCCCGGGCGAAAATGAAAACGGTGTCGCCGGGGGCAACTTTTCCGGCAAGCTCCGGGGCGAGCCTGACCACGCCGCTCACGCGGTTTCCGCCTTGGGCAGGTGCAGGTTTCGCGACCTGCGCCTTTCCGCCCGGGGAGCCGGCTAGCGAGCGCGCCTGCGCGATGCTCGCCTGCACCCTTTGGATCATGTCGGATTCCTTCGGCAGAAGCCCCAGCACGCGCTCCCAATGGCGTATCGCAGCGCGGGGGTCGCTCCGGTTGAAGGCGGCGGTACCTGCGAGGAGCAGCGCCTTCACGTTGTCGGGATCGATGGCGAGGGCGTGCAGTATTATTTTTTCCGGTTCCCCTTGCAGCGTCCTGCCCTGCGCCATCGCGAGAGCGTCCGCGTAGTCGGCGAGGAGCTGCGCGTCGCGCGGCATGCGCGCAGCGGCCTTGGCGTAGGCTTCACTGGCTTCGCCGAAGCGCCCCAGCACCGCGTACGAGCGCCCCAGCATCATCCAGCCCTCCGCATCCTCGGGGTTGTCCTTCAAGCGCGCCGCGAGGCGTGAAACCAGCGCTTCGAATTGCTGCGCGCTCAATCCGTGCTGAGCTCCGCCTTCGGCCGCCTGCGGCAGGAGGGACCGGGGATTGCCGACCGAAAGATAGACGGCGAGCGCGCAGATCGGCACGGCCAGGCCCAGGGCGAGCGCGGCGGCGCGCGCGCGCCGCGGAGCTTGCGCCGGGGCCTCGCCCTCGCCCACATCGGCGAGCAAGCGGGCTTCGATCTCGCGACGCGCTTTTTCGTGCTGGTCCGCGGCCAGCGTTCCGGCGCGCAAGTCTGCTTCGAGCTCGCGCAGCTGATCGCGGTATACCGCGACATTGACGGCATCGCGCGTTGCGCCCGCGCGAGCGCGGCGGCTAAGCAGCGGCGGCACGATGAAAAGCACAGCGCCGGCGATGAGCAGTGCGCCGATCACCAGAAAAACGGTCATCGCGGCTCCGCTTCGTTCCCGGCGAGAAGCGTCTGAGCGCGCCTATGCTCGGAGGCGGTCATTTCGAGATCCTGCGCCGGCCGCCGGCGCAGGACGCGGCGGAGGAGGACGACGAATCCGGCGGCAAGCAGCAGCAGCGGCCCGAACCACAGCAGCGCCGTCGTAAGCTTGAGCGGCGGACGATACAGGACGAAGTCGCCGTAACGGGCAACCATGTAGTCGACGATTTCCGAGTCGCTCGCGCCGCGCCGCATCTTCTCCCTTACCTGGTTCCTCAGATCCTCGGCGAGCGGCGCGTTCGAGTCGGCGAGGGTCTGGTTCTGGCAGACGAGGCAGCGCAGCTCGGCGGCGAGCGTCATGACCCTTTGCTCGAGCGCCGGATCCGCCGCTGCGGGGGCCGCCTCCTTCGCGATCGCCCACGAAGCCGTCGCGGCAAGGAGCAGGAACGGAAAAACCCTAAGCACGGCCGAGTTCTTCCACCAGTGGCAGCAGCTTTTCCTTGAGGATCTGCGGCGTGAGCGCGCCGATGCGTTTGTAGCGGATGACGCCGAGCTTGTCGATCACGTAGGTCTCGGGCACGCCGGTGACGCCGTAGTCGATGCCGACCCTGCCGTCCGCGTCGTAGATCGAAAGACGGTAGGGATCGCCCATGCCTGTCAGCCACGCCAGGCCGTCTTCGCGCTTGTCCTTGTAGTTGAGCCCGTAGATCGGCACGGCGCCGCTCGCGGCGAGGTCGAGGAGCACGGGGTGCTCCTCGCGGCAAGTGACGCACCAGGAAGCCCACACGTTGAGGACCCAGACCTTGCCGAGCATGTCCTTTTCGGTGAAGGTCTTCGCCGTCTCGTGCAGCTGCGGCAGCTCGAAATGCGGCGCCGGCTTGCCGATGAGGGGCGAGGGCACTTCGCGCGGATTGAGCGTGAGACCGACTCCGAGCAAGGCGATCAGCGCCGCGAAGATGGCCAGGGGCAGAACGAAGCGATTCATTCTCGCCTTTTTTCGGTTCGTCAGGGAGCGGCGGGCGCCGCCGCATACTGCTCCTGCGATCGCCTTGCCGCGACCCGGTAGCGTCGGTCGCTCGCGGCGATCGCGCCGCCCAGCGCCATCAGGAGGCATCCCCCCCAGATCCAGTCGATGAAGGGTTTGTGCTGCACGCGCACGATCCAGGCGGTCGCGCTTACGGAATCGCCGAGCGAGACGTACAGGTCGCGCGTGAAGCCGGGATCGATCGCGGCTTCCGTCATCGGCATGTTCTGTACCGTATAGATGCGTTTCTCGGGATAGAGGGCGGTCACAGCGCGGCCTCCACGGCTGACCTGGATCTGGGCGCGAGCGGCGACGTAGTTCGGTCCCCGCACGTCCCTCACGCCGTCGAGGCGGAAGGTGTAGCCGCCGAGCTCCACGGTATCGCCCGGCTCCATGCGCACGTCGCGCTCGCTCTCGTAACCTTTTACCAGCGTCACTCCGACCACGAACACGGCGACGCCGAAGTGCGCGAGAAGCATGCCGTAGGTCGCGCGAGGCGTATTGCGCAGCCGCGCCCACGCGCTTGCGCCGTTCGCGGCATTCCCGATCTTTTCGTACAACTGAACGACGCCGCTCGCCGCGACCCAGGCCGCGAGCAGCAGACCGAAGGCGACCAGCACGCTAAAGCGCCCCATTGCAAATGGAATCGCGAGCGCCCCGACCAGGCTCGCCGCAAGGGCCCAGCGCAGGCGCGCCGCGATATCGGGCAGATTCGCTTTTTTCCAGCGGGCAAGCGGACCGATACCCATGAGAAATAGCGCCGGTGCCATCAGCGGTACAAATACGATCTCGAAGTACGGAGGCCCCACCGAGTACTTGCCCAGGTTCAGCGCGTCCATCGCCAAGGGAAAAATAGTTCCAAGAAAAACCGTCCCGGCCGCCGCAGCAAAGAAGACGTTGTTCGCGAGTAGCATCGACTCGCGCGAGACGAGCTTGAAGTCCCCGCCCAGACCGATGCGCGAAGTACGCCAGACGTACAGCACGAGTGCGCCGCCGATGAAAAGCGCGAACAGCGCCAGGATGAATATGCCCCGCGTGGGATCGACCGCGAAAGCGTGCACGGAAGTGAGCACCCCGGACCGCACGAGGAAGGTGCCGAGCAGGCTCAGCGCAAAGGCGACGATCGCGAGCAGCACGGTCCAGCTGCGGAAAGCCCCGCGCTTCTCGGTGACGGCGAGCGAATGGAGCAGCGCGGTCCCGACGAGCCACGGCATGAAGGAGGCGTTCTCGACCGGGTCCCAGAACCACCATCCGCCCCAACCCAGCTCGTAATACGCCCATCCGCTGCCGAGCGCGATGCCGACGGTGAGGAACGCCCACGCCGCAGTCGTCCACGGGCGCGACCAGCGCGCCCACGCCGCGTCGAGCCGGCCGCTCAAAAGTGCCGCGACGGCAAAGGAGAATGCGATCGAAAAGCCGACGTAGCCCATGTAGAGCATCGGCGGATGGATCACCATGCCCGGGTCCTGGAGCAGCGGGTTCAGGTCGCGTCCGTCTGCTGGCGCCGGGAAGAGCCGGAGAAAAGGATTCGAAGCAAGCAACGTGAAAAGGAGAAACCCGGTGCTCACGATTCCCATCACGCCCAGCACCCGCGCCACCATATCGTCGGGAAGGTGGCGGCTGAAGAACGTCACGCCGACCGTCCATACGCCGAGTATCAGCGTCCACAGCAGTATCGAGCCTTCGTGCCCGCCCCATACGCCGGTGACGCGGTAGGCGACAGGAAGCGCGGAATTGGAGTTGGAAGCGACGTAAGCGACGGTGAAGTCATTCGCGACGAAACTGTAGGTGAGGCAGCCAAAGGCGATGGCCACGAAGACGAACTGCCCTTGCGCGGCGGGTCGCACCGCGCCCATCCACGACCTATCGCCGCGGGCCGCCCCCGCGAGCCCGAGCGAGCTTTGAGCGAGCGCGAGGCACAGCGCGAGCGCGAGAGCGAGTTGACCGATTTCCGGGATCATTTGCGTCCCGCGCCACCCTGCACCAGGGTATGCGCCGCCTTTTCGTTGATGGATTGTGCCTGCTTGATCGCGTCCGCCGCGGCCGGGGGCATGTAGTTCTCGTCGTGCTTGGCGAGCACCTCGCTCGCATAGAAGACGCCGTCGGGACCCAGCTTCCCCTGTGTCACCACACCCTTACCCTCGCGGAACAGATCCGGGAGGAGGCCGCGGTAGACGACCGGGACGTTCTTCGCCGTGTCGGTGACGACGAATTGCACGGTGATCCCGTCGGCCCGCCGCTTCACGCTTCCCGGCGTGACCATCCCGCCCACGCGGAACGATCGTCCTTGCGGCACCTCCTTCGCCGCCACCTGGCTCGGGGTGAAAAAGAACACGAGATTCTCCTGGAACGCGGCGAGCACGAAGGCTGCCGTCACGCCGAGCGCAACGAGGCCTCCCGCGATCATCGCCAGCCGTTTCTGCCTGGGCTTCATCGGTCACCTTGCGCTGCGGTGCCCCGGAGGCGAAGGCGTGCGAGAGCGCGGCGCTTGCGCAACGCGAGCAGCACGATTTCCGCGATCACGAGACCGAGCGTCACGAGGTAGGAGCCCCAAACATAGAGCGCATAGCCCCCCATTGCAAGGAAATTTTCCGGGCCGCCCCAGTTCACGCGGATCCCCTCGCGTAGTCCGCTACCCACTCGCTCGCGCGTTCGCGCTCGAGCATGATGCAGCGCGCCCGCATCAGTGCAGCCGCGATGCTGTAGAACCAGAAACCGAAAGCCATCACCGTCATCCCGGTCAGCATCGTCGCCGCCATGGTCGGGGCCTTGGTAAGACTCACGGACGCGCCCTGGTGCAGCGTGTTCCACCACTTCACCGAAAAGTAGATGATCGGGATGTTCACGACGCCGACCAGAGCCAGCACCGCCCCGGCCTTGTCGGCGCGGCGGGGATCGTCGATCGCCGCTTGCAGAGCCATGAAGCCGAAATAGAGAAAGAGCAGAATCAGCTCCGAAGTCAGCCGCGCGTCCCACACCCACCAGGTGCCCCAGGTGGGCTTTCCCCAGAGAGAGCCGGTCCAAAGCGCGAGAAAGGTAAACAGCGCGCCCGTGGGCGCGATCGCGCTCGCCATCATGCCCGAGAGCCGGGTGTTGAACGCGAGCCCCAGCCCCGCCCAGAAGGCCAAGACCAGATAGAGGAACATCGACATCCAGGCCGCCGGGACGTGGATGAAGATGATGCGATAGGCTTCGCCCTGCTGGGCGTCGGTGGGAGCGACGAAAAATCCGAGGTACAAACCGACGCCGCACGCGAGCAGCGCGAGCACACCGAAGCCGAGCGCGAGCTTTCCCGCTAGAGGAAAGAAAGTCTGGGGCGAGGAATATTTGAACCAGTTGATGCTCATATCGCTATTCAACCGAAATACGCAATGCCACCGCCGCGGCCCAAGGAGCGAACGCCCCGGCGAATATCAGCAGGGCGCCGAGGAGGAGAAGTTGGGCGTGTCCGCCCATGCCCGAGGTCGCCGCCTCGGCGGCGCCCGCCCCGATGATCAGCACCGGGACATACAAGGGTAGCACCAGCAGGGAGAGCAGGGCTCCTGCACCTCTCAAGCCCAGCGTCAGCGCCGCGCCGATCGCCCCGATCAGGCTCAGGACCGGCGTACCCAGCGCCAAAGATAGCGCCAAGACTCCGAGCAGCTCTTGAGGAAAATCAAATTGTAGCGCCAAAACGGGCGAGATCAGAACGAGCGGCAGACCGGATATCAGCCAGTGGGCCAACACTTTTGCCGCCACCGTCATTCCCAGAGGCGTGGCGCCGAGCAGCATCTGCTCGAGCGTCCCGTCGGCGTAGTCGGAGGCGAACATGCGCTGCAGGGCGAGCATCGAGGCGAGCAGCGCCGCGACCCAGATGACTCCCGGCGCGATCGTGCGAAGGAGTGCCGGATCGGGCCCCACGCCCAGCGGAAACAGGCTCACCACGATGACGAAGAAGAGAAGCACCGTCAACACGTCGGAGCTGCGCCGCACGGCGAGCAGCAGGTCGCGGTGGATCACGCAGCGTAGCGCGGCTAGCATGTCAAGCCGCCTCAAGGTCGATGCGCAGGGCTGCGGCGGTCGTTATTTTCGCCTCAAGGTGCGTCGTGAGGATCACTGCGGCGCCCCGTGAAAGGTGTTCCGCAATCAGACCCCGCACGTCCTCCACGGCCGCAGCGTCGAGCGCTGCAAACGGCTCATCCAGGATCCAAAGCGGTATCCCTTCGCTCAGGGCCAGGCGCGCGAGCGCCGTTCTGCGCCGCTGTCCCTGCGACAGCACCCGAGCGGGCAGGTTCTCGGAACCGGCAAGGCCGAGCCGGCGCAGCGCCTCGCCGATCCGCGCTGGCCGCCTAGGAACGCCGGCGAGCGTGCACGCCACGTGCAGATTCTCGGCGGCGGTCAGGTCATCCTTGATTGCATTGGCGTGTCCGATGTAGACGAGCTGCCGCCAGAATTCCTCCTGCAACCGCTGGATATTTTCACCGCCCCAACGAACCTCGCCGCGGGTCGGTTCGAGCAGGCCGCACGCGATGCGCAGGAGGCTCGTCTTGCCCGAACCGTTGGCTCCTGCGATCCGGAGCAGCCCGCCTCCGCGCAGCGTGAAGTTCAGCGCGCCGAAGAGCTTGCGCTCGCCGCGCACGCAGTGGAGATCAAGCGCCTCGAGCGAGGGGGTACCCGCTTTTTTTCCCACCGCGGCGATCTAGGCGGCCGCGAGCTCCGCCCTGACCTCCGCGAGCAGGCGCTCGGCATCGCTGCCGCGTACGCGAGTGATGTCGTCCTGGTACTTGAGCAGGGTACCGAGAGTGTCGTTGACGGTCTGAGGGTCGAGCGTCATCTTGTCGAGCGCCACCAGCGCCTTCGACCAGTCGATCGTCTCGGCCACGCCGGGGAGTTTGAACAAATCCATCTTGCGCAGGCGCTGCACGAAAGCGACGACCTCGCGCGAAAGGCTTTCGGAGGCCTCCGGGGCCTTTCGCTTGAGGATTTCGAGCTCCCGCGCGGCGTCCGGATAGTCCACCCAGTGGTAGAAACAGCGCCGCTTGATGGCGTCGTGGATCTCGCGAGTGCGGTTGGAAGTGAGCACGACGATCGGCGGCTCCGTGGCTCTCACCGTGCCGATCTCGGGAATCGTGATCTGGTAGTCCGACAGTACTTCCAGAAGATACGCCTCGAACGGCTCGTCGGTGCGGTCCAGTTCGTCGATCAGCAGCACGGGCGCCCCGCCTTTCCCGCCTTCTTTCCCGCCTTCGAGAGCCTGCATCAGCGGCCGCTTGATGAGAAAGCGCTCGGAGAAAATATCCTTCGCGACCGTATCGCGCGACGTCCCTTGAGTCTCGGCCAGCCTTATCTCGATCATCTGGCGCGAATAGTTCCATTCATATACGGCGGAAGCGATGTCGAGGCCTTCGTAGCACTGCAGCCGGACGAGCGGGCGGCCGAGACCGCCGGCGAGGACCTTTGCGATCTCGGTCTTGCCCACCCCGGCCTCGCCTTCGAGAAACAGGGGCCGGCTCATCTTGAGAGCGAGGAATACCGCGGTCGCGAGGCTGCGCTCGGCGACATAGTCAGCACGCGTGAGCAGAGCGAGGGCGTCGTCGATCGACTTCGGAAGCGTGCTCATACGTGAATTATGCCAGCCTGGCCGGCAAAAAACCTTCCCGCGGCAGGGAAAGCCCGGTCCGGGGGAGCATCAAGGGTCTAGGCGGTGACCGTGCGCCGGCGGGCGCCGCCGCGCATGAGCAGCGAATCTTTCGCCAATACTCCGAAGCGGCGCGCGGCGATGATGCGGCGCTCCGTGGCGTAGGCTTCGTGGTTGCGCTCCACATCGTCGAGGCGGTAGACGTAGTTCGCCATGAGCCCCGCCGAGCGGCGCATGCCCGCGGCCGAGATATCGCCGAGCCAGTTGAGGCGCTCCAGGCGCGCGCCGTTGCCGAGGTGAAACCGCGCCACCGCGTCCAGCGGCTCGTCGTGCTGCTTGATGTGGAGAAGATAGTAGGTGCACAGGCGCGTGAGCTGTTTCAGGATTTCCGCGGCGCGCGCCTTGTCCTTGAACCAGTCCTGCACGTCGAGCTTGGCGAGCAGGGCGGCGAGCTCCACGTGCCTCGGATCGCCTTCCCGCAGCCCTGTTCCACTCGCAAGCCATTTGCGGAAGCCCGGGATCGGCGAGAGGGTGGCGAAGGTCTTCAGGCGCGGAAACTCGCGGCCGAGATCTTCTGCGACCTGCTTGATGAGAAGATTGCCGAACGAGATGCCGCGCAGGCCTTCCTGGGGGTTCGTAATCGAGTAAAAGATCGCGCAGTCGGCCGAAGCGGGATCCACTACCGGCGAGTCGAGGGCGAGCAGCGGCTGCACCTTGGCGCTCATGCCGTGGGTGAGCGCGACCTCGATGAAGATCACCGGCTCGTCGGGCAGCGCCGGATGGAAAAACGCGTAGCAGCGGCGGTCGGCCTGAAGACGCCGGCGCAGGTCGTGCCACCCCTGGATCTCGTGCACGGCTTCGTACTGGATCAGCTTCTCCAGCACCAGGGCGGAGGTGCGCCAGTCGATGCGCTGCAGGACCAGGAACCCGCGATTGAACCAGGAACGGAACAGATGGGCGAGGTCGGTCTCGATGTCCGCCCAATGCGGATGCTCGGCCAGGCCCCGCAGCAGCCTGCGCCGCATCTCCAGCAGAACGCCGATTCCGCCCGGGGCCATGTTGAGGCGCCTGAAGAGCTCCTGGCGCGGCGATTCCACGGCCCGCTGCAGGCGCACGAGATTTACGGCGGACGGCTCCTTGCGGTAGGCGTCGGCGGACCGGCCGACCGCCTCGGGGTCGAGGGAAAACTCCTTCACGAGAATGGTGAAAAAAACCTCTAGCGCCGGCTCATCCAGCGACTGATACGCTGCGAGCGCCTCGCGCGCGATGAAGGCGCCGGACCCCTCGCCGTGCTGGGACTGGAGTTCGTGGCAGATCGACGCCGCGCCGCGGGCACTGCGCACGGCAGCGCGCGAAGGCGCTCCCGGCCGGGGCGGCGCAGACCCGAGCAGACGCTGCAGGAAAAAAGGCTTGTACATGTTCCCCCCTTATGGACAACTCGGACTGTGCCGGGTTCTGCCCACGGTCTGGCATTCCAGACGAATTATGCCAGCCTAACGTGACAACGCAAAAACCCTCCCCCAAGCAAGTTGGGGGAGGTCGGTCGGGATTTCTATTTCATTGCGGCCTCGACCGCGCGTCTGGCCATCACGGTGATGAGGTGCGCCCGATAGTCGGCCTTCGCGTGCAGGTCCGAGTTGAGGCCTTTCTCCGGCACCGCGATGTTCGCCACAGACTCTGGGGCGAACTTCGCCGCGAGCGCTTTTTCCATCGCCGCCACGCGGAATACGCTCGCAGCCGCGCCGGTCACCGCGACCCGCACGCCCGTGCCGAAGTCGGCGACGAACACACCGACGATGGCGTAGCGTGACGCCGGGTTCTTGAACTTCATGTAGGCCGCCCGTTTGGGCACCGGAAAGCTCACCGAGGTGATGATTTCGCCCTTCTGCAAGGCGGTCTCGTACATGCCTTTGAAGAATTCGTCCGCCGCGATCTTGCGCTTGTTGGTGGCGACGGTCGCGCCCAGGGCCAGCACCGCCGCCGGATAATCCGCCGCGGGATCGTTATTGGCGAGCGAGCCGCCGATCGTGCCCATGTTGCGGACCATGCGGTCGCCGATGCCTCCGGCGAGGTTCGCGAGCGCGGGAATCGCCTTCTTCACCGCGGCCGAGGACGCGACTTCGGCGTGACGAGTCATCGCGCCGATGGCGACCGCCTTGCTGTCCACCTTGATTCCCGAAAGGTCCTTGATCGTGCCGAGATCGATGACCTCGGACGGATGCGCCAGGCGCAGCTTCATCGCGGCGATCAGGCTCTGGCCCCCGGCGAGCAGCTTTGCGTCGCTGTCCTTTGCGAGCACCTTGGCCGCGTCGGCGAGCGTTTTTGCCTTTTGGTAGTTGAATGAATACATGCGCGTCTCCTAGGCAGCTTTCTTCATCTTGCTTTCCTGGCAGGCCCGCCAGATCCTCTGCGGCGTCGCCGGCATCTCGATGTCGCGAACGCCGAGCGCGTCGGTGAGCGCGTTCATCACCGCGGCCGGAGCGCCGATCGCGCCTGCCTCGCCGCAGCCCTTGACTCCGAGCGGATTGTGCGTGCAGGGCGTCTCCTTCGTTCCGACCTGGAACGCGGGCACATCGTCCGCGCGCGGTATGCAGTAGTCGAGGTAGGAGCCCGTTACGAGCTGGCCCGACTCCTTGTCGTAGTGGCAGCCCTCGGTCAGCGCCTGCCCGATTCCCTGGGTCAATCCGCCGTGCACCTGCCCCTCTACGATCATCGGATTGATGATCTTGCCGAAGTCGTCCACTGCGGTGAAATTCACGATGCTCACCGTGCCGGTGTCGGGATCCACCTCGACTTCGCAGATGTGGCTCCCGGCCGGGAAAGTGAAGTTGGCAGGATCATAGAAGGCGTTCTCGTTCAAGCCGGGCTCCAGCTTGTCGAGAGGATAGTTGTGCGGCACGTAGGCCGCGAGAGACACTTCGGCGAACGCTTTTTTCTTGTCGGTGCCTCTTACGACGAACGCGCCGTCCTTGAATTCGATGTCGGCTTCCGCGGCCTCCATGAGGTGCGCGGCGATTTTCTTGCCCTTGGCGACGATCTTGTCCACCGCCTTCACGATGGCGGTTCCCCCGACCGCGATCGAGCGCGACCCGTAGGTGCCCATGCCGAAGAGGATCTTTCCGGTGTCTCCGTGGACGATGTCGATGTCCTCCATCGGGATGCCGAGGCGGTCGGCCACCACCTGCCCGAAGGTGGTCTCGTGTCCCTGCCCGTGGGAGTGCGAGCCGGTGAATACCGTTACCTTGCCGGTCGGATGGACGCGGACTTCGCCCGCCTCGAAGAGGCCCGCGCGCGCGCCGAGCGCTCCGGCGACGTTCGAAGGCGCGATGCCGCAGGCCTCGATGTAGCACGAATACCCCAGCCCGCGGAGCTTCCCGCGTCTCGCCGCATCGGCCTTCCGTCCCTGGAATCCGGCGACGTCGGCAATTCTCAGCGCCTCGGCGAGCGTCGCCTCGTAGTTTCCGGTGTCGTACAGGAGCGCGACCGGGGTCTGATACGGGAAGGTCTTGATGAAATTGCGCCGGCGGATCTCGGCCGGGCTCATCTTCACTTCGCGTGCAGCGGTCTCGACCAGCCGCTCGACGACGTACGTAGCCTCGGGCCGCCCCGCGCCGCGATACGCGTCCACCGGCGCGGTGTTCGTGAATACCGCCGTGACCTCGGCGTAGATCACCGGTGTCGCGTACTGCCCGGCGAGCAGCGTCGCGTAGAGAATCGTCGGGATGCAAGACGCGAAGGTGGATAGGTACGCGCCCATGTTCGCCGTGGTGGTGACGCGCATGGCGAGGAATCTTCCCTCCTTGTCGAGGGCAAGCTCCGCCCGGGTCACGTGATCGCGGCCGTGCGCATCCGAAACGAAGGATTCGCTGCGATCCGCCGTCCACTTCACCGGGCGGTTGATCTGTTTCGACGCCCAGGTGCACACCACGTCCTCGGCGTAGAGATAGATCTTCGAGCCGAAGCCGCCGCCGACGTCGGGCGCGACCACGCGCACCTTGTGCTCGGGCAACCCGAGCACGAAAGCGGTCATGAGCAGGCGCTCGACGTGCGGGTTCTGGCTGGCAACGTAGAGCGTGTAGCTGTCGTCGGCGCGGGAGTAGGTCGCGTTGGCGGCGCGCGGCTCGATCGCGTTGGGGATGAGGCGGTTGTTGAGGAATTCGAGCGTGGTGACGTGCGCAGCGCCGGAGAAGGCCTTTTCCACCGCGGCCTTGTCTCCGAGGCCCCAGACGTAACAGGTGTTGTCCGGCGCGATGTCGTGCACTACCGGCGCGCCTTTTTTGCGCGCGTCCCCCGCGCGCACCACGGCGGGCAGCTCTTCGTACTCCACCTTGATCAGCTCAGCGGCGTCCCGCGCCTGCTGGTAGGACTCCGCGATGACGATGGCGACGTGG
>Ga0209159_1001927_pt1 | contig 14986 bp, 13 predicted proteins | sample GraSoiAngelo_144_FD_185901 | JGI IMG/M metagenome (GOLD analysis project Ga0209159, IMG submission 185901) | Grasslands soil microbial communities from the Angelo Coastal Reserve, California, USA - 14_1009_02_40cm (SPAdes) (version 2) | ecosystem: Environmental > Terrestrial > Soil > Grasslands ...
ACCGGCGGCCGCGCGGCACCCAGTCGCGGGATTATGCTCACAAGCTTGTAGCGGGGCTGCCGCGGCCCGGGGCCCCTCCCCAGGCCGCCGCAAGGTCGCGCTGGCGGCCTCAAACTTGAATATGAAGTGACGACACCCAGGAGATCACGGGAAGCCATGCTGTGCCAGCGTTGTCAGACCGTCGTCCACCAGGCGGGGAGCCTGCTGCTCCCGCGCCCGATGGGCCGGCTCGGCACCGGGGCCATGCGGGCCGGCATGCTGTGTGTCGGGTGCGGCCGGCTGCTCCCGGCCGTCGGCATGGCCGAGCGGCTGTTCGCGAAGCTGTGCGAGCTGTCGCGCTTTGGACTGCTCGACCGGGCGGCGCCGATTCTCAAGCCGCCGGCACCGCCCGAGCAATCCTCGTTCGAGGAGGGTGTCTAGCATGTGCGGCATCGTCGGCTACGTCGGGGCGCGCCAGGCCGCGCCGATCCTGGTCGACGGGCTGCGGCGGCTCGAGTACCGGGGCTACGACTCGGCCGGCGTCGCGGTCCAGAACGGCGCCGGGATCGTAGTCGCCAAGCTCGCCGGGCGGGTGCACGCGCTGCAGAGCCAGCTGGAGCAGGCGCCGATCCTCGGCACGAGCGGCATCGCCCACACCCGCTGGGCCACGCACGGCGCCCCGAACCAACGCAATGCGCATCCCCATAGCGACTGTGGCGGCCGGCTGGCGCTGGTCCACAACGGCATCATCGAGAACGCCGACGCGCTGCGCGCCGCGCTGGAGCGGGACGGGCACCGTTTCAGGACCGACACGGACACCGAAACCCTCGCTCACCTGATCGAGGACGCGTCCGGCGCGACCCTCGAGGAGCGCGTGATCGCCGCGCTCGGCCACGTGGAAGGGACGTACGGCCTGGCGGTCATGTCTGCCGACGAGCCGGCAAAGATCGTGGTGGCGCGCCAGGGGTCCCCCGTACTGCTCGGCATCGGCGCGGACGAGTGCTTCGTCGCCTCCGATGCCTCGGCGGTTCTCGCGCACACCCGCTCGGTCGTCTATCTGGACGACGGCGACATCGCAGTGCTGACCCCGCACGAGTATCACGTCATCGACAGCGAGTCGCACGTCCAGGTGCGTGCGGTGGACGACATCAAGTGGGATCTCGATGCGATCGAGCTGGGCGGCTACCCGCACTTCATGTTGAAGGAGATCTGCGAGCAGCCCGAGACGGTGCGCAGCACGCTGCGGGGGCGCCTGCTGTTCGCCGAGGGAACCGCGCGCCTCAACGGGCTCAACCTCACTCCCGAGGCGTGCGCGCAGATCCGCCGCATCACGATCGTAGCCTGCGGCACGTCGTGGCACGCGGGACTCGTCGGCCGCGCGCTGATCGAGGAGTTGGCCCGCATCCCCGTGCAGGTGGAGTACGCTTCGGAGTACCGCTACCGCCGGCCCCTCCCGGTCCCGGACACGCTCACGATCGCGATCTCGCAGTCGGGGGAGACGGCGGACACGCTCGAGGCGATGCGGGCCGCGCGCGTCGCGGGGTCGCGGGTGTTCGGTCTCGTGAACGTGGTCGGCAGCACCATCGCGCGGGAATCCGACGGGGGCATCTACCTGCACGCCGGCCCCGAGATCGGTGTCGCGTCCACCAAGGCGTTCACCTCGCAGATCGCCGCGCTGGCCCTGCTGGGGCTCCATCTGGGCCGCCAGCGGGGCCTAACGGAGGAGGAAGGGCGGGACTTTGTGTGCCGCCTCGCCCAGCTGCCGAGCTTGGTGCAGCGCACGCTCGAGCTCGAGCCCGAAGTGAAGCGGCTGGCTGAGCGCTACGCGCGAGAACACAATTTCCTCTACCTGGGCCGGGGCGTGAACTTTCCGGTGGCGCTCGAAGGAGCCCTCAAGCTCAAGGAAATCTCGTACATCCACGCCGAGGGCTATCCCGCGGCGGAGATGAAGCACGGCCCCATCGCGCTGATCGACGAGAACATGCCTGCCGTGTTCGTGGCTCCGAAGGACGACGTGTACACGAAGGTGCTGTCGAACATGCAGGAGGTGCGGGCACGCGGCGGGCGGATCATCGCGGTGACCACGCAGGGCAACGGCAGCCTGAGCGGTCTCGTGGACCACCAGCTGCGCGTCCCGGAGACGGCCGCGCTGCTCTCGCCCATCGTTACCACGATTCCGCTGCAGCTGCTGGCCTATCACATCGCCGTGTTGCGCGGCTGCGACGTCGACCGGCCCCGCAACCTCGCCAAAAGCGTCACAGTGGAGTAGACCAATGCGTCCGATGAATCCGATCGGGGGCTTCATCGCGGCCCTCGCGACTGCCATTGCTCTGGCGGCCCCCGCTATGGGCGCGGCGCAGCTGCCCGAGGAGACGCCCGTCCACCGGCTCAAGGCGACCCGCCCGGAACTCGAGCAGCATCTCGGCCAGCTACGCCAGTTGGCGCAGTCCGGCAAGCTGGGGAAGCTCTCCCCGGAATGGGTGCGTGCAGAGACCAGCTACGTGGTGCGGCGGCTCGAGGAGGGTGACTTCCGCGTCGGTGACCGCCTGCTCATCGCCGTCGAGGAGCCGGGGGGCGGGGTGGTTGGAGGGGGGACCGGGGGTGGGGGTGCGGCGGACAGGAACGCCGTCAAGTCTCCCGAGCAGCAGCTCACCGATACCTTCACCGTCGGCGCCTCCCAGGAGCTGACGCTACCGGGGGTAGGGGTGGTGTCGCTGCACGGGGTGCTGCGTACCGAGCTGGAGCCATTCCTGAGCGGCGAGATCGGACGCTATATAAAGGAACCGGTGGTGCACGCCAGACCCCTGATCAGCCTGGCCGTGACGGGGGGGGTGAACAAGGCGGGATATTACACCGTGCCGGCCGATGCGCTGATTTCCGCGGTGCTGATGGCGGCCGGGGGCTCGACCAAGGAGGCGAAGCTCACCGACCTGCAGATCGCCCGCAACGGTAAGACGGTATGGAAGGGCGATGCGCTGCGGCGGGCGGTCGCAGCAGGCAGCACCCTCGATGAGCTGCAGCTGCAGCCTGGCGACGAGGTGGTGGTTCCCACGAAGAGCGGGGCCGGGCTCGACGCGCTGCGCTACGTGGCGGCGGCGTTGAGCATACCGATTTCGATTTACACGATCTCGAAGATCTTCTGACGGCGTATCGCTCAGGGCAGACCCCTGCGAGCTCAGGCACACCACTGAGGGCGCAGGCACACCACTAACGAAGCTCTGCACAAGTCGCGCGAAGTCGGGGGTGGGGGCGTCGCACGCGTCACACGCGAGGGCGCTCGGGCGGCACATCTCCGCCGAAGCAGGTGAGATACCGGAGCTTCTGTGCCTGCCGTGCGCCCTCGCGTGTCAGCGTGCTAGCCCCCACCCCCGACTTCGCGTCACCCATGCTGTCGCTAAGGGCTCAGACACACCACTGAGAGCTCACGCTTGCGCCTATCCCGTCAAGATCCGATCAGGGTAAAGATCGGCAGCTCAGGCGGGCAGAACAGGCGCGCCCGCAAGGTGATCGTGCCGATGCCGCGCGAGACGTACAGCGGTCTGAGCGTGTCGCGGTACCACCCCGCCACGAACCGCCCGCTGCCCCTGGGGGTGTAGGGGGTCCAGAACGGCAGCCGGATCTGGCCACCGTGGGTGTGGCCCGCGAGGATCGCCGCCGGCTGGGGAGCGACGTCGCGGGGTACCTGGTCCACCCAGCCGGGCGCATGCACCACCCACAGCGCCGCATCTCCCGAGCGGACCGTCGCCAGTCCCGCCCCGAGGTCGGGATGGCCCACCACCGGGTCGTCGATGCCCACGACGGTGAGTGTCGCGCCGCGCACGGTGGCGCGACCGGCGGAGTTGTACAGCAGCTCGACCCCCGCCTGAGCGTAGGCCCGCTCCGCCGTGCTGCGGTCGATCCCGGCGTCGTGCTCCCAGTTGCCGAAGGTGGCGTATGTCGCCGCCGTGCCGCGTGCATCGCGGGCCCAGGCGGTGAGCACGGGAAGGTCGTCCTCGTGATTGCAGATGTCTCCGATGAGCACGACCACGTCGGGACGCTCGCGGGCTAGGACTTCGAGCGCGGCGTGCGCGGCGGGTGACACGCCCCCATTCAGATGTACGTCGGTGAGACAGGCAACACGTAGACCGTGCAACGCGGGCGGCAGACCCGGCACGGGGACGTCGTGCCGAGTCACGTCGATCGCGGTGGGTTCTATAAGGAAAGCGTCGCCCAGGGCGGCGGCGCTTACGGCGCCGGCGGCGCTCAAGATGAAATGACGGCGAGTTATGAAAGGCATAATCGAAAGTTAACGTTATGGAGAGACGTCACGATAAGACGTCACGAAAATACGTCACGAAAATACGTCACGAAAAACCGTCCTCGCGCGACGCCTTTCCGTGACGTCTTTTCGCGACTGCCTTTCGTGACGTCTTTCAGGATTGGGGCACAAATGCAACAGCGGCGCCACGAAACCCGGCGTATGGTGCGGGGTAGGCCGAACCGACCCTGTTTGGAGGTAATCATGGATCACTCGCAGCTGCGCGCCCCGCTGCTCCGATCCACCGCCGCGCTCGTGGTCTTGGTGGCGCTGGCGTGCCATGAAGCGCCGACACCTGCGGGCCCAGGCGGGGGCGGTGGGGGAGGCGGTACGCCCGGCCCGATCCCAGCGGTCGGCCACATGGTGATCGTGGTGGAAGAGAACAGCGATTATAGTGACGTGATTGGGAACGCAGCGATGCCGTATCTCAACGGCTTGGCGCAGCAGTACGCCCTCGCCACCCAATACTACGCCGACACCCACCCGTCGATCGGCAACTACTTCGAGCTGGCGACGGGCCAGATCCTCACGAACGACGACGGCTCCTCGACCATCGAGAACGTCGACAACATCGTGCGTGAGCTGGTGGCGGCGGGCAAGACCTGGAAGTCGTATGCGGAAGACCTTCCGTCGGTAGGGTATACCGGCGGGGACGTCGGGAACTATGCCCGGAAGCACAACGTCTTCGCACTGCTGTCGGACGTCGTGAACGACCCGGCGCAGCGCAGCCGTCTGGTGCCGTTCACGCAATTCGCGACGGATCTCGCGAACGGCACGCTGCCCGATTTCTCGAACGTCGCGCCCAATCTCTGTAACGACGCGCATGACTGCTCGCTCGCGACGGCGGACGCCTGGCTCAAGGCCAACATCGCCCCGCTGATCGAGAGCGCGACGTTCCAAAAGGACGGGTTGCTCGTCATCGTGTTCGACGAAGCCGGCAGCGACGACACCCGCGGGGGCGGGCGGGTCGCCTGCGTGCTGGTGGGGCCGAAGGTGAAACGGGGCTACCAGTCGTCCACCGTCTATCAGCATGAGAGCCTGCTGCGGCTCGCCGCGCAGGCGCTCGGGCTGAAGACGCTGCCGGGCGCGGCAGCTAGCGCGCCGGGGATGGGCGAGTTTTTCACGCCCTAGGGAAGCTCTGCATAGGTGACGCGGAGTCGGGGGTGGGGGCTAGCACGCTGACACGCGAGGGCGCACGGCAGGCACAGCAGCTCCGGTATCGCCCCCGCTTTGACGCAGATGTGCCGCCCGAGCGCCCTCGCGTGTGACGCGTGCGACGCCCCCACCCCCGACTCCGCGCGACTTGTGCAGAGCTTCGCTACCCGTCGAACGCCCGGATCCAGTTCGCCGCCGCGTCGCCTTTGGCGAGGCGCAGCGCGCTGGTGGCGCGGGCGAGCAGGTGCTTCGGCTCGACGGGAGTGTAGCGGGTGTTGCCGACGGCGTCGTACCCCGCGCGCAGCGGTGGCGCCGCGTCGCCGGAGGCCGCGCGCAGGGCGCGGGCGACGCGCTGCGCCAGCATGACCGCGCCCACGCCGTCGGTGCCGGGCGCCACCACCGCGAACTCGCCGGGCCCGATGCGGCCGATTGCGTCGGAGCGCCGGCCACTGGCCCGCAGCACTCGGGCAAGCAGCTGGACCCCCGCGGCGCCGTCCCCGTCACTCGTGGGAATGGAAGCGAGCGCCACGCAGGCGAGCGCGGCGCCGTGGTGGAAGGCCTGCAGCGTCAGCTCCTGGGCGCGCAGCGCCAGCCCGCGGGTGGTGTAGAGGCCGGCGTCGTCCTGCACCGCTTCCGTGCCGCGCGCCCGCTCGCTCTCGAACTTGAACAGTACGTAAGTGTGGAGTCGCGCCGCCGCTTCGTCGACGTTGAAGGGGTAGGGGAGGAACTCCCACACGCCGGCCCGGAGCGCGCGGTGGTGCTCGGGGGTGGCGGCTTGGCCAGTGACGAGCAGGATCGGCGTGCTGGCGCCGACGAGCGGGTCGTCGCGCAGCGCGCGGCTCGTCTCGAGCGGACCGGCGTCGAGCAGCGAGTCATCCAGCGCGATGACGTCGGGCCGCGTGGTGCGGGCGCGCTCGAGCGTCTGCGTGGCGGTGAAGCAGCGCAGCACGGTGTAGCCGTTCTTTTCGCCGAGCGCTTTGAGTGCGAGCCCCGCCTCGGCGTGATGGCTCGCGATGAGGAGGCGGGGCGCGTGGGGCTGGTGGGGAGGGGTGTCGGACATCGGGGAATTGTACGTGTGATCGGAATGTCTCGGGAGTGACAGAGGTCACACGGGTTGTGCTGGTGTTACGTCGGCGCGACAGGCACGCCGTCTCCGCCGCTCTGAAGTTCCCGCCAACCCCCGCAGCGGAACGGCTTCGACTGAGCGCAGGAGCGACCACCCGTCTTGGACTGTTGAAATCAAGGGGCAGCGAACCGCGGGATCTTCAGTCCGTCGCGGTGGCGCGCGTTTTCGCGCCGTTGGAGGGTGGATTCCTGGTCGATCGTTTGAGCGGAGTTCCCCGACCTCTGAGCGACGATGGCTCGGATGTCCGTCTACCACAGAACTGCAGGGTCCTCCCCCTTAAGAAGACAGGGCCGAGCAGGGCTTCCCGCTGGCTCGGCCGGGTCGAAGGTCGCAGCACAAACAAAACCCGCCTGGCACCTAGGTCGACCTTGGCGTAACGTCCAAGGGTGCGGCACCGAGACGGTACCAGTCACCGCCGCCGTCGAGGCGACACCGCCATGCGTCTGGCGATACTCGATCTTCTCACGATCAAGACCGCTCGTCACTCGGCGTTCCGCAGCCGACGACAGGTGCTCCTAGCGACGATTGCCGTACTGTTCCTGAATTCCTGCCGCAGCGCAACTGAGCCCTGCACGGACTGCTGGACGACCAAGGCGTCGATGCTGACCCCTGATGTAGAGTTCGGCGTCGGGGTCATGAACGGCATCCTCTACGCGGTAGGAGCAGTGGTCCAGGCTTACGACCCGGTGGCGAATTCCTGGACGACCAAGGCGTCGATGCCAACCCGGCGGGGAGGCCTGGGCGTCGGCGTCGTGAACGGCGTCCTCTACGCCGTAGGCGGAGAGGACGGCCTCTACCACTGCCCCTTCGGGGGGGCGCCGGGCCCGGGCCCCTTCTTGGGCGTGGTCGAGGCGTACGACCCTGTGGCAAACACGTGGACGACCAAGGCGTCGATGCCGACGCCGCGTGCGCGTTTCGGCGTCGGCGTCACGAACGGGGTCCTCTACGCCGTGGGAGGAAGCAATTGCAGCGGCGTCGCTGGGGACAGGGTCGAGGCGTACGACCCAGTGACAGACACCTGGACGAGCAAGGCGTCACTGCCGACCGCTGGTGGAGACCTGCGCGTCGGCGTCGTGGATGGTGTCCTCTACGCTATAAGGGGAGAAGGAGGGAACTGTAGCTCGAGCTCGACGGTCGTCGAGAGCTATGACCCGGTGGCGAACGCTTGGACGACGAAGGCGCCGATGCCGACCCAACGGGAGGCCTTCGGCATCGGGGTCGTGGATGGTGTCCTCTACGCCGTAGGAGGATACGGCTGCGGCAGCTCCTTCTCCGTGAGCGCGGTCGAGGCCTACGACCCAGTGTCGGACACGTGGACGACGAAGGCGTCGATGCTGACCCCGAGTGAAGGCCTCGGCGTCGGCGTGGTAGGTGGTGTCCTCTACGCCGTAGGAGGAGAGAACACGCTCTTGATCACCATCGTAGGGACGAACGAAGCGTATCAGCCCTAGGAGGGCCACGAGGGGGGGGAAGCTGGCTTGTTTATGACGGACTGAGAGTCCGTACTCGGTCGCCGTGCGTGCTGAAGGACGCGTGGCGCAGGCCCTAGCGGCGGAGGAGGAGGTCGATGACCGCGATGGCGGTCGGTGCCCAGAACACGAACATCCACTTGACCGTATCTGCTCGCGCCGCGTGAATCTCCACCCGCAGGCTCGATCCCAGCTGCTCGAGCTTAGTGTCGAACTGACTCCAGCGGCTTCCCCACTTCGTGTCTAGCTCTGCCAGGCGTTGCTCGAGCTTGGCGTCGAACCGGGCGAAGTTGAGCTCGTTCAGTTCCCGCAAATCGGCGCGGTAGGTGGCGTCCACGGCATTGAACCAGTCCACGAGGTCGTTGGCGATCTCGTCCCCAAACGTTTCGTAGAACTTGCGTGACAGCTTCGCCGTGACCGGCACGATGCCTCGCGGGGTTCGGTCCGGCGACCAAGATGAATGTATCAGGCTCCGGTGCATAGGCAAAGCATTGCTCCACGGTACCGCTTCGCGCGGCGGGGTTATGACGGACTGAAGTCCGAACTCGGCCGCTGTGCGTCCTGAAGCAGGCGAGCGCTGGCTCTAGTGGCGGAGGAGGAGGTCCTTGACCGTGCGCACCCGAACCGCGCGCCACAGCCGGCCCGCGTACTTCGCGGCGAGGCGCAGCGGGCGGAGCAAGTAGTAGAGCCGGCGCAGTCCCAGGGGAAGGGCCACGAGCGTCAGCTCGGCGACGGTGGGAGTAGCGACGAGGTGGAACGCAGAGCGCGCCTTGTCCCGCCAGCGCTCGCGCGCCTTAAGGTAGAAGCCGAGACGCTCCCAACCTTGCGCCGGAAGTCGGTCCGTGATAAACAGCCGCCGGCGCGTGAGCGCGGCAAGCCTGGAGACGGCGGCATCGCGCGATACCCATTCGGCCACTTCGCCGGCGATGTCTGAGCCGAGCAGGTCACGGGCTAGGACCAGCGCTAAGCGAACAGCGCGCGCGACACCAAGCGAGCGCGCCCGCGTGGTGACATCCGGCCAGTGCATGGTCCCTTTCTGGGTGAGCGCCGCTACGTCGCCCACCCAGAGGAGTCGTGCCCAGAGATGCTTCGCACCGTGAGCCGAGAGGTAGAGGAGGAGGTCCTCGGGTGCCAGGATTTGCACCGTGGCACCCCCGAGACGAACTGGCGTGAGCCGCGCGCGCGCCCGCTCGGGGTCGAGCGAAAACGGGAACTCCCGCTGCGTGAACCGCCAGTGCAGCTCGACGATTGGTCCGGGATCGCGTACGAAGCGCTGATGGTGCTGTGACGTGAGGAGAACCGCTGCAGCACCCCGGCTCAGCGCCGGCTCGGCGCGGTAACCGCGCTGGACGAGCAGGCGGGCGGCACGGGGCATGTCGGGCGGCCGCACGAGCAGGTCCAGGTCACCACAGGGCCGCAGCGCGAGGTCACCATAGAGATGAACGGCGAGACCCGGCCCCTTGAGGGGGATCACCGGAAGGTCGTTCCCGGCCATCAGCTGGAGCAGCGACAGTAGCTCCCCCGTGAGATCGAGGTTGCGGCGCGCCGCAGCCCGCGCCTCGGCGCACAGCCGAGCGGCAACCGGTTGGGACAGGCCGTCAGCCTGCAGGCTGAGGTGGCGGTGGAGCAGTGGCATGAGCCCGTGCGAGCGTGCGAGTGCCAACACACGCTCCCAGTCGAGGCCCGCGTGCACGACCACGGCGACGCGGTCGGCGTGCCGCGCGTCGAGCTGTGGGCGCGCGCAGCAAAGGAGCAGTTCCTCCTCAGGCGGCGTGGGTCGCGTCCTCTGCGACGACGTGGGCGAGTTCGGAGAGAGAGTCGAGAGACCGCGCCACTCGCAGCCGGCGCACCGCCACCTCCGTTGCCAGCCTGCCGCACTGCCGGAACCGCTGGGCGGGCTGGACGGGAGCGAGCGCACGGACGCCGTAGGTATGGCGGATGAGCTCGATGATCGCGTCGGCCGGCCGGAGCAACTCGAACGCCGGCCTGCCGTCCTCCCCGAGCACGTAGATCCGCCGCAGCGGCAGCGCTGCCGGAGCGAAGCCGCGCTCGAGGCGACAGCCGCGCTTCTCGAGATCAGAGCGCAGCCGCGGCAGCTTGTCGGGCTGCTCCCCGAGCGCCGCGGCGACGTCCGGCCAGAGCTTGAGCAGGGGATAACCGGGCGTCACCGTGGGGCGGGTTCCGGAGAAGTCGACTGCCATCACGTCGTCGGCCACCAGTGCGTACCCATGGGCGAGGAGGGCTCCGGCTATGGTGGACTTGCCCCAGCCGGAGGCTCCTAGGAACGCGATGGCAGCGCCGTCCACCGCCACGCCGCTGGCGTGCAGCGTGAGCAGCCCCCGCTGATGCAACAGAGCTGCCAGGGCTGGACCGAGCAGGTACAGGCGCACGGCCCGCTCGTCTGCGTCCTGGGCGGGGCACACCACGATCTCGCGACCCTCGCGCACCGTAAAGGTCCCGACGCTGCCCCACCGCAGCCGGATCCGCCGTGCGGTCGCGCGGACGCTGGCATCGCTTCGCGTCCTCTCCGACCGGACCGCGGGCCCGAGGCGAATCTCAACCTCGGGTACGCCTTCGTCTGGCTCCAGCTCCGGCAGGGCCAGCGCGGACCGCACCAGGAGGCCGTAGGCCCTGTACGTTCCGCCGCACAGGGCCATTTACGGTGCCTGCGACCGCTGTCTCGTCACGAGGGACCGTAGATCCCGTCGCCGGCACCAGCGTTGATGCTCTGCGTAATCTTCTCAACCGGTCCGTGAACCGTGAGCTCTGGGCGGCTATAGACGTGCTTCTGCGCCACTGGTGCCGGTTCGCCGGGGTTCGACGTGCGGACTTCCTTCTCTTGTTCCATGGGATGGCTCTCCTTTCAGTGGGTCGGGTGCGAAACGGGAGTCCCGCGTCACGTCCGCGGGCCTGATCGTGCTGCGTGCAGCGTGCGTCGGGGAGCGCTGCTTGCGCAACCACAGGGCGAGGGTCGCTCCCGTCCAAACTGGAAGGGCCGCATCATCGGCCCCACCGGCAGCGTAGCGCGCGTACACCTGCCGGAGGGCGGTGAGATCCACCCATGGCGCGATCACCGAGCCGTCGCCCACGATCACATCCTCGAGCGTGGCGCGTCCGAAGTGCAACAGCGCGCGTCTGAAGTTGGGGGCGAGGTTCGACTTGTCGCCCCGGCGCCGCACTGCGTCGGTGAGGATACCGTTGAGCGCGTGGCGCAGCACGAGCCGCGTGAAGCCCGAGCGGAGCTTCTGATCGGAGGGCAACGCCAGGCAGTACTCCGCCAGGCGTCGATCGAAGAAGGGGTAGCGCGGCTCGATCGCGAACGCCGCGGCGGCTTTGTCGGCGATCTCGAGCGCGAAGGGAACGAGCCCGGACGTGAGACGGCGCCAGTGCTCTTGGCGCGCCGTCCGAGGCGGCGGGGCACGCTCTGGGTCGAGCGCGCGCAGCCGCTGCGCCAGTCCGGTCCGGTCGGCGAAGGCGCGATTGATCAGGGGCGAGCGCCCGCGTAACAAGCGCCAGGTCGCGCGGACACGCTGCGGCAGGAAGGGACGGAGCGCGTTGCGCCACAGCAGCCTCCAGGGCGATTGCTGGAGGCGCCGCGATAGGGCGAATGACTCCGCCGCTAAGGTGGGCCACCGCCCGCTCGCCGCGAGCTCCGCCAGCCGCAGCAAGCCGTGCGACACGGTGGTATCCCCATCCACGCCGTCGCACACGACGCGTACGCCTGCGGCTTGGGCTGCGCGATACAGCTCCCAGTGAAGGAACAGGTTGGGGGCGTAAAACGGCTCGTCCTCGTGCGCGAGCACCCGGTCTATGTCCACGAGGGGGCTGAGCAGGTCCCCACGCACGTAGTGGGGCTCCACATCGCCCTCCGAGACCAGGGCCGCGATGTAGCGCTGCTCGTCGCACTGCGGCACGTCGGGGAAGATCGCCGAGAACGTGTGCAGCGGTGCAAGGTGATGCTCTCGGAGCAGCCGCCGCGCCACGCACACTATCGACGACGAGTCCAGCCCACCCGAGAGCATCGCACCCACCGGCAATGCGCTCCGCAACCGGCAGCGCACCGCATCGGTGAAGATCTCGCGGAACGCCGCGGCGTACTCGGCGTCTGACTTCATGCGGATCTCGCGTCCGGGGTCGAGCGCCCAATACTGCTCGAGCCTCACACCGTCGCGGCTCACGGTCATCCGGTGCGCGGGCGGCAACCGGACGACACTGGCGTAGAACGTGATCGCCTTGTCCTCGAGCAGCGGCACGAGGTAGTCGGCGACGCGGGTCTCGTTGAGCCCCCGCGGCACCTCAGCGAGCGCGAGCAGGCCCTTGATCTCGGAGGCCAGGGCGAACAACCGGCCGGGCGCGTGGTGGTAGTAGATCGGCTTGACGCCGAAGTGGTCGCGTGCGCAGAACAGCGCCTGGCGACGCGCGTCCCAGACGGCGAACGCGAAATCGCCGAGCAAACGCTCTGGGCAGCGCTCGCCCCAGCGTTCGTACGCCGCGAGGATCAACGCGGCATCGGTGATCGCGGTAGCCGGTTCGGCTAAGTCGAGCGCCCGGATCAGCTCGGCGCGGTTGTCGATGCGCGCGTCGGCCGTGAGGACGAGGCAGGCAGCGGCGCTTGCGAGAGGCTGGCGCTCGTGCAGCGACTCAGGTGTGGTGTGCAGCAGTCGGTGCCCTACGCCCGCTGGGCCCGTGCACCAGACGCCGGCGCCGTCGGGGCCGCGATGCGCGAGCGTCGCGACCATGCGCTCGACGTCGGCGGGCGTGGCCGGCGCGCCGTCGAGGCGGAGCAATGCCGCGATGCCGCTCACGGGCCGTCTCCTGCGGTCGTGGGGAAGGGCGTGTAGCGCGCCCTGCCCAGCGCACCTACCAGCACGTCGCTCTCAGCCTCAACCCAGGCGTGTGCGTCGAGGCGCCCGTCGGGCGTGCGCGCGACGCCCAGCCGCAGCCGGCTGGCGAGGCCGTGCCGGGCGAGCAGCACGTGAGCAGCGAGCGCCTGGGCGAGGCAGTTTTTGCCACCCGGCACGCGCCGACTCGCCACCGCTACGGCCCAGGCGATGCGCGCCGCCGGGAAGCGCGGGTATTTCACAGCGTGGCTGAGCCGTGCGGCGACGCGCCGTACGAAGGCGTAGGGGAGCAGCCGGAGGCTCACGCGCGCGGCGAAGACGAACAGCCCGGCGGCGGCGAGCAACTGCCGGTCGGTCCGTGGGAGTGCCAGTAGCCTACGCAGCGTCCACATCACGCACGTCAATCAGCCGCTCGGCGGCGAGGCGGGTGAGCAGGTCGAGCAGATCCGCTTCGAGCCGGTCGGGCGGGACGTCGTATTCGGCGACCAGGGTGTCGCGCAACCTGGCTACCCGCACGGGTTGCTGGACCAGGGTCCAGATGCGCGCGCCGACGGGGTTGACGGTGTAGTAGATACCGGACTCGAGCTGGAGGATCGCGGCTTCGCCTGCGAGGTGGCACGACACCTGGCGCACCGTTGCGACGACGACTGAGTCCAGCGAAACCAAACTCACCCCATGTGCCGCACGCAGTCTTGCGAAGCGGCTACGCTGCGCCACCGGGCACGAACCCGCAAGGGGGCCTGCCCCGAGGCGCGGCGCTCCCAGCCGCCCCTCGTGAAAGTGACGCGGCGCACCTCAGCCTGGGTAGGTAGAAGGGGTAAAGGGACCTCGGACCGCTCCGGGCGTGCAGTTTCGTAGCGCAACGGTGTGCAGTTTTGTAGGTGACATGCCTCACCGCGCGCCAGCCTCGCAACACCAGCGTTTTCAAGTACTAGCGGGCCGCGCTGGCGCGGGTATATTCACCGCTCGCCTTCGGCCGGGGTCGCACGCCCTTGAGTGACGGCGGCCGGATGTTGGGTGGTTGCGGCGCAGCTCGCGGTCCCGCAGTCGAGGTTCCGAACGCCAGCCAGCCCGCCCCCGGGTGCAAGAAGCGTGGTCCAGGGCCGAGGCGCTGGCATCCAGATCCGTCTCATATAGAGGAGTGGCGCGACAAGAGGAGTGGCGAGCGGGACTCGAGTCGCAGTGTGCCCGGACAGGGATCGTCGACTTGTGAGCCGCTTGACCCCGCGGACTCTACGTGTTGTCGCGTGTGTTGCAGTCGTACATCATCGCGTCGTAAGAAACCTCCTCGGGCGTGCGGGTCCGGGCGAGGACGACGTAGCAGTCCTGCCGCACCTCTGAACGCTGTGTGATAGACATCACGTCGGAGGCGGTCGCGTGGAGCCAGTGCAGAGCCCACCCTCGAACGCAATAGCGTCGCCCGGGCTCAGGTGGTCGGGTCCGCAGCGCGCGATTCGCGACATCCCCGAAGAAGTTTCACACCTCAGGCTGGAGCGGCCGGCCGACGTCCGTCTTCGATTGCAGCGACGTGCGCCGGCGAACGTACGGCAGCATGTGCGCCGCGGGGTGGTGCGGCTCGCGGTGCTGGTCGCGGTGGACATGCTGTCGTTCGGGGTGATGCGGGAGCTGTTGCGGGCGGTGCGCGAGCATGCGCTGTTGGGCGCGGCGGTCGCCGAGCGAATCCGGCTGGGGTTTCCGACCGGGTCGCTCAACGGGTGGCAATACGCGGTGGCGTTGTTCGTGGGCCTCGTCGTCGTGGGGGCGTACGGCCCCGGCGATCAGCGGCGCGATCCGCGGCGCCTGTTCGCCGCGTGCGCACTGGCGACGGCGCTGCCGCTGTGGGCCACGTTGTGGACGCGCGGCGTCGAGCCGGTGCTGCTGCAGTACGCAGCGACCGTGGTGCTCGTATGGCTCGCGCTGGTCGTAGAGCGGCTCACGATCGATCGCGTCGTAGCGCGCGTCTATCCTCCCGACCAGAACGCGATCGACACACTGTTCGTGGGCCCCGCGGGCGAGTGCATCGCGGCGGGATCTAGCCCGGCGTTCGCGACGGGTACGGATTACCGGCCGATCGGGTTCGTTGACGTGCAGATCCCGCCTGCGCCCGGGGCGCTGGGAC
>Ga0209159_1001933_pt1 | contig 14959 bp, 9 predicted proteins | sample GraSoiAngelo_144_FD_185901 | JGI IMG/M metagenome (GOLD analysis project Ga0209159, IMG submission 185901) | Grasslands soil microbial communities from the Angelo Coastal Reserve, California, USA - 14_1009_02_40cm (SPAdes) (version 2) | ecosystem: Environmental > Terrestrial > Soil > Grasslands ...
CGCCGCGCGCTTCTTCGGCCGACCCGGTTCGCGCGCCTCGATCTTCGTTTCGGTCGTCTCCGCTTGGCTCGGCGCGTGGGTCCTCTGGAGCTTCGCGGGCGGCCTCCTCCTGCGCTACGGCGTGCTCGCCACCTACCACGGCGCGCTCTTCGCGCCGGTCGCGCTGCTCGGCGCTCTGTTCCATTACCGGGCGCACGTGCGGGCGGGGCGCGTCGAGGGGCTCGCGGTGTTCGTGGGCGGCCAGCTCGCCTGGCTCGCCGTGGTCCTGGTCCAGAACGGCGCGCTCGGCGACATCTGGAACGGGCGGTAGCCTCAGCCGCGCGCGGCGGAGGCGATGTGAAAAAGTTTTCCTGGTGAGTCCCGGACTACATACCGGGCCTCGCAGCGCGACCCCGATCGCCGTGCATTTCCGGTAAGCGCGCGCACGCGGGCTAGGGGGGCATTTACGTAACAAGTCCCCCACATACGCAGAATTTTTCACTTTGAGCACTCCGCCCCGCGGCGCTGGCACGAGGCTTGCGCTCTGTCGGACAGCTCGTCGGTTACGAGTCCATTGGCTAACTCCCCGCGATCGACACTTCCACCACGAGGAGAGTGTTTATGTTGCTGAAGCGCGCTATTGTCGTCACGGCCCTCCTCACGATCGCGTGCGCCCTGCTGATTCCGACGCTGAGCGCGGCCCAGACTCCGTCCCCGACATCGTCATTGCTGGTCAAGCTCGTCGACGGGCTCAGCGTGCAGGAGCAGGCCGACGTCATTGCGCGCAACGGCGGCGTGGAAATCTCCTCGATCCCGGCGCTCCGGCTGCACGTCATCCAGGTCGCGCCGGCCGATCTCCCCCAGGTCCTGGCCAACTACCAGGCCGATCCCCAGGTCGTCAACGCTGAAGAGAACAAGACACGTCAGTCTCAGGCGTTCCCAACGGACCCGCTCTATCCGAATCAGTGGGCGCTGGCGAAAATCGGCTGGGATCAGGTCTTCGGCGCTGTCATGCCGACGGGCTCGGCGATCGTGGCGATTCTCGACACCGGCGTTGACGCCCAGCATCCGGACCTGGCCGGGAACGTGATCCCCGGCACATCGATTCTCGACGGCTCGGCGGGGACGACGGATCCGAGCGGCCACGGCACCTGGGTGGCCGGCATCGCGGCGGCGCAGACGAACACCACGCCGGTCGAGGGGATTGCCGGCGTCGCCTATGCGGGCGTGCGGATCATGCCCGTGACGGTGCTCGATGTGAATGGGCTCGGGCAAGACAGCGATGTCATCGCCGGGGTCATCTGGGCCGCGGATCACGGCGCCGACGTCATCGTGATGGCCTTCAGCAACCCCGGCTTCAGCCACAACCTCCAGGACGCCATTGACTATGCATGGTCGAAGAACGTGGTCCTCGTGGCCGCGACCGGCAACGACGGCGTCAGCACGCCGACGTTCCCCGCCGGGGACCGCGGGGTCATGGGCGTCTCGGCGACCGATCCCAACGACAGCCTGGTGCCCTTCAGCAACTCCGGACCGAGCGTCTTCATTGCCGCGCCGGGCACGGATATCCAGACGACGACGATTGGCGACGCCTACACCGTCATCAGCGGCACCTCGGCGTCTGCGGCGATCGTCGCGGGCGCCGCCGCCTTCATGCGCGCGGTCGATCCGACGCTGACCAACGGCGTCATCGTCGGCCGGCTTGCGCGCATGGCCGACCCTGCCGGCACCCAGGACCAGACCGGCAACGGGCGCATCAACATGGCGCGCGCCCTGGCCGACACGGGCATCGACTTCATTCAGCCGGCGGGCGCCGCGCCGGTCGGCGCCGGCGGGCCGTTCGTCGGGCCGTACGTGGCGGCGGCGGCATGTAACTCACTGGCGTTCACCACCGCGGCGCAGACCATCCTCACGGGCCAGCTTTCCGTCGTCATCACGGTCGAGGCGCAGCGGAGCGGCAATAACAATTGCAGTATCTCGGGTACGACCGTCTCGCTGTCTTCGAATTCGACCGGCACTGCCACTTTCTACGATGCCGCTGGAGCAAACACGGTCACGACCGTTACTCTCACCAATACGTCCACAAACGGCCCTCATACCGCGAGCTTCTTGTACAAGGACACGAAGGAGGGGACGCCGACGATTACAGCGGCGTCGACCGGGCTCACCTCGGCGATCCAGCAGGAGACGGTGAAGATCGGCACGTCGACGGCCCTGACGTCGAACCCCAACCCGTCGACGGTGGGCGCAGCGGTGACGTTCACGGCAACGGTCACCCGAACTGATGGCATGAACCCCAACAAGGTCACGGACGGCAGCGTCACACTGAAGGAAGGAGCTACCGTTCTTGGGGGGCCCACGCCACTAGACAATTCTGGGAAGGCGACGTTCCCTGTCACGTTCAGCACTGCCGGTACGCATACGATCAAGGCTGACTACGGCGGGACGGGGAGTCCCACTTTCTTCGCCGTGAGCACGTCGCCGAACTTGATACAAAATGTCAACGCGCAGGCCGCGTCGACGACGACGTTTGGGACGGCGCCGACGCCGACGTATCTGGGCGGCAACTTCATAGTCAGCGCGACGAACGACTCGGGGGGCACGATCACCTACAGCCGGGTGAGTGGGCCGTGCGCGCTGGTGAGCGGGGCGACGTTCAGCTCGAGTGGGGCGGGCAGCTGCGTGGTGAAAGCTGACAGCGCGGCAACGACGAACTACCTGGCCAGCTCGGCGCAGCAGACGGTGACGATCGCGCAGGCCGCGTCGACGACGACGTTTGGGACGGCGCCGACGCCGACGTATCTGGGCGGCAACTTCATAGTCAGCGCGACGAACGACTCGGGGGGCGCGATCACCTACAGCCGGGTGAGCGGGCCATGCGCGCTGGTGAGCGGGGCGACGTTCAGCTCGAGTGGGGCGGGCAGCTGCGTGGTGCAAGCCGACAGCGCGGCGACGACGAACTACCTGGCCAGCTCGGCGCAGCAGACGGTGACGATCGCGAAGGCGCAGCCGACGGTGACGTTTGGGGCGGCGCCGACGCCGACGTATCTGGGCGGGAACTTCACGGTGAGCGCGACCACGACGAACACGGACAGCGCGGGGCTGACCTACAGTGTGGTGAGCGGGCCATGCGCGCTGGTGAGCGGGGCGACGTTCAGCTCGAGTGGGGCGGGGACGTGTAAGGTCCAGGCGAGCGGCGCGGTGACGACCAACTACCTCGCCGCTTCGGCGCAGCAGGACGTCACGATTGCGAAGGCGCCGACGACAACGGCGGTCAGTGCGCCGGGGGCGGTGCAGTACAGTGACAAAGTCAATCTGAGCGCCACGGTTAGCGCGGCGTCTCTCAGCGGCCTAACGGGTTCGGTCGAGTTCTTCATGAACGGAACCTCTCAGGGTTCCTCTCCCATCAACACCAGTGGCGTCGCGACACTGTCGCCACAGGTTCTGTTGGGTGCGAGTGCGAGCAACTATCCGGTCTCAGCCAAGTTCACCAGCACGAGCACGAATTTCCAGGACAGCCCCGTATCCGCTACGCAGTCGCTCACCGTGACGACGGAGGATGCAACTGTCACGTATGGCGCCGGCAACCCGGAGGCGGCCCCGGTGTTGAGCCCAGGTGGCTCGAGTGGTCCATTCAGCATCAGTGTTGCAGTAGCTGAGACTAGCCCTGAGCCGAATGGAGGCGGGCTCGCCATGCCCGGTGACATCAACAAGGCGGACGTGTCGATCACGCTGACGCCAGTTGGTCCAGGAGCGCCTCCCACCCCAACGTCCTGCACTTCCTCCGTCAGCTCCTCGACGAAGACCTTCACCTGCAACTTCAACGCTGTTGCGGTGAACACGTATTCGGTGGTGGCTAGCGTGACCGGCAACTACTACAAGGGTTTCTGGGAGGATGTGGTCACCGTATACGACCCGAGCCTGGGCTTCACAACAGGTGGCGGCACGATCGCGTGGCCTGGGACGGGAGATAAGACGAATTTCGGATACACCATGAAGTACAACAAGAACTTGACGAATGTTCAGGGCAGTCTCCTGCTGATCCGTCACCTCCCTGACGGAAGCATCTACCGGGTGAAGAGCAATTCCGTGGGTGGGCTCTCCATCGGTCAAGGTCAGGATCCCAATGTGCCCACGGGCTGGGCATCCTTCACCGGCAAGGCTACTTATCTCCAGCCCGGCTGGGCTGATCCAGTGGGCAACTACTCCTTCATCGTCTATGTCGAAGATCGGAACCAACCCGGAACAGGGTTCGACCGCTTCTGGCTTCAGGTTAAAGATGGAGGCGGGAGTTTGGTCGGCGCTCTGTCTATCTCGCCAGACGGTCCTACCAACGCCCAGGGCTTGACGGGTGGCAACATCGTGGTTCCACACACGAGGTGACACTGATCGGGACAAGGCGGGCTTGACTCAGCGCGCGCAACTTCAAGCTCTCGAAGTAGCCCTTCGGGGGGCGCCGACGCGTGATCGGCGCCCCCGATTTTTCGACCAGCATGGGACGTGACCTTTGATACGGCGAACCGGCCTCGTCATCACCGCGATCCTCTCGGTGCACTCGGCGGCTGCCGCCGAGATTCGCATAGAGGAGCGTGACGGTGTGCTCTATGTCAGGAACGTCAAGCCGCCGCAGCCTGTCGTGGCGAAACCCCCGTCTCCACCGAATGACCCCGTCCCCGCGCGAACCGCAGGCCCGTATCGCGACCTGATCCGCGCGGCAGCAACGCGTCACGCGCTCGCGCCCGAGCTGATCGAGTCGGTCATCCTGGTGGAGTCAAACTTCGAGGCGCGCGCGGTCTCCCGTAAGGGCGCGCGTGGGCTGATGCAGCTCATGCCGGCGACGGCCGCACGGCTTGGCGTCCGCAACGTCTTCGACGTGCGCCAGAACGTCGAGGGCGGGGTCCGACACCTGCGATATCTGGTCGACCTCTACGGCGGCAACCTGGCGCTCGCGCTCGCGGCCTACAACGCGGGCGTGGATGCGGTCGGGCGGTACGGCGGTATCCCGCCGTATGCGGAGACTCGCGCCTATGTCCAGCGCGTGCTGCGGTCAGTCGCCCTGGCGCGGCTGCGGGTCAGCGCCGAGAGTGTCGCATCCGCCGAGCCCGACGCCGAGCGAGCCGCCCTCTACCACTACGAGGCCCGGGATGGCACGGCCGTCTACTCGAACCTGCCGGCGGAACGCCTCTCGCACGCCAGGCGTGCGGTCGTCGAGGGGACGCGCTAGCGAGAAGGCGGCGTCTGTCCCCGGCGCCACTGCGGCCCGCCCTCGGCTCGGTCGTCTCGTACTCGTGGCTCCGCGCGGCGGCACGCCGTGCTTGAGAGGCCCCTTCTCGCCAAGCGGCTGGCTACCATCCGCGATGCGGTATCTAACTGGTCATGCGGGGAAACTTCGGGTCGCGCTTCGTGGGAGAGTCACGACGTTGTCCTTCACGGGCTTCTTTGTGTCTTCGAACCCTGTCGACTGACGCTGGATCTGCTCGGCGAGCTGAGCGTCGTGGATGGCGATCGCCGCCTGGCCTACCAGCGTAGTCAAGAACTCCACTTCTTCGCTGGTCAGTCGGTATCGCTCGGTTGTGTAGAAGGAGAGGACGCCAAGAACCTCTTCCTTCGCGATCAATGGCACGCCAAGGTAGGAGACGAGGCCGTGTCTTCTGTAGAAGTCCTGGTTCTCGATGCCGGGATTGCTCTGGACATCGGCGATCAGAAGAGGCGCCTTGCTCTCGAAGACCACCTGGGCGAGACTCCGTCTCGACCCCCAGCGATCCCCGACCCAGTCCGACTCGTCGATATTCCGGGAGGCGAAACCCTCCAACGTCCCGGTTGCTATGTTGAAGAGCTGGACCCGTACGGCGGCACTATACGGGAGGAGGTGGTCTATTTTGTCCACCAGGAGGTTGAGCACGGACCTCACATCCATCGTCGACGTGATCGCCCCGTTGATTTCGTAGAGCGCAGCCTGCCACTCCCTCTGGCGACTTACCTGCTCTTCCGCCTTCTTGTGCCGGGTGACATTCCTCGCGATCACCACCACGGCGGCCAGCTCATCGCCCTCGTCGTGCATGAGAAAAGAAGAGACGCTGAGAATTGCCACCTGTTCTCCTGTGCCGAGGGTGACCTCATGGTCCCGGAGGGAGCCGCTGCGGATCAGCTCACCGAGCCTTCCCGTGGGCGAGATGGCGCTGGTCAAGGCTTCAATAGGCTGGCCCAGCAACTGCCTTTCCGAACTCCCGAATAGTTGGCAGGCCGCAGGATTGACGACGCGCACCATGCCGTCTCGATCCAGAACAAGCAGCGCGTCGGCCATGGCCTCGATGATCCCTCTCGCGGCGTAGGCGGGGGTGACATCGACCAGCCGGTGCCGGTGGATGGCTCTGGCGGTCATCGCGATGAAGCCAAGGATCGGGAGATAGCCGAAGGGGTAGAGCGCAATTTGAAAGGCGGCCACGTAATCGATCGAGCCGATATAGGCGATCGCAAAGGCGACGAGGAGGGATTTCGTTCGCAGCTTGTGGGTTCCGGGCGGAGCCTTGTGATACTCGATCCAGAAGTGCCTGAGGCTCGCAGCCAGCATGCCGAAGAAGAACAGCAGGAACGGGATGCTCAGCCACTCGTAATCCGGGTAGAAGCCCCACCAGTAACGACGGACCCGCGCGATGAAGGCGTCGCTGGGGGCCATCGCCAGGAAGAAGAGCGCGGAGGTGATCCAACCAAGCCGCACGAATGTCTTGTGCTCGGGCTGGATCCGGAGCGCCGTCACCGTGAAGTGGTAGACCGCGGCGGGGATAAAGATGACGCCCAGGTGGGCCGCTTTTACCCACCAGAGGGCCACCTGTTCCGTAGTCGCGGAGTAGACCAGGGAGTAGCTGGAGAGCCACACCGCGGCCAGCAAATTCATGAAGAAGAACGTGACGCTCACGGTCGCGCCCCGTTCCCGGACCAGAGCAAGCACTCCCAAAGCGAGGACGGCTACTGCGGCCAACGCGGTGGGGAGGGCGTAGAGGCTGAAGGCGTAATTCGAGGGATCCCCGAGCTGCAACAGGCCTGCGATTGTGGCCTCCACGAGCCCCCCTCAGCGGGATCACCCTTCGTACGGTCACATGGTCCGAAGGGACCATGCCATCAGGTGAGGAGACGGTGCCATTAGGGGAGGAGATCATGCCATTAGGTGAATACCTCAAGACCGTCCCGGGAAATACATCAGGAGAAGAGGCGCATCACCATTCCAGCAGGAGCCCTCCCCAGGATAGTCCTGCGCCGAAGCCTACCAGGATCACTCGGTCGCCTCGCTTGATCCTCCCGGCCTGATCGGCGTCAGCCAAGGCGATGGCGACCGACGCCGAGGCGGCGTTCCCGTACTCCTCCAGATTGGTGAAAAATCGCTCGGGCGGAATACGCGACCGGCGGAGTGCGAGGTCGAGAATCCGTAGGTTCGCCTGATGGGGGATGACGAGGTCGATGTCCTCAGGGCCCAGTCCCGAACTTTTGAGGAGCTCATCGATGGACTCGTTGAGGCTGAGGACCCCGAACTTGAAGATTTTTTGCCCGTCCATCTTGAAGTAGAGTTTCTCGATCTCGGACCGATCGATCTCCAATGGATTCGGGTGCCGAGTGCCGCCCCCCTGGATCGTGGCGGCGTCCCAGCGCGCGCCGTCGGAGTGGAAGTACTGGGCAAGGATCCCCGGTGCACCCTCGCGTCGCCTCAGGACGCAAGCCCCCGCCCCATCGCCCATCAAGATGAACGTGTTGGGATCCTTATAGTTCAGGGCTCGCGACGGGACTTCGGAGCCAATGACGAGCGCGTTCTGATAGATTCCTTGGGCGAGATAGAGCGCGGCAATATGGAGTGACCAGACGAAGCCGGTGCACGCGCAGTCGACGTCGAAGGCGGCCGCGTGGGTTGCCTTCAGGGCGCCCTGGATCATGCAGGCGCCGGGCGGCGTCACGTAGTCGGACCCCACCGTCGCGAGGATCACCAGGTCCAGCTCATCCGCGGCCATGCGGGCATGGGCCAGCGCCCGCTGGGCGGCAGGGATCGCGAGATCGGTGCACGCCTGGGAAGGGGCGGCAAGGCGGCGGGCCTTGATGCCGGACACTTGGAGGATCCAGTCGGCGGAAACGCCGTACCGCTCCTCATAGTCTTCGTTGGTCACGACCTGCGCGGGGACGTAGAATCCGGTCCCGGCAACCTCGACCCCTTGCACAGCCCCCATCCTCTAGCCTCTCCTTGTAGCCGAGGTCGCCTCAGACGTTCCTGACCCTCTTACCCGACATCTCCTGATGTGAGCCAGCCCTTGCCGGCTGGTGGCGCGAGCCTGGCTCGCCTGAATGGCGGTTCATCGTCCTGCGGCCACGCACTAACTCCTCGCACACGGTCGAACACGTAGCACCGCGTCGCGGCGCGTGTCAAGTCCAAGGGGCTCGAGCGCACGCGGTCAGCCGTCGTCTGGCGCCGCCTCAGGGTCAACGTCGCGGGCGCCGGCGGTACGCCACCGGAACTCGTCGGGCACCGCCCGGCCGGCGTCGAGGTAGGCTTGGCGCACCGCCTCTACGTTGGGTCCGAAGACAGCTTTGCGATTCGCCTGAGCCCACGCGTTGGAGCCCAGGATAGTCTCCAGTGAGCCCTGGAAGCGGGGTATGACGTAACGAGCGAACAGCTCGTAGCTGCGAAGCGTCTGCTCTCGGTTAGCCCACTCGTGGGCGCGGAAGAGGAGCCCCCCGAAGCCGCCCTGGCTGTAGCCCAAGAGCCGCTCGATACCGGAGATCACCGTGTCGGGTGATCCCACGAGAGTCGTCCCTGTGCGCACGCCGTCACGCAGCGGGTCGCCGGCGCGCCCGGGGGGCCGCCCCAGGGTCTCCTCGAAGTACGTGACGGTCTCGTGGCGTTCGCCCCGCTGCACCTCACGCAAGGCCTGCTCGTCCTCCTCCGCCACGTGCACGTTGACGACCACGCGCCACTCCGCGCGATCCATCGTCGTCCCGTGCGCCGCGGCCGTCTCCTCCGCGATCCGCCACTGGCTCGCCAGCGCCTCGGGCCCGCCGGGTAGGCCGGCGCCGATGGAGAGCACGCCGAGCCCGTGCTTGCCCGCCGCCACCATGCCGAATGGTGTGATGGTACTGGCCACCGCGATGGGGAAGCGCGGCACCGTGTACGGCGCCAGGTGCAGCCGCGCCTCGCGCATCTCGAACCAGTCGGTGCGCATGGTCACGGGCTCCTCACACCGGAGGAGTCGCAGGATGGCGTCGAGGGACTCCTCCATGCGCCGCCGCTGAGTCACCGGCTCGATGCCGAGCATGTAGGCGTCCGAGGGCAAGGCACCGGGGCCGCAGCCGAGCATGGCCCGACCTCGGGTCATGTGGTCGAGCTGGACGAAGCGGTTCGCCACCATGAGCGGGTGGTGGTACGGCAGGCTCGTCACCCCGGAGCCGAGCATGATGTGGCGGGTGCGCTCCGCCGCGGCGGCGATGAACAGCTCGGGCGAGGCGATGATCTCCCAGCCCGCCGAGTGGTGCTCGCCGATCCACACCTCGTCGAAGCCCAGGTGATCGAGCCACTCGATGAGCTCCATGTCGCGGGCCATGGCCAGGGTGGGGTTCTCGCCCAGCCGGTGGAACGGTGCGAGGAAGATGCCGAACTTCATCCCTCGGTGGGCCATTGGCGGTTCTCCCTTCCCGAACTCCGAGATGCTACCATCCCTGCCGGAGATCCAGCCGATCTTGGTAGAGGGGAGAGCATCATGGCGCAGAACGGGTTCAGAGTCCTCGACAGCGACATGCACTGCATGGAACCACCTGACCTGTGGGAACGCTACATCGATAACGCCTACAGGCCGTTCGCGCCTCGGGGCTTGCAGGAGTACGTCGCCGACCTGCGGCTCGTCATCAACGGCAAGACGATGCCGCGCCACTCCTCGCTGCGCCCGCGATCGCGTCGGGGTGAGGAGGATCCGCTTCAGAAGCGACGCGAGCGCTTCCGGCCAGCCGCCGAGCGAGGTTGGGACGGCGCCACCCAGCTCGAGGCGATGGACACCGAGGGCATCGACGTGGCGGTGGTGTACCCCTCACGCGGGCTCTTCGCCCAGGCCGTCGATGACCTGGACCCCGCCTTCGCCGCGGCGATCGCGCGCGCCTACAACGACTGGCTGCACGACTACTGCAAGGCCGACCCCACTCGGCTGCTCGGGGCCGGGATGATCTCGCCCCACGACATCCGCGACGCGGTGGAGGAGGCCCGCCGGGCGGTCGAGGATCTGGGTTGCCGGGCCGTGTTCGTGCGGCCCAACCCGGTCAAGGGGCGCAACTGGCACGACCGCTATTTCGAGCCGCTGTGGGAGGAGCTGGAACGGCTCGGGGTGCCGCTCGGCTTCCACGAAGGGTTCGGCCCTTACTTGCCACAGGTGGGCGACCGCTTCGGCGCGAACCTCCAGATGGTCCATACGGCCTGCCATCCCATGGAGATGATGCTGGCCGTGATCAGCATGATCGGAGGGGGCGTCCTGGAGCGCCATCCGAATCTGCGCGTCGCCTTCCTGGAGGGAAACTGCGGCTGGGTGCCCTTCCTCCTGTGGCGTCTGGACGAGCACCACGAGGTGACTTTCCGGCGTCCGGACTCGCTGCTCACCATGAAGCCCAGCGAGTACTTCAAGCGCCAGTGCTTCGTGTCCGTGGAGGCCGACGAGGACTTCGTGAAACAGGTCATCGATTACATGGGCGACGACACCATCGTCTTCTCGACCGACTGGCCCCACCTCGATTCCAAGTATCCGCAGGCGGTCGAGTCGTTCATGAAGCTCCCGATCTCCGACGAGAGCAAGCGCAAGATCCTCTGGGACAACTGCGCGCGCTACTACGGGATGACGAGCGGCGCGCCCACGGCATGAAGTGTCCGCGGTGCCAGCAGGAGAACCCGCCGCAGGCGAAGTTCTGCCCCGAGTGCGCCACTCCGCTCGCCCCGGGGTGCGTGAACTGCGGCCACCAGCTCCCACCCGCCGCGAAGTTCTGTCCTGAGTGTGCTCATCCCGTCGACGGGTCTGCCGCGGCCACGCAGCGGTTCGGGTCGCCCGATTCCTACACGCCCAAGCACCTCGCTGAGCGCATCCTCACGTCGAAGGCCGCTCTCCAAGGCGAGCGCAAGCAGGTCACGGTACTGTTTGCTGATGTGAAGGGCTCGATGGAGCTCCTCGCCGACCGCGATCCCGAGGAGGCGCGCAAGATCCGGGAAGGCGAGCAACTGCTCGAGCGTCAGGCGGCGAGGGGAATCACCGGCAATCTGGGCTTGGCCTACCACTCGCTGGGGCGTGCCGCGATGCTGCTCGGCCAGCTCGACGAGGCGCGGCGCCTGGCCGACCGCGCGGTCGAATCCTCTCCGCATCACCCCGGGTTCGCGGCCCATGCGCAGCACCTGCTCGGCGACATCGCGACCCATCCCGACCGGTTCGATGCCGAGATTGGCGAGGCCCACTACCGCCAGGCGCTGGCGCTCGCCGAGCCGCGCAGAATGCTCCCGCTCGTCGCGCACTGCCACGTCGGCCTCGGCAAGCTCTACCGACGCGCGGGCAAGCGGCGGGAGACGCAGGAGCACCTCACCTCAGCGACGACGATGTACCGCGAGATGGACATGCGCTTCTGGCTGGAGCAAGCCGAAGCGGCGATGAAGGAGGGAGCGCCATGAGCACCACGAAAACGCCGTTGTCCGAAATCATCTCGGTCGCCGATCTCGCGTGGCAGGAGCGGCAGCCCGGGGTCCGGATGAAGAGTATTTGGGAGCATCCGGAGACCAAGCGACGGGCCGTCATGACGCGCATCGAGCCCGACGCGAAACTTCCGCTCCATCGGCACGTCGGCGACGAGCTGGTTTTCGTCATCGAAGGCGCCATCTCGGATGCGTTCGGGACCGTGACGGCCGGGAATGTGGGCTACCGGCCAGACGGGTGTGTTCACACCGTATCGACGCGGAACGGAGCGACGGTTCTCGCATTCATCACCGGCGGCATTGAGCCGGTCACCGAGCGAGGCAGCGCGCCGCCCTCGCAAATCTTCGCGCTGAGTGAGCTCCCGTGGATCGAGGCGCGCCCCGGCGTCCGCCAGAAGAGGATCTGGGAGGACAAGCTCAATGAGCGCCGCGCGCTGCTGGCACGCTTCGAGCCCGGGGCCACGCTCCCGCGACATCGTCACGTCGGTGACGAGCTGATCTTCATCCTCGAGGGTGCCAACGCCGACGAATCGGGCGTCGTGGCCACCGGCAACGTGAGCTACCGACCGAACGGTTGCGTCCACAGTGTGACGACGAAGAATGGTGCGACGGTCCTGGCCGTCGTCTGGGGCCGCACGGAACCGGTTTGAAGTGAATGATCTCGCGACGCTTGTTTCTTAGCGTTGCAGGCTGCATGGCGCTGCCGAGAATCGCCGGGGCACAGCCGATCAAGACCATGCCTCGGATTGCATGTATAGGACCGCCGATCGCTGCTTATTCGGGCGGACGAGATCATCGAGTGATCGATCGTGGCACGCTCAGCAGCGGGTTCGCCCTCGGGGTGCCGCTGTATCGGAGACCGAGAAGTGGCTGGTGAGAGGTCGAAGTTAATTTGGATTGGACTCTTTATCGGTTCTGCAATCGGAGGCTATATACCGGCGCTCTGGGGATCTGGTATGTTTTCGTTCTCTTCTGTCATTGGGAGCGCGATCGGCGGCATGTTGGGGATTTGGCTTGGTTATCGGATGGGGGAGTAGGGCCCCCACTCAGTGGCCCTTCCCGCCGCCTTGGGGGGTTTCCCGCCATCGATTTCAGGTATCTCCCTGATTTGTTCTTCGTTCCCCGGCAACCTAGCGTGGGATAGGCGTCCTGATCAGGGTGACCCTGACCAGAGCCGCCGGGCAGGTCTCAAACGAAGGGGGGTGAGTAATGGTTCTCAAGCTGGAGATCGAGGAGCTGGAGCAGCGGATCGCGCCTAGCGTGAGTCTGGACCTGACGGGCGTTGACGCCGACAAGAACCACGTCAATGTCAACGGCGACCACGTGAATACCAACGGCGACCACGTCAACGCCAATCACCTCCTCTAAACTGCCCTCCTTTAAAGTCCCCGCGGGGGTGTGAGACGTCCGCAGGGCGGGGAAAGGCCACCAATGGCTCCGTGGCCTTTCCCCCTTCAAGAGCCCGGGACGGCTTCTGGTGCTGACGCTCGAGCACCCAAAGCTCCGGAGCGACCTGCGCGTAAGCCAACAGGGCGTGGCAGACGACGCCACCGTTGTCGTCAAAGATCCCGCGACCGGGCGGTTCTTTCGTCTGAGGCAGGCCGAGCAATTCATCGCCCAGCAGCTCGACGGCTCAGCGCCCCTCGATGTCATCAAGCAGCGATTCGAGCAGAAGTTTGGTGCTCCCCTTGCTCCTGAGACCCTCAAAGAGTTCGTCGAACACCTCCGACGGCTCGGCCTCCTGGAGACGGAAAGCAGCCGGGCGGGGTACGGGGCCGGCCCGCGCCGAACCTTTCGCGGGAATCTCCTTTACCTGAGGCTGAAGGCCTTCGATCCCGATCGGCTCCTCGACCGCCTGGTCAAGAAGCTGGGGTTCTTCTTCACGCCCTCGTTCCTGGTCTTCTCCGCGGCCCTCATCTTCTTCGCGTTCGCCATCGCCATCGTCAATTCGGGCGAGATCGGGCACGCCCTCCTCCACCTCTACCGGTTTCAGATTCTCCTCGTGGCCTGGCTGACCATTTTCGCCGTCACCACCGCCCACGAGTTCGCCCACGGCCTCACGTGCAAGCGGTTCGGCGGGGAGGTCCACGAAATGGGCGTCCTCCTCATCTACTTGCAGCTCGCCTTCTACTGCAACGTGAGCGACGCCTGGCTCTTTCCGGAGAAGTCCAAGCGGCTGTGGGTGACCTTCGCCGGGCCTTATTTCGAGATTTTTCTCTGGGCCTTGGCCGTTCTCACCTGGCGCGTGACCGACCCGGAGACCTGGGTCAATTCCCTGGCGCTGGTAGTGATCGCAACCTCGGGGATCAAACTCTTGATCAACCTCAACCCTCTGATCAAGCTGGATGGCTATTACCTCTTGAGCGACTGCCTGGAAGTCCCGAACCTGAGACAGAAATCCTTCAGCTACCTAGGGGCGCGGCTCGGACAACTGTGGCGATCGGCGACCCGGGGGATCGAGGACGCGACTCCCCGTGAGCGGCGAATCTACCTCGTGTATGGCCTGCTGGCTGGCGCCTACTCCTTCTGGCTCCTCGGCTTCGTCGTGGTCCAGTTCGGCAGCTTCCTGATCGGGCGCTATCAGGGCGTGGGATTTCTTCTCCTCGCCGGCCTCCTGGTGACCGTGTTTCGAAATCCGCTCAAAAAGGTCCTTCCGAAGCGAGAGAGCCTCGCGTCGATAAACCGGCGGACGACGTGTCTCGTCCTGCTCGTCCTTCTTCTGGCGAGTGTCGTTCTGGTCCGGATGGAGCTGAGGGTCGCAGGGGGCTTCACGATCCTGCCCATCCAGAACGCAGACGTGCGAGCCCAGATCGAAGGGGTCATCGAGAAAGTCCAAGTGGATGAGGGGGATCTCGTCAGAGAGGGCGATCTGATCGCCCGTCTCTCTGACCGGGACTCCCGCGTCGAGCTTAAAACAATCGAGGCCAGGATCGACGAAAAGCGCGCGAGGCTCAAGATGTTCAAGGTAGGGCCGAGGCCAGAGGAGATTGCGCTCGCGCGGAGCGAGGTCGAGGCGGCGAAGACCCGGCAGGAGCATACCTGGAGGCGTAGCAACGAAGCCGGGGAGATCCATGCGGCGCAGCGTTCCAAGGCGGAGACCGCCGTTCAGAAGGCTGACGAACGGCTCAAGTACGCCAGGAACGACCTGGCCAGGTTCCGGGCCCTATTCCAAGCCGAGCTCGTCTCGCGGAAGCAGATCGAGGAGGTCGAAGAGCGGGTCGCGATGAGGGAGCGGGAAGTGGAGGAGGCCCAAGCCGAGCTGAGGACGGTTTTGGCCGATGACCTCGCCCA
>Ga0209159_1001936_pt1 | contig 14951 bp, 11 predicted proteins | sample GraSoiAngelo_144_FD_185901 | JGI IMG/M metagenome (GOLD analysis project Ga0209159, IMG submission 185901) | Grasslands soil microbial communities from the Angelo Coastal Reserve, California, USA - 14_1009_02_40cm (SPAdes) (version 2) | ecosystem: Environmental > Terrestrial > Soil > Grasslands ...
CGGCTTCTCGCCGTTCAAGGGCCTGGACATCAAGCCGCTGTACTCGTTCTTCGAGGCCAAAGGCCTGACGTCCGGCAGCGCGCGTCAGGGCCGCGGCGGCGTCGACACCGCCGCCTCGTTCGGGAGGCCGGGTCTCACCGAGGACCGTCACACCATCGGCGTCGATGCGCGGTTCACGGCCGGACCGGTCACGCTGCAGCCGACGGTCCTATATCAGTTCGGTCATCGTGAGGCCGTCGTCACGCAAGCGGCGTACGGCACTGTGGGCTCGATCGAAAAGGCCGACATCAGCGCGTGGCTCGTCGACGTGCGTGCCGGCTTCAACGTCGGTCCGCTATCGCTCGGCGTGATGGGAATGATCACCACGGGTAACAAGGCGAAGACCAACCCGTACAAGGACATCAACTTCTTCCAGCCGCTCGATACCGACACGAGCTACGGGGCCGACTGGGGCACGCAGATCTTCTCGCTCGGTATCGACTACTTCAACATCCTCAATCCCAACGTCGGTGGCCTCAACCCGGGTGTCGCCATCGGCTACGACAAGTACGGCCGTATGGGCGGCGGCGCCAAGGTCGCCTACGCGATCACCCCGGCGTTCACGGTGGGTGCGGGTGGCACGGCGTTCTGGACGCACACGTCGGTCGATACCGACAGCACGCTCACAGCGACGGGCGGTTTGCTGCCCGCCGGCGGCACGGCCGCCAAGGGTGACTCGCAGTACCTCGGTACCGAAGTCAACCTGAGCGCGACGTACCGGTTCGCTCCGGGCCTGGCGTTGGACTTGGCCGGAGGCTATCTCTTCGCTGGCGATGCGCTTTCCCACGCGAGGACCCTGGGCTGCTGCAACGGCGTGGGCTCGGGCACTCCGGCGGGTGTAACTGGACGCGGCGGCAAGGACAGTGATGTCGACAACGTTCTGATCGGAACGGCTCGCGTGCGGTACAGCTTCTAGTCGAGTCGTTTGCGTAGTACCGACGGGCCCGGGGGGAAACCTCCGGGCCCGTTGTTGGCTCGTGACAGTGATATAGTGTCGCGAATGAAGCGACGCAGTGCTGCTGCGTTCGTCGCGTTGGCTGTTCTTCTGGCGATCCTCTGCGGCGTTTCGCTTCCGTGGGCCCAAACCCCCGCCCGGCAGGCGCCCACCGCCTCGTCCGCGCCGCTGCAGGCGATCGTGAACCAGATCGTGGCGCTGTTCCCCCGCGTCGCCGGTGACGTCATCGAGGTGCAGGGCACGACCGTCACGCTGTCCGTCGGCAAGCGCGATGGCGTCGTCTCCGGCATGGAGCTCCAGCTGCTTCGCGAAGGCCGCGAGCTCCGTCATCCCAAAACCGGCGAGGTGCTCGGGAAGACCGAGAAGACACTCGGACGGCTGCGTGTTGAGCAGGTCGCCGAGGCGTACTCCGTCGGGAGTGTCGCGCCAGGGACCGATGTCGTGGCTGGCGACGTCGCCCGCATCTCAGCGGGCAAACAGCGCATCACCGTGGTGCCATTCGTCGTCGGTGTGCGCGACAGTATCGTGGAGGCGGCGCTGTCCGAGGTCGTCGAGGGTCTCGGCCGCAGCGGCCGCATCCAGGTCGCGATGGGTGATCAGATCGGCGTGTGGGCGACGCAGCAGGGCATCAAGCCCGAGGAGTTCCTCGAGGGTAAGGGGCTGACCGACGGCGCGAGCCGGTTCAAGGTCGAGCAGATGCTGGCCCTGCACTTCAAGATGGTCGATCGCAAGCCGTACGTCGAGGCGCGATTCTTCGCGCTGCCGAACACGACGCCCGTCGTCGCCTCTGCCACGTTCGTTCCGGCGTCCGTGCGCGCGGCGGCGCCCCGCGAGCGGTTCTCATCGGGCGGCGATCGGCAGCCTGCGCAGCCCCGGCAGCGCTCGCTGTTGGCCCGGCTCCTCGGCGGCGAGCTCGAAGCGGGCAGTTACTCGAGCGGCGAGAACTCGATCCCGCTCAAGGAGATCGGTCGATTCGCGTTCCCGGTCATCGCAATGGACGTGTCGGTCGCGCCCAAGGATCAGGTACCACGGCTGGTCATGACCGACGGCGAGAAGATCTGGCTCTATCGCATCGTCGGGCAGGCGCTCGAGCCCGAATGGACGTATGACGAGCGATTCACGACGCCGGGTCGGATCGTCTCGGTCCAGCTCGCCGATCTCGATGGCGACGGCGTGTTCGAGGTGATCGCGAACAAGTATCATCCCGATCCGCAGATCCTCCTCACGTCGTTCATCCTCGGCAGCAAGGATGGCAAGCCCGTCACGCTCGCGAAGGACGGTGGCCAGATTCTCTGGGCCGTGGATGCGACCGGCGAAGGCGTGAAAAAGACGCTCTGGGGGCAACTCTTCACGAACGAGACCTTCTTCAAGAAGGGCCAGGCCTCGCGGGTGGTGCTGACAGGCGGGCGTCTCGTGAACGAGGCCGCGGTGCGCGTGCCGAGCACCTTCCGGGCGACCGGCGCGACGATGGCGAACATCGCCGGCAAGGATTCGCGCGCGCTGGCGTTCGTCGATGAGTACCAGCGCCTGCGGATCGCGGTCGACACGCAGGACACATGGCGGTCGTCGAGTCCGGTGGGAGGCGGCAGCTATCTCAAGCTGGAGTTGCTGAAAGGCGGCACGACGAGCCGCGTCCAGCGCAGCGAGTTTTTCAATTTCGAACCGGTCCCCGTGGCCGTGGACCTCGACGGCGACGGGATCGACGAGGTGATCGTGCCCCAGAACCAGCTCGCGGGGTACATCGCCATTGTGTTCCGCGGTCCGGCCGGCTACCGCTTCCAGTCACTGAACTCAGGCTTCGAGGGCATCATCACGGCGCTCGGCGCGATTCCCGGTGAGAACCCGCCGACGATCATCGCCTCGGTCGTGCGGTTCGACACATTCATGAAGGGGTCGGGCGAGACGCAGATCATCATGACGCTCGGCGAGTAGCCGACGCCTCAGCGCCGCGCCGCGTAGACCAGGAACACCCACGGCCGCTTCAGTCGCTCGACGACCGAGTTGACCGCGCGCTCCTGCACGCAGTAGGTCAGCATCACCCGCTCGCGGGCCGGAACGGCAGTTGAATGATGCGCGCCGCCGCCTCGCCGTCGCGTCCCGCGTGCAGGCGCGTTGCGATGTGCGCCTGGGACTCGTCGGTCGGCAGATAGAACTGCACGGTGATGGCTTTGCTCATTGAATCGCCATGGATGCCGATCTGGTAGCCCTCGAAATCCCGCAGCAGCATCGTCACGGGGAATCACGACGATCGCCCTACGCAGGATCGGCCTGCTAAGATGGCGCGTGACTTCTAATCGGCAACACGCCCCCCGCGGATAGCCGCAATGGCCGAACGTCTTCCCACCGCTCCCCCGCGCGGCATGCGGGACATCCTTCCCGAGGAAGTCGAGCTCCGCGACGCCGCCGTGCGCGAAATCGTCGGCGTCTACTGCGCGTATGGCTTCCGCCGCATCGAGACGCCGGCGCTCGAGAACCTGCGCCTGCTCGCGGGCAGCGAGGGCGGCGAGAACGAAAAGCTGATCTTCAAGGTGATGAAGCGCGGCGATGAGCTCGAAGGCGCGCGGCGCGCGGGCGACGAGCTCGCCGACCTGGGCTTGCGCTTCGACCTGACGGTGCCGCTCGCGCGCTACTACGCCGACAATCACGCGCGGCTGCCGGCGCCGCTCAAGGCGATCCAGATCGGTCCCGTGTGGCGTGCGGAGCGGCCGCAGAAGGGCCGCTTCCGGCAGTTCACCCAGTGCGACATCGACGTGCTCGGCATCGCCTCGCCGCTCGTCGAGATCGAGCTGATCCTGGCCACGACCGATGCGCTCACGCGGCTCGGCCTGTCGGGCCTCACCGTACGCATCAACGACCGGCGCGTGCTGGAAGTCATCGCCCGCCACTGCGGATTCCCCGAGGCGTCACACGGCGCGTTCTTCATCGCGTTCGACAAGCTCGATCGCCTCGGCGCGGACGGGCTGGTGGCCGAGCTGCGCGAAGGCGGTCACGACGCCCAGGCGGTGGGACGCTTCGCCGAGCTGCTGCCCGGCCTGAGTCCCGACAAGGTCTCGCTGGATGCGCTGCGCGCGGCGCTGCCGGGCGCGGGCGCGACGGACGCATGGGACTCGCTGGCGACGATCATCGAGACCACGAACGGCGAGGTCGCCGCCGGGTGTCGCGTGCGCTTCGACCCCACGCTTGTGCGCGGCATGGGCTATTACACCGGCCCGATCTTCGAGATCGCCGCCGCCGGATATCCATCGTCCATCGCGGGCGGTGGGCGCTACGACCGCATGATCGGCCGGCTCCTCGGCCGCGACGTGCCGGCCTCCGGGTTCTCGATCGGCTTCGAGCGACTCATCGAGCGCGGCGGCCTGCCCGCGCGCGACGCCACCGAATCCGCGCAGCGGCGCGTCGCGCTGCTCGTGGACGAGACGAGCGACGTCGGTGCGGCCGTCCGCGCCGCCAAAGCCTTGAGGAGCGAGGGCTATCTCGTATCCTTGGAAGTCAGGCGAAAGAACGTGAAGAGACAGCTCGACGACCTCATGACCCACGGCTTCTGGGGGTACGCCGCGGTCGACGATCGCGGCGGGCGGCCGGAGGTGAAGCCGCTCGTGCGCAAGGCGGAAGCGCGGTGAGCGCCGCGCTGCCGGCGTACCGCACCCATACGTGCGGCGAGCTGCGTGCGGGCGACGTCGGCCGCACCGTGCGGCTCTCGGGTTGGGTTCACCGCAAGCGCGACCACGGCGGCCTGCTCTTCATCGATCTGCGCGACCATTACGGCCTGGCCCAGTGTGTCTTCCACGCCGGCAGTCCCGCGCTCGCGGCGGCCGAGGCGCTGCGGATGGAGAGCGTCGTCACCGTGACCGGCGCCGTCGTCGCGCGCGAGCCGTCGGCGGTCAACCCGAAGCTGCCCACCGGCGAGGTCGAGGTGGCCGTGCGGGAGCTGACCGTGCAGTCGGGGGCCGAGCCGTTGCCCCTGCAGGTGAACAGCGACGCCGAATTCCCCGAGGAGACGCGGCTGCGATACCGCTTCCTCGACCTGCGGCGGGAGACGCTGCATCGTAACGTGCTGCTGCGCAGCCGCGTGATCGCGAGCATCCGCCGCCGCATGATCGCCGAGGGCTTCACGGAGTTCTCGACGCCGATCCTCACGGCCAGCTCGCCCGAGGGCGCGCGCGACTACCTCGTGCCGAGCCGGCTGCATCCCGGGCAGTTCTATGCGCTGCCCCAAGCGCCACAGCAGTTCAAGCAGCTGCTGATGGTGGCCGGCTTCGACCGCTACTTTCAGATCGCCCCCTGCTTTCGCGACGAGGACGGCCGCGCCGACCGCTCGCCCGGCGAGTTCTATCAGCTCGATTTCGAGATGTCGTTCGTCACGCAGGAGGATGTGTGGGCGGCTATCGAGCCGATCATGCACGGCGTCTTCGCCGAGTTCCGGCCGGAGGCCACGATCACGCCGCCACCGTTCCCGCGCGTTCCGTATAGCGAGGCGCTCGCGCGCTACGGCAGCGACAAGCCCGATCTGCGCAATCCGCTCGTCATCGAGGACGCCACCGAGGTCTTCCGCGGCGGCGGGTTCGCGGTGTTCGCGGGCGCCATCGAAAAGGGCGCGACCGTGCGCGCGCTGCGCGTCCCCGGCGCCGCGGCGCAGCCGCGCAGCTTCTTCGACAAGCTCAACCAGTGGGCGCGCGACGAGGGCGCGCCCGGGCTCGGCTACGTCATTCTCGCCGAGGGGGCTGCGCGCGGGCCGATCGCGAAGTTTCTCGATGAGCCACGGCTGGCCGCGCTGCGTCGCCTCACCGGCGCCGTGGACGGCGATGCGGTCTTCTTCGTGTGCGACAAGCCGGCGGCCGCCGCGCGGCTTGCCGGCAAGGCGCGCACGCGGCTGGGCGAGGAGCTGGACCTGCTCGAGAAGAACGCGTTTCGGTTCTGCTGGGTGACCGACTTCCCGATGTACGAGCGCGACGAGGAGACGGGCAAGATCGAGTTCAGCCACAACCCGTTCTCGATGCCGCAGGGCGGGCTCGAGGCCCTGGAAACCCAGGATCCGCTCAGCATCAAGGCCTACCAGTACGACATCGTCTGCAATGGCGTGGAGCTCTCGAGCGGGGCCATCCGCAACCACCGGCCCGACATCATGTTCAAGGCGTTCGCCATCGCGGGCTATAGCCGCGAGGAGGTCGAGGCGCGCTTCGGCGGCATGCTGAACGCCTTCCGCTACGGCGCGCCGCCGCACGGTGGCTCGGCGCCGGGGATCGATCGCATCGTCATGCTCATCGCGGGCGAGACCAACATCCGCGAGGTCATCGCGTTTCCGATGAATCAGCAGGCGCAGGATCTCCTCATGCAGGCGCCGGCGCCGGTGCCGCCCGAGCGCTTGAAGGAGCTGCACATCCGGCTCGATCTGCCGCCGGAGCGCAAGGGCTGACGCGCCCGCGTGGTAGACTTTGAGCGGAGAACGCTAAAGATTTGAGCGAAGCGACGACCATCACGCGGCGCCTCTCACTGGCGCCCGACGTCGATCTGGCCCAGCTCCTCGGGCGCAACGACGACCACCTCCGCACGCTGGAATCGCAGTTCGACGTCCGGATCGTCGCCCGTGGCCACGACGTGATGCTCAAGGGCGACGAGCGGCAGGTGGTCAAGGCCGAGCGCGCGCTCACACAACTGGCGGAGCTGGTGCGGGCGGGGGCGCCGCTGCGCGCGCTGGAGGTACGGGCCGCCGCGCGCATGGTCTCGGAGGACGAGGCCGCCGACGTGAAGTCGGTCTTCGCCGACGCGATCTCGGTGCCGTCGCGCAAGAAGTGGGTGACGCCCAAGACGGTCGGCCAGAAGCGCTACGTGGACGCCATCCGCACGCACGACATGGTGTTCGGCATCGGCCCGGCCGGGACAGGCAAGTCGTTCCTCGCCGTCGCCATGGCCGTGAACGTGCTCATGAAGCGCGAGGTCGCGCGCATCGTGCTGACGCGTCCGGCCGTGGAGGCGGGCGAGCGGCTCGGCTTCCTGCCGGGCGACCTCTACGAAAAAGTCCATCCCTACCTGCGGCCGCTCTACGATGCGCTTTACGACATGCTGGAGGCCGAGAAGGTGGCGTCGCTGATGGAGAAGGGCGCCATCGAGATCGCGCCGCTGGCCTACATGCGCGGCCGCACGCTCAACGATGCGTTCATCATCCTCGACGAGGCCCAGAACAGCACGACCGAGCAGATGAAGATGTTCCTCACGCGGCTGGGCTTCAACTCCAAGATGGTCGTGACCGGCGACGTCACGCAGGTGGATCTGCCGGCCTCGCGGCACTCGGGGCTGATCGAGGTGCAGCGGATCCTCGGCGGCGTGCCCGGCATCGACTTCGTCTATTTCGACGAGGGCGACGTCGTCCGGCACCGGCTCGTGTCGGAGATCATCCGCGCGTACGGCGTCCACGAGACGCGTACGGCGGCGGCCCGCGAGGACGGAGCGCGTCCCGAGCCGTCCTGATGGCCGCGGCCATCGAGGACCGCCAGCGCCGTATTCCCGTGTCCGCCGCGCGCCTGCGGCGCGCCGTCGATCGCGCGCTCGCGGCGGTGGGCCGGCCCGCCGGCGTGGTCGAGGTGAGCGTGGTCGACGATGCGGAGATGCGCGGCCTCAACGCGGACTGGCGCGGCATCCGCCGGCGCACCGATGTGCTCGCGTTTCCGCTCGAGGCGCCGGCCGCCGCGAGCCCGCTGGTCGGGCAGATCGTCATCTCGGCCGACGCCGCCGCGCGCCAGGCGCGCCGACTCCGGGTGCCGCTCGCCGTCGAGCTCGATCTGCTCGCGACCCACGGTACGCTGCACCTCGTGGGCTGGGACGATCGCGACCCCGTCGAAGCCGACCTGATGCACCGGCGTGAACGTGAGATCCTTCGCGACGCGCCTAGCCGTTTATGGAGAGGCCTTCTCCGTGACTGACGCCCCCCTTCGGGCAGGCTTCGTCGCCCTGATCGGCCGGCCCAACGTGGGCAAGTCGACGTTGCTCAACCGGCTGGTGGGGACGAAGCTTTCCATCGTCTCGTCACGGCCGCAGACCACCCGCAACCGCATCACGGGTATCCGCAACCGCCGTGATGCGCAGGTGATCTTCGTCGACACGCCGGGCCTGCATGCCGGTCGCGGTCAGCTCGGTCAGTTCATGCAGAAGACCGCCGAGCGCGCCGCCGAGGAGGTCGATGTGATCTGCCTCGTCGTGGACGCGACGGCGCCCGATGGTGCCGATGACCTGGTGCTGGCGCCGCTGCGCGCCTTTGCCGGGCCCGTCTTCTGTGCGCTCAACAAGGTGGACCGGGTCAAGCCGAAGGCCCGCCTGCTGCCGCTGCTGGAGCGATGGCGCGCCGCTCATCCATTCAACGAGCTGCTGCCGATCTCTGCCGCCGACGGCACCAACTGCGACCGTCTGCTCGATCTCCTCGTGCGCGCGCTGCCGGAGCATCCCGCGCTGTTCCCCCTCGATGCCACGAGCGATCAGCCCGAGACCTTTTACGTCGCGGAGGTCGTGCGCGAGAAGGTCTTCCACTTCACGCACCAGGAGGTGCCGTACGCCGTCGCCGTGCGGGTCGAGGAGCTGACCGAGCGCACGCGCCCCGAGCGGCTGGACATCCGCGCGACCGTGTTCGTCGAGCAGGACTCGCAGAAGGGCATTCTCATCGGCAAGGGCGGCGCCATGCTCAAACGCATCGGCAGCGAGGCGCGGCGCGAGCTGGAGCGCTTCTTCGGCATCCCGGTGTTCCTCGGACTCACCGTCGGCGTGCGCCGGAACTGGCGCCGTGACCCGCGCGCGCTGCGCGAGTTCGGCTTCCGGCTGACGTCCTGACATGGCACTCGGCAAATCGGCGGCGGTGGTGATCGGCTCCTTCGACCTCGGCGAGAGCGATCGCGTCGTGACGTTCTACTCGCGTGAGCACGGCAAGGTGCGCGGTGTCGCGAAGGCGTCGCGGCGGATGCGCTCGCGCTTCGGCGGCGCGCTGGAGCTGTTCACGCTGGGCGAGCTCGTCTTCTTCGACACGGGCCGCACCGACCTCGTGCGCGTCGACCACTTCGACGTCCTCGATCCCTTCGCGGCGATCCGCACGGACCTCGAGCGCCTCGGCCAAGGGGCCTGGATCGTCGAGTGCGTGAACCGGCTGACGGCGGAGCGCGATCCCCACGCCGCGTTGTTTGGACTTCTCACGCGCGCGCTGCGTGCGCTCGCGAGTGCCGCCGGGCCGCCGCGCGTGGCCATCTGTTTCGGTGCGCGCTGCCTGGACGTGCTCGGCCATCGCCCGCGGCTCGACCGCTGCGTCGAGTGCGGGCGCGCGTATCCGTTCGCGAGGCCGGCGCTGGACGAGGGCGGCGTGGTCTGCGAGGCGTGCGCCGCCCACGCGACCGGCGCAACGTCGATCAGTCCGGCCGCGGTCGCTGCGCTGGGCCGGCTGCGCGCGGCCGGCTGGGAAGAGGCGCTGACGCAGCCGCTCGGTCGTGTCGAGGCCGAGCTGCGGAACGCCCTGGAGTCGCACATGACACGATTGATCGGCCAGCCGACGCGCACCGCGAAGTTCCTGCGAAGTGCGGCGGCTATCCGAGACGAGCGGGGAGCGTCGATGAGTGGCGTGAACATGGACGTCATCGTTTCCTTGTGCAAGCGGCGCGGCTTCATCTTCCAGTCGAGCGAGATCTATGGCGGCACCGGCTCGTGCTGGGACTACGGCCCGCTCGGCGTCGAGCTGAAAAACAACATCAAGCGCGTCTGGTGGCGCGATTTCGTCCAGCAGCGCGACGACATGGTGGGCCTCGATGCCTCGATCCTGATGCACGCGATGGTCTGGAAGGCGAGCGGCCACGTCGATCACTTCACCGATCCGATGGTCGACTGCCGCGAGTGCAAGCACCGCTTCCGCGCCGACCAGGTGGACGAGATCGACTGGACGCATCACTGCCCGGCCACGAAGGGCAACAAGTTCACCATCAAGGCCGGGGAGTCGTGCAAGCACTGCGGAGAACGGCGGACGCTCTGTCCGAATTGCGGCAAGGGGGAGCTGACGGCGCCACGCCAGTTCAACCTGATGTTCAAGACGTTCATGGGGCCGGTGGAAGAGGACGCCGCCGTCACGTACCTGCGGCCGGAGACGGCGCAGGGCATTTTCGTCAACTTCGACAACGTGCTGCAGTCGACGCGACGCAAGCTGCCCTTCGGCGTCGCACAGATCGGCAAGGCGTTCCGCAACGAGATCACGCCGGGCAACTTCATCTTCCGCACGCGCGAGTTCGAGCAGATGGAGATCGAGTTCTTCGTGAACCCGCACGACCGTCTCGAGGGCCGGCCCGCGGACGAAGTCTGGCACGACCGTTGGATCGCCGATTGCCAGGCCTGGTTCGCGCGCTACGGCTTGGCCGCGGAGAACGTGAAGCTGCACGAGCACGCCCGCGACGAGCTCGCCCATTATTCCAAGCGCACGGTGGACCTCCTCTACAAGTTCCCGATGGGCTGGAGCGAGCTCATGGGTATCGCGAATCGCACCGACTTCGACCTCAAGCAGCACGCGAAGTTCAGCGGCAAGTCGCTCACGTACTTCGACGAGGAGCGCAAGGAGCACCTGGTGCCGTTCGTGATCGAGCCCTCGGCGGGCGTGGATCGCGCGCTGCTCGCCTTCTTGCTCGACGCCTACCAGGAAGAGGAGGTGCGCGGCGAGAAGCGTGTCGTGCTCCGATTCCATCCCGAGCTGGCGCCGATCAAGATCGCGGTGCTGCCGCTGCTGAAGAAACGGCCCGAGATCGTCGCCGCGTGCCACGAGCTGCACCATCGGCTGACGCGGCGCTGGCTCACGCTCTACGACGACACCGCCGCCATCGGCCGGCTCTACCGGCGCCAGGACGAGGTCGGCACACCGTACTGCGTTACCGTCGACGTGAAGACGGTCGGCGATGCCGAGAAGGGCGAATCAGGCGACGGCAAGGTCACCATCCGCGAGCGTGACACGATGCAACAGATCCGCGTGCCGATGACCGAGCTCGACGCGGTGTTCGGGCGACTGCTCGACGCAGGCGCGCCGTGGAGCGAGGTCGCGGCGGGCTACCCGCGCGCCGAGGGCTGAAGCGCGCGGTCGTATCCGCGCGCCGGATATGAAAGCGCCGCTATGGGCCCTGAAGCTGCGAGGCCTTCGCGGCCGTAGCCGGTAACCGTGGGCTCGGCAGCGACGGCGGGTCGGACAGCGGGATCACCTCGCGTGGTAGCGCCGGCGGCGGTGCCGGCGACGGCGCGGGCGGAGGAGTGGCCGGCGGTGCGCCCGCCTGCGGCTGACCGGGCACGGGTGGCGGCATCACCGGCGGAGGCGGCGGACGCTTGCCGCACGCCAAGGGTTCGGTGCCTCTGACGAAGGCCATGGTCACCACGTGCACGCATTCGTTCGAGGGGTCGAGATCCACCGGAACGAGCACGACCTTGTCCGGAATGGGGAAGTCCTCACGCGGGCTGTCACCGAGCACCTTCCCCATGTAGGCGACCCAGATCGGAACGGCGACGCGCGAGCCCGTCTCGTCCTTGCCGAGGCTGCGCGGCCGGTCGTAGCCGACCCAGACGCCGGTTGCGACGCGCGGCGTGTAGCCCACGAACCACGCGTTCGAGTAGTCGTTCGTCGTTCCCGTCTTCGCGGCGATTGGCCGCCCGAGGCTCTTGGCCGCGATGCCTGTGCCGCGCTCGACCACGCCGCGCAGCATGTGGGTGATGACGTACGCGGTCTCGGACGCCACGGCCTCCTTCGGCTCGGCGATGTGCTCCTCCAGCAGCTTGCCCTGCGCGTCCGTGACGTAGCGAATCGTCGTCGGCGGCAGCCACGCGCCCTGGTTGGCGAGCGCCGCATACGCCGACGTGAGCTCGAGCAGCGTGAGATCCGAGGTGCCGAGCGCCAGGCTCAGATTGACGTCGAGCGGGCTCGTGATGCCGAAGCGGCGCGCGACGCGCACGGTGCGGCTCAGGCCGATCTGCTCCTGCAGCTTGACCGTCACGACGTTCACCGATTCCTCGACCGCCTGCTGCAGCGTCGTCGGACCCCGGAACTTTCGGTCGTAGTTGTCGGGCTTCCAGGACTGTCCGTTGGGCCCCGTCGCGTACGAGACCGGCGCGTCCTCGATGCGGCTGGCCGCCGTGAAGCCCGACTCGAGCGCGGCGATGTAGACGAACGGCTTGAACGCGGAGCCGGGCTGGCGCCGGGCCTGCACGGCGCGGTTGAACTCGCTGCGGAAGAAGTCGTAGCCGCCGACCATCGCGCGCACATAACCCGTCTGCGGCTCGATCGTCACGATCGCGCCTTCGGGATGCTCGCCGGGCCGCGCGGTCTTGCTGCGTCCCTCCAGCGCCTTGAGGCCGTCCTTGAGCGACTGCTCGGCGGCCAGCTGCATGGTCGGGCTCAGCGTCGTGTAGACGTTGAGCCCGCCCTTGAAGACCATGTCGGCGCCATACTTGGCCTCGAGCGTCTGCTGCACGTACTCGAGGAAGTACTGGCCGGTGGTGCGACGGCGCTCGGGCGGGATGAGACCGAGGTCCGCCCGCGCCAGCTTCTTGGCGTCGGCGTCCTTCAGCGCGCCGTATTCGACCATGCGCCGCAAGACGACTTCGCGCCGGCGCTTGGCGGCCTCGCCGTGCTCGAACGGAGAATACGTGGACGGAGCGCGCGGCAGGCCGGCGAGCAGCGCGGCCTCCTTGACGTTGAGCTCGGTCACCGATTTGCCGAAGTAGGTCCGGGACGCGGCTTCCACGCCGTACGCGCCGTTTCCGAAGTACACCTGGTTCAGGTACATCTCGAGAATCCGATCCTTCGGGTACCGGCGCTCGAGCTCCAACGCGAGCGCGGCTTCCTTCATCTTGCGCTCGAGGCTCTTGTCGGGTGTGAGGAACAGCACCTTGGTCAGCTGCTGGGTGATCGTGCTGCCGCCTTCCACGATCCGCCCGCGACGGTAGTTCTGGTAGATCGCGCGGGCGACGCCGATGGGATCGACGCCGAAATGCGAGTAGAAGCGGCGGTCCTCGGTGGCGATGATGGCGTCGCGCAGCGTCTGGGGAATGTGCGCGAGCGGAACGAAGATCCGTCGCTCGACGTGCAGCTCGGTCAGCAGCTCGTCGTTGTCGTCATAGACCTTGGTGCCCTGCAGCGGCTGGAAGGTCTCGAGCGTCTTCACCGAGGGCAGACTGCGCGGCAGGATCGTGAACGCCCACAGCGCGGCGATGCCCGCGGCGGTGGCCATGACGAGCGAGCCGATGCCGACGATCATGAGGAAGATGCGGAGCCACCGCCGGCGGCCGGGGGCGAAACGCCGTCCTCCGACCGGATTGGTCTCAGACGCCATGCGTGGTCATTATAACCGGTGCGATAATCGTCCCGGCCATGGCCTCGGAGCTCCTGCGCGATTTTCGCGACCGTGAGCTGATCGCGGACGTCACCACCCCCGACGAGCTCGACGCGCATCTCGGCTCGGGGCGTCGCACCGCGTACGTCGGCTTCGACCCGACCGCGGACAGCTTGCATGTCGGGAGTTTGTTGCCTCTCCTGGCGCTGCGCCGCGTGCAGCTGGCCGGCCACCGGCCGATCGTGCTCGTCGGCGGCGGCACCGGCCTCATCGGCGATCCGAGCGGCAAGGCGGGGGAGCGCGCCCTGAATCCCGAGGAGCAGGTCGCCGAGTGGGCCGAGCGGCTCAAGCAGCAGGTACGACCGTTCCTCGACTTCGACCGAGGTCCGAACGCCGCGATCCTCGCCGACAATTATGCGTGGCTGTCGGAGCTCGACGTCATCGGCTTCCTGCGCGACGTCGGCAAGCACTTCCCGCTGGGCGCGATGCTGGCCCGCGAGTCGGTGAGGGCGCGAATGGGAGCCGGCATCTCCTACACCGAATTCAGCTATCAGGTGTTGCAGGCCTACGACTTCATGTCGCTGATGCTGCTGCACGACTGCTCGATCCAGCTCGGCGGCAGTGATCAGTGGGGCAACATCACCGCCGGCGTCGAGCTGATTCGCCGCGTCCACGGCCGGCCCGCATACGGCCTCACGCTGCCGCTCGTGACCAAGAGCGACGGCTCGAAGTTCGGCAAGACGGAGGCGGGCACGGTGTGGCTCGATCCGGCGAAGACGTCCGCGTACGAGATGTACCAGTTCTGGCTGAACACGCCCGACGCCGACGTCGTGCGCTTCCTGCGTTACTTCACGTTCCTGCCACTGACGCAGATCGCCGAGCTCGAGATGGTGACGCGGCATGCGCCGGAGAAGCGCGAGGCGCAGCGCGTGCTCGCGCGCGAGGTGACGACGCTCGTCCACGGCGATGCCGCCGTGCGAAAGGCCGAGGCCGTCAGCGCCGCACGATTCGGCTGCGATCCGACGGCCGCCGCGCCAATGTCCGGCGAGCTCGACGACGCCAAGCGGCTGCCTGCCGAAGCCGTGCGGTGGCCGCTCTGGAAAGTGATCAAGGAGGCGGGATGGGTCGCGTCGACGTCCGAGGCGCGCCGTCTCATTCAAGGCGGCGGCGTGCAGATCGACGGCGTGCGGGCCACATCGATCGAGCAATCGGTCGCGCCCGGCCCGCACACGTTCAAGCTCGGACCGCGGCGCATCTATCCGCTGATCATCGACGCTCCAAAGGTCTGACCCAAGCCGCAGACACAAACTCGCACGCGCTAAAATCGACGGTCGGAAAGCTTGACAGCCTAGGGGCCGGCGAGTATATTCAGTCTTCGCTTGCGCAACCCGCAGGCAACGGTTTAGAAGTTAGAAGTAGATCCGGTCACCTTCCAAGCTGACCGCAGCGTTCTTTGAAAATCGCATATGCTACTGGCTCACCGAAAAGGTGTGAGCACCATCCGTTCTAACGAGTACCTTGCGCTCGGCCGAGTGACTGCAGCTTCAACGCAGTAACACGTTCGAGCTAGAGGACCAGGTTCATCGCTTTTACTTGGCGAGTTTGATCCTGGCTCAGAGCGAACGCTGGCGGCGTAC